>Ga0316201_10001413_pt1 | contig 16089 bp, 14 predicted proteins | sample CS6wburrow_MG_FD_204516 | JGI IMG/M metagenome (GOLD analysis project Ga0316201, IMG submission 204516) | Coastal sediment microbial communities from Delaware Bay, Delaware, United States - CS-6 worm burrow | ecosystem: Environmental > Aquatic > Marine > Coastal > Sediment | place: USA... | reverse complement strand
TCAAAAGTCTCTACCGATCCTATGTTCATGCGGTATTGCGGCCCTACTTCAGTGCTGAACAATTTTTCTCTGACCTCTTTATATCTAGGGTCTGCCAAGCGATCTTTTTTGATATAGACTTCTGCAAATTCTTTGTTAACCACTACGATTTTTGCGACCTCCTGTTGTGCTAAAAGGGAGTCCTGCAAAAAAGACCAACTGATTTCCCTGGTACCGGAAACGGGATTGGAAAAGAGAGCAAACCACAATATGAGTCCAAATAGAAAGAAATAGTACCAACTGAAACCATAACCTCCATAGGGCGGTTTAGGGGAGCTTTTATTGCTTCCCGAAATATTGGATGCTCCTTTTTTATTTTTATTTGACACTTGTTTCATTCCATTCCAAAATTGCAAATTGATATAGTGCTTCTACGGTATCTGACAAGTCTGTGCTTAAAGTCTTCATGACCTTATATGGTTCGTTGTATTTATTTGAACAATCCTTTATCATCATATATTAGGACACGGGTATTTTTCCGTAGAACAATCACAAAATTATTTTAAAAGCATGTATTCTGATATGATGTAGGTCATTTCGAATTTCTCTATCCTCCCTTTAATTTGTTATTGAAATTAAAAGTGATGGAAAACAGAGGGCTATTTAAATCAGGAATACTATTTATTATGGTCATAGTTTTATTGTTATTGGCAAGATGTGGCCCGGTTGTAGTTACTTCTCGACCCCACAATCCGCCGCCACCCTGGTTTTATCCAAACCGGATAGAGGTGGTGCGCTATGTCTATTTTCCCGAATACATGATTTACTACGATCTATCGGCAAGAACCTATCTGTATTTGGAGGGAAACGTTTGGGTACGGCGCAACACATTGCCACCTCGTTACAGTCACATCAATTTAGGGCGATCCCGATATGAACGGATTCGAGATTATAGTGATGATAACATTCGGGGGTACCATGACGAGCATAATGCCAATCGAGGCAGGAGTAATAGGAATACCCCTGGAAGCAACAGAAATATGAGTAGAAGTAACGGATAAACCATTGTAGAATTAATTTAAAGTCATGAGAAAAATAAAAACAGGCATCGGGATACTATTGATAGCGGCGATATCAGTTTCGCTTACGTCTTGTAAAGATTTAAATGGACAACAGGAAAGTCCGGATGATGAGCGCCTACAATTATACGCTGAGCAAAAAAGTCATGAAGAAACGGTAAAAAATGACGTTAAAGAAGTCAAAAGCGGACCGGTAGATTTTACCGAAACCGCTAAAAAGGTTTTAGATGCTGTGGTACATATCAGGTCTACTCAGACCAGCATCGATAAAAATTCGGATATGCTGCCCCGCGAATTGCCGGATTTTTTCAGAGATTTTTTCGGAGATCGTTTTCAAATGCCGGAGAATATGCCTCAACAACCAATGTACGGTTCAGGTTCTGGTGTCATTATCGACGCGAAAGGCCATATCGTAACCAATAACCACGTTATCAATAATGCCACGGAATTGGAAGTTACCCTTCATGACAATGAAACCTATAAAGCCACGGTAATTGGCGCCGACCCTACTACCGATATTGCGTTGTTACAGATCAAAGGAGATAACCTACAGTATTTGTCATTCGTCGATTCTGACGAAGTAGAGATCGGGGAATGGGTATTGGCCATCGGAAACCCGTATAGCCTTTACTCCACAGTTACTGCAGGGATTGTCAGTGCGAAAGCACGTAATATTAATATCAATCCTGAAAAATTAGCTGTGGAAAGTTTTATACAAACCGATGCGGCCATTAATCCAGGTAACAGCGGTGGTGCTTTGGTTAATCTTGATGGTAAAATTGTTGGCATCAACACGGCCATCGCAAGCAGAACAGGAAGTTATAGCGGATATGGATTTGCCATACCCAGCAATATCGTCTCCAAAGTAGTTGCCGATCTTTTAAAATATGGTAGTGTACAGCGGGGAATGCTCGGGGTAACTATACGGACCATGACCGGCGGCTTGGCCAAAGAAAAGGAGATGAATTTTATTAAAGGGGTCTGGGTCGAAAACGTGGGAGAGGATAGTGCGGCTGAGAAGGCAGGCATCGAAGCCGGGGATATTATCACCGAAGTAGATGGAATAAAAGTTGCCACTTCTCCAAGATTGCAGGAAATCATAGCCCAGCACAGACCGGGAGACAAATTATCAATCATCGTAAACCGAAAAGGAAAAGAAAAGGATTTTAAAGTCACTCTTGAAAACGTTAAGGGCACTACTGATATTACGAAAAAGGAAAATGTGGAAATGCTCAATTATCTGGGTGCTGATTTTGAAACACTGGATAAGGAAACTGCTAAAAAGTTGAATTTAGATGGTGGAGTAAGAGTCGTTAACCTGTATCCCGGCCTGTTACGCCAAAGTACTCAAATGCGTCCCGGTTATATCATTACCCATATTGATGGTAAAAAAGTGACCAATATAAAGGAATTGGTTGCGATTTTGGAAAATAAAAAGGGCGGCGTGATGCTTGAAGGTATATATGAAGATACGCCCGGAAAACAATATTATGCCTTTGGTCTTGATTCTTGACCCGTACTATACGAGAAAGAAAAAATTATTGATGTAAAATCTAAATCGGGTTAAAATGAGATAAGTCATTTCTATACCTGGCATCATAATATATTTGCGGGAAATTTTCCCAAAATATGAGAAGGAAGATGAAGCCCATGGTCGCTATGTGATTGCTGCTTCGAAGCCTTTGTATTAATGACAAAAAAAACAGGAAGCCGAAGCTTCCTGTTTTTCATAAAGAAAGGGGATTCATCAACACTTTTTTATCAATCTCTTAAACCATTTTATTGCTAAAACGACCTAAACGATCGATTGGAGAACTGACTGCATCCATTTCCTTTACTATGACCTTTACCATTTTGCAATGATGCCGATCAATACTTTAAAGAAACTGGAACATTTGCATGTTCCAGTTTCCAAGAAAGTGTAAAAACTACCTTTGACCGCTTTGCGTAATTTTGAGTGAAACCTATTGCTAGGCCATAGCTAAAATTACACGGCATGGGGCATTTCCGACACCTTCTTATGCTAGACCTTATTACTCCCCACGAATAATAAGTTTTTATTATTTATCATGATAGAAGTCGTTCAGACTTCATTTTCAAAGAACTATTCCATTCAACTAAGATGCTAAACTAAGGAATGGCGTCCAGGTTCAACATGACCTTCGTCAGGTTAATACTATTTTTTGAAAAAGAAACCGGAACACCCAAATGTTCCGGTTTCCCGGATGATGCTTTCTGATCCGATTACCGCTTACACTGACCTCAACAAAATTTATAGCTAAATCCTATCGCGATTCAAATGGTCTAAAGGAACGTCATGCCTCTTCCGTCCTGTCAAGCCTTAATTCCCCCGAGTAAGGCTTGTAAATTTTTCAATGAACTTTGTTATTCTTAACTAAACCACAAAAATACAAGGTCAATTTCTGGTTTCAAATGACCTAGATCAGTTTGGGGATTTTTTTCGCTTTTTTAACAGTATTATTTTCTATCCACTCATATAATTTGTCCGCATCTTCCTTATTACAAAGTTGTGTGCCGGGATGAAGAGTAGCGGCCGTACCACATGCTACGCCATATTTTACGGCTTCCCCTAATGATTTTCCATGGGTTAGGCTGAATACCATACCAGCGACCATACTGTCGCCTGCGCCAATGGTACTTTTTTGATGTACCGTAGGGGCGGGAATATATTCTATTTCATTTTTGGTCGCCCATAACGCTCCTTTCGCACCTAAGGAAACCACGAGTACTTTACAACTAATTTCTTCAAGGAGCCTTTTGGCCAAAGGTTCCAGTTCCATAGCCGAGATGGATGCTACATGCAGAATAGTGCTCAGCTCACCTAAGTTGGGCTTCATTAGAAAAATATTAGCTTTCATGCTGGGGAGCAATGCTTCGCCGGAAGTATCCAACACCAGTTTCGCTTCCTTTTTATCCGTGATTTTCGAGACCTGCACATAAAAATCAGTTGGCATTTTGGGAGGCAATTTTCCACTGGCGACTAAAAAATCGTCTTTTTGTAAAATTTCCTCCAAAAGGATCAGTACCCCCTTCCATTCTTCTTTTTTTACGATGGGCCCCGGCACTACAAATCGGTATTGCAATTGGGTATTTGTATCGGTTACGGAAAGGTTTTCACGGGTCCACCCTTCGATTGGAACTACTTTTTGTTCGATATTATTATTGGATATTAATTGTTGCAAGTGGATTCCCATTGGGCCGCCTGACAAATACATACAAAGCGATTCAAAACCCAGGTTCTTCAAAGCCCTTGAAACATTGATGCCTCCACCTCCTGCATAATAGGCAGGTGCTTTGCACCGCAACTTTTTGTTGGGCACAATACCTGCCACAGAGGTGTCTTTATCGACCACAGGGTTCATGGTCAGGGTGATGATCTTATTCATTTCAATGTTTATTTATTAACCGTTATTACTTGTCCTGTACTATCACAACTATTTTTATAGTTTTCATTTTAACAAAGTTTGTTCTTTAAAAATTCTGGCATAAAGGAAGTTACATTGACGCTAATCAGAAATGATATAAATCATTCCTTACTCTCCATTAGCAGTTTCGTGGATAAAATAAGTTCAGACCACTTTTTTCCATGCTGGGGATATGCTTTACATGGTTCTGGTTTGGTAAGGGATGTACAGGAATGGGGGTGGCCAGTATGTGAATTTTCCTTATTTGAAAGAAAGTTCACATTTTAGATAAGATTATTCTTTCAATAAGAACTGTTTTTGTATCTTCTATATCCCAATTCATATTGCTTATGACACGCATTCTTATTATTGAAGATGATGTGGGCATTCGCGGGAATACCGCAGAACTTTTACAGCTCGAGGGCTACCTTGTAACTACCGCTTCGAACGGTAGGACGGGTCTCGAAAAGATTAAGTGTGAAACCCCGGACCTTATACTCTGTGATATTCTTATGCCGGAGATGGATGGTTTTGCGGTACTTAGACATGTGGCGCAAGATCCTGATCTGAAAAGAATACCGTTTATTTTTTTCAGTGCAAAATCGGAAAAGTTCGATGTTAAGGCAGGGATCGATGCCGGTGCGGATGATTACCTAACCAAACCGTTTGAACTTGAAGACCTTTTAATTACTATTGAAAAATACCTAAAAAAGCAGGAAATTTCTTAGACCCTAACATCTTAAAGAATATTACTGGCCTGATAGGTCGTTAATTGCGCACTATGGCTATCACAATAATTTCAACCTACTGATTAAAATCATTTTGAGTTTTCTTTGATTTGGATATTTTGGTTCAAAATAGTTGAGTTATGAATACTTCCGAAAAACATCCACTGCCTAAAAAAGACTTTGAAACCCTAACCGAAACACGCAATCTTTATTGTGTTTCCATATTCCTGCCCATGGATAAAAAAGGTAAGGAACAGAATATGCATTTAGCGCAGGCCCGGCTTAGACAAAGTATCAACGAGGTACAGAAAACGTTGGTGGAACATCAAATGCAGATTAATGAAATAGAAGAATATCTCGAACCTGTAGAGCAGCTTTTAGACAAGGTGGAACTATGGAGGAACCCCTCCGATGGATTGGCTATTTTTTTGGATTCCGAGGATGGAATGAGATACTTTATGGTTCCCATTTCATTCGAAACAAAGACCTACGTAGCAGGCCATTTTTATCTTTTGCCCCTGCTACCATTATATCATAACGATGGGCTTTACTATCTTTTGGATCTTAGCCAGGATTACGTAAAACTGTATGAAGGGTCACGTTACTCTTTTAAGGATAGGCATCTGGAGGATTTTGCTCCGAAACAATTGGAGGATGCTGTCGGGTCCGATTATGAACAAAAGAATTTGCAGTTCAGGAGCGGACAGGCTACATACGGGGCGTCGTTTCACGGGCAAGGCGCGGGAAAGGATGATGAAAAGGATGAATTGTTGCGGTATTTCAGGATGCTGGACGAAGGTGTAAAAAAAATCACATCAGATTCGAAGGCTCCCTTGGTACTTTCATGTATCGATCGGCTGTACGCGCTGTATGCCGAAGCGAATACGTATCATAATCTGTATGATAAGCACCTGTCAGGGGACCCCGAATATAAAAAGGATGATAAAAGACATCAGGAATCATGGATGCTGGTCGAGGAATATTTTCAGCGACCTCAGTTCAATAAGATTAATAAGTTCAACGAATTATTCCATACACAAAAGGCTTCTTATGAGATAGATGTCATTGTGAACGCCGCGCTCAATGGTAAGATTGATACACTTTTTATCGAAGAAGGTGGCGATGTATATGGTATTTATGATAAGAAGGACAACGAAGTTTCAATAGACGAAAAACACGAAATTAACAATGTATCGTTAGCCAATTTGGCTGCGTTGCAAACTTTTGAACAAGGGGGTGAAGTGTATTTTTTGCCTCCTGAACAAATGCCCGTAAAGGAAAGTCCGATGAACGCTGTTTTTAGATATTGATGGTTGCCAACGGAAACACTCCGTATTGCACAATTCGATGATTCTTATACTGACCCAAGGCCTTGTGAAGGCCTCATGAGTAATTAATTTTGAGGCGATGAACAACAAAGTAACTTTCGAGGTTTTGGTACAGTAAAATTGGTTGACTTTAATTAGATTGGTTTGATAAGGTACTGCGGAAAAGCTGAATTTCCTTTAGGCGGTACCTTATCTTTTTGTTGACATTCTTAGCAGGTGTGCTAATCGCAGGCCTGGTTTTTTTACTTCTAAAAACCTGCCCCTATTGACATAGATCATTGCAGAGGGACTTAATTCTCATGATATTTAGGGAATCATAAACAGAAGCACGATGACACACACAGAAATATTTGACAGACACGTAGAAGAATATGAGAAATGGTACGAAGACTATCCTGAAATCTATCAATCCGAAATTGCCGCGATTAGGGAACAATTATTAAAACTACCGGAAAATATCAGGGGTATAGAAGTGGGTTTGGGAACCGGAAGATTTGCCCTTCCTTTAGGAATTAAAGAAGGCGTAGAGCCTTCCAGCGGAATGGCCGAAAAGGCCATCAACAGAGGAATAGAGGTTATCGAAGGGTTAGCTGAACGCCTTCCGTACGGAGACCTGCAATTCGATTTTGTACTTTTTGTAACCATTTGCCATTTGGCTAGTTTAAAGAATGCTTTGGCCGAAGCACACAGGGTCTTAAAACACGAAGGTTCTGTGTTGATCGGATTTTTGGATAAGGATAGAAGTGTGGCGCAACAATATATCGAAAAACGCCATCGAAGTACGTTCTTCTCAAAGGCCAATTTTTATACCGTAGACCGAATACAGACATTGCTAAAGGAAGCAGAATTCAAAAATCTGGAATTCAACCAGACCCTTTTTGGTGATTTAGACGAGATTGAGGAAATACAAATTCCAAAACCAGGTTTTGGAGAGGGCTCCTTTCTAGTGGTGAAAGCGACCAAAAAATGAAGATTCGATACCTTCCCCACACTGCTGATATCCGTATGAAAATAGAGGGTTCCAGTCTAGAAGAGCTTTTTACTGCGGGAGTATTGGGAATGGGTAACATTTTAAGGGATGGTTTTTGTGATAAGAATGGCCCTTTTATGCTCAAGTTAAAAATTGAACTTACGGCACATGATGAAACCTGCCTGCTTATTGATTTTTTATCTGAAGTACTATCTACTTCTTATGCCGAAAAAGCGATTTTTTGTGAGGTAAAATTTTTTGAGTTGACAACCAAGAAGATAAGAGCAGAGATTCATGGCAGACAACAAACCCAAGGTTTTGACGAGGAAATCAAGGCAGTGACTTACCATGAGGCTGATGTGCAAAAAAATAATAACAGAGACTGGGAAACCCTGATCATTTTTGATATTTAACAAATGAAAATTAAAAAAGCCGATATCCATAAAATAGAAGACTTCTTGTGGGAGATTCCCAAAGCATTCCGACCTAATATGCGGGTACCCGCCAGGGTATTGGCATCCGAACCTTTGCTCGACGCCATTATGGAAGATCGGTCCCTTGTGCAATTGGTAAATGTGGCATCCCTGCCCGGGATAAAGGGAGCTTCCCTTGTTATGCCCGATGTTCACGAAGGATATGGTTTTCCCATTGGTGGCGTGGCGGCCACTTTGCATCCAGACGGAGCAATTTCCCCAGGGGGTATAGGCTATGATATCAATTGCGGGGTACGGTTACTTACTTCCGACCAAAAAATAGCAGACATCAAGGATAAATTGGAGATGCTATCCAAAGAAATGTATGCCCAGGTCCCTTCTGGGATGGGAAAAGGCGGGCAAATTAAACTTTCTACGCAAGAAATGGATGAAGTGCTTCTCAAAGGAGCCGAGTGGGCTGTTGAAAAAGGATATGGGGAAAAGAGGGATTTGGCTTTTATGGAAAGCAATGGTCGGTTGGAAAATGCAGATCCGTCTTTGGTCTCCGATATGGCAAAAAAAAGGGGTACTGACCAACTGGGCACCATAGGTTCAGGAAACCATTTTGTAGAGGTGGATTATGTAGCGGAAATTTATGAAGAGACCATTGCAGAAGCTTTCGGACTGTCCAAAGATCAGGTGGTGATATTGATTCACACCGGATCCCGTGGGTTAGGGCATCAGGTCGCCACTGACTACATTCGTCAAATCATATCTGCAATGCCCAACTATGGCATTGAAGTGCCCGATAGGGAATTGGCTTGCGTGCCTTTCAATTCCAAAGAAGGGCAGAATTATTTCAAGGCCATGTGTGCTGCGGCCAATTATGCCTGGTGCAACAGGGAAGTAATCTCGTGGGAGGTCAGAAACGCCTGGAGGAATATTTTTGGACCAACCATTGAACCCTTGAAACTGATGTACGATGTGGCGCACAATATTGCCAAAGTTGAGACACATTTAGTCGATGGAAAGCAAGCTCAGGTTATTGTGCACCGTAAGGGGGCTACAAGGGCTTTCGGTCCGGGGTTTGAAGAATTACCTGAATCCTATAAATCGGTAGGGCAACCCGTTATTATTCCCGGAAGCATGGGCACTTGTTCCTATGTGTTGGCCGGCACTACCAGAAGCAAGGAACTGACCTTCGGTTCATGTTGCCATGGAGCGGGAAGAAGGTTGTCCAGGACGGCTGCAAAGAAACAAGTAAACGCTCCGGTACTCAAAGAAAATCTCAAAGAAAAAGGCATTTTTGTAGAAGCGGGTTCCTTTAAGGGAATAGCCGAAGAAGCACCCATAGCCTATAAAGATGTTAATATGGTGGTCCAGACCGTAAGCGATTCCGGTATTGCCAGGAAAGTCGCTAAACTTAGACCCGTGGTGGTAGTCAAAGGCTAGGTTTCTTTGGGGCATTGGTTTTTTCCAACAATTGAATCGCTTCTTGATTAGAAACCTTTTCGAACTTTTTATAGAATTGTTCCACGGTCAGATAATTATAAGGAACAGGCAAATAAAGCACTTATTGAGGTAAAGGAACAAAAAATCAGGGGGGCAAAAGTATTACAAATTTCTTAGAAAAAAAGACACAGAACTGATATGGATCATTTAAAAGCGTTACCAAAAAACGTAACTTTTCCATCAATTTTAAAATGCTAAAAATGTTGGGTGAACAAAACACACAGGAAGAACTATTGACCGCTTTTCACCATGATGCCCAATGGTGGAAATTGATCCTTGGATATATTGAAACTGAAACCCAGTTTATAGAACAGTTATTGAATGCTCATATTTACAAAGAAAACACGCCTAATCTTTTTGAGCGGTTGCAAAAGTTCAGGCATGAAATTGAGACCAGAGCAAGGGAGACTAAGAACTTAAAGAAAGAAATTTCTGAATATGAAGATAAGTTACAAGGTATTTTGGAGTGTCAGGACATTTCTTGCGATACCTTTTACCTGGAAAACCATAAGGAATTAAAAGATCGTTTTGAGGAATTCTATACCGGGCTTAACGATTATAAAACAAGGGTGTTCAATTATATAGGAGGAATGCTTTAAGCCCGCCTTAAGGCCATAAAAAAGAATTATTAAATATACGATAACCTATAAAAGAAACAGAATATGTCAATCTTTGAAGCTTACGAATCGGGGGAGCACGAAAGTAAAGTATCGCATTTCGCCGCTATTGTAAAGTTGGCGATCATAGATGGCCCTATCAACCCCGAAGAAGAAATTGTTTTGAAACGTTTGGCCGTTAAGCTCGATGTTTCAGAGGAAGAAGTAAAACCTATACTTAAAAATCCCCGGAAGTACCACTTGATTCCACCCTAGTCGTTAGTAGAACGCATTGAACGGCTCCATGACCTGTTCAGCATTATCTGTGCCGATCATGAAATTGATGAAGCGGAGCGGAATTTGATTTTTAAATATGCTATTGGACTTGGTTTTACTGCGGAGGGGGCCAATAAGGAAATCGAAAAATGTATGCAAGTGTTTGATGGTGATATGGAATTAGAGAATTGATGGGTTCCCGTGCGTGCCTGTAGGATAGTGCTGGAGATAAATTCATCAAAAACGACCATAAGCACTTTGAATTTGTCTATTTTTTTAGATAGCAGGAAACGAAGCTATAATCTCATATAGAAATACTAAACGGTACTGACCTATATCATTGACATCCTCCAAAGGGGTTCATAGTTTTGTTCCAAACGCTAAAAGAAATCAATTTTATATCTACAGATCATGAAAAACATATTTTTATTCCTGATAGTTGGTTTGTTCCTTCAGATGCCTGCCGTGTCTGAGGCACAAATACTGGGTAAACTAAAAAAGAAAGTCGAAAAGGAGGTTGAAAAAGCATTGGAAGAAGAAGAACCTCAACCAGAAGAAAAACAAACCAAAGAAAATGAACTGAAGGCTGAAGAAACCACAGATGACCAGGTTGCTAAACCCTGGTCTAAATATGATTTTGTGCCGGGTGAAACAGTAATATTTGAAGACAATTTAGAGGGAGAGCAAAATGGGGAATTCCCCTCACAATGGGATTTAATTGATGGCTACGTTGAAAATGCCTTATTTGAAGGTGAAAATGTTATTCGGTTTCCTGTTGAAAGTTCCGGGGCAACCATAAAACCACTTATGAAGAAAGAGGGGGACTATCTACCGGAAAAATTTACCATAGAATTCGACATGTATTTGTCACATAGAACTACCAAATATGAAATATTATTCTGGGATAAAGGAAAAGCTCACCACCGCCCATCTGAACTAGGAGATATTGGTGTTATTGATGTGGGCTATGAACAAGGAGCTTCTTATGACGGTGGTAGAATGCGTCGAAATTTACCCAAAGAATCTCAAAAAGAGTATCCCCACTGGCGTCATGTGGCAATTTCCTTTAATATAAGAGCGCTAAAAATATATATTGATCAGGACAGATTGTTAATGTTGCCCAATGTAAAGGGAAATCCACAAGCAATAAGTTTGAAAGGGAGTACTTATGATTTTAGCCAAACTGGTGATTATCCCACAATGATAAAAAATATCCGCATAGCAGAAGGCGCCGTACAACTATATGATCGATTTTTAACCGATGGGAAAATTGTTACTAACGGAATAAAATTTGATTCAGGAAAAGCAACTTTAAAACCTGAATCTATGGGTATAATTAATGAAGTTGCGAAACTAATGAAGGAGCATCCGGAAATTAATTTTAGTGTTGAAGGACATACGGATAGTGATGGTGACACTCAGTTTAATATGACTTTATCGGAACAGCGGGCTAAGACAGTAGTGGATGAATTAGTTGCACAGGGGATTGACGGCGAAAGGATGGTCTCAAAAGGATTTGGAGAAGATGTACCGGTGGCTGATAATGGTACACCTGAAGGCAAAGCTAATAACAGAAGGGTAGAATTTGTGAAAATGAACGTACCCAAAACCGGATAAATAAGGGTATTACAGAAAGAAATACCCAGGTGAATAATTGTTCTGGTCCTCACTCTAATGTGAAGGTTAAATTCCTGTTTCTGAACAAACCACTATACTATAATTATAGATAATTCACTACGCTGGATAGCTCTACCAGTTCCAATGATCAACTTCTTTCGTAAAATCCCTAATTAGTTCAGTTTTTGAATATTGAAAAGTCCCTTAAGGAGAATTATCACAGCGCTTGAGGTTAGAAACTTTATTTACTCGGTTTTATGTAATACATTTATAAGAAGCAATAATAAATATTGCCTTCCATCTGATACAGAAACTAACAGTTAATAATAAATGGCAGAACTTTTTAATTTTCTGACCTTACTCGTACTCTTTCAGTTGTTTTTTATAAGCTTCTTCCTTTTCTTTTCCAAAAAAGGCAGAAAATTGAGCAATTACCTCCTGGCCTTTTTCTTCCTGAGTTTGGCTTTTGGATTACTGGACTATTACCTGCTTATCACCGAATTCTATGAAGAGAAAAGCCAGTACGCACTAATTCTTAACAGTCTGGTTGTTTTTCACGCCCCACTGCTACTGTTATATACCCAGTCCCTGACCACCCCTAAATTTAGTCTCAGATACATTCATTTACTGCATGCGTTACCTTTTGTAATAATTATAATTTTATTGGTTGTTTTTTATTACAGCCAATCTCCGGAAAAGCAACAATGGGTTTTGGAAGATGTTAAGGCAGGAAAGAATCTCAGCACTATTCTTATCTCTGTTTTCGGTTTTATATACGAACTAGCCTATTTGGTAGCCATTAAAATAACTATTAAACATTACCGGCGCACCATTGTGGAGCAATTCTCGAATATTGACAAGATAAATCTCAACTGGTTGAATTTCTTAGTCAATTTTTTTATCATTTCCGTGCTGGCAAGTACTTTTGGCAACGTACTCAGGCACAGTCAGATTATTCGCATGGATCAGGGGGCAATAGCGTTAGGTTTAATAGGCTTGTTGTTTTTTATTAACAGTGTCTTGCTCAAAGGGCTCCACCAAAATGAGATCTTCCTTGGCGCTTCCAGAATTGCGGTTACAAGCACGGTCGAATCAGAAGAGAATGAATCCCTGCTCCAAAAACTTCGGGAGCATTTGTCTAAAAACAAGCCATTTTTGGAGCCGGAACTAACTTTGAATTTGCTTGCAGAGCAAATGCAGATTTCTCCACGTCAGCTCTCCACCTTGATCAATATGGAATTGGGCAAATCTTTTTTCGACCTGATCAATAGTTACCGCATCGAAGAGGCAAAACGTATCCTGAGGGAATCTCAGGATACCAAACTAACTGTGCTGGAAGTAATGTATGAAGTGGGCTTTAGTTCCAAGTCGAGCTTTAATACGGCTTTCAAAAAATATACAGGAATAACCCCAACGGCTTTTAAAGCCGGAACTACCTGATCTTTTAACAGGTACGATATCAGGGACTGAAAATCATACTCATTTTTTTGGTTCGACTTCATGTATGCTGTCGACTTTGGGCAAGGCATGCACTTACTTTGTTTAGTAATCAAAAATTCAGTATCATGAAAACTTTAAAACGTTATTTATCCAATCCGTACGTAGCATTAGTTCTAGGAATGCTCTTTATGATCTTCAGTTCAGCCAAGTGGACCATATTTATTGCACCCTGGTTTGGACTTGCCTTTTTACTTTATTTCTCGAGGAATGTCAAATTATGGCAAGTGCTGGTTTTTGGGGTGCTGGGCCTTTATATTTCGGGGCTGTTGGCCGTCTATGAAGTATTTCCGGCTCCCCTGCCCATTTTTATGATCATACTCATGATCGTATCATTGAAATCTATAATCCCCTACCTTATAGATAAACTGAGCAAAGCGAAAGAAAAAGGTTTTTTGGGAACACTTATTTTTCCTGCGGCATTCATAAGCCTGGAATACCTAAATACCCTCGAAAGCGGGGATGTTTGGAGCTCCATTGCCAACACCCAATACCAGTTTAAAGCCATTCAGCAAATTGCTTCTGTCTTTGGTATTTGGGGGATTTCATTTTTAGTTGCCTGGTTCGCATCGCTGTTCAACTGGATGACAGGCTTACAATGGGAATGGAAAAAAATCAAAAGAGGAGTCGCCATAGCTGCCACAATTTATGTGGTAGTCCTTGCCTTTGGAATTTTCAGATTGGCGTTTAGCCATACTTCAGCAGATGAATATGTTAAAATAGCAGGGGTTACCATAGACAATACCAATGTAATGGAAACCCTTTATGAAGACGAATTTGGAAAAACGATCAGTATTTCGCCGGAAACTTCACAGGCTTCCGCGGAACTTCAGGAAGCCAATAAGGCCATGATACCTTTTATTGAAAATCCTGCCGATGACAAATATAAAAGGACACTAAAGACACTTGAAGGTAATCTGGAACTCCTTTTTCAAAAAACGGCCCTTTTGGCCGATGAAGGCGCGAAGATAGTTGTCTGGTCCGAAGCCATAGGTTTAATTATTAATAATCAGGAGGAAGGAGTAATTCAAAGGGCCAAAGAGTTTGCCAGGGAAAAAGGGATTTACCTCTTCATTTCTTTGGGAGTGATAAATCCGGGACCGTATAGTCCGGACAGGTTGCTTTTGGTCAATAAAACAATGACCCTTACCCCGGAAGGTGAGTTGGCAAACACCTATCTGAAAAGCAATCCGGTTCCTTTTGCCGAACAGGATTATGGTTCCGATGATATTATGCCGGTCATCGATACGCCCTATGGCAAATTATCCCCGGTAATTTGTTACGATGCTGATTTTCCTCACTTTATGAAACAGGCAGGGAGCAATAAAACGGATATTCTGCTAATCCCGTCCGGAGACTGGAAAGCAATAGATCCCTACCATGCCCAGATGGCCGTCTTACGGGGGATCGAAAATGGGGTTTCCATAGTCAGACCTGTATCCAGGGCAACTTCTTTGGCAACGGATCCTTATGGGAATATTATCGCTAAAATGGATTTTTTCTCTTCCGCTGATAAGACTATAATTGCAAATGTGAAGACCAGAGGAGTAGCTACTATTTACAACACTATAGGAGATGTTTTGCCTTACTTAAGTCTGGTACTTACAGCATATATTATACTAGACATCTTGTTCAGGGCAGTACTAAGGAGAAAGAAATCTTATTTAAAGGGTAAGACCAGGGCGTTGGAAGCCTGAGCGTTGTTTGGCAGTACAAATGGCAGAACAATCATTGATATTAAAAGACCCGGCAAACTTCCGGGTCTTTTTTGTATGGTATATTTTAAAGGAAGGCTAATTACTGCCCAGGTCTCCGGAGCTTATCTGAACATTTTTTTCATTTTCTTCCAGGAAGTCTTGCTCCCTTTCCAAAAATTCCAGATACGACTGACCTTTGGCAAAATCAATATTATCGCCAAAGAGTACCAGGATGCCTTCCAGCGGTTCTTCATACGGATTATAGATCACGTGTTTTACATAGGGACCTATAAATACACTCATTCCGGGCTCAATATCAAATTCTTCCTCCCCAAAAAGGCCTTTTCCCTTGCCCTTGGTAAAGATCATCAGGTTAGGTACCTGTCCTTTTTCCAGACGCTCGTCTGCATTAGCAGCCTCATCCGTTCCCAGACTGAACCACCCTATGCGTTTGTCTTTCATGGTGTATAGAGAAACTATTTCCGCACCATGGCTGGGCAGGGTATTATCACGGGTAAAATGGGTGATTTCTATGGCATCCTTCTTCCAAAAATGTTCCAGCACCTGGTAGGAGATAGCATCTGTCTTTTGTGTATATATAAATCCATCCATGGAAAGGATATCCAGGCCCACTTCATCGGCTGAGGTGGAACGGGCATTGGCGGTACTTGCGGTCCAGACTTTAGCATTAATTTTTTGTAAAACCGAGGCATCGGCAAATTTAAAATACCAGGTAGGTTCTTTAGGTTTCCCCTGATGAAGGGTTACCTCATTTGGACCATAATTATGAAAGGTATATTGTTTCTTCTTACCTACTTTATAACCTTCCTCTTTTCGCTCCGATACAACATGCCACCATTCTTCACCCACTGCAATCCCAAATGTAACCGACAAGGCCATGGGATCTGTTTTATAGCTTTCTACAAAAGACTGTAAAATTGCATGGTGTTCTTTACTGTTTTCCTGTGATTG
>Ga0316201_10001412_pt1 | contig 16092 bp, 13 predicted proteins | sample CS6wburrow_MG_FD_204516 | JGI IMG/M metagenome (GOLD analysis project Ga0316201, IMG submission 204516) | Coastal sediment microbial communities from Delaware Bay, Delaware, United States - CS-6 worm burrow | ecosystem: Environmental > Aquatic > Marine > Coastal > Sediment | place: USA... | reverse complement strand
GAGGACGGTGGCTGGATGTGGGTCGAGTCCATGCACGGCAAAGTTCGTTGCCTGTGCCGGCATTCCGAAGCTGTCGAGCCGGGTACGGTCTGGACCTGGAATGCTATCGGTAAGGCATCGGGCGCATGGTCGCTGGACGGCGATGCCAACGAGGCCAAGAAGGGCTTTTTGCTCAACCACCTCATCAGCGAGGAACTGCCACCATCAGAAGACGGCGATCACCTGTCCAATTCGGATCCGATTACCGGCCAGGCCGGCTGGTTTGACGTCCGGGTGCGCATCTACCCGGCAGGGGCGGGGGAGGAGAAGGTCAGCTCACCGCAGTTCGATACCTTGCCCTCCGTTCCCGGGCAGATGACAGACAGGAAGCCCAGCCGCTGGTTAACCTACTTTGCCGGCAAAGGAGGCAGGTCATGACTCAACTGGCACTGGTCATCGATCTCAACGTCTGTGTTGGCTGTCATGCCTGCGTCACCAGCTGCAAGGAGTGGAACACCTCCGGCACGGCGGGCTACCTGTCTGATATGAATCCCTACGGTGAAGACCCGGTTGGCACTTTTTTCAACCGCGTGCAAAGCTTCGAGGTCGGGCAATTTCCGGATACCGAAACCGTTCATTTTCCGAAGAGCTGCCTGCATTGCGAAGATCCGCCCTGCGTACCGGTGTGTCCGACCGGCGCCAGCTACAAGCGCGAGTCCGATGGAATCGTGCTGGTCGACAGTGACAAGTGCATCGGTTGCAACTACTGTTCCTGGGCCTGTCCCTATGGCGCGCGGGAACTGGATGCGCATCAGAAGATCATGAAGAAGTGCACGCTGTGCGTCGACCGGATTTACGACGAGTCGCTGCCCGAAAGCGAACGTAAACCGGCCTGTGTGCTGGCTTGTCCGGCCGAGGCGCGCCTGTTTGGCGACGTCAATGACCCGGACTCCGAGGTCGCTGTCGCCATCAGGGAGAGCGGCGGTTACCAACTCATGCCGGAGTGGGGTACAAAGCCCGCCAATCATTACCTGCCACGGCAGAAAGTCAGCATTACCATCCACGAAGATGAACTGGAGCGCGCGGACAATCCGCTCAGGAAAGAACGCCGGAAACCGATGCCGGACGAGAGCGAACCGACACTTGACGAGGCGACCAGCTGGTAAACGGATACGAAGGAAACCATCATGCATCCCGCATTTTCAATCATTTTTCTGACCACCCTTATCGGCGCTGGCCAGGGCCTGTTCCTGGCGCTCTACACGGGGCAGTTGTATTCGGTCTTAAAATTGTTACCGGCAGAGAGTTCCGGCCAGTTTTATGTCCTGGGCAGCCTGATTTCGCTGGCATTGCTGGTGGCGGGTCTGGGTAGTTCGTTTCTCCACCTCGGTCGTCCCGAACGCGCCTGGCGCTCAGCGGCTCGCTGGCGCACGTCATGGATGTCGCGTGAGGTTATTGTGCTGCCGGTTTTCATGGCCTCGGTCGCTGCCTGGGGGTTGTTGCATTTCACGGGCTGGAAACCCGTTTTGTTTACACTTGGAGACTCTTTTCCGGTCGACCTGTCACTGCTCGCGGGCGCTGTTGCGACAGTGCTTTGTTTCGCCTTGTTCCTGTGTACCGGCATGATCTATGCCTGTATCAAGATGTTGCAGGAGTGGGCAACACCGTGGACCGTGATCAATTACACGCTGCTGGGATGGGCTTCGGGATTCACGCTGGTAACGGGTTTCGCCGCTTACCAGGGGTCCGCGCAGACCGGCTTCTTCGGCGCCTGGGCCATTATCCTGACCGTGCTGGCCCTGATTGGCCGTTCCGCCAGCCTGGTGCGCAATGCCCGCCTGCAGCCAAAGTCAACGATGGAGACAGCCATCGGCGTCCGCCACAGCCGCATTGAGCAGAAAGCGCAGGGCGCGATGGGCGGCTCCTTCAATACGCATGAATATTTTCACGGCGCTTCACAGCGCAAGTACAAAAACATCAAGTGGCTGTTCTTGCTACTGGTTTTTCCCGTTCCGCTGGTAATGCTTGCAGGTGGCCTGGTGGCGGCCTCGCCGGCTCTGCTGGTACTGGCTTTCCTGGTCCAGTATGCGGGCCTCGTCCTGGAGCGCTGGTTTTTCTTTGCCCAGGCGAATCATCCGCAAAATCTCTACTACCAGACAGTTTGACAGCGCCACCGCCTGCCGTTCGCGGAAACGGGAAATGATGGCTTGATTTGTTTGCCGCCCTTGACGCCGTGACTCCCGTCATGTGACCTTCTTTTGGTGGTCTAACTGGCGTTCCGCTTCAATGAATACACGCTTGATGCGCAGGTCGGTAGCCTTGATTGTCCTGGTTAGCTGGGTCACGGCCTGCTCGATTTCGGCCGAGGTCAATGCATCGACAAAATCGACCGATATGGTCACAACGATAAAATCCGGCCCCATGTGCAAGGTGGCCACTTCGTTAACCGTGATTAATCTTTCGTCACCGCCGAGGATTGCCCGAATCCCGTTGACAATTTTCGGGTCGGCACTTTCGCCGATCAACAGGCTTTTGCTCTCGATGGCCAGGATCAGGGCCGTCAGGATAAGCACCACGCCAATGCCCATCGAAGCGATGGCGTCGTACACCGGGTTGCCGGTGAGTTGGTACATAATCAACCCGGCCAGCGCCACCAGGAGTCCCAACAGCGCTGCGGTATCTTCAAATACGACCACAAACAGCGTGGGGTCCTTGCCCTTCACAATCGCCCTGTAGATGCTGCGCGATCCACGGCTCAGGTTGAACTCCTTGAGCGCCACCCACAATGCCGCCGTTTCAAAAACCACCGCAAAACCGAGTACCACGTAGTTAATGGCAATGTTTTCGATGGTGGTGGGGTGAGCCAGGTGCTGCCAGCCCTTGTAAAGCGAAACCGTTCCGCCGAGCGCGAAAATCAGCATGGCAACAACGAAACTCCAGAAATAGATTTCCTTGCCGTGGCCGAACGGGAACTCGGGACTGGGGGGCCGGTTTGCGGAGCGGATTCCCCACAAAAGCAGGACCTGGTTACCCGAATCGACAAGCGAGTGAATGCCTTCACTCATCATCGCAGCGCTGCCGGTGTGGACCGCTGCGGCGAACTTGGTTACCGCTATCAGAGAGTTGCCGATTAGGGCCGCGAAAATTGCCTTTTTAGAAGAACCCGCCATGTTTTTCTTTTTCTCTTTGCTACCGGTTACAGGCGCGAAGGCGGGAACTGGGCCGCTGGCCCGGTGTTCCGCCAACACGATGAACGATTGTCATTATAATGAACAATCCAGGGTCTGCTGTTATGGCGTATATTGTACGGAAAACCGGGGTCTCCATGTCCAGTGATTTCAGTTTATGAAAAATAGAGCATTGCTGTTTGCGCTTTTTATACTGTTGCTAGTGACAGTGCTGTTCATAGCTCTGCGCGAACCTGTCGAGGATGCCGGAGTCTTGGGTATAGAGACCAAAGCCCGCGATGCCGGACTCGAGCTTCCCCGCATGGATGGGCAAGCATTTGCCTGGATAGGCTCGCGTATCTACCAGAACGAAACCGGTGGCAACAGGGAATACCTGATCCATTGGAACGCCGGTGAGGATTTCCCGTCGCTGGGCATTGGTCACTTTATCTGGTTTCCCGAAGGCGTCGATGCACCCTTTGACGAACAATTTCCCGCCATGGTCGACTTCGTCCGCCAGTTGGAGCCGCAGGGAGCCGCAATGCCCGCCTGGCTACGTGAGCTGGAACCCTTTGCCGCACCCTGGAGCAGTAAAGCGCAATTTGAAGCGGCCCTGGCATCCCCTGAAGTGAACGAGTTGCGCGACTGGCTGGATGCCACCCGGCAGCAGCAAGCGCAGTTTATTGTCTCCGCCTTCGCACAGCGTTGGCGTGAGCTCGAGCTTCCGGGCGGGAGAAAGCAGACCTTGACAGGACTTCTGCAACAGCTTGTCGACACGCCGGCTGGCCTGTTTGCAGTCGTTGATTACTACAATTTCAAGGGCCTGGGCAATAACCCCCGTGAGCGTTACCAGGGCCAGGGATGGGGGCTGGTGCAGGTACTGGATTCTTTACTGGAAGTGCGCGCCGGTGCCGGTGGCTGTGACGATGTCGTCGGGCAGTTCAAGTCTGCTGCCGCGAGTCGTTTGAGCCTTCGAGTCGAGCTGTCGCCGGCAGAGCGAAACGAGGCCCGCTGGCTGCCCGGTTGGTTGCAAAGGCTGGCTGGCTACCTGCCGGAAGAAACGTTCGAAGACCGTTTCGGCGCCTGCGGATTTCGCGTGACACCCTACGTGCAGAACCCTGCCAGTGATGCGATGACCGTGATCTGGTTGAGCAACAGCAAGCGGGCAGGGCAGTTGCGGCTCAGCGCAACTGAACCAGGCGCTACAGATAGCGCAGTATTCGCATCAAACCCGGTCGAAGCGACCGCTCTGTATTACCATCCGGCCGAAAAATGCCGTTTGGCCGACTGCAGCGAAGTAAAGCCGCCCTGGCTGCACCAGATAAGGGTTACCGGACTCAAGCCGGGCAGTGAATACAGTTACCAGGTCAGCCAGGATGACAGGGTTGCCGGCGGACGCTTCCGGACCGTGGATGATGGTGAATCACCGGTGCGCTTTATCGTGTACGCAGACAGTGAAACAGAACCGGAATCCGCGGGTAAACACGCACTATGGTCCGCTACGAATGGCGCAAACGGGAGACGCAGATATCCGCTGGATCAATCCGATGGCTATCGACACAACCTGGAAGTGATCGGGCACAGGCAGCCAGACTTTGTGGCCATCGCCGGTGATATCGTCGAGTCCGGCGGGGAACAGCGTGACTGGGATGAGTTTTGGTGGCACAACGCCGGGCTCGCTGCATCGATACCCATTATGCCGGCCCCGGGAAATCATGATTACTTTGGCGGTCCGGGAGAACTGGGGAAATATTCAACAGAAGATTCAGAGCGTGCCATCCGCAAGTATCAGAGTTACTTTGACCTGCCGCCCAACGGCAGTGAAAGCGGAACTCATGCCGAGCGTTACTATGCCCTCAAATATGCCCAGGTGACACTCATCGCGCTCGACACCACCGATGGTCAGCCGCACCAGAGCGACCGCGATACCAATTGGAGGCTGCGTGGGGAAAACGACGCAGGCCACGCGCCCGACTGGCATCCCGGCTCGGCGCAATATGAATGGCTGGTGCAGGAGCTCCGCCGGGCCCAGCAAGACAGTCACTTTACATTCGTCATGTTTCACGGCGCGCCTTATTCCTCGGGCATACATGCAAGGCCGCCTGGAATCCTGCCCCGTCACGACATACTTTCTGCTCAACCCATACGCGCATTGACCCCGCTGTTTCTCCGCCATGGCGTGGACGCTGTATTCAATGGCCATGATGAGATGTATGAGCACTCTGTGCTGGCAGGCACGGAAGTCTCTGCCGCGGGTGTTGAAAGCGCACATGAAATACACTTTTTCGATATTGGCATCGGTGGCGATGGCTTACGTGGACCGGACAAGTACGTGGATAACCCCTACAAGGTGTTTCTGGCGCACTCGGATTCACCCGAAGTCTATTCTGAGCAGGGCGTATTGATAGATGGCGGCAAGCACTACGGACACATCGAAATCAACATTCAAAAAGGGCCTTCGGGTCACTGGCGGGCGCAGCTGGATCCGGTTTACATTTTCCCGCTGCTGGATGAGGACGGGCGGGTCCTTGGCGTCGAGAGGCGGTTGTATGATGACAGGCTCACGCTGATTTCGAATAAACAGGAATAATTTATTATTTTTTAGCTGAATTATTGTTTCGCTATGTTATTTTATAGGGCATATGGATTGTCAATCGGAATAGGGTCATATGTCCTGTCTTGTGAAAATGCGGGCCGTTCGGGAGGAGTTGTCAGCCAACGAAAAGAAGATAGCTGATTTCATCCTTCGTAATGCTGCATTGATCAGGGACTACTCATCGCAAAACCTCGCCGCCTCGGTGGGTGTCAGCCAGTCAAGCATTATTAAGTTCAGCCAGAAACTGAATTACCGCGGCTTCACTGACCTCAAGCTGGCCATCCACGAGGCAGTGGTCAAGAATGAAACCGACGAACGCCCCGATGAAACCGGCAAGGCGGCCGAACCGGGGACCGGGTCCGTTCCCCAATTGCTTTACAATGACAAGAACGAAGCCTTGCTGACTACCATGGAACTGAATGACGAGGAGCGCCTGCTCGCCGCGGTCAAGGTCCTGGAGAAAAGCGGCAGGATACAGATTGTTGCGCTGGGCGCCGGTTCGCTGGTGGCGAGAAATTTCGCCAGTAACCTGATACAGATCGGTAAATCGGTGATTGCGGAAGTGGACACCTATATCCAGCTATCCAGTATTGCCACCCTGGGTCCGGGGGATGCGGTTTTCGTCATCTCATACGCGGGCCAATCGCCAAAAATGGTGCAGATTACCCGACAGGCCAAGAAGGCCGGCACAACGGTTATTTCCCTGACCAACTACAATGCCAACCCGGTCCGCTCACTGGCGGACATACGCCTTTTTTGCGTCAATCACGAGGGGCGCTTCCAGGTGCCGCAGATCATTTCCAGTGCCTCGCAGCAGCACGTGGTAGATGTTCTGTTCAGCTGGATGCTGAAACGGGACAGGCATGCCAGGGAGTTGCTCGCGCTCAGTCGCAAGGCCGTGGAAGCAATCTAGTGTAGTGTCCTGTATTAAACAGCGATTATGCAGTTGTCACCCGGGTCCGTCCGGCGTGTCCATGTCAATTAAGGTCGCGTAATCCGGCCGGGGCCGCACAACGGTGAACTGCTCCCCGTCAACCAGCACCTCGGGTACCAGCGGCCTTGTGTTGTAGGAGGACGCCATCACGGCGCCGTAGGCACCGGCATTCCTGATCGCCACCAGTTCACCCGCCTGCAGGGGCGGCAGGATCCTGTCACGCGAAAACGTATCGCCGGTCTCGCAAATGGGACCGACGACCTGGTAGTGCAGCGGCTCTCCGGCGTTCTGTGTGACGGGTACGATTTCGTGGTAGGCGTCATATAAACTGGGCCGCATCAGGTCATTCATGCCCGCGTCAATGATCAGGAAACGATCCAGTTCGCCTTCCTTTATGTATATGACGCGTGAGACCAGCACGCCGGTATTGCCGGCGACTGAGCGGCCCGGTTCGACCAGGATCCTGCAACCGAGCGGCCCGAGTATCCGGTTGGCCAATGCGGCATAGTCGGCCAGTGCCGGTGGCGGTGCCGCGCCATCTCCGTAGTCGATTCCCAGGCCGCCGCCGATATCAATGACGGATATCTCGTGACCAAGCTGCCGCAGCTCAGCAGTCAGTTCGGCAACGCATATGAACGCCTGCTCAAACGGTTCCAGCTGGGTTAATTGAGAGCCTATGTGAATATCAATACCCTGGATGCGGATGCCGGCAAGCTCCGCGGCGCGCGCGTACGCCCGGTGCGCCCTGGTCCAGGGAATGCCGAACTTGTTGCTGGCCTTGCCGGTGGAAATCTTTGCATGGGTCCTGGCATCGATATCCGGGTTGATCCGGAACGCGACCGCCGCCTGTTTGCCCATGGACAGGGCGACTTCGTTCAACAACTCCAGTTCCGGCTCCGATTCGACATTGAACTGAAAGATGTCCTGTTGCAGTGCAAAATGCATCTCCCGGGCGGTCTTGGCCACACCGGAATACACGATTCTGTCGGCCGCTATGCCAGCCAGCAAGGCTCGCCTCAGCTCACCTTCGGACACCACATCGGCACCCGCGCCCGACTGGCCCAGCGTGCGCAAAACAGCCTGGTTGGAATTGGCCTTGACGGCATAGCAGATCAGCGTGTTTTTGGCATTGAAATGCCCGGCATAGGCAAGGTAGTTGTGTCGCAAAGCCGCTTTTGAATAGCAGTAAAGCGGTGTCTGGACCTGTTCAGCAATACGGTTTATCGACACGCCTTCAGCGTGAAGTCGGCCTTCACGGTAATCGAAAAATGCCATGCTGATAATCTCGCCTGCGACCGGAGAAATAATATATGATTATAGACGTGTTTCGCAGGAATATATAATTACTAAAAACCTCACCGTACGACGCCGATGTTCGGCCGGTTGCCGGTAAAAACAACACCCGAATGCACCAAGGATTACCGTTATTCATGACCTCCCAATGGCTGTCCGTATTACCTCCGATTGTCGCCATCGCCGTCGTTTTGTGGAAGCGGGAGGTAATCCTGGCGCTGTTCCTTTCCATTTTTACCGCGGAACTGCTGCAGCGAACATCATTGGTATCAGGCGTGCCATTGGGCGGGCTTGCCACGCTGGAGAGAATCGTTGCCGTGCTGGAAGACCGGGACAATGCCCGCATACTGGTTTTCAGCCTGATGATCGGTGCACTGCTGGCATACATTCGCCAGTCGGGCGGGGTCACGGCCATGGTCAATTCCGTCATCAACCGCGGAATCGCCCGCAACCAGCGACAGACGGCGCTACTGACCAGCGGCGTGGGTGTAGCGGTGTTCGTGGAATCCAACCTCAGTGTGCTGACAGCGGGCATCCTGTCACGCGGATTGTTTGACCGCTTCGGCATGAGCCGGGCGAAGCTCGCGTATTTTATCGACAGCACATCCGCACCGATTTGCATCCTGATCCTGTTAAACGCCTGGGGCGCCTATATCCTGGCCTTGCTGGGGACCTATGAACTGGAAAAGCCCGCGGCGCAGATATTGTGGGGCACGCTGCCGCTGAATTTTTATGCGCTCGTGACGCTGGTGATCGTGTTCTTTACAGCCTGGAGCGGCAGGTATTTCGGTCCGCTGGCGACCAGCGCCAGTCTGAGGCATGAGGACAGCGCCGAGGACCTGCCCGTGGACGCCACGCATCCTTCATTCATGTTCGTGCCGCTTTTCGTCATGGTAGCCGGTATGGTCGGTTTCATGCTTTGGACGGGTGGTGGCGTCATGGCCAATGGCAGCGGCTCAAAATCGGTGCTTTACTCTGTCACCCTGGCAAGCCTGGTCGCTTACGTGATGATGCTGCACAGTGGTGGTTTCACCCATGTCAAGCTGGTGAAAATCGGCTTTGAAGGGATGGGTGAATTATTGCCCCTGGTTACCATCGTGTTGTTTTCACTGGCGCTGGGCGCCAGCCTGAAGGAGCTGGGAACCGGGGTGTTCATTGCAGGCCTGGTGGGCGAATACCTGCCGGTATTTCTGATCGTGCCGATGATGTTCATCGCTGGCGCATTGATTTCCTTTTCCACCGGCACGTCGTGGGGAACTTTTGCCATTTTGATCCCTATCGGCGTTCCCCTGATCCAGGCGCTGGGACTGCCGCCGTCACTGGTGCTGGCGGCCATCCTTGGCGGCGGTATTTTCGGTGATCACTGTTCGCCGATTTCCGATACCACCGCCGTATCTTCCATCGCCTCGGGTTGCGACCTGCTGGAGCATGTCAGGACCCAGTTGCCCTATGCGCTGCTGGCCGGCGGAATTACCATAGTTTTGTACACCATTGTGGGCCTCATCTACCTGTAAACTCCTTACGCATGTTGATAAATTTTTCCAGGATACACACATGAAATCTCTGTCTGCCAGCCTCGTGAGCCTGTCGAAGTTTAAAGATCTGAAAAAGCATTGCGGTATTTCGCGTATCACGGCTCTGGCGGCCTTCCTGGTCTGCCTGCTGTCAAGTCCGTTGGCCCCGGCATTGCAGCGGGACGGGATAGATGATGCCGCAATCAGTGAACTGGCCGGGCGGGCGATGTCGGAATTTGCAGTGCCGGGAATGGCCATCGGTATCGTCAAGGATGGTCAGGTGGTGTTTGCGAAAGGCTTCGGTTTGCGTGAAGTCGGCAAAAAAGCCCGTATTGACACGGACACCCTGTTCAAGATTGCATCGAACAGCAAGGCCTTTACAGCGGCGGCGCTGGCCACCCTGGTCGATGAAGGGAAAATTGCCTGGGACGGTCTGGTCATCGACTATATCCCCGAGTTCCGGATGCATGATCCATGGGTAACCGCGGGCTTCACCGTCACCGATCTGCTCACCCATCGCAGTGGCTTGGCGCCATTCAAAGGTGACATGTTGCTTTGGCCGGAACCCAATTCTTTTACGCAGGCGGATGTCATCCATGCCCTGCGGTATTTTGAGCCAGTCAGTGGTTTTCGCAGCCGTTATGCCTATGACAACCTGTTGTACATTGTCGCCGGCGAGATCATTCCACGAGTCAGTGGCAAATCCTGGGGTGAGTACCTGGAAAGCAATATCATGCGCCCGGCCGGGATGAAACGCTGCTTTGCTGACAGGATTCCAAGGAAAGCCATGCGCAACATCGCGACTCCGCACGGCGTGATCGAGGGCCGTCTGGCCGTGATCGAGCGGGGTCGTATACCACGGCAACCGCCGATGTCTGCCGCGGCGGGCGGGGTCATTTGCAGCCTGGGCGACATGCTGACATGGGTGAGGACTCAATTGAACAATGGCACCACGCCGAACGAAGTCGAGCTTTACAGCGCCCGGCAGAGCCGGGAAATGTGGAAGCCACGTACGCTGAGGGGGGTCAGTGAACGGGCTTACGAGTTAAATCGTACCCATTTCAGCGCTTATGGACTGGGTTGGCGGCTGGCCGATGTGCATGGCTTTTTGGAGGTCTCGCATACCGGTACGCTGGCTGGAATGAGATCGTATGTCGTTTTGATTCCAGAACTGGAATTGGGCGTGGTGTACCTGAGTAACGGCGCCAGTTCCGCGGCGCGCCGCGCGGTCATGAACAGCATCGTGCGGTCGTTTATGCCGGTTGAGCAGGTGGATTGGGTGCAAATGGAGATCGACGAAATCGCGCTGGAGCGGGAAGATGAGATACAACGGCAGGCGCTTGAAAAATCCGCTGAACCCGAGCAGCCGTGCACGCCTTGTCGCATGCCGGATCTGTCGCTGTTAGCCGGCCGTTTCCGGGATCCGTGGTTCGGCGATGTCATCATCCGGCTGGAAGATGGCCGCTTGATGTTTGCAGCGGAAAAGTCTCCCAAGCTGCTTGGCCCCCTGACACACTACGAGGGCAGGCAATTCATCATCCGCTGGATTGACCGTTCCCTGGAGGCTGATGCCTATATCCAATTCGAAACGAATGAGGATGGCGAGGTCAGCGGAATAACGATGTCAAAACTCGACCGCGGTGACTATGATTTCGAGGACCTGGATTTCGAGCGGGTGCAATGATGATTAAAAACTCTGATTCAGCGCTGGTGACGGGGTTATACGGCTGATGCGTCCAACCTGCGCAACGGTAAGTCTTGATGCGATCGCCGAAAACTACCGCCTGGCGTGTCGCAGGGCGCCCGGCTCACAAAGCATGGCCGTCATCAAGGCCAATGCATACGGGCATGGCATGGTGGCGGTTGCGCGCCGGCTGGAGTCCATCGCTCCGGCCTTCGCCGTTGCCTTGATCGACGAGGCCGTCGAACTGCGGCAGGCCGGTATCCAGGCACCGGTTCTTGTCATGCAGGGTGTCAAGGAGCCGGCGGAGTTCGAACTGGCCGCCGCCGAGAACTTCTGGCTGATGCTGCATCAGTCGCAGCAGGTGGATACCCTGTTGTCGCTAAAGCTTCAATCACCCGTTCACGTCTGGATCAAGCTGGATACCGGCATGCATCGTCTTGGCGTCGCCGTTGTCGACTTGGATGGTATTTACCGGCGCCTGGATTCATCAGCCAATGTCCGGGGGCAGCCGGTTTTATGCACCCACCTGGCTTGCGCGGACGAGTTGGATAGGCCGTTTACAGACCAGCAGGTGCAGATTATCAGGCGCTGTGGCAATTCGTTGGGATTGCCGCTCAGTATCGCCAATTCGGCGGGCATATTGCACTGGCCGCAAAGCCATGCCGCCTGGAGCAGGCCGGGCATCATGCTGTATGGCAGTAGCCCGACAGCTGCGTCTGGCGATTCTGCTGATGGTTTGCAAGCTGCCATGACCATGCAGTCAGAAATCATTGCGGTCAGAGATGTGGCACCTGGTGAGGGCGTCGGTTACGGCCTTGACTGGACGGCGGAGCGGCCCTCGAAAATCGGCACCGTCGCCATCGGTTACGGTGATGGCTATCCCCGCCACGCCCCGAGCGGTACGCCGGTGCTGGTAAACGGGCAGCGGGTACCATTGACCGGCAGGGTATCGATGGATGCGATCGGTGTTGACCTTACCGACTTGCCAGGGGTTGAAATTGGTGACCCTGTGGAGCTTTGGGGTGAAAACCTCCCGGTGAATGAGATCGCCGCCGCCGCCGGGACAATCAGCTACGAGATACTGGCCGGTTTGACGGGACGCGTTCCGCTGGTGTATCGATAGCGGTTGCCAGGCAGCCAGGGCCTGAAAATCAGGAGGCGTGTGTTACCTGATTCTCTTGATGTTGTACATCAGGTCGACGTAGGTCGATTCCCTCGTTCCATGCAACGGCAGCAGCGGTGTTACCGAGACGCTGTTAAGCGTGCCTTCATAGTACTCACCGTCTTCATCGGTGTACCGGAATATCGATACATCGTGGATCACGTAGGGCCGGCCATCGACGTCGCCGATGTACATCAGCACGTGGCCGGGTACGTAGATCAGGTCGCCGATATCCAGGCTCTCAAGCGCATTCAATTTTTCTTCACGGGTGCTTGCAGCGGTGAAACGAGTGTTTTCTCCGAAGTCGCCCGAGCCCTGTTGCCCTGTATTGCGGGGCATAAGGATGCCGAAAGACTTGTAGACTTCCATCACGAAACCCGTACAGTCACGTGCATTGTTCGAGTGTCCCCAACCGTAGCGTTCACCGAGGAATTTGAATGCCTGGCGAATGATGTTCTCGCGTGTGAAGGGCAGGTAGCCGCGCCTGACGTCCTCGTTGCGGGGAATCAACGCGGGTTTTATTGCCAGTCTGCCTTGCGGGTCTCTTACCGGCAACAGGACTGCATGGCTCGTGTACGGATTCTGACCATGCAGGTCGTTATCCAGGCGATTGACATCCGCCAGTGGAACGCGGATGCCCATATCGAGTTGAAGTTCCGACAGGGCAGGGACCCCGGTGTTGAATGCAGTCCATACCTTGTCGCCGGTGACGGCGAGAAAGTTTTTGGCCAATTTGTAGTTTAGAACCAGGTCACGTTCACCGATCGCAATAAAAGCGTTTCTCACCCAGGCCGCATAGTTGTAGGACTGCACGAACGACCACTCTCCGTCTGCACTGGTATGCAGGACAGCCAGCGCGTCACCCGGGAACAAGCCGTTTTCCTGGAACCGGTCCAGGTTCTGCTTTTGCTCTTCCTGCTCACGGTACCAGCGGTCATCTGTTGGCCAGGTGCGCATATCGGTGCGCTCCACGGTCAACGCGAAGCGGACCTGCGTTGAAGCGGGGATATTCTCCCATCCAAGGTTTGCCGCGTAGCCGGCATAACCTTCTGCCCCAAGTCGTTGTCCGGCAGGGTCGAAAAGATCGGTTTTATGCGGTTTGCTGATTGCCAGAATCTGCCCGGTGACCTGCTCGCGGGTCAGGGTTTCCGGAAACTCAGCCAGTTTCACCATGTGTGGATCAGTGGCAAACAACTGCTCGTTGAAGACTGCGATCTCCCGCTGGCTTTTCAGAACCTGCCCGGCATTTTCAATTCGTTCTATCCAGTAGTTTTCTGACAAATGCATTTCAGTGATCCCGATGACATCAGTGGACCAGGCAGCGGTTTGCCTGTTATCCGCGCGTTGAAAACCGTCCGCGTTGCAGACGTAGAAAAACAAAGTGCATAGAATGAAGCGTGCGATTCGCATCAACCGTGTGACCGTGTGAGATACTGTCGCCACGGCGCAACAGCCAGCATGGCCGGCAGGCTTGGAATTGCCGGAGAAAGCGATTGATGGTGAATACTGGACATGAACTGAAGCGCCTGGAAGTGAGAGGAATAAATTATTCTAAAGGTGTAGCATAATCACTGCAATCGGTTATTCCATACCGGAACAATAAGAGAATTTTCCGCATGACAGAGCTGATTAGACCACGCAGACTGAGGGCAGGCGCCAGGATCGGGATCGTCAATCCGGCCTATTGGCTGGAGTCTGAACGTATGCAGCGGGCTGTGAAAGTTTTCCAGGGACTGGGTTACGAACTGTTGCTGGGCAACAGTGCTGCACTGGAACAGGGGCAATTTGCCGGCACACCGCAACAGCGTGCCGAAGACATCATGGCCATGTTTACTGAGCCGTCAGTGGAAGCCATTATCTGTGCGCGGGGAGGCTATGGGGGTAACCGCGTCTTACCGTTACTGAATTACGGCGTTATTCGCGAAAACCCGAAAATTTTCGTCGGCTACAGCGATATCACGGGCTTCCTGAATTCCTTTGCGCAACGCTCAGGGCTGATCAGTTTTCACGGGCCGATGCTGAGCACTTTTGGGAAACAGACAATGCAATACAACCTGGACACCTTCCAGGCGGTTTTATCCGGTGAAAAAAACATCAGGGTTGCTTCAGCACCTGGCTGCCCGGCCCGCAGTCTCAAAACCGGGATTGCGAAAGGTCCATTGTGGGGCGGCAACCTGACGCTGGTGATAGAGCGACTGGGTACCGCCGACCAGATTGATACCAGCGGTTCGATCCTGTTGCTGGAAGATATCGATGAAAAACTGTATGCCTTCGAGCGCATGATGCTGCACCTCAAGCGCAGTGGCAGCCTGGATCACATACGGGGGCTCATGATTGGCGAGATGCTGGAAATGGGTGATAGCAAGACACCCTTTGGCAAGACCACGGATGAAATCGTGCTGGATGTTTGCGGCGACCTGGATATCCCCATCATCAGTAATTTCCCCTGTGGTCATGGCGACTACCAGGCGACGTTGCCGATTGCGCATGAAATCGAAATTCATTCCGGCGACGACGAATCCTTCATCTTAATCCCGGAGTCACCGGTCAGTTGACGGGCGGACAGTTCGGGGGCATGAGGACAAAAAATGCTTAACTACATCTGGTTTGGAATGATGGCCATCAGCGTCGTTGCCGGCATATTTACCGGCAATATTGAAGCTGTCACCGAAGCCGCCATTGACATGGCCAAGGTCGCCGTTGAAATATCCATTGGACTGATCGGCATTATGGCGCTGTGGCTGGGTATCATGAAAATTGCCGAGGCGTCGGGGTTGATACGGATAATCGCCAGGGGGTTGAAACCCATCACCGTGCGCCTGTTCCCGGATGTGCCCGAGGATCATCCCGCAATAGGTTCGATCGTCCTGAACATGGCAGCCAACATGCTGGGCCTTGGCAACGCGGCAACGCCCCTGGGTCTCAAGGCCATGGAGGAATTGCAGGAACTGAATCCGAAGAAAGATACCGCGACCAACTCCATGGTCATGTTCCTGGCCATTAATACGTCCAGCGTGCAACTTATCGTTCCCGCGACCGTGGTCGCACTGATGGGCGCAACGGCCAGCCAGATTTTTCTCACCACCATCCTGGCCACGCTGGCGTCGACAATTGCCGCCATTGTCATGGTCAAGATACTCGAAAAGATGAAGCGGTTCTCAGTGGAGGACGCGTCATGATCGAGTATGTGATCGGCGGCATGAACGCGGCGGCGAAGTATATTATTCCGCTGTTACTGGTGGGTATTCCGCTTTACGCACTCAGTGTCAAGAAGGTCAAGGTTTACGAGGTGTTTGTCGAAGGTGCGAAAGACGGCTTCACCATTGCGGTCAGGATCATTCCCTACCTGGTGGCAATCCTTGTGGCCGTTGGTATGTTTCGGGCCTCCGGTGCGTTGGACCTGTTGCTGAACCTGTTGGCGCCCGTGCTCAACCTTATTGGCTTTCCGCCCGAGAACCTGCCGCTGGCCCTGATGCGGCCTTTGTCCGGAAGCGGCTCCCTGGGCCTCCTGACCGACCTGGTCAATGAATACGGCGCCGATTCGATGTACGCCAAAATTGGTGCGACGATGTTCGGCTCCTCCGAGACCACCTTCTATGTGCTGGCTGTCTATTTTGGCTCAGTCGGCATCACCCGCAGCCGCCACGCGCTCGCGGCCGGCCTGACCGCCGATGCGGTGGGTGCATTGGCCGCGGTGTTCTTCTGCAAACTGCTGCTCGGCTGATTCAAGAACTTGTTTGGACGGAGCGTGGTCGCTGCCGGC
>Ga0316201_10001411_pt1 | contig 16102 bp, 13 predicted proteins | sample CS6wburrow_MG_FD_204516 | JGI IMG/M metagenome (GOLD analysis project Ga0316201, IMG submission 204516) | Coastal sediment microbial communities from Delaware Bay, Delaware, United States - CS-6 worm burrow | ecosystem: Environmental > Aquatic > Marine > Coastal > Sediment | place: USA... | reverse complement strand
TCTCTGGGAAACCAGGGACCCGGGCCTCGGCATCGGCGGGGCCGGCCTGACCTTCGACGAAACCTGGATCGTCAACGCCCCCTTTGGTCAGCTCAGCGCGCTCGATGTTCGAACGGGTACCACCCGCTGGAATACGAACCTCGCCGATGCGCTCGCGGACGAAATCCCGCGCCGGCTCGAACCGGTGCTCCGCGGCGGCGCTCTGTTCGTCCCGGCATCCTCGGTTCACGTCGTGCGCCCCGCCGACGGACAGAAGCTCTCGGCGAGCCTGCCGTGCGACCTGGTCCCCGACCTGATGCGGGTCGACGAGCGCGGCTGGGTCTATGTCGCCGAAGAAAGCGGCTACGTGGCCGCCTACGCGCCCAAGCCGATGCTCACCCTGATCCGCGGCGGCAGCCTCTGAGGCCCAGCGAACGTGAGCCGCATCGCGTCAATCAAACGGAATGCAGCGGAACTCGGTTGACCAGCCTTCGAAGATCGGCGTGAAGTACGTGTCGCTCGAAGCACTGAGCTTCGCTTTGACCCGCAGATAGGGCATGTAGTTCGGGATTCCGTTCGAGATGAGCGTGTCCCCAAGGTCGTAAGTCTGGGCCGTCGTGTCCGTCGGATAGATGATCGAGACGGGGATCTGATTGTCGAGGTCCGCGAGCGTGTTCGCCGAGAAGATCTCGAACTCCACGGTACTATCCGAGGGTGTCGAGCCGATCCAGGTCAGGTCGCCCCAATCCGGCCGGTCCGGCGGCATCTGGCAGACGAAGTCCGCTTCGTAGGTGTTCTCGTAGAAGCCGTTGCCGTAGCTGGATCCGCTGCCGGGAACCATGATTCGGACGGGAATCCGTTCGAGCTCCACGGACCCATCCCCGATCGCGACGAGGTCGAACTCGAAGAGCTGAGGCAAGGCAGCGGGTGGGACGAAGTCGTTGCCGATCCGAAACTGGAACCCGACGCCCGCGTTCGCGAGACAGCCGAGGCATGTATCCGTACCTTGGCCGCCGAGGCAGTTGGGTGTTCCGGCGGTCGGGCAGGTCGAGGCCTCGATCAGCTTCACGAAGTTGCTCTCGTCGACACCTGGTGTGGCGGGATTGTCCTCCGCGATGACCGTGATGTCACGACGCGTGTTCGCGACCAAGGAGTCGACGGCATCGAGAAGCGCGGTCGAAAGCCCCGAGCCATTGGTCGCGATCTGTTCGACGTACGGGTTGCCGCTCTGATCGACCGAGCCGGTGATCGTTGCAATCTCCGTGGTCTCGGCCTGAACTACGGCTTCACGGGACGAGCTCGGGCTGATCACCGTGAGAACCTTGACCCCCCTCGCCAAGAGCGCGGCCTCGGTCGCGGACCAGGGTATCGGCAGATCCGCGGTCAGCCAACTAGGATCGGCTGGCGTGGTCTCTAGGCGAAGCTGATATGGGCCTCGTCTCTTCGAATTGGTGCTGGAGGGAGACACGGAGGCATCAGCAATCGCGTACCAGCTGCCCGCCGAAAGCGGCACGCCGTTCAAGCGTCCCCACCAGTCGCCACCGCCGGGCCCGTTGTCGCAGTCCACGAACACGCCTCCGGACGTTGCAAGCGCAACATTGGTCGTCGGGAAGTGCGAATTCTGGCCGCTCAGCGACATCGTCGTAGGCGCGCTCAATGAGAATCGCATGAACGAATCAAACCCATCGCTGTAATAGCCCGAGCTGCTGTTCCGCAGGCAGGAGTTCACGTTCCAGGTCGCCGCGTTGTCGCCGAACCTGGCGTTGGACCCCATGATCGTCACCGATCGGGTGGAAAGGTCACCGAGATCGTGGGCCGTGAAAGCATCGTTCGCGTACAGCACATTGGGATGCTGTTCGACTGGAGGAAGAAGAGCCCCTGCGCCGAAAACACCATCAAACGGCGGGTTTCCGTACGTGCTGCCGCCGGCGAGCGGTCCGTTCCACATCGCCGCGTCGGTGAAGAGAATGACGATCGGAAGCGAGCCGTCGCGGAAGCAAGGATAGCCCCAACGACCCGCTGGGCAGCCCCTGCGGTTCGGCACGTAGGGCCCGAGCCCCCTCCCGGTGAGGACCGAGTACAGGGCCTGCGTCGTAGCTTCGGGGTGATCGCTGTTGGAAATCGCGACGAGCGACGACACCGCGTCGAGCATGTGCTGGGTGTTGCTCGTGAGGTCCAAGTAGTGGTGGTACGGCGTCTGCGAGTATGGGTTCGCGTGAGGCGACAAGGGGATCTCCCTGAACTCGCCGAGACCCATCCAAAGGTTCGAAATCGAGCACTTCATCGCACCGATGAGCCCCGTACCCGCTGCGCCGGAGCACGACCCAAACGTGTTCGCGGTCAGGTCTGCGAGGAGCTGGGCATGCTCGGCGCCCATCGACCCCGAACTGTCCATCAGGATGTACGCGTCCGCGAAGTTGATCGAACCGGCGATGCTGACGTCGGCAGCAACCGTGTTCGGATTGTCGGAGTTGTAGTACGCGGTGTCGTAGATGCCGTCGTCGCTCGGGTCGCCGTCGCAGGGAATTCGCCAACCCGGTCCCGGGCACTCGTCCGCCCAGTACGGGACGCCGTCGCCGTCGAGGTCGACGACCAAGTTACTTCCAGGCGTCAGCGTGATCGCGCTGTCGGGCACCGAGTAGACGATATTGTCGCTGTTGTCGACCGACAGGTCGAACTGCGTCGGGAAGTCCATCGCGACGTTGCAGAGCGGATCACCTCCGCCACAGGGCGCAGGAGGTGCGACGAGTTTCGCCTGCACAGTTCCGACGGAAGGCGCGCCGCTCTCGCACGCGGAGAGCGCGAGCGCGACCAAGAAGAGGAACCAAGGTGTTTTAGGGGGTATTTTCATGATGTCTCCTCAAGGCGCGGAGCCGCTCTGGCAGCTGGGCGGGCCGCCGAGCCGCGGTGAAGCGCAAACCTGCTGCTCGGGACAGTCCGAGATCTGACTGCAGCTTCCACCGACAGGGACGCACTCTTTTCGGCCATCCGGCCAAAGAGGCGCGCAGACGAAGCCCGCAGCGCAATCGCCGTTGACCTCGCAAAGGCCGTACTGGCCGCACTCCGCCAAGCTAGAAATGTCTCCCACCTCGCAAACCGGTGTCGAACCACCGCACACACCGTTGACGCACGGAGGCGGTGGCGATTGGTTCGGATTGGTGGATCCTGCGCACTCGGTCCTGCCATCGCCGTCGATGTCGGCACAGGTGGGGGCGCCCACGTCGGAGCAGTCGTCTTCGGTCTGGCAGTCCTGGTTCACCCGAACGCAGTACGCGGCGTTCGGAAACGTCTTGCAGACGTGACTCTTCGGGCAGTCCTCGTAGCTCTCGCATTGCACGCGCCGATCGACGCATGCGCCGGGAACGCCTTCGCACGAAAAGCCCAACACGCAGTCGCGACTCGTGTTGCAACCCGGCGTCTGCTTGATGCACTTGTTAAACCCAAATCCGTCCGGCTCGCAGGAGTACTCGGCTGGGCAGTCGTCACTCGTGGTGCATTTTCCGCCAGGGACCGGGAAGCACTGCTGAATCGGATCGCCGCCGAACGTCGTACAGCCGCTCGGTGCACAGGTTTCCCCAACGGCGCAGTCGCCACTGCTCTCGCATTCGTCCGGACAGGAGAAGCACAGCCCGCTGGTCACGCAGGCCGCGCCACCACCGGTTCCGCCGGTTCCACTCGAACCTGCCGTGCCACCAGAACCTGCCGTGCCGCCAGAGCCCGCCGTGCCACCAGAACCTGCCGTGCCACCAGAACCCGCCGTACCGCCGCTGCCCGCCGAGCCGGCGCTGCCCGCCGAGCCGCCGCTGCCCCCGCAGCCAAGCAAGCCGGTGCAGCCGCCAGTACCAGTCGTGCCCCCAGAACCCGCGGAGCCCGCAGAGCCAGCCGTCCCGCCGCTGCCGGAACTGCCGCCGTTGTTCCGGGGATCACCTGTCCCCTCCCCGCAACCCCCTATAATGACGAGGAAACCTACTGATATTGCAAGCGAGCGAAAAGCCATGAATTTCTCCTATTTTCAATGATGACGAAAACTTCTGCCCCTAGCAAACAAGATAATGATAGCCAGCTCGCAAAATTGCACGTTAGGTGAGCATCTATACAGTGCCCAATCAGAGAGGGAGCATGCCGGCGCCCTAAAACATGCACAATTCCAAGCTGTTAAGCGTCAGGGCGGAGGAACCAGAGTCATGAAACGTTTGCTCTTAGGTTTGTCGCCGCTCATCGGCGCATGGTCGCGCCACCCAGGCGGAATTGGTACCTACGGCCCCTTGCTGCCCTAGCCATTGTCGTGGCCGAGTACCTGACGCTTCGCTTCCGATTCGACGCGCCCCGAAGCGCTATCATCAACCCGAGCGCCCCGTTCCTCTTGCCCCTGCTCGAAGTCGTCGCAACGGCGCTGCTGAGCGGCTTGTTCGTCGACCAGCTCGACTACTTCTACCCCTTGCGTGTCGTGGTCGGCTTGCTGGTCCTCGCATCGTGGCTCACGCCGTGACAAATGCGCTGATCGCCGCACAGGTCCTCCTCGCTGGCCACTGGTCACTCTGGTAACCGGTGCATCAATTCCGCCGTGACGCTATCACCGGATCATCCGGCGTCATGCTCCGAATCATTCTGTCCCTATTGGCCGCCCCTGAGCCGGAGCGGAGCGAGAGCGAGCTGCACGAATTTCTCCGGCGCCGATTGGTTCCGGCCATCGGCTTGTAGTAAGGGGATCGGCTGTGAGCACTTGGAAGCACTTATTGGTGGTGGCACTCGCGGTCGCCGCCCTTTTCTTACCCGGCAGCCAGGTGACCAACGCAGCAGCTGATGGACCCATCGTGATTCGGTATGCGTCTCTAGCGCCTCCGAGCTCGGCATTTGGCAAGATCCTCAAAGCCTGGGGCCGCACCTTCAAGAAGGAGACCGAAGGTCGAGCCGAGCTTCGCTTCTACACGGGCGGAAGCCAAGGCGACGAGCGCGACTTCATCCGAAAGATTCGCGCCGGGCAGATCGACTCCGCAGGAATCACCACCACAGGCATGGGCATGGTCGTACGCCCGATCTTGGTGTTGACCGCCCCTGGGCTCATCACCGAAATGGATCAGCTCATCCACGTCAGGACCGAGCTTCGCAGCCGCTTCGAAGAGATGTTCCGCGAATCAGGATTCGAGCTGCTTACCTGGGGCGACGGCGGCAAGAACCGCATCTTCTCGGTGAATCCATTTGCGCGGCCCTCTGATCTCAAGTCCGGCCGACCGTGGGCGTGGAAAGACGATCCCGTGTTCGCCGGCTTTCTCGGAGTGATCGGCGCCAACCCGGTGCGCGTGGGCGCCAACGAGGTGTATGGCGGTCTTCAGACTCGCATGATCGACACCGTGCCAAGCTCCTGCATCATGGCGGTCGCGATTCAGTGGTACACGAAGCTCAATTACATGGCGAAGCAGAACTTCAACATCTTGATCGGCGGCTCGATCATCAAAAAAGAGGTCTTCGACCAGCTCACGCCGGGCGACCAGAAGATCCTTCTCGACACCGCCGAGCGCGGCGCGCGCGCAATGGACAAGATCGTGAGCCGAGATGACGACAAGGCCTATCGAACCTTGGTCGAGCGGGGCATCCAAGAGGTCGACCTCAGCCCGTACCAGGCCGAATGGGACGCCGTTGCCGCAAAGGCGCGCGAGCAGTTGGCAGGACGCGTCTACAGCAAGAGTCTGCTTGCCGAAGTCACAAAGCTAGCCGCCGAGAAGTGAACAACCGCGGCCGCGAGCCGTCCAACCCTGAGTCGACATGCACCACAGCAAATTCCCACTGATTCTCGCTCTCACGCTCGCTGCCCTGCTCGTCCCCGGACGCTCCGCGGTATCTCAAGAGCCAGCCACCGAAGCGACTGTAATCCGGATCGCATCGCTGGCCCCGCCAGGCTCGTCTTTCGTGAAGGTACTCAAGGCCTGGAGCCGAACGCTCGAAAAGGAGACCGAAGGCCGGGTCGAGCTTCGCGTCTTTTCGGGCGGCAGCGAAGGCAGTGACCGGGACCTCGTCAAGCGGATTAAGGCGGGCAAGCTCGACGCGGCGGGCGTGGCAACGACGGGCTTGAGCATGGTGGCGCCCGAGCTCCAGGTGCTGACGGCCCCCGGGCTCCTCACCGATGACGCCCAACTCGACCGCGCGCGCGAGAGGCTCGACGCGCAGCTTCAGAAGCTAATCGAAGACGGCGGTTTCAAGCTGCTCGCCTGGGGAGACGGCGGAAAGAACCGTGTGTTCTCCGCGACAGAGTTCAGCTCTCCTGCTGATCTCGCCGGCAAGCCCGGCTGGGCCGGCAAGGACAACGCCGTCGCGCTCGCGTACACCAAGGCCATCGGCGCAAATCCGGTGAAGGTTGGAGCCTCTGGCGTCTTCCCCGGGCTCAAAGATGGAACGCTCGAAGTCGTCCCCGCATCCGCCATGGCTGCAGTCGCGTTCCAGTGGTACACGAAGCTCAAGTACATGACGTCGAGCAACTTCAACATCATCGTTGGCGGCTCGATCATCAGTAAGAAGAAGTTCAACGAGCTGAGCGCGGCCGACCAAAAGACCCTGCTCGACACCGCCAAGCGTGCGGCCTCCAAGCTGGACCAAATCGTCGGTCGCGACGACGACCGCGCCCATCAGACCCTGCTCGGCCGAGGCATCACCGAGGTCGACACCTCCACCAATCAGGCCCCCTGGGACGCTGCGGCAAAGAAGGCCCGCGAGCAGCTGGTCCGGAGCGGCGTCTACAGCAAGAGCCTGCTCAAAGCCGTCGAAGCGGCTGCAAAGTAGCGACTTTGCAGCGGATCTGACGGTCCTAGGGGCCGCTGTTTTCTCCTTGCAAAACATAAGCATTGCTCATATCCTCTCCTAACCTAAGCAATGCTCATCTTTGAGCGGCTGCGAGACAGGAGGAGCGAGCGCGATGAAGTTTCAGGCGACGAGAGAGCTGGTCGTGAGGACCTGCATCGAGCTGGCCGACCGGGGTTACCTGGCCGGGACCGGCGGCAACGTGGCGCTGCGTGCAGACGAGGACCATTTCGCGGTGACTCCTTCGGCCACCGACTACTACGCGATGAGCGCAGCCGATGTCTGCGTGGTGCGACTGTCCGACAAGGAGCAGGTCGACGGCGAGCGCGAAGCCTCGGTTGAGGCAGGTTTGCACGCCGGGGTTCTACTCGCGCGCCCAGAGTGCGGGGCGAGCATCCACACGCATCAACCAGTCGCCAGCGCCTACACGCTCCTCGCCAAGCCGCTCGAAGTGCGGGACAGCGCGCACCAGGCCCTGCTCGGTCGCAAAATTCCATGTGTGGGCTACGCGCCTTCGGGAACGGGTCTGTTGGCGATGCGCGTCGCCCGCGCGGTGAAGTCCGACACCCATGCGTACCTGATGCGCAATCACGGCGTCGTCTGCGTCGGCGAAGATGCCGCGCAAGCCATGGCGCGGGTCGCGGCGCTCGAGTCCGAATGCGCGGCGTTCTTCCTCGCGCGCACTCAAGACGACTCGCGCAAGCTCGACAGTTCCGTACGCGACCTCGTGGTGCACGCGATGCAATCCGTGTTCGGCGAAGAAACCGCGGAGGCTCAGAGATGAACATGCAAGCTCAAACCCTGTCCGAACCGCAGAAAGCCCGACCGTCTGCGGACAGCGGATTCTCCATTTCCCAATGGCATGACAGCGACGAAGTCATGGCCCGGCTCAACAAGCTCCTGAGCCAGCCAATTCGGCCGATTCGCCGCGAAAACATGGACAAAGTGCTCCGGTACTTCGAAGAGAACTGCCAGGGTTCGAAGAAGGCTTCCGAGCGGGCCAAGGAAGTGATTCCCGGAGGCGTTCAGCACAACCTGGCGTTCAACTACCCACATCCACTCGAGATCACCGGCGCCAACGGCGCGCACATGACAGACGTCGACGGCAACCGCTACATCGACTTCCTGCAGGCGGGCGGTCCAACTTTGCTCGGCTCGAACTACGAGCCGGTTCGCAAGAAGGTTCATGAGCTCCTCGACACCTGCGGACCGACGACTGGGCTGATGCACGAGTACGAGTTCAAGCTGGCAGAGCTCGTGTGCAAGCACATGCCCGGCGTCGACATGTTCCGCATGTTGGGTTCGGGGACCGAGGGCGTGATGGCCGCGATCCGCGTTGCGCGCGCTCACACGGGCAAGAAGTGGATCATCAAGATGGGCGGCGGCTATCACGGCTGGTCCGACCAGATGGTCTTCGGCCTGCGCGTCCCGGGGACGGGACGAAGAGACGCCGTCGGCATTCCGCGCGACTGCGTCTCGAAAGTGCAGGAGAGCTTCCCGCACGACCTCAGCGCGGTCCGCCGGAGGCTGATGATGAACGCCCTTCGAGGTGGAACCGCGGCGGTGATCGTCGAGCCGGTGGGTCCCGAAAGCGGCACCAGGCCGGTCCACAAGACTTTCAACCAGGAGCTCCGCCAGCTCTGTAACGAGTTCGGCACCCTGCTGATCTTCGATGAAGTCGTCACGGGTTTTCGCCTAGGCTTGTCGGGCGCGCAGGGCTACTTCGGCGTGATTCCGGACCTGACCGTGCTCGGAAAGGCCCTGACGGGCGGCTATCCCATGGCCGGAGGCATCGGCGGCAAGCGCGAGATCATGATGAATCTCGCCGGCGGCATCGGCGGCTCCAAGAAGGGCGCCATGGTCGGCGGAACGCTCTCGGCCAATCCACTCTCCTGCGCTGCGGGCTACTACGCCATCCTGGAGATGGAGCGAACCAACGCTCCGGTGCTTGCGGGCCGCGCTGGCGATCGTCTTCGCAGAGGGCTCGAGGAAATCATCGACCGGCTCGGCCTTCCCTACGTGGCCTACAATCAGGGGTCCATCGTTCACTTGGAGACCTCGGGCGTGATGCTTCTGAACGCCAACACACCGTTGCAGATGATCCGGACCCTCAAGGAGGCGAAGCCGCGCAAGCACATGATGGAGGAGTTTGGGGCGGCGTACACCGCTCACGGGATCATCAGCTTGGCCGGAAGCCGCCTCTACACCTCACTCGCAGACACGGACGAAGTCATCGATGACGCGCTGAACCGATTCGAAGACGTCATGAAGCTGGCCTAGCGGAGGTAGAGATGACGAACGAAACCATCGAGCTCCTACGCAACGACGAGGCGAGGCTTCGTAGCAAGGCGCTGTTCGGCGATCCGGGCGACTCCTTGTCGATGAGGATACCCGGACGTGAGTCGTTTGTTCTGGCGATGCCGGACAGTAACGATCTGCGAACGTTTCCTTTCCAAACCAAGGGAAACGAAGCGTCGAGCCTACATGCAGCCATCTACCGGGCCCGCAAGGATGCCGGCGCCGTCCTGGTCGGGAGGACGCCATGGTCGGCGGCCCTGTCGACGATCGGAGCTACGATACCAACGCTGTTCGACGAGCAGGCCCGCCATATCGGCGCGAGCGGAAAGCCCCTGGGTGTCGGGCGTCACGCTCGGCTCATGGGCGCCCTCAAAGGCGGCGCCAACGTCGTGATCTACGGGGATCAGCGGATCTGCGTCGGCACCACCCCGAACCGCGTCGTGTTCAACGCGGAGCTGTTCGAGAAGTGCGCGAAGGCCTTCGTCGTCGCTCATGCCAGCGGCGGACGGATTCAGAAGGTGCCGGGATGGGTGCGCTACATCGCGGGCAGCCGGATGCACAAAGATCAGAAGCGCGCGGCCGAGAGCTACGCCGCGGGACGAGTCCCTGAAGGAATGGACGGCTACTGAGCCCATGGACGCCGAAACCGCAGTCCCGAACACGACCGAGCTTACGCGCGTTCCGCAACAAGCCCGCAGCCGCGAGAAGTTCGACGCGATTCTGGCCGCAGCGCTCCGCCTGATTCACGAGAAAGGCTACGAGCAGGTTTCGGTCCGGGAGATCGCCCGCGAGGTGAACCTGCCTATCGCCTCGGTCTATCAGTACTTCCCAAACAAGCTGGCCATCGTGCGCCAGCTTTGGGAAGGCTACACCTCGGAGCTCGCCGAGCTGCTCGGTGGAGAGCTCGAGCTCGTGGCCCAAAGCCCAAGCGAAGCGACTCTGCGTCGAGCGGTCGGAAACATCATCGACCACATGGTGGCCCACCATCGAGACAATCCGGCGTTTCTGGGCATCTGGCGCTCCGTCGATGGCTCTCCAGAGCTGCGAGCGCTCAACCGCCAGGACACCCTCCGAGTCGCCGACGCTATCGGTGCGGCGGTTCAGAAGGTGCAGCCAGACGCGGATCCGCAAACCGTGATGAACCGCTCGCTCATCGCCTGCGAAACGGCAAGTGCGACGGTCAAGCTCGCTCAGGAGCTCCCGGCTGAACGCCTGAGGGGATTGTACGACAACCTCAAATCGGTTCTCATCTCGATGTTCGCGGAGGTCACATGAGCGCTACGCCCAAAGTCTACCCCTATCGCTGGGTCATCTTGCTTGTGTTCATGCTGGTCAACGTGATGGTGCAGATCCAATGGCTGGCGCACGCGGCCGTCGCCCGGCCCGCTGAGGTCTTCTACGAGGGCCAGTTCGATCCCTCGTCGTTCTTCAACATCGATTTTCTGGCGATGATCTACATGCTCGTGTTCATCGTCATGAGCTTTCCGGCCTCGTATGTGATCGACACCTACGGCATCCGCGTCGGCATTTCGATCGGGACCGTGCTCGCGGGCGTCGCGGGTTTGATGAAGGGCATGTTTGCAGACAGCTTCACGGCAGTGGTGGTCGCGCAGGTGGGGCTGGCCATCGCCCAGCCCTTCATCCTCAACGCGGTGACCGCGGTGTCCGTGAGATGGTTCCCGCTGAGGGAACGAGGCATGGCCGCGGGCTTCTCGGCGCTCGCCCAATACCTGGGCATCGTGATCGCGATGCTCGTGACCCCCATGTTGGTGGGCTCCGATCCCACAGAGCCCGGGTACGGCACGGGCTTCGAAAGCATGCTGCTGACCTACGGCTGGATCACATTCGCGGTCGCGGTCGTCACCCTGCTGATGATCAGGGAGAATCCGCCCACGCCACCGTCCAGCGAAACCCTGCAAAGGCATTCATTCGTCAAGGGCGTGAAGCACATCCTGAAACTCCGCGATATGCGGATCACCCTTCTTCTGTTCTTCGTAGGTCTCGGAATCTTCAACGCCGTCAGCTCCATGACGGATTCCATTGCCGAGAATGCCGGCGTGCAGGATTCGGACGGCTTGATCGGCGGCCTCATGCTGATCGGGGGAATCCTAGGCGCATCGATTCTGCCGATCCTCTCCGACAAGTTCCGCAAGCGGAAGGTCTTTCTCGTCATCTGCATCGCGGGGATGGTGCCCGGCATCTTTGGGCTGACCTTTGCAGGAAACCTCGCTTCCGATCCCGAGACGATCTACACGATCAGTCTGGCGGCTTCATTCATTTTGGGCTTCTTCATCATGAGCGCCGGCCCCCTGGGCTTTCAGTACGCCGCCGAAGTCAGCCACCCGGCTCCCGAATCGACTTCGCAAGGCATGCTCCTTTGGGTGGGTCAGGTCACCGGCTTGATCTTCGTCGCCGGCATGAGCGTAGAGAGCAACCGCTACCTCCCTGCTTTCATGGTCAGCTTCGCGGTTCTGTCCCTGTTCTGTCTCGCGGCGGTTCTGCTGCTGCGAGAATCCCCGATGATCATCACCGAACAAGATCGAATGGAGGCACGATGATGCGCTCGACAAGACTTCTTTCTACCTTGCTGCTTCTTTTCGCATCGCTGCTGACCGCCGAGTCGGCAGTTCCCGCTCAGGCCCGCGCCCAGACGCCCAGCGTCGACGCGCTCTTCGCGCAGTCGCTCACGGCGATAAAAGCGGTCGACAGCTATCAGGGGCGGTTCGTGATCCGTGAGTTGATCGGTGACGAGCTCGAAACGTCGAAAGTCGACTTCAAGTTCATGAGACCGTTCAAGGTCTACATGTTGTACATCACTCCGAGCAAGGGACAGGAGGTCCTCTACGTCCAAGGGGAAAACGACGGAGAGCTCAAAGCACACAAAGGCTCCTTTCCGGACATCACCGTCAACTTGAACCCCTACGGCCGCGCCGCGATGAAGGGAAGTCACCAACCGATCCAAACCTTCGGATTGCAAAAGCAGATCGAGATCATGGGCCAGATCTATCGCAAGGCGAAGGCGCGCGGAGAGGCGAACTACACGGTATCCGACGGCGGCGTGTTCCTGGGTGAGCCTGTTTGGAAGGTCGAGGCCAAGTTCCCTAGCACGGGCGACCTAGTCAAGGTCCGCGAAGAGGAAGACGGAAACCTCTGGAAGTTCGCCAAGCGCGTCGGGCAAACGATGTACGTCATCCTGCACTACAACGGCATCAAGTCACCGGGATCGATCGACGAGGGCGACGAGATCTTCGTGCCTCACCACTACGGTAGCCGCCTCCAGTACCTCATCGGCAAGAAGTCGCTCATGCCGCTCCTAGAGACCTCTTGGGATCACAAGGGCCGCGTCTACGAGTCGTACGACTACCCGGTCCTGAAGCTCAATGCCGGCCTGACGGCAAAGGACTTTGATCCCGAGAACGAGGCCTACGACTTCTAGCGATTCACGCTGGGCATCTTCTGTCTGCATCCTTGTCGACGAACACATTCGACGGCAACAGCAGCGAGCCGTTTCGAAGCAAGAACGCCTCGTACGGCTACATGCGCCTTCGCCTCGGCTCTTCGCGATGGATCATCTTCGCGATGGATCAATCGAAGAATGGAATCGCACTGGGCCACTGGAATTCAAAGCCACGCCGGCAGTGGCGGTAGCGGCGAGCTCCGCAGTGAGTGCGAGGGCTGCTATGGGGCCACGGTGGCGTGCAGCTCTGGAAACCGCGCGTTCATGGGCTGCGTGGACCCGAGCTCCCAACATTGCGACGAACTCCCGTAGGCCATCGGGCCAGGAGCGAGTAGACTCGCCGCGCAATGCAGCCTGAATGTATTCTCGCGATCGACCTCGGCACCAGCGGCCCCAAGGTGGCGCTCGTCACCACCGAAGGTGAAGTGCTGGCCTCCGAGGTCGAATCTACTGAGTTGTTTCTGAGCGATGGCGGAGGCGCCGAGCAGGACCCCGACGACTGGTGGCGGGCGATCATGACCGCGACGCGCCGGATCACCGACCGCGAGCTCGTGCCCAGGGAGAAGATCCTCGCCGTGGCGGTGACCTCGCAATGGGCAGGCACCGTTCCGGTGGACGAAGCGGGCAATGCGCTCTGCAGGGCGATGATCTGGCTCGACTCGCGCGGCGCCAAGTATGTCCCTGAAGTCGCCGGCGGCTTGATCCGGATTCAAGGCTACGGCGCGCTCAAGCTCGAGAGCTGGCTTCGCAAGACGGGCGGCGTTCCGAGCCTCGCCGGCAAAGAGCCTGTCGCACACATTCTGTTTCTCCGTCACGAGCGCCCTGAAATCTACGAAGCCGCATACAAGTTCATGGAACCCAAGGACTATCTGAACTTGCGGCTCACCGGTAAGTTCATGGCGACGGTCGACTCGATCGCGCTCCACTGGGTGACCAACAACCGCGACATCAACAACATCACGTACGACGACAAGCTGCTGGCCATGACCACTATTCCTCGCGAGAAGCTCCCGGAGCTCACGCGCGCCGTGGACGTGATCGGAACCCTCACGGGGAAGGCGGCGGTCGAGCTCGGCCTGAACGAGAACACCAAGGTTGTCGGAGGAACGCCCGACGTGCCGGCGGCCGCAGTCGGTTCGGGGGCCGTTAGGGACTTCGACGGGCACCTCTACGTGGGAACCTCTTCCTGGCTGACCTGCCACGTGCCCTTCAAGAAGACCGACCTCCTTCACAACATGGCCTCGCTTCCCTCCGCCCTGCCCGGCCGCTACTTCATCGGCAACGAGCAAGAGACCGCGGGCGCCTGCATGACCTGGCTCCGCGACAACGTGTTTTGCCGCGACGACGTGCTCGACCCGGGAGGGCCGCCCGAGGATGTATTCGATCGGCTCAACCAGCTCGCAGCCGAGGCGCCCCCCGGTAGCGACAAAGTCATCTTCACTCCCTGGCTCTACGGCGAGCACACGCCGGTCGCCGACCACAACCTGCGAGCGGCCTTTTCGAACGTGTCGCTCAGAACGACTCGCGCCCACATGGTTCGCGCCGTGATGGAAGGCGTCGCCTACAACACCCGCTGGCTCATGGGCGGGGTCGAGTCGTTCAACGGCCGGCCGTTCGAGGGGATTCGATTCATCGGCGGCGGGGCGAAGTCGGAGCTCTGGTGCCAGATCTTCGCCGACGTGCTGGATCGTCCGATCGACCGGGTTGCCGATCCTCTTTCCGCGAATGTCCGGGGCGCGGCTTTCGTAGCTGCGGTGGGCCTCGGCAAGCTCGAGGTCGAGGACATTCCATCCCGGGTGCCCATCGAAAAACGCTACCTCCCCGACCAGGACAATCGAGCGATTTACGACGAGCTCTTCAAGGCCTTCCTGGAAATTCAGAAGAACAACACGGCCATGTACAGCCGGCTCAACGGCTAAGCAAGTCCCCAGGGCTGGCGGAGCGCGCAGCGCTGCGGTAGGCAGGGCTCATGGACATCAAGGACCTTGCGAGCGTCAAGCTCGGACCGCTCGAGCCTCTGGTCGCGCGTATCTACCGCTACGCCAAGCGCTTTGCGATGGTGAGGGAGCGGCTGGACGCCGAGTACGCTCCGATCATGCAAGAGCTCCGCAAGTCCGCGAAGCCATACGAAGGCGAAGTAGAAGCGCACGCTGAGCTGCCGGCCGAGGGCAAGCCCCGAGCGGACATCCTCGCAACCTTACGAGATCTCGATGCGCGCGAGGCAGAGCGCTGGGAAGAAGGCTACGTCTCCGGCGCGGTCTACCACGGAGACCCGGAGCACATCGCCTTTCTCAACGCGGCGTACGCGATCACCTCTCAGACCAATCCGCTTCACTCCGACCTCTGGCCGAGCATCGCGAAGTACGAAGCCGAGATCGTCTCGATGACGGCCAACATGCTTGGCGCCAAGCAGGCCTCGGGCGCGCGGGTCTGCGGCTCGGTCTCTAGCGGGGGGACCGAAGGCATCTTGCTGGCGATGCGAAGCTACCGGGACTGGGCACGCGACACCAAGGGTATCACGTCTCCGGAGCTGGTCGTTCCGACCACCGCGCATGCGGCATTCGACAAAGCTGCGCAGTACTTCGGGCTCAAGCTCGTGAAGGTGCCGGTCGGTCCGGACTACCGCGCCGACGTCGCCGCCACCAAGAAGGCGATCAACCGAAACACCATCTGCGTCGTCGGCTCAGCGGTTTCGTTCCCGCACGGCGCGATCGATCCCATCGAGGAGCTTTCGGAGCTCGCCCACAGGCGCGGAATCGGCTTTCACACCGACGCCTGCCTCGGCGGCTTCATCCTGCCCTTCGCCGAAAAGCTCGGCTATGACGTTCCGCCCTTCGACTTCCGCTTGCCGGGCGTCACCTCGATGTCCGCCGACACCCACAAGTACGGCTACGCGGCAAAAGGCAGCAGCGTGGTGCTGTACCGCGACCCGGATCTTCGTCACTATCAGTATTACACGGTCGGGGACTGGCCCGGCGGGCTCTACTTCTCGCCGACCTTCGCAGGAAGCCGGCCGGGCGCGCTCAGCGCAGCCTGCTGGGCAGCCATGCTCTCGATGGGACAGAGCGGCTACCTCGATGCGAGCCGCCGCATCCTCGAAACCGGCGCGAAGATTCGAGAAGGGATTCGCGCGATCCCCGAGCTCCGCGTGCTTGGGAACCCTTTGTGGGTGATCTCCTTCAGCTCGGACGAGCTCAACATCTACAGCGTCATGAGCTTCATGACGAACCGACACTGGAACCTCAACGGCCTGCACAAGCCGTCGGCCACCCATCTAGCGGTCACGCTCCGCCATACCCAAGAAGGGGTGGCCGAGCGCTTCCTCGAGGATCTGCGCGCCGCGGTCGCGCACACCTTGGCGCACCCCGAGGAAGAAGAAGGCATGGCGCCGATCTACGGCATGGCGAGCACCGTCCCCGTGCAGGGCGTCGTCACCGATCTGCTCGAACGCTACCTTGACGTCCTTTATGAGGTAGGCGATAGCGTGGGGGCGGTCGGGCGGAACAAACAGACGCCAACAGCGAACGGCGAATAGAAAATGCTTCTCGAGCTCTATCGGACGACCGATCCCCTCAC
>Ga0316201_10001410_pt1 | contig 16108 bp, 10 predicted proteins | sample CS6wburrow_MG_FD_204516 | JGI IMG/M metagenome (GOLD analysis project Ga0316201, IMG submission 204516) | Coastal sediment microbial communities from Delaware Bay, Delaware, United States - CS-6 worm burrow | ecosystem: Environmental > Aquatic > Marine > Coastal > Sediment | place: USA... | reverse complement strand
GACGAGGCTTTCGAAAAGTCCTTCGAACTCAACCCGGAACGCAAGAGGCTCGCCCTGGCGGCGGAGCACCAGAAGGAAGGCCGCTGGGAGGAGGCGGAACAGCTTTACCGCGAGGTGCTGCGCGACAACCCCGCCAATGTCGATGCCATGAGGCTGCTCGGGAACGTGGCCATGCAGACCGGCCGCATCTACTACGCGGAGCGGCTGTTTCGGCGCGCCGTGTCGAATGCGCCGGATTTCGTAATGGCGCAGATCGACCTCGGCCATGCGCTGAAGAAACAAAGCCGCCTCGAAGAGGCCATCGACCAGTTCAGGCAGGCCATCAGGCTGGAGCCGGACAATGTCCAGGCTCACCACTTATTGGGCTCCACCCTGTCCCTCGCCGCCCAGACCCACGAGGCGGTTGACGCTTATCAGAAGGTCCTGGAGCTCGCGCCCAAGCACACGGGCGCGATGCTGGGCCTAGGGCATGTGCTGAAAACGGTCGGCCGGCAGGAAGAGGCCATCGAGGCCTATCGCAACTGCATACGCCACAAGCCGCACAACGGCGAAATCTACTGGAGCCTCGCCAACCTGAAAACCTACCAGCTGACCGACGAGGACATTCGCGAAATGGAGTCCATGGCTTCAGGCGAAGCCGAGGGGGCCAGAGAGGTCAGCGAGGAATCGAGAATCAACTTCCTGTTCGCGCTGGCCAAGGCGCACGAGGACCGGGGCGAATTCGACCGGGCCTGGGAGTACTACCACGAGGGCAATCAGCAGCGGCGGATTCTCGAGACGTACGATCCGGTGCGGGACGAGGTGATGAACGATGAGATCGTGAAGGTGTTCGACCGGGAGTTCCTGGGGGAAAACACCGGCCTGGGGCATCCGTCAACGGAGCCGATATTCGTGGTCGGCCTGCCCCGCTCGGGGTCGACCCTGATCGAGCAGATCCTGGCCAGCCACAGCCAGGTCGAGGGCACCTCCGAGCTTCCTTATGCCGGGTTGGTCGCATCGTCGCTCAACCGGAACCGGGCGGACGGCATCAACTATCCCCACGCGGTGCGTGAACTGGAGGAAGAACACTTCAAGCGCCTGGGCGGCGATTACCTCGATCTTGCCCGGATTCACCGCATCGAAGGGCGCCCCGTTTTTATCGACAAGATGCCGAACAATTTTCCCACCGTGGGTTTCATCCACCTGATACTGCCCAATGCCAAGATCATCGATGCGCGCCGCTACCCGCTGGATTCATGTCTGAGCTGCTACCGGCAACTGTTTGCCAGGGGTCAGAGCTTCACGTACGACCTGACTGAAATCGGCGAGTATTTCATTCAGTACCAGCGAATGATGGATCACTGGCACGAGGTGTTGCCGGGCCGCTGCCTGACCGTGCAGTATGAAGAGGTCGTCACCGATTTTGAAAACCAGGTTCGACGCCTGCTCGACTATTGCGAATTGCCCTGGGAAGACACCTGCATGCGGTACTACGAAACCGAGCGCCCGGTTCGCACCGCCAGTTCGGAGCAGGTCCGCCAGCCGGTATACAGCAAATCGGTGAACTTCTGGCGCAACTACGAAGAGCGCCTGGCGGAACTGGTCGAGGTGCTCGAACCGGTGCTGCCGCGCTACCGGCAGTACGAGTCAATCAATCGTCCTTGACCGGATACGGCCACACTTCCAGTCCATGGATCGCGTTCCTGATATCCATTGACAGGTTGATGCTCAAAGTGGTTTTCATCGCGTCCACGTCATGCAGCGTGATGGTCGACGGCGAGGAACCCGAGGCAACCACGTGATCGTCGATCACGCAGAGACCACGCGCAAAAGACTGACGGGCGATGCGCGAATCGTCCATATCGGTGTGCGTGAGCAGTTCCTCGGGATAACGGGGCACCTGGAAGACGCGATTGTGCTCGCGCGTGACATGGCGGACCGCGTTCGACTCGGTGTCGTTGAACAAAACCCCGTTCCGCCAGGGCCTCGCGTTATGGCTGCCCACCGGTAACGTGACGGCCGTCGTGATCCTGCGGCCGGTGAACTGCAGCATGCCGCCGGTTCTCAGGCCGCTGATGTACATCCCTTTCCCGTTGCAGAACACGTTGTTCAGGTGCAGCTTGTTGTCCGGTGCCGGCCCACGCTGCCCGCGAGGGTTGAACGGGCTGGCCCGGAATTCACCGGCATCCGCGGCGACGTGCAGGCCCCAGGAAAATTGCTTCTTGTCGAGGTCGAAACCAAGGATGGAGTCGTAGGCCGTGGACGTCAGATACAAACGGCGCTTGTACCGAAACACTTCGTGGCAATGCTTCAGGAACGGCGCACGGTAGGATTCGATCAGCTCGAAATCGGGGCTATAGGCGAAAAGCTCGTCGCTGGCTGCGATGTAAACCTGGTCGCCGTCGAAGGCAATGCCGCGCAGCCCCCGGTCCCAGCCACGGCCGCGCCAGTCGATGCCCGCCGTGTTCCAGTCGATGGCCATGGCCGCGCGGCCACGTTCGAGATCGACCAGGTAAACGCCGCCGTGGCTCTCGCCCTGGCGGCTGCCCCGAACCACCGATGTGGCGATCAGTACGGTCAACTGGTACCCCGAGAGTCAGAACCGGTTTTGGGAATGATGCAACAGTGAAGGCGCGAAGAGAAGGCGTGTGAAACATGCAAACACAACCTCCCCGATCAAGGGATGGACGAGAGCAGCCGTTTGCCGCAGACCCTGGCGCAGTTCCGGAAATCCCCTTGATCTGTCATTCTCGCGCCGTTGCGGTTGACACAAAAAACGTGTGGCAGTATAACCGGGTGAAATAATTACAAAATTTGCGTCAATTAGAATTAGTATCAGGTCTTTATCTGAATCTGGACGAACCAAGGGAGACATTCCAGTGACGCGTAAGATCGACTTGGATCAGCAGTACCCGGTCAAATCACTCAGCGCCTTGATCTCCGCCATTTGCGCAGGCGTGCCTGCCGCTTATGCGCAGGATGCCGCCCAGGAAGAAGGTGGGGATTCGCTGAATCCGCTCATGCTGGAGGAGGTGACGGTCACGGCCACCAAGCGGGGAAGCATCAACCTGCAAGACGTGCCGATGAGCATCACGGCCTTCACCGACACGCAGATAACGCTGCAGGGCTTCAAGACCCTCGATGACTACATCGGGCAGATTCCGAGCCTCTCGTTCGGCCGGCGCGAACCGGGCGGAACCAACGTGATCATGCGCGGCTGCGCGACTTCGTCCATCTCATTTGGCGAAAATCCGACGACCAGCGTGTATCTCGACGAGCAACCGATCAGCCAGACCGGGTTCAACCCCGATCCGAGGCTGGTCGACATCGAACGCGTCGAGGCCCTGGCGGGACCGCAGGGGACGCTGTTCGGCGAGGCGGCGCAATGCGGCACCTTGCGCATCATCACGAACAAGCCGGATACGGGCGCCTTCGAGAGCTGGGTCGATCTCACCGGGGAATCCATCGACGGCGGCGATACCGGCTACGACGTCAGCGCGATGCTGAACATGCCCCTGATCGAGAACACGCTGGCCTTGCGCCTGGTTGGGTTTACGGCCGAAGACGCCGGCTGGGTCGACAACATCCTGGGCACCAGTCCGGGCGGAACCTTCGACAATGCGGAATACGTCCGCGACAACGTCAACACGAGCAAGACCTCCGGCGCACGTGCGACGCTGCGTTGGACCCCCGGCGACAACTGGACCATCGACGCCCAGGCCGTTTTCCAGGACACCGAGGCGGACGGCTTCGGGGACGTCGATCTGGCCGAGGGCTATTGGGCGGACAGCGGACTGGGCAAATGGGAGCAAATTCGATTCAATCCCGAAACCTGGTCGGACGAGTGGTACCAGCTGGCGCTGACGGCCGAAGGCAGCCTCGGCTGGGCCGACGTGACGATCACGGGCGGGGTCGCGCACCGCGAAACCCGCTACCTGGCGGACTCGACCGCCTATGTGCATGCGTTCCAGGAGACCGGCGACTACTGGCGCGAGTACGATCCGTACATCACCGTCTACGACTTCGGCGGCGATCCGCGCGCGTTTTCCATCGATCAGCAGGAAAAGGACCGGATGTCCTTCGAAGCCCGGCTGTCTTCCTCCTCGGACAGCGACAGCCGCTGGTCGTGGATCGCGGGCGTCTTCTACAACAAGTTCGAGGAAGGCCCGGAAGCGTTCACCGCCAATGTTATCGGTCTCAGCGACAACTGCAGCGAATACTACGCGGCGGCCGAGGGCTGCGTCGGGCAGTTCACGTATGCCAGCTACCTCCATTACTACTATTTCGGCACATTCGACAAGCTGTCGGACAACTGGTGGCATGGAGTCTACGACGCCAAGAACGAGCAGAAAGCCGTATTCGGTGAAGTCGCGTTCGACGTAACCGAGAACCTCTCTATCACGCTGGGCGGGCGCTGGTACGACATCGATACCGACCGGATCTCGCGCAACGCCACCTTGATCAACCCGCCGCAGACAACGGTCGTGAACTGCGGCACCCAGGCCGACCGGGATGCCTGGCAGATCGACGGCATACCGCAGGAGGGGTTCGATACCTGCTATGCCAACGAGTTCGCGGAGTCTTCCGAAGACGGCTTCGTGCCGAAGGTCAACGTCACCTGGAGATTCGATGACGACAAGATGGCCTTCTTCACCTACTCCGAGGGTTTTCGCAGCGGCGGCGCCAATTCCGGCAAGCGGGGCACCATTTTCGGGGTCGGCGGGCCGTACCACACATACCAGTCGGACAATCTGCTGAACTACGAGATCGGCACCAAGACCACCTGGGCCGGGGGGCGTTTCCAGTTCAACATAACCGCTTACCACATGGTCTGGGACGATATCCAGGTCGAGGCGACCGATCCGACCGCGGCATTCTTCACGGCCGGAATCGTCAACTTCACGGAGGCCGAAATCGACGGCTTCGAGGCGGATTTCTCATGGCTGCCGGCGGAAAACTGGAAGCTCGGCGGCGTGATCGGTTACAACAAGGCGGAACTCTCGGAGGACGCGGTCCTGTTTCCCGACGCAGAGGAACCGAAAATCGCGGTGAAGGGAACCCGGCTGCCCATGGTGCCCGACTGGAAAGCCGCCCTGCGAGCCCAGTACGACTTCAGCGGTCAGCTCTGGGGCGCGGACGCCTACCTGCTGGGCGTTTGGCAGTACCAGGGCGATTCCGTCAATTCACTGGAAGGGATCTCCTCCACGCTGGGCAGCAATGCCGTTCGGACCCACCCCTCCTACAGCATCGTCAACCTGCGCTTCGGGCTGAACAAGGCGAACTGGAGTGCTGCGCTGTACGTGGACAACGTGTTCGATGAATACGGGATCAACTTGTTCAACGACCGTTGGATCAAGACGCGGGCGACAGTCACCCGTCCGCGCACATTCGGGCTCAATTTCAGGTATACCTGGAACTAGACACCGAACGCCCTCCGCCACACCGCCGTCCGGGGCGGTGTGGCGGTTCGCACGCGAGAACCCATGAGCACTGAGCCAGGCCGCCACTGATGGATATCCAGGCCCTCATCCGTGAACTCGGGCCGGTGGATATCGCCGAGCTGTCAGAAACCATCCTCGCGCAGGAGGAAGCGGCCTGGCACGAGGACCGCTATCGCCAGGAAACCTATGAGGTCCACCGGCAGACCGAGTCCATCGTGCTGGTGTTCGTGGATCTGGAGGGCTGGCCGGAGCTGGCGATTCACAAGGAGCCCGGTTGGGACCGGCTCGCAAAAGCAGCCGTCCCGGTCATGCACGATATTATCCGAAGGTGCTATCCCCCGGGGGGCACGATCATACGGGCGATGGCGGCCAGGCTCTTGGCAGGCGGCAAGATCAGCCCGCACGTGGACTCCCACCCCTCATTCCACCGGGGCCACCGGATACACGTCCCGATCACCACCAATCCCCGGGTTCGATTCATGATCGACGGACGGCCGCATCAGCTCGAGGTCGGTTACGCCTATGAGATCAACAACCAGAAGAACCACAGCGTGATGAACAAGGGCAAGGAAGATCGCATCACATTCATCTTCGACTACGTGCCGCCGCAGGTGCTGGGGCGTTAGTTCGGGCACGACCTGCCGTCCGGCAGGGTCAGCTTCGCAGCCCCGCGGCGCGGATCGCGGCAGTAACAGTTTCCGGATCGCCGGGAGTCAGCAGGTTGGCGCCGCTGACACCCGGTATCTCGCCCAATTCCTGCAGCATTTCCGCACAGATGGTGACGCCCTCGAGCTCCGGGTCGCGGGCCTGCTCGAGGCGGCGCACGACCTTCATCGGCACCAGCGAACCGCGCAGATTCTTCCTCAGCCACCTGGCGCTCACCGCGCTCGGCAGAGTGGCGACGCTCACGATGATCGCGCACCGCCAGGTCAGCTGCGCCTCGACCAGGTGCGTCATGTAACGCCGCAGTGCTGCCATGTCGAAGCAGAGCTGCGTCTGGATGAACCGGGCGCCGGCTTCCACCTTGGCCAGCAGGGAACTGGGCTGCCACTCGGCCTTTGGATTGAAAACCATGGCCGCCGTGCCGATACAGAAATCCGGTACGGCGGGAACCGACGGATCGTCGGCCAGCGCGCGCGCCGCTTCGATCAGCTTCTTGCCGCCGATTTCGAAGACCTGTTTGACTTTGGGGCGGTGCCCGGCCGGTAAATCATCGCCGCGCAACAGGAACAGGCTGGTGACGCCTGTTGCGCCGAGACTCAGCAATTCGCTCTCCAGGGCCACACGATTGCGGTCTCTGCAGCCCAGGTGCGCTATCGGGTCGATTCCATTCCGGAGCAGGAGGCCGGATACCGCCAGGGGCGTCAGTTGCACGCGCGCGTCCGGGTTGTCCGGCACCTGCAGCGCGTCCGCCTCCTGGCCCAGGATGGCAGCCTGCCCGAGGACTGCCGCGGTGTCCGATTCCCGGGCGAGGTTCAGCTGGGCAGTGAGTACGAAATCCCGATTCTGAATGGCTTCCCTGAAGGTTTTCATCGCAGCGGACGCTTCAGGGCCTTTTCCGGTGCGCCCGACCGACTACGGATCGCTGAAGACGCCATAATGGTAACCGCCCTCGATCACCCCGCTCGTGTAGAAGCCGCTGAGTCCCTTGAAGTCGCCCCGCGCAAAGTAGATTTTCAGGCCGGGATTTTCACGCATGGCCGCCCGCACGTTGGCGACGAGCTGATCGTCGGCATTCCGGACCAGCACACCGCAGAAGCCCGCTGTCAGCGGAAATATATCGTTGCCGCTGTCCCCGCAGAACACGACGTCTTCCCTGGCGACGCCATACTCCTCGGCGACGTACTCCAGCGCCGTCTGCTTGGTGGCGCTGCCGGGCAGGAAGTCGAGCAGCCCTTTGCCGTCCTGCGAGTCGAAGCTGTAGACGATCACCTCGTCGAAACGCCCCTTGACCCGCTCGTCCACTTCGGCCAGCACGCGGTCCTTCGCGGCGTGATCCACGTAGTAACTCTGTTTGAAGGGGTTCAGGTGCTCCGCCTCCTGCACGCGCAGGCCCTCGATGCCCTCGACCGCCTCCGCCACCCCGGCGGCGGTCCAGCGCGGACTGGCTCGCTCCACGTGCTGCGTCCAGCCCTCGTCGAAGTGCCAGGCGCCATCCCGGTACTTGCGGATGGTGGTGCCGACATCCCCACAGAGGATGTCCGGATAGCGGACGCCGAACTCCCGGATCGCGTTCTCGGTGAGTTGCAGGTTGCGCCCGGTAACGTATACGACGAGCACATCGTGCTTCGCGGTGAGCTCGTTGAACAGTTCAATCGCGCCGCTGTCGGGCTCCCAGCTGCCGTTGGGCAGCAGCGTCCGGTCGAGATCGGTGGCCAATATTCGCATCGCTGGACTCCCTGTCATCTTTTTCTGGCGTGATCGGCGGCCACCCGATAATACATCGCCATTTCCTCGCCGTCCGCCGTGCGGAGATCGACTGTAAACCCGGATGTTCTCAGATTGGCCTTGAGCGTAGCCACCGCGCCGCGATTCTCCCAACTCATGTGCAGAAGGTGTTCGTCGGTGTCGCCCAGCGTCAACTCGCCGTCAAAAGCGGGAAAGGTATTACGCAACCGGATCAGCTCGAGCTGATCCTGCACCACGAGGCGTTTCAGGCCCTGTTCGATGTCGCTGGTCTCCAGCGTCGTGCGGTTGATCTCCTTGTGCCCGCCGGTTCCACCCTTGTCCGCTGCCACGTAATCGTTCTTGCCCGCGAACAGGTCGAGATACCAGACCTGGGGTATCCCCGGCATGAACATCTGAATGGCGCGCGCCAGCCGCATTCGGCTCTCGTCCTCGCCGAGCGCGCTGAAAAACGTCGCGTTCACCTGGTAGTAGGAAATCTTTTTGCCGTCAGCCCCGTAAAGGTTCTTGACCCGCCCGCCGTAGGCCATGATGCCGTCGATAACGGCCTCGATCTCCCGGTCGCTGAGCAGGCCCTCCACCGGAACCCCACGCTTGTGGTTGCCCCGCAGGTCCAGCACGGGTATGCCGTCGTGGCAGCCCAGCATGTTGACGGTCTGGATATTCTTGTCCAGCAATTCGCGGATCCAGCGGAGCAGATGACGGTTGACTCCCCGGTGCAGGGCATCGATCACCAGGCCCGGAAAGAAAAAGTCGTAAACTACGAAACCCCGGGACGCCACTTCCTCGTGCAGCCCCAGGCCGTATTCAGAGTGGATTTCAGGCAGCAGGGTCAGGCCGTGATTGTCGGCCAGTTCCTTCAGCCGGTCGAGATACTCCCAGGTGCCCGGCTTATTGAAAAAATTCGGTTTGCCGGGCTCCTTGTGCAGATAAGCGAAGGCATCGAGCCGCACCAGCTTGGCGCCGAATTCGCTCAGTCGGCCCAGCGTCTCGTCGTAAAACGCCCAGACCTTTTCGGACTGCGCGTTGAGGTCCATTTGTCCCAGGTACTTTCGCGTCTGCTCCACGCGTGCGAGGACCGGCTCCCTGAACGCGGCGTGGTCGCCCCAGTCTGCGTCGCCTGGGTGAATGCCCTCACGAATGGCGTCGTTGACGATGTGGGTGATCGCCCAGGCCTCCTCGCGGCCGATGCCCGGCACATCCACCAGATCCCGGAGCGCAAGCTCCCGGTACGTGACTTCCTGGTAGAAGGTGTTCCAGTACGGCCGCTCGGAACCGTCCGGAAACCGAACCTTCAGGATCGGCAGGCCGGGCTTGCGCATGAACAGAACGTCCAGGCACTCGGGGTCCGGAATGATGTAACCCTCAGGACCCATCTCGCCGTGGCCTTGCCAGAAGGCATTCCAGTCGATGAAGAAGTCCCTATATTCCGAGTCGTCGCCATTGGCCAACAGGTCCTGGAACTGCGGCGAGCCCACGGACAGGTGGTTCAGGACCAGGTCGAATTTCAGGTTGACGCCCAGTCCGTCGAGCTCCTGCAGATCCTCGGGCTGGACCAGTTCCCGGTTGAGGAGATATTCGACGACCGAGAAGCCGCGATCGAGATCGCTCTTGAAAAACGTCGGAAGGATGTAAAACAGGGAGAAGGCGTCTTCGAATTCCGGGCGTTTGAGCATGTCCAGGGCATCCGTCAGACAGCGTCCGATGCTGTCCGGATACGCATTCAGCATGACTCCGGTGGGTGCATTGCTCGGCATGAATCAGGCCCCTTTTCGGCGATTTTGTTCAATTGAGGCCAACGCTGGGACCGCCTTGGAAACCCAGCCACCGGCCAATTCCCGGATCGAATTGATGCCAACAGGAGATTTTAATTTGTGACCCGCCTCCCCCGTCAAGTCCTGTGCGCTATTGGTAATCGCGATGACCCGGCCCCATCTTGCCGACTGAGTCCATTGGCCTGGCGATGAAATGACCCGACTGCAACGAACCGTATTCGTGACATGCCCCGTCGAAACTGCTTTCCGCTACACGGCGGATTTCGGCAATATAGAACAGTGGGATCCCGGTGTGAGCGAGTCGACCAAGCTCACGCCAGGACCGCTGGGAGAAGGCACCGCCTTCCGGGTCCGCGTAGCCTTCGGGCCGTCATCGACCGACATGGAGTACATCGTCCGCACCTGGGAACCTCCGAACCGGGTAGTGCTCGAGGGCAGCGGCGGCTCGGTCCATGCGCTCGACGAGATCACCTTCAGCCCGCAGGACGGCGGGACCTCCATCTGCTACACGGCGGACATCACGCTCGGAGGAATCGCCGGCCTCGCGCAACCCCTCATGGGCCCGCTGCTCGAGCGGGTCGGAAAACGCGCCGTGGACGGATTGCGTGAGGCACTGACGGCCCGGGGCGAGCCCCCCGGTCGCTCCCTCCTGACGGACCTGATGGACCGGCTGGTGCTGCCGGGTGCAATCGGCTTTACCCGCCTCGGCTATCGCTGGCACAAGCGCTCCTGGGCCCCGATGCCCACTTCGCTCGAGGGCCGCACGGCGGTGGTCACGGGCGCCACTGCCGGCCTGGGCCGAATCGTCGCGGAGGACCTGGCTGCGCTGGGCGCTCGCGTCGTCTGCGTCGGCCGGGACCCGCAAAAGCTGGAACGGGTCCGCCAGGAGATCATTACCGCCACCGGCAATGCTGAAGTCGTCGGCGAGCTGGCCGATCTGGGCCTGATGTCGGAGGTCCGCGGCCTGGCGGCGCGACTGCTGGAGCGGGAGCCGCAGATTCACATTCTGGTCAATAACGCGGCGGTGCTGCCCGCTGAGCGCACGGTAACCGATGAGGGCCTCGAGACCACGTTCGCGACGGATCTGCTCTCGCCCTTCCTGCTCACCGAATTGCTGCTGCCGAACCTCGAGGCATCGGCGCCGGCGCGAATCGTCAACGTCTCGTCCGGCGGCATGTATCTCGCCGCCATCGACCTGGGCGATCTGCAAAACGAAAAAGGGGAATTCGACGGCGCACGCGCTTACGCAAAGGCAAAGCGCGGCCTGGTCATGCTGACCGAGCACTGGGCCGAGCGGCTGCGCGGTTCGGACGTCGCCGTGAACGCCATGCATCCGGGCTGGGCCGACACGCCGGGCGTGCAGAACTCCCTGCCCGGCTTTTATCAGCTGACGCGCCGCATTCTGCGCTCACCCAAGGAGGGCGCCGACACGATCGTCTGGCTGGCGGCTGCGCCCGAGGCAGGGGAAGTCAGCGGTCAATTCTGGCTGGATCGCGTGCCGCGCACCACCGCGATTCTGCCGGGAACCCGCGGCACCCGGGCCCAGCGGCAGCAGTTGGTCGATTCTCTGCGGCGCATTGGCGGTCTCGGGTAGCTGAAGCCGCCCTCCCGGCGAGCCGGCCGGAGCCCGATTCCCAGCATTCGGCTCTCGAGGAATTGCCCGGTGGCAATTTCTCGAGTTTGTCCTATAGTCAGGGTGTCCAGACCAAGAATTCCAATCGCTGACAGCCAGATTGGTGCGGTCGCTTGAAAAATGGGGGGGGTTGCGGTCGGCCCTTTTCGCCGCGCGTTCCGTTTACGGCTCGCGTATGACAATCACATGATTTTCCGACTCGTATGGGTCAAGTATGTTGCTTTGATCGCCCTGGCGGCAGGGCTGACGGGCTTCTTAGTCTACTTCGCGGGGTTCGCGAAGCAGCCCGTGGACTCCACGGGCGAAGGAGGGCGGGGACCAGCGAGCATCGCTTCGACGGACGCACCGACGCCCGGACCACCGGAGATCGCCGTGGACGAGGCGGATGCGCATGTCGTCCCGCCGGGCCAATCCGATCTGCTGCCTGGGATGGGCGAGGCCTCGCAGCGGGCGGATGCTGCGCGATCCGATCCCGCGGCCGAATTCGAGCCGGAAGGTCCGTTCTCGGTATCCGGCATGGTCGTCGACGAGGCCGGAATAGGTGTCGGGGACGTCGAAGTCCTGTCGCGGCTGAAGCACGCCTTCGACGCGGATGAAGCGTCCGGCGGTGGGGAACCCGCCGACGACCGCACCGTCCTGACCGACATCGATGGTTTCTACGAGATCAGAGGCGTGGCTGACGGCGAGTACCGCATTCAGACCGAGCCCACCGATCGATATGAAGCTGCGAGCGCAGTGGTCCGGGCCGGTTCGGAAACCGCAGACCTGGTGCTGCGGGCGCGGCGGCCGGCCCTCGAAATCGGCGGGACGGTCCGCGGCGACGGCGATCCGCTGTCTGGAGTCGAGGTCGCGGCCGTGGGGCAATCGTCCGGTGCAGTCCACACGGACGAAAACGGTTCCTACGAGCTTGAACTGCAGGTTTCGGGCGGCAAACCGAATTACACGCTTCGGTTCGCCAGGGACGGCTATCGGGAAAAACGTTCGGTGCTGACATCGGACGAACTGGCCGTGCCGGGCAGGATCCGGGTCGATGCCGACCTGGAGCCCAGTCAGGCGCTGGTCGAGGTGACGGGAGCGGTTCGTGACCGGGAGGGCGATCCCGTCTCCGGCGAAACCGTCCAGCTTTACTCCAAGGCGGCCCGGCAGCGCTACACGGCCGTCAGCGGCCACCGGGGCGAAATCCGGTTTCCCGAAGTCGAGACCAGTGACGACTACTCGGTTTCGGTCCGCCCGGCCGAAGCCTACCAGGACTACGTCGTGCGGAACGTCGACATCGGCGTGGCCGGTGCGTCGCTCGATGTCGTCCTCGAGCCGCGGTCGTACGGCAAGCTGGCTGGGCAGATGGTCGATCCGGACGGCCAACCGGTACCGGGGTTCAGCCTGTGGCTGCGCAATACCGAAGCCATCAACCAGCCCGCCCTGCTGGTGACGGCCGATCAGCAGGGTTTTTTCGAGGTCGACCGGGTCGAGGCCGGCGCCCTCGTATTCGAGACCAGGGGGTCGCCCCTGGTAAGCATCAGCGGCCTCCGGTTGAGCCCCGGGGAGACCAGGCAGGTTCGGCTGGTGCTCGATTGGGGAAACCACCAGGTCGCAGGCCTGGTGATGGACGACATGGGCCAGCCGGTATCGGCCACCGAGCTTTTCGTTACCTCTGTCAGGCGCGAGGGCGGCCTGCGGGCCCAGGCGGTCCGCCGGGCCGTTACCGACGAGACGGGCTATTTTCTGGTCGCCGGGATCGGATCAGGCTATCACACGGTCCGCGTCGACGCGCCAGGGTACCGGGCGGCGATCCTCGATCACCAGGCAGGCAGGGACAACCCCGAGGTCATCATCCGATTGGAGCGGGTTTATTCACATGGAATGTGACAGTTCGAACAGGCATTTTTCGCGGCAGGTGCGCTTATGGGAGGCGCCTGCCAGGGAGGCAATGCCGGAGAAGCCGTCCAATGTTACTGATGTGGCGGCATCTATTCCGGCATTGCAGTTGGAAGGCGCATTGTGCGCATCATTCGTATCAGGAGAGATTTTATGAAGAAATTGTATGCGAGGAGGAATGGTTTCCTCAGGATGGCGTCCCTCGCCACGGTTGCCTGGGCACTGATCCTGCAGGCCAGCCTGGTGAATGCCCAGGTGGTCGTCCCGCCAGCCGTCGACGCAACGCTGGCGCCAACGTACAGCATCGATGTCGACAAGACCGTACAGACGCCCGAGATCCCGCCGCGGCCGGATATCGTGTTCCTGGCGGATACCACGGGCAGCATGGGCGCGGCGATCCTGAATGTTCAGGCCAATGCGTTGAATATCATGAACGCCGTGGACGCAGGCACCTCCGGCACGCCTTTCTTCGCGGCTGCCCAGTACCGGGATATTGGCGACACGCCCCTGTTCAATGTTGATCAAGGCCTGACCAGCAATATACCGGCGGTAGATGCGGCCATCCAGACCTGGTCAGCGGGCGGCGGCGGCGATACGCCGGAGTGCCAACTCAATGCGCTCAACGAACTCGCCACTGGTGCGGTCACTTTCCGTGACAACGCGACGGGGGTGATCGTCTGGTTTGGAGACGCTTCGGGTACCGATCCCTGCAACGGCGTGACCGAAGCCGCCGCGACCGCTGCCCTCGTGGCCGCGGGAATCCTGGTGATCGCCATCGACGTGAACACCGGCGGCGCCGACGGCCTCGACAACACCGGCCAGGCCACACGCATAGCGGCGGCGACCGGCGGGCAGTTCTTCCCGGCCCTCGACCCGAACAACGTGGCTGATGCCATTCTCGCCGCGCTCAGCAACCTGCCCATCACCGTTGTTCCGGTGGCGATGGGATGCGATCCGCTCGACGTTTCCTTCGTACCCGCCAGCTCGACGGTGACTAGCGGCGATCTGGTCAATTTCGTAGAGACCATAGCGGTTCCCGCGGATGCGGCCGTGGCGGGTCAGACAGTGACCTGCACGGTAGAATTCCAGGATGAGGACGGCAACGTGCTGGACGTGGGTGGCGAGCTGGCCACCCAGGACATCACGATCGACATCCCGCTGGCCATCGACCTGACGCCGGACACCGCGGTCAATGAGCTCAGCGAAGACAACGAGCACACGGTCGATGCGTACGTCAGTTCCCTCGACGTGCCCCTGGGGCTCGGCGGGAAAGAGGTTGACTTCGTGGTCACCGGCACCAACGGCGGCCCCGCTGCCAGCGGAACCACGGACGATGCCGGCATGGTGAGCTTCTTCTACAGCGTGCCGATCAGCTGCAACTCGCTGGGCACCGACACCATCGAAGGCTGCACCGATCGGGCCGACGGCGGCGAAGAGTGCGATGCCGTGACCAAGGACTGGGTCGACACCATCCCGCCGGTAGCGGAGTGCGTACCGACCGAGAACCCGCATGGCGATAACGATCCGAACGCGCCGGGCAACGGCGGCCAGGGCCAGAACCAGGACGGCTTCTACGAGTTGCTGGCCGAGGATAACCTGGTAGAGGATTGCGCACCGCTCGAGCTGTTCATCGAAGACAACGGCAGCGGAACCGTATTCGGTCCGTTCCCGGTGGGCACGGAAATCAAGTACATCCAGGATCCCGATGCCATTCCGGAGATCGCCCCGATGGGCGGCAACAACGGCAACGGCAACGGCCGGAGCCGTGATACCGACTGGCGCATCAAGGGTAACGGCGACGCGGTCCTGACCGCCGTTGACCAGTCGGGCAACGTGTCCGACCCGGTGAACTGCCTGGTACCCCCTCCGCCGCAATGAGGGCAGCAAATCTCACTCACCGAAGTGAGGAGTGCAGAGCAGTGCGCTAGGGGCGCGATGTAGCGTTCCGGCCCGGCGGCCGCCAGGCGGCCGGGGCGACTGCTTCCAACCAACCCGGGCTGGGCCCTCCCCAGCCCGGGTTTTTTCAGCCGGCGCGCGATGGGTGCGCCATTGCGGGAACACTTGGCCTCCCCGGTCCCGTCTGCCATCATCTTGATGCGCGTCCTTCCCGACCCAAACCTTGAGTAATGGTCGAAATGCCGGAAGACCCCCGGCCGGTTTGTCATGGCTGCCGACCCACCACATCGGGAGATCCCAGTTGCTCACCAATGAACTGAAAGGCATATACCGGGAGCTGTCGGCATCGTTGGAAGGCCTGCTCTTCGGCCCGCCCACGGCTGTCGTCTACAACCCGCTCGACTACGCCCGCGACCCCGCGGAGCAATACCTGCAAAGAGCCGGGGCGGGCCAAAAAGAAGTGGTGTTTCTCGGCATGAACCCCGGCCCGTGGGGCATGGCGCAGACCGGCGTGCCTTTCGGAACGGTGAGCTTCGTTCGGGATTGGATGGGCATCGAGGGCCGCGTGGGCAAACCGGCCGATGAGCACCCCAAGCGCCCGATCGAAGGATTCGGAATTCAACGCGAGGAAATCAGCGGCAGCCGCTTCTGGGGTTGGGCGCGCGACCGCTTCGGCCCCGCCGAGCGCTTTTTCGAGCGCTTCTTCGTCGCCAACTACTGCCCACTCGTGTTCATGGAACCGTCCGGCAGGAACCGCACGCCGGACAAATTGCCTGCCGCCGAAAAGGGCGAGCTGTTCCGCCACTGCGATCGGGCGCTTCGCCGCGCGGTCCGGGTGCTGAAACCGGATCTGATCATCGGCATCGGTGCTTTCGCGGAAGGCCGGGCCGGGGCGGCGCTCGCGGATTTCGGCATTCGGACAGGGCGGGTTCTCCATCCCAGCCCGGCCTCGCCGGTCGCCAATCGGGGATGGGCGGAACAGGCAGAGAGCCAGCTTCGCCGGCTCGGCGTTCGGCTGCCGTAGTCGGAAGCGTTGCCACGGGTCAGGCGAGCGGCCTGGCAATCTGGGCCGAAGCCTTCCGCACCAGCGCGCCCCCTCCCCA
>Ga0316201_10001409_pt1 | contig 16111 bp, 8 predicted proteins | sample CS6wburrow_MG_FD_204516 | JGI IMG/M metagenome (GOLD analysis project Ga0316201, IMG submission 204516) | Coastal sediment microbial communities from Delaware Bay, Delaware, United States - CS-6 worm burrow | ecosystem: Environmental > Aquatic > Marine > Coastal > Sediment | place: USA: Delaware... | reverse complement strand
GTCTTCTTCTGCCTCGGCAAAATAGTCCTTTAACTCACCATGAAAATAGATTTCATGACCAAAAACTTCACCCTCTGAACGTTTGTCCAGAAACCTGTGATCTTTATCCAGCAAGCGGGCCGCACCTTTGCGGATGATGGCAAGTCCTGGTGAAGGCCGTGACGCAAAAATAGCGCTGTCTTGCGGATAGTAGTTGACTTCCAGCCGACGGGCGATCCATTGCAGATCCTCACCTGCCAGTGCATTGAAGGGTTGAACCGTGTGCAGGAATTCGGCCGCGAAAGTAACGTCATTAAAATCTTTATTCATGGGTTCATTCTAACCCGGATAGACAAACTGTAAGCAATAAAAGCAGCTCAAATGGCCTACACATCTTTGTAAAAAATGCACAGTGGTCATTCTATCGTCAGCCTTGGCTAAATTATTCAGGCAAAAACATTTGCCGCAAAAAAAAGGGCCAGCACAGGTGCTGACCCTTTCCGTCTAACGGACTCTATCAATGATCGGCTGCTGCTTTCGAAGCACCCATGGGTACACGGATATCTTCCACCAGGTGCTGGATATGCTCCGGTGGTGGAGGCGTGATTTTGGAGACCACGTATGCGGAGACAAAGTTAAGCATTGCCCCTACTGCACCAAATGCCTCGGGTGAAATTCCCAAGAACCAGTTATCTGCCGTGTTCGCGGCCATCGCTGTTCCCGGAATAAAGAACCATCCCTTAAACCAGAAAATGTATATCAGGGTAGAAAACAGACCCACCAACATACCGACGATGGCGCCAATGTTATCCATCTTCTTGTTAAAGATACCCATCATCAGGGCCGGGAATATTGACGATGCCGCCAGGCCGAAGGCCAACGCCACCACCTGTGCCGCAAACCCCGGTGGATCCATACCCAGGTAACCCGCCACGATAATGGCACCTGCCATGGCCAAACGACTCGCCAACAATTCTTTCTGTTCGGAAATATCAGGCGCTAACATACCCTTTATCACGTCATGTGAAATAGCCGTGGAAATAGCCAGTAACAAGCCGGCAGCGGTCGAGAGTGCAGCTGCCAGACCACCAGCTGCAACCAGCGCGATCACCCAGTTAGGCAGATTTGCGATTTCAGGATTCGCCAGCACCATGATGTCGCGGTCGACTGTGACCATCTCATTTCCCTGCCAGCCAAAACTCGAAGCCTTTGCCGCAAAGGCCTCATTCGCGTCATTGTAGTACTGAATCCGGCCATCACCATTCTTGTCTTCGAACCGCAACAGGCCGGTGACTTCCCAGTTCTTAAACCAATCAGGCCGGTCTGCATAGACGAGGTTACCATCCGCACTACCGACATCACCCGTCTGGATGGTCTCCATCAGGTTCAGGCGAGCCATCGCACCAACTGCTGGTGCAGTGGTATACAGAATGGCGATAAACACAAGCGCCCAACCAGCTGAGGAACGTGCATCCGCTACCTTGGGCACTGTGAAGAAACGCATGATGACGTGCGGAAGACCGGCCGTTCCTATCATCAGCGACAAGGTCAGAAGGAACATATTCATACTGGTCCCCTTCTGGGCCGTGTACGCGGCGAACCCAAGATCCGTCACTATCATGTCCAGTTTGTCCAGTAATGCCACCCCCGAGCCATCGGCCATCGTGCTACCCAGACCCAATTGTGGTACCGGGTTACCCGTCAGGTTCAGCGCGATAAAAATGGCTGGCACCGTGTAGGCGAATATCAACACGCAATACTGTGCGATCTGGGTGTAGGTGATACCTTTCATACCACCCATGACCGCGTAAATGAACACGATGGCCATACCCACAAAAACCCCGGTGTGAAAATCAACTTCCAGGAATCGCGAGAATGCAACACCAACGCCTTTCATCTGGCCGATAACATAGGTCACTGAAGCCACGATTAGACACAGAACAGCCACCATGCGTGCGGCTTTGGAATAGTAACGTTCGCCGATAAATTCCGACACCGTAAATTTGCCGTATTTGCGCAGATAGGGTGCCAGCAAGAGAGCCAGCAGAACGTAGCCACCGGTCCAGCCCATCAGGTAAACCGAGGCATCGTAGCCCATGAAGGCGATCAGGCCCGCCATGGAGATAAATGATGCGGCAGACATCCAGTCGGCAGCGGTGGCCATACCGTTGGCAACCGGGTGGACCCCCGTTCCCGCCACGTAAAATTCTTTTGTGGTTCCCGCGCGGGCCCAGATAGCAATGCCAATGTACAGGGCGAAAGTAGCACCGACGACTAAAAAAGTGAGTATTTTAAGATCCATTATTTTTCTCCGTCATTCTTCGTGCACGTTAAATTTTTCATCGAGTTTTTTCATACGGTTTGCATAGAAAAAAATCAGGACGACGAAGATATACATTGAACCCTGTTGGGCAAACCAGAAGCCCAGCTCGTAACCGCCAATTTTAATGGCGTTAAGCTGATCAACCAGGATGATTCCAAATAGGTATGATGCGACAAACCAGATACTGAGGCACAATGCCACCAGCTTCAGGTTTGCGATCCAATAAGCCTGTCTTTGTGTTTGTTCACTCATGGGGTAGCCTCTCTTAGATGGTAAAGTCCCGATCGCTATGTTACGTTGAGATCGCAAGCATAACGCTCCTACTTTAGTCGTAGAGGACGTTCAAGATTCAGATAGTCCGTTGAAAAACACTGATAAAACTTCGTGACATATGCTTAACCCCTGGAACCTAAGCCTGATCGTACTAGCCTATATGGGCCTGTTATTTGCGATTGCCTGGTACGGCGACAAGCAACGGATCGGACGTGACCACCGCAAGTTCAAGGCCATCATCTATTCGCTTTCGCTGGCGGTTTATTGCACTTCATGGACATTTTACGGGGCCGTTGGCAGCGCCGCTTCTACCGGCTGGGGCTTTTTGCCTATCTACCTGGGACCGGTCCTGATGATGTTGTTCGGCTTCGATATCATCCGTCGAATTGCCGTGACCAGCAGAAATCAGCGCATCACATCCATTGCCGACTTTATTGCCTATCGATACGGCCGTAGCCACTCCATTGCAGTACTGGTCACCTGCGCCGCAGTGCTCGGTGCGGTGCCTTACATTGCCCTGCAACTCAAGGGTATCACCGCGGGTATTGATGTTATCAGCAGGGCGACGGGTAATGCCTCCGTCCTGCCCGATCAACTGCCCTTGTACCTGGCCCTGTCACTGGCCGTGTTTGCAATGATGTTTGGTACCCGAAACATGGATGCCAGCGAGCATCACCGCGGGTTGATGTGGGCCATCGCTTTTGAATCCCTGGTCAAGTTACTGGCGTTCGTCGCGATTGGTTTATTTGCAATATTCGGTATATTTGACGGTCTCGGCAGTATTGCCGAAACCATGCGTGAAAACGCCGACTACCAGCGACTGTTTACTCCGTGGAGGATACCAGAGGGTTTTGGAATTCAACTGGTGATGGGAATGGTCGCCATCCTGTGCCTGCCGCGCCAGTTTCACGTAGCCATTGTCGAGTTCAGGGATATGACTGACCTGCGTGTTGCCCGCTGGATTTTCCCGGCTTATTTATTTATTTTCGCTGCACTTGTCATACCCATTGCACTGGCGGGGCTGACGCAATTTTCCGGGCAGGACGTTAACCCGGACAGCTACGTCCTATCCCTGCCACTGGCCTTTGACCAGCCCGTGCTCACGCTGCTGGCCTTTATCGGTGGTTTTTCTGCAGCCACCGGCATGGTGATTGTTTCAACCCTCGCATTGGCGATTATGATCAGCAATGACATCGTGATGCCCTTATTGCTACGCAGCAGTTTGACCAAGAGACGTGTCCAGCGTGACCTTTCTCAGACGCTTTTACGTGCCCGAAGAATATCCATTCTGTTACTTGCACTGGCTGCCGTTGCCTACTACGAGGCCATCGAGGCCGGTGTCCCGCTTGCCTCTATCGGTCTGCTTGCGTTTTCGGCGGCCGCACAGTTTGCACCAGCCATGTTGATCGGTATCTATTGGCAGCGTGCCAGCAAAACCGGTGCCACCTGGGGGCTCTTGCTGGGTGTCGGCAGCTGGGTCGTCTGGTTGCTGTTTCCATCGGTCGCCACCACTGGTCAGCAACAAAGCCTGTTCAGCATTATCCCATCCATGAATTTCAACCAGGGCGTAATGTTTTCGTTGTTACTGAATGCATCTGCCGTAGTTTTAGTATCCCTGCTCAAGCCTGACAGGGACCCGTCCTCCGCGGCCGGTAACGAAGTAGAGAACAACAGCGGGTTGATCACGGTCGAGGAACTTGAAAACACGATCGGCCGTTTCCTGGGTATGAACAAAACGCGAAAAGCGCTTAGCACCCACATGGGGTTACCCAGGTTTTCACCTGGTGCACTGGCCACACCGGAGACCATCCAGTTTGGTGAACGACTGTTGGCCGGTGCCATCGGCTCAGCTTCCGCAAGAACAGTGCTGAGTACTGCCTTGCACCACCAGGGCCTCGGACCTGAAGCTGTTATGGAGCTGCTGGACCGCACATCCCAGGCCGTGCAATTCAATCGCGAATTACTGGAATCGACTCTCGACAACATGTCGCAAGGTGTCAGTGTTGTTGACCAGGGAATGCGCCTGGTGGGTTGGAACCGGCGCTACATGGACTTGATGGAGTATCCTGAAGGAACCCTGCATATCGGAAAACCGATCCTGGAGCTGATACAACTGAATGCGAAACGGGGGCTGATCGAAGACCATAAGAATGAAATACAAAAGCGACTGACACGTTTACGTAGCGGCGAGGTGTATCGCTACGAACGCAAGTGGCTGGGAAACAAGGTTCTCGAAATCCAGGGCAACCCGTTGCCGGGCGGGGGTTATGTCACAACCTTTACGGACATCACGCATTTCAAGGATATCGAACACGAATTACAGATGGTCAACGAGACACTGGAACAGCGTGTGCAACAACGGACTTTCGAACTCAGGGAGGCCAACAAAAGCCTTGAGCAGGCCAGGCAGGTCGCCGAAGAGGCCAACCTGAGCAAGACCCGCTTTCTGGCCGCCGCCAGTCATGACCTGCTACAGCCGATGAATGCCGCCAGCCTGTTCGTTTCCATATTGCGCCAGCAACAGGAGGGTACCGAAAATGAACAATCACAGTTGGTAAAACGTATTGACCGCAGCCTGAAGGCCTCGGAACAATTACTGAGTGCTTTGCTGGATATATCCAAGCTGGACTCCGGTATGTATGACCCGGAACCCGAATCAATCCATGTACCTGAACTGTTCGAGCAATTACGCAGACGTTTCAAGGCCCTGGCCGGCAATCACGATCTTGTTTTGCGGGTTCACCCGCTGGACCGTGTTATTTTTAGTGACCGGAACCTGCTATATCGTATCTTGCAGAACTTTCTGGCCAATGCAATACACTACACGGAGACCGGCGGCGTGCTACTGGGATGCAGGCTACGTGGGGACAGCTTACAGATCAGTGTTTGGGACACGGGCATCGGTATAGCGGAAGCGGAAGTGAATGCCATTTTCCAAGAGTTCCACCGACTGGAGTATGCACGCCACCTGGATGAAAAAGGACTGGGGCTGGGGCTTGCGATCTGTGACCGGATCGCGAGGATGTTAAATCACACCATCAATGTCAGTTCAAACCCGGGTCGGGGTAGTTGTTTTTCAGTCACGGTGCCACTGGCGCGGGCAAGCGACCCGCCACCATCGGAAACCCCCGATGACATCCATACCGAGCCTGCCGGGTTAAGAGAACTGGTCGTACTGTGCGTGGATAACGAGCCGGACATACTTGAGGCCATGAACCTTCTCCTCGACCGCTGGGGCTGCCCCACCGTTCTACTGGCTGAGACCCAGGCCCAGGCTACGCAACAGGTTCTGAAATTCGGGGCACCCGATATTGTATTGATGGATTACCAGCTAAACGACCAAAGTGATGGTCTTCAGGTGCTGCGGCACCTTGACCGTATTCTGCAGACCAGTTTGCAGGCGATCATCATTACGGCTGATCGATCCAGCGAGCTGGAAGAAGCCGTTAAAGCGTGCGGTTATGGCCTGCTACGCAAACCTATCAGGCCGGCGGCGTTACGGGCTCTTATGAGCAACATGATGAAGACCAAATCCCGGCACGACTGAAGTATATTCAGCTGTGCCATCCGCTGGGAGTATCGGCTGCATTTATCTCAGGGTGCAGAAACGTCCAGTTTACTCGCCGCCAGCACCGCCTGGGTTCTGTTGCTCACTCCAAGCTTATTCATGATTGCGGTTACATGGGCTTTGACCGTGGCCTCTGAAATACCCATGTCGTACGCAATCTGTTTATTCAGCATGCCCTGCGAGACCATCATCAATACCTTGAACTGCTGCGGCGTTAATTTTGCCATGCGCTCTGCCAGGGCCAGTTCAGAAACATTCTTTCCCGGTAAATTTGCCTGCGCCGAAACCGGCGCCCATATTTCACCCATCAGAATGTTGTTAATCGCACTGGTAATCGTCTTGATATCGGATGACTTGGGAATAAACCCTGCTGCGCCGTGGTTCAGGGCACGTTCAATGACGACCGGATCCTCATTTGCAGAAATAATGACAACCGGAACGCTGGGGTAACGTTTGCACAGGTAAACCAGGCCGGCAAAACCGCTGACACCCGGCATATGCAAATCGAGCAACACGAGATCAACGTCCTGATTCTCGTCGACCAGCACCTGCAGGGTTTCGAACGAACTCGCTTCCAAAAATGTCGTCTGGCCCTGGCTGGCCTGTAGCGCTTCCTTGATCGCAGTACGAAACAACGGATGATCATCAGCAACGATCACCTTCTCAGCTTGTAATGCAATCAAACGGTTTGCCATTTTATTTCACTCCGACCGGAGTCCCTTTTACGCGTCAATGTGCCCTGGGATTAATTGGAATCGATTGTTGACCTTGAGCAACATGGCGACATCATCAACTATCTGAGAAAACTTATCCATACGATACACCTTCCCTGGACCGGCACTGGATTGTCGCATTCAAAAGATCTCAACACCCATTAGACATTGGTCGAAACCGTGCCGGGCCCCAAAAATCAGAACGGGTGGACCCGCCATTACAGGCAGGTCATTAGACCAAAGACTAATACACCCTTGCATTGAACTTACGCATTATTGCAGGCGCACACACCCATTAGATTAGAGGAGAGGCTATCATGGCCCAAAGATCTTTAAGAAAAACCTTGCTGAGTCTGTCCATTGCTGCCGTTATCGGTTGTAGCTGGTCAGGAAGCGTTTTTGCAGACGGGGACAACGTCGAAGCGCTCGAAGCACGTATCACCGAGCTTGAGGCGCTGGTTCACAAATTGCTTCAAAACCAGCAGGCACCGGCGGCGACCGTCGACACGGCAAAAGTCGAGGCCAAAGCAGAAGAAGCTGCGGAAGCCAAGGTGACTGCCATGCTGAGTGAACACGAAGCGGCAGTGGCAGAAAAGGTTCATAAGCACAGTTTCAAATTCGGTGGTTATGTGAAACTCGATACGATAGTCAGCAATTTCACCGAGGGTCCATACAGTGGTGCAGGCAGGGATTTCTATATTCCCGGAACGGTTCCTGTCGGTCCTGGAAACAGGGACGGCGAAACTTACCTGGACTTCCATGCCAAGGAATCACGGATCAACTTCCGCAGCACGCACTTACTGGATAATGGCGACAAGCTGGGTACGTTTATCGAAATGGACTTCCTGCTGGCCCCGGGTGGCGACGAACGGGTGTCAAATTCGTACCAACCACGCCTCCGGCACGCCTTCCTGACCTATAACAACTGGTTATTCGGTCAGACATGGATGACGTTTTTCAACGTAGGCGCATTGCCCGAGAACCTCGACTTCGTCGGTCCGGCCGAATCGACCATATTCGGTCGCCAGGCCATGATTCGCTATACCAACGGACCCTGGCAGTTTGCCATCGAAAACCCGGAAACAACGATCACACCTTACGGTGGTGGTGGTCGCATTGTTGCGGATGACAACAAGACCCCTGATATTGTATTGCGTTATAACCTGAAGGGTGATTCATCTTCATTTACGGTGGCAGGTCTCTTGCGGCAGCTACGTTATGAAAACAACGCCGCAGGCATCAGCGATTCAGAGACCAGTTACGGTCTCAGTGTGTCGGGTAAATACGTGTTTTCCAACAAGGATGACTTTCGTTGGATGGCCAGTGCCGGCAAGGGGCTTGGCCGGTATATCGGTCTGAACACTGCTAACGGAGCTGTTCTTGACGAGGATCACAACTTGAACGGCATCAAATCCTGGGGTGCTTTCGCCTCGTACCGTCACCTCTGGAGTGAGAGTTGGCGCAGTAACCTCACGTTTGGTTACCTCGCGGTGGACAACGACACCGATCTCACCGGTATGGGTGTGACCAGAAATGCATCCAGCATGCATATCAACCTGATCTACAGCCCTGTTGCAAAACTTGATTTCGGCATCGAGTACATGCATGCAAACCGGAAAGTTGAAAGTGGCGATGAAGGTGCTCTGAACCGCTTCCAGTTCTCAGCAAAATACGCCTTCTGATAAACTGGAAAATCTGTCCAACCGGTTAAATCCAGAAAAAAGCGGACCTCCCTGGAGGTCCGTTTTTTGTATAAAGAAATTCTCAACCCCCCGGGATCCAGTGGTCGGGAATACACCTGACCCGCGTGTTATACGCGTAGACGCGGATTCTTACGCGGGACAGGTACACCTGGGCGCTGGGCTGGGCTGGACTGAATCCTATCGTTCCTATTGGTTTGCTACATAAATCGAGGCTTGGGCAAGCTTGTCTTAACGCTTACCGGCTTCGTTTCACGCTGGAGCGCTGGGGCGGGTAGTGACTACCAGGACTCGGCGCAAGCCCTCCCTGGGGCCTCGATACTCGACTCCTGTCTCGTACGGTCCTGGTAGTCACTACCCACCCCAGCTCTAGCCGTACGCCGTGGGCTTCTATCAGAATCCACTTCTCTCTGGATCCCTACAAAGCCAAGGGGGTGTGATACGGAAGCAACACGAGAGTCCTACTACCGATCGATTGTGTAGGATACGTCAACCCCGGTTTCACGTTGCCCGGAGGTTACCTTGATACCAAAGCCCCTGTTAAGGTCATAGCGTGCACTGATGACATTCTCATCCTCAAAAAGACTGACCCCGTAACTGACATACAACCTCGGTGCGATATAAGTGCCAACATCAAACCCACTGACACCCTGCCCCTGGTCAAAATCCGTACCGGTAATCAGCAGGGTCCAGGCACGGTCCTCGTTGGTAACGGGAACCGTATAGGCTTCCAGTACAGGGCGTTTGAGACTGCCAATGACCCGGACACCGGCGCGGCGTATCTGCGTATTCCCGAAAATATCCCGTCCGGCCCTGATATTCAGCAGCGGGTTATTTGCAGGTACACCTGGGAAACTGATAGTACCGTTGTCGATATTCAGCACCGGTCCATAGACTTTGACGGTACCATTCAAGTTATAAACGCCATCGGCCACGGGGATGGGCTCACCGCTCCAGTTGAACATGGTGCTACCACTGATGCTGGTCTGTATTCCGGGCACGCTGACGAGAACGTCATCACCCAAAGCCACTTCCAACTGGCCATATACCCGGTTCTTCGCAGTTGCTTCAGCCACAACGGCCTTTTCTTCGGCTCCCGGAGTTTCTATCACAAGATCTTCGCTGTCCCTGACCTCCCCAAGCAGCAGATTCGCCGGTGTCAGACTCGCACTGGGGATCATGACCCGTCCGTTAATATCCAAACGTTGTGGACCCACAGAAATTTTGAGATCGGTTTCAGTGAGAATTTTTAAAGAATCGGTGTTAACCAGCAATAGCTGTTCTCCGGCCATTGCAATGTCCAGTTCTGCGCTTTCCAAATCTTCAAAATGAAAAGTACCATTCAATGATGCGACGCCCTGCCCGGCGCGCAACTGACCATTGAATTTACCCTGGTCACGTTGCGTTACCTGGCCTTCAAATTCAATATCTTCCAGTTGAAGTCCGATCGGAACATAGTGGATGAACCCGTTTGATAATTTGAAAGCACCTTCAAATTCAGGTTCCCCCAGGCTTCCGCCTAACTGGATACTTGACTCGAATTGGCCATCCGCAGCATCAACACCCGGCAGGGCCAGTTGTCCAATCAGTTTTAAATGATCGAGACGGGCCAGGGCGCGGCCCTGTATTTCCTGTGAACCGCCAGCCACGATATCCAGGACATCAAAATCGACATCAATAAACCCGGTCCCAGGAAACTCAATGTCCAGAACACCGGATTTCAGGTCTCCATTTTTGAGCGTAAATGCAAATCTGCCCTCTTTGGTTTCCGTCAACACGTCATCATCGAGCAAGTCCAGTATCTGTCCTGCAGTTATACTGAAATCAGCCCCACCCGTTGGCGCACGGTTTTGCGACTGGTGCCACTCCATGCGGCCTTCAAGTAGCTGCTCAAAGTGCAAATCCAGTTCCAGGATATCCCTCAGGTAGTTCAGTGGAATTGCCGTTGCATCTGCTATCAGTGACCAATCGCCATTGTTTTGATAGTCAAGATCGACACACAGGGATGCCCCCACGTTTTCAGTCAGGCAGAGCGGTCCAAATAAGGTGGAGTCTGAAGACCAGGCAAAGCTCGCCGGCTTCGATAGTTCGAAATTGTAGGCCGGACCAACAGCCACTTCCAGGTTGGCAAGCTCGCCCCCCCAGGGCCCCTTAAATGGATTATCTCGGTTTTTCGTTGCCAGGTTCATCAAGCCATTCAGTACAACACTCTCACTCACCATGCTTAGCTTCAGCTCATGTTGGTTACCGACCGGGTTGAAAGCTAAAGAAAGCTCGTCAAGTATGAAATCATTCATGCTCACGCCGGTGGCATCCAGTTGCAGTGCCGGCAGGAGCCCGCTTGGCTCTATCCCAACGGTATTGGCCGCCAGTTCGTTGATGCTGAATCCGTTCCAGGCAATATCCAGCGCCTGCAGTTGAACCTCAAGTAATGGGTGGCTTACGTGACTCGAATAGCGACCTTCCAGTTCCAGCTGACCGCTGGCTCCGCCTAAAAGCCTGGATGGCAAATAACCAATAAACTTAACAGTTGCACCGGCAGTATCCGCCGTTGCTCCATTCAGTTCCAACACGGCCTCATCGGTGCGAACCTGCAAGGATTCGAATGCAAGGCTGCTACCCGTCACCTGTAAGCCGCCGCGGGCGGATATGCGTACATCGCGCAGCAATCCTCGCAACTCAACAAGCTTGATTTCAATTTTCTCCAACTGGCCTTGTGCGCTAATTTCAATTTTTGAGTCCAGGCGACCCGGCCAGCCCTGCAACAATGGTTCAGGATCGATCCCCCGTGTCTGGATTGCGGCATTCCAATCCAGGCCTGAGCTCCAGTCGGCGTCAGCCTCGCCACTCAAAGTTCCCCCCAATATTTCACCACTGGGTATGAGCAAGTGTGTCGAGGTCCGGTTACCACCACCCTGAATCTCAAACCGGCCCTGTGGATAGTTGCCTACCCGTACGTCCATCTGTCCGCCGGCAAGCCACTCATCAGCACTACCGGTGATGCTCAGCCGTCCCGACTCGCTGGAGAAACCAGCCGTGGTGTCTTTAAGCGGCCAGCTGAGATTGCTCCAATCCAGCTGTGCATTGACACTATTTGTTCCGATATCTATGTCGGCCTCGATATTGACCATCAAACCGGACCCGGTCACCGTAAACTGGCTTGCGGGAATTTCCAGGCTGTCGCCCGACCAGTTCAACTCCAGATCACCCACCAATTGTTCACCAACCGGCCAGCCGGATAGCCAGGGTGATAAATCCAGTTGCCTGATAATTGCTTTTAACCCGGCCTCGGTTTCCGTGGACCAGTCCAGTTTTCCACTGAACCCTAAATCCACGCCGGGACCAGTCACAATGGCATCGCCAATTTCGACACCGCTTAAGTTGCCAGAACCGGACATGGCAAAACGGGCGCCTTCTAATTGCTCCGCTTGCAGTCCCGAATCCAGTGCGAATGACCAGTCATTGATATTTCCCTGGCTGGTGAGGTTAAGGTCATGCAGGGTAAACTCCTGTTCTGAATGTGTTTCCGGCCATGAAAACTGTTTAAGAACTGTCTTGATGTTCCATGAGAGGCGGGATACCGGTTCAAGTATCTCACCATCAAGTTGCAATCCAAGTTTATCGCTGGTCAGGCTCAACTGCAGTTGTTCCAGGTTACCGGAACTTTCCAGTTTGAAAGGCATTTCTAAAACCAGCTGATCGTCCTCCCCGGTTTTTTCAAACCGGCCTTCTGCGACCACAGCCAGCTCGAACGGCGCTTCAAGGTTCAAATGACCGCGCAGTCTTGTCTGAAGACCTGTTGCCAGTATGTCCAGGTAATCAACGACCAGTCGCTCATCCAGTACCGCCTGGAACCTGACGACCTCAGATAGGCTGAAAGGAGGTTTATCATCTTGCTGAAGACTGATATTGGTCAGTGCAACATCTTCCACTTCAAGCGTCAAAGGTAAACTGAGTCCTTCAAGCGTTGTTCGGATATCCTGGCCCTCTTCTGCAGCCTCCCCGGGGACTTCAACAGAGCGGACAAAAATTTCCACATCCTGAGCGGCCAGTCTGCCAACCCGGATGGACAAGGGCCACCAACGGATACCGGCTCTGATTTCAGTGTGCTCAACAAAAACGTCCAGAGAGGCTGACCGGTATTCCATATCCCGGACAACGAAACCGGAAGCCAGGTCACCGGCCACCTGCGAGGCGCGTAGATCGACCGCTGGAAGCCCTTCAAGCTTGTTCCACACCCATGCCGCACCGGATGCGGTGTTTAACAACCAGTAGACAGAAGCCGATAGCAACGAAAACAATATGACGGGAAGACCCACGAGGATAATTTTTCTAAGCGAAAGAGACTTCAGGCGACTCATAGCAGGTTAGTTCCAATACTCAGGTGGATTCGCCACGGATCACCTTCCAGGGCCCAACCTTGTGCAAAATCCAGACGCAGGGCACCGATCACCGAATACCAGCGTACGCCAAGCCCGGAACCCAGTTTCAGATCGGGATTACTCCAGTCATTAAAGGCATTACCGACATCAACAAAAGCCGCAACACTCCAGTTTTCATGAAAACGAAATTCGGCTTCAGCACTGGCCGTGAAAATATTGTTTGAACCCAGGCCGTTGTTGTCCAGGCTGTTATATGCATAACCCCGGACGCTTTGGTTACCACCTGCCCTGAAGCGGTACAGGCTCGGTAAATCGGTGACGGATACATTAACATCCGGCCCATCCGTGGGAACGGTGACATCAATGCTGGTCGAATGACTGTAGCCTGCCTCTGCCCGCAACAGCACTTTCAACCGGTCTGTTGCCAGGAAATTCCATCGACTGGACAGGTATACCTGGGTGTAATCAAGGTCTGAGCCCCATGCCTCGTTAGAGGTAAATACCCAGGCCCGTTCGTGGTGGCCAACGGTCTGGAAACCATTGCCACGAATCTCCGGCCAATCCCAATCCAGACCAATGACCAGGGAGTTGCTGGTATCCTTCAAGAGATCATCAAAACTGAACATGGGAGGAGAGTCCAGCGAGATCGGATTCACAATATCGGTCGGTCGAAAATTACGGCGCTCATTCAGGTACTGGACATAAACCGTTTCGAACAACTGTTCAAAACCATCACGGATGTTGCGTACCCGGGTGTGACCCAGTCTTAGCCAATAGTCGTTAATTGTTCCCTTGGCGACATCCACTCGATTTTCCAGGTCTCCGTCTACCGCTACTTTGAACTCCCGATCTTCCGTTTGTAGCCCGGCAGATGCTATCCAGAACTGTCTGCTTTCTGTTTTGCGTGGCAACCGGTAATTGGCTTGCAAACCAACCTGATTGTCCCTTTGTTGCCAACCTACCCTTATATCAAAATTATCACCACGGGGACTGAGCAAATGACGGCCGTAAAAAAACTGGAAACGGGCCAGCGTATCGGTTCCATAACCGATAGTACCCTGGTAAGTATTCTTTTTGCGGGGTGTAAAATTTACTTCAAAATCTACCCGTGGTGGATTTGCCGCCAGGTCGCGACGCTCAACCACCTCGATATCCTCGAAGAAACCCGAAAGCCACAAATCCAAGCGGAATTTTTCCAGCAAAAAGGTATGGTAAGGGTCCCCCTGTTTAAAACGCCGCAGGCTGGCCAGTACATCATCATTGACGATTTCCTGGTTGAAGGTAACCATACCCATCACGGCCCGGGGGCCGGTGTCCACGATTAATTCCAACCGGGCCGTGTTTGCCACCGGATCAACCCGAATCGTATGACGACTGAATTTCGCCTGCAAATATCCCGATTCTTCCAGCAAGTCCATCGCATCAAGCTTGGCCTTATCCCAGGCTTGCTGGTTGAGTACCTGTCCCTGTGCGAGAGGAAATTCCGCGTACCATGAAACAAGTGACTCGAGTTCCCTGCCAGGCCCTGTCAGACCAAGACGCAGATCCTTTATCAAAACGGGTGGACCTGCTTGGATGTTGACCGTCAGCAGCCAGTTTCCCTCCTCTTTCGGCGTAATGACAACATCAACAACCGGGTTGAAATAACCAAAGGGACGCAATGCGGCAGCCGTTGCATTGAGTGCATCTTCGGTCAGTTTACGCCGCAACCTCGAGTTGAGCCTGGCACCACTGCCTATTCGGAAAGCCGTCACATGATTACGTACATTACCCAGCATCGGCTCATCCACACCGACAACCGCGTATTCGACTTTATCGGCGTGGGCTGACGCACAAAACAACGCCAGGCAGATAGCCATCAATTGGGAAAAGCGGTTAAGCCGCATAAAACACCAAGTGAAATGTAACAAATTAGTGATGGTGACTGATACCGTGACTTCGATGTATCAGGCTATGAACTATCATACCGATAATCACAGCCTGAATCACTGAGGTGGCATAGTCGCCTTCCAGACCCAGTAGTTTTTCCGAAAGCAGGTACCCGCCCACGGTTGCAAAAGAAGCAAACCCAAGCACTCCAAAGGCAATCCGCCCACCAAAAAGAGGCTGAACCATCATCCAGATCATCATGCCAACCCCAAAGCGGTGTATGACGATGGCCATGGACAGGTTGCTGGCCATGGCCCCATCCCCGGTATTTAACACAGCACCATCCAGCACGGCATGCAGGGCCAGTCCTGCCAGTGCCAGCATCAGGCTGAGCAGGTGCAGGGTATGCGCGGCTTTCTTGATCAGTAGTTCCAGCAGACCCGGCGCCAGGTATCCGGCCAGGATCAGAACCACTGACCAATAGCCAAGCTCGGCCCAGGACTCGGGTATCAAAAACAATGCCATCAACAAAATGAGCGCCGTTATGATCAGCGAGTCGAATGCCTTGGCAGCAAAACCGCCACGGCGCATCCACTGGTACAGTATTGGTCCGATGAACAATGAAACAATGGACAGAAGTAACACTTATCAATCCTATATTAAATCGGAAAGCCGCAACCTTAACGGACAAACGCCTGAATTACACGCGCTGAATTAGTCCGGAAAACATAAGGGACTGCCTTCGGTCACTACAAATTGCTAAACTAGCCGCCACAAGATGTCATTCACACCAGGAACACAAGCATAAGCCATTGATTTAACGAAGTATGGATACCGTTCAAATCCAACATATTCTCTCCAGGCAGTTCGCCGACCCGAAGTCGGCGCTGGATCTGCAAAAGCTACTTAAAGTGGTCGCTAAGCGACAGGGCGCACAACCCAGTGCAAGCGAACTTGCCCATGGCTCAAGTTTTATTTACAACTACCTGGAGCAGGTACCGTACATGCTGACCGTGGCCTGGACGTCAGCCAGAAACGTGGGGTTGGAGACCGAGGTCACCCGCATATTACAAATGGTTGAATCCTACTGGATAGAAGACGATGACGTTATTCCGGACAACCTGGGTATCTTTGGCCTTTTAGACGATGCGTATTGCTCTTTGTTGTCTTTACAAACACTGTCGGATCTCTACCGGATGCAATCCGGAAAACACTTATTCCCTGACGACCTGACTGATGCCAATAAAATCATGCGTAAGATAATTGGTGAACCGTATACCAGCGAACTGGATGAAATTGTCAGC
>Ga0316201_10001408_pt1 | contig 16119 bp, 12 predicted proteins | sample CS6wburrow_MG_FD_204516 | JGI IMG/M metagenome (GOLD analysis project Ga0316201, IMG submission 204516) | Coastal sediment microbial communities from Delaware Bay, Delaware, United States - CS-6 worm burrow | ecosystem: Environmental > Aquatic > Marine > Coastal > Sediment | place: USA... | reverse complement strand
TTCCGTCAATAATAGGAGGGGATTCTATTATTGCAATTGATGTTGAGGGACGCTCTACGTTGTAAATAGCTGCAGAATAATCATCTTGGGCAACGATGCTTCCCAATGATGCAAGGCAGATAATCATAGCAAGGAATTGCTTAATAGAAATCATAAAAGTTAGGTTTTGAGGCGTACAATATACAAGAAGAGATAAAATTTCCATCGTTCCAGGGACAACGTATTCAATATTAAGAATCAATCTAATCTCAATAGTACTCAGAAAATAGACTTATCTAAACAGAATGAATAATTGTAAATTGACACCCGATCATATAAAACCAACATTCTTATGAAAACAATATTTATTGCAATTATTGCTCTGTTGACGCTCCCACTCAGTGCACAGAAAGAAATGGAGATCATTGAAAGCATGAGTTTCAGAAACATTGGTCCAGCCTTTATGACCGGAAGGATTTCTGATATTGCAAAAGATCCATCAGATCAATCTACCTGGTATGTAGCCACAGCCTCAAGCAATGTCTGGAAGACATCCAATAGCGGCACCACATGGCAACCGATATTTGATAATTACGGTTCCTACTCTACCGGATGTATAACCATAGATCCCAGCAACCCTAATGTAATATGGCTGGGAACCGGGGAGAATCAAAGCCAAAGAAGTGTCGGATGGGGAGACGGTGTGTATAAAAGTGTGGATGGAGGAAAGTCATGGATGAATATGGGCTTAAAATCTTCAGAACACATCGGTAGGATTGTAATAGATCCCAGAAATAGCGATGTGGTTATTGTAGCAGCCCAGGGACCACTATGGAAAGCAGGAGGAGAGCGAGGGATTTTCAGAACGGTTGATGGAGGTAAGACCTGGACTCAAACATTAAGTGTAAGTGACAACACCGGAGGATCAGAAATTGTAATGGATCCTAAGAATCCTGATGTCATGTATGCTTCTACATATCAAAGAAGACGGCATGTGGGATATCTGGTTGCCGGAGGAGAAGAGTCCAGGGTTTATAAAAGCACAGATAATGGAAAGACCTGGAAGAAACTGTCTAAAGGATTGCCTGGTGGTGACGTGGGAAGAATCGCATTGGCAGTATCACCTATGAAATCTAATGTTGTCTACGCTCAATTGGTTCTTGAAGAAAGAAAAGGAGGGTTTTACAGATCTGTAGATTATGGCGAAAGCTGGACTAAAACCAATGATTATGCCATAGTAGATCCACAATATTATGGTGAAATATATTGTGATCCCCATCGGTTTGATCATGTATATGTAATGGATATGATGATTCATTACACAAAGGATGGAGGTAAGTCATTCGAGCGATTGAACTCAAGGAATAAACACGTTGATAATCATTCATTACTATTTGATGAAGACGATCCCAACTATCTAATGGTAGGCTGTGATGGAGGCATCTACGAAAGTTGGGATCTGGGGAAGAGCTGGAAATATCACGACAATTTACCCATTACACAGTTCTACAGAGTAGGAATAGATAATGATTTTCCATTTTACAATGTATATGGGGGAACTCAGGATAACTCAACCATTTATGCCCCATCACAGACCAATACACTTCACGGAATTACCAATGCAGAGTGGAAGCTTGCCTTAGGAGGAGATGGTTTTCAGTCGAGAATTGACCCGGAAGACCCCAATACAGTGTATTGCCAGTCCCAATATGCAGGAATTGTTAGATATGACAGAGAGAGTGGGCATAGGACGGAACTTCAGCCGCAAGTTTCGCTGGATGAAGATCCGCTAAGATGGCATTGGGATGCTCCTTTAATTATTAGTCCACATAATTCTAAGAGACTATACTTTGCAGCTCAACGGTTGTTCAGAAGTGATGATCGAGGTGATACCTGGACAGCAATTAGTGGCGATTTATCCAGGGGAGAAGATAGAAATATGCGCACAGTGATGGGTAAAGTCTGGCAACCAGAAGCAGTATGGAAGAATGTATTTACATCACCCTATGGTACGATTGTTTCGCTTTCTGAATCAACATTAAGAGAGGGATTACTTGTTGTGGGAACAGATGATGGCCAAATCCAAGTATCAGAGAACGGTGGTAAGGAATGGGTATTGTATAATAAGTTTCCGGGGATACCAGAAAAATCGTATGTCGCTGATATCGCCACCTCTCATCATGACCCAAACGTCATCATTGCAGTGTTTAACAACCATAAGGAAGGGGACTTTAAGCCATACATATTAAAGTCTGCAGACCTGGGGAAGTCGTGGAAACCTATATCTCAAGGCATTGAGGTCAACCATACCTGCTGGACAGTTATCGAAGATCATGAATCACCCAACCTGTTATTTAGCGGCACGGAATTCGGAATATATTGTTCTATAGACGGGGGCCAGAATTGGAAGAAAATGAAAGGAGGACTACCAGTCATCCCAGTCAGAGACCTGGAAATTCAACAAAGAGAGGACGACCTGGTATTGGCAACCTTTGGGCGGGGAATGTGGATTCTGGATGACTACACCCCTTTGCGGGAAATATCAAAGGCAAGAATTACCGAAACCACTGTTTTTCCTATTAAGGACAGCTGGGTGTACTTTGAAAAAGGTGATAAGGGATATCGGAAAAAGGGGTCATTTGGAGACAACTTTTATCAGTCCGACAATGATCATGTAGGACCTAAGATTCGGTTTTACATGGATGAAAAATATACGCCATTAAAGGCTAAGAGGAAAAAAGAAGCAATTCAATATCCTTCATATGAAACGCTCAAGAAAGAGGATCAGGAAGAAGAGGATAAGTATTATTTTCTCATCAGAGACGCTAATGGTAACACCATCAATACTTATCCGATAAAAAATAAAAGTGGATTTCAGGAGGTAGTGGTCGGACTATCCAGGAAATATATTTCAGATGATGGAAAAGTTTCTAGAAATGGTCCGATGCCTTTGGCCGGAAGTTTTACGGCGGAACTTATGAAAGCAGGGACGGGTGGGATCAAATCGCTGTCTACAGCACATCCATTTAAAACAGAACTTCTTTCATTTTCTGATGAAAAACCAGCTTCTGATTATTACGCTTTTTACTCTGAAGTAACAGAAAATCTTGTTAAAGCCCTGGCAATAAGAAGTCAACTTGAAACTTTATTAAAAACCCAACCATTAAAAAAAGAACAATATATCCTGGAAAACGAGGCAGATAAAATTGTTACGTTAGACGCAAAAAGAAGGGAATTATTGGAAATTAAAAACCTTTTAAATGGAGATGAAACCTTAATTAAAAGATCTGAATATCACCACAGAGGGATCATTTCCAGGTTAAACAACTTGTACTGGAACATGTGGCAAAGCATGCAGATCACCAACACACACAGAGATCAGCTGAAGAAAACAAAAATTCAACTTAGTGAAATTATGAAATCCTTAGAGGAATAGAATTTTGTTGAGAATGTTTCTATAATCCTTAAGAAAAGGGATATTTGAATATGCAAAAAATCTCAGGGATCATTGGATTTCTAATGTTCTGCTTCATTGCTTTGAGCGGTCAGGACCAGCAGATTACAATATCTTTGGCAAAGGAAGCTGTATTATTCGATGGGATACCGGATGAATCCGCATGGGATGGTTGTGCAACGGTCCCTTTAATTACTCAAACTCCAATATATGGCGAAAGCCCCTCTGAAAATACAGAGGTTTTAATGACCCATGATGAAGATTACCTGTATGTGGCAGGAAGGCTTTTTGATTCTGAACCTAATAAGATCATGGCCAACTCTTACAAGCGAGATGCTTTGATTGCAAATACGGATTGGTTTGGGTTTTTAATTGATTCCTTTAATGACAAGCAGAATGCACTGGGATTCTTTACCAATCCCAATGGATTAAGGCTGGATGCGAATGTGATTAACGATGCATATGGCAGAAATCCGGTAAATGTAGACTGGAATGCAGTATGGGATGTAAAAACTGCAATTAATGATGAAGGATGGTTCGTTGAGATGCGAATTCCTTTTTCAAGTATTCCATTCCAGACTATCGATGGAGAAGTAACTATGGGTTTTATTACCTGGAGGTATATCGCCAGGAAAAACGAAGTAGATATCTTTCCGGGGATATCCAATGAATTTGGAGAGTGGAGCAGCTGGAAACCTTCCCAGGCACATGAAATCATCATTAAAGATGTACGTCGTAAAAAACCACTTTACATTGCTCCCTATATAATCAGTGGCATCACCTCGGTTGCAGAAGAACATGAAACCGGATACACATCAGAGGTCAATTCCAAGTTAGATGCTGGTCTCGATATAAGGTATGGGCTGACAGATAATTTAAACCTGGACCTGTCTTATAATACAGATTTTGCCCAGGTTGAGGTCGATGATCAACAGGTGAATCTGACAAGGTTTTCCCTATTCTTCCCTGAGAAGCGATTGTTTTTTCAGGAAAGAGCCGGGATTTTTGCTTTTGGTTTCGGTCGGCAGGATCAATTGTTTTACTCACGAAGGATAGGGATTTATGATGAAGCACCACTCAGAATTTACGGTGGTGCCAGAATGGTGGGAAGAGTAGGAACGCTGGACATCGGCGTATTGGATATGCAGACGGAGGAAATTGATACTGTACCCAGCCTCAATCATAGTGTCTTGAGACTAAAGAAAAACATCATCAATGACAATTCAGACATCGGCCTTATGGTTACCAACCAGATGGATTTCGATGGTTACTATGTAAATAACATAGGATTTGACTCGAGATTCAGGTACACCAAGAAGGATTTTATCAATATTAAATATGCTCAAACCTTCAGCAGTGATATCAACAATAAATTTATTAATCCTAATGCAGGACGCTGGTTTATCAGTTTTTTAAGACAAGAACGTGTAGGATTTATTTATGCAACCAGTTTTTCAAAAGCAGGAAGAGATTTTAACCCGTCTCTTGGATTTATGCAGAGAGAGGATTTCTACCGTTTTGGTCACCGTATCGGATATGGCTGGTTGCCCGGAGAATCGTCTTCTCTTCAGACACACAGTTTAACCTATCGCGGATCATGGTTCAGAAACAATGAAATCGGCGAAACGGATACTTATTCAGGAGGATTGGAATATACTTTCAATACGAAGAAAGGCACCTTTGGGACAATAGAAATTAATTACAGTTACGAAAACCCAATTGAGTCTTTTGACATCAGTGATGAAATCGTTATTTCTCCGGGTAAATACAAATTTGTCAGTGGGCAGTTATCATATACAACTCAATTCAATAAGCCATTTTTTGCAACTTATTCTGTTGAATACGGGCCATTTTATGATGGAAGTAAACTTACTTTTAATTTTGCTCCAAATTGGACGGTATCCTCCAACCTTGAATTGTCAGCTACTTATCTTCTGAATTACCTGTCATTTGGAGACATTCAGGAAACACTTTCTATAGCCAGGATACGCGGATTATTGATGTTTAATACAACAACATCCATCTCTTCATTTATACAATATAACAGCACATCAAAAGTCTTCCTGGCCAACATCCGGTTAAGGTACAACCCTACAGAAGGAAATGATTTATTTCTGGTCTTAAATGACAACGTCAATCTTGACAGGGACTTGGAGATACCAAGGCTTCCATTCAGCAATGAAAGAACGGTAATCTTAAAATATACCTATACATTTAGACCATAAGAAATATCCAGTACGACATTTAATAACCTTATAATAGAGGGATAAGGACGGTAGTGGCAACTCATTCGTTTCCCCAGCACAAACATTTACGAGGTCCAACAACCACATAAATTAGTTTGAATCAGGTCCGGAAATTAAAGTTTCCGGACTATTCTTTTTTAGCGAGTAATGACAACTGAAACTCAAGTCTTTTCATTTCTCTAATGAGAGCATTTTTATCCATTTGATTCCAGCTGAACAACTTAATGAAACCAGTAGCCATCCACGTCAGAAACATAATGGCTCCCCATCGCATCATCTGAACAGTATCATCTATGGTAAAAAATTTGTAGCCGGCGTAAACAGCAAGACCGAATACGGGAAGCATAACAATGGTGGCATAAATATGCACCCATCCCATCTTACCTTTGTATATTCCAAAGACTTGTTGAGGCAATGATTGTTCTTCAAGCTCTTTAAAATATTTTGCTTCTTCATCAGTCAATACTTCTGTTATCAGCTTATCCACTTCTTGATATTCATTTTTCATGTCTTATGGATTTTATTTGTTTTTTAAAATATTCTCTGGCATGGTATAATCTTGATTTTACAGTGCCTGGAGGGATGTCAAGAATAAAAGCAATCTCTACAACTGACATTTCTTCCAAATAGAATAGAGTCAATATTTGTTTGTGTTTTTCTGGCAACCTTTGAAGTCCTTTTCTTATGGCTTCTAGCCTGGGGTCCTCTATTTCTTCTTCAACCTTAGGTATTGTATTAAGTTCTTCTTTTTTCTGCTTTCGCAAATGGTCCATTGCCTTAAAATATACTATCCTCATAGACCATGGTCCGAAGTGAGCAGGCTCTTTTAGCGTTCTGAGTCCTTTTAAAATTGCGATCCAACTATTCTGAACCACATCCTTGGCTATATGCTGGTTTTTTACCTGTCGTATGGCATGCCTCAATAGTTTTTTATTCCATCGTTGAAAAAGCAGGTTGAAGCCTTTACGATCTCCTTTCAAGACCTGTAAGACCAGCAAGGCGTCGAATGTTACTTGTCTTTCTGACTTTTTCATATCACCTTAATGTCGATGAATCCTTATTGAGGGTTCAATAAAGATGTCAAAATATTCTGAAGCATTCACGTTGAAGGACCTTCAGACCCCGAAAATTCTTCTTTTTCGGGATTTGTACAACACTTGGTTTTGGGGGGCTGAAGCCCCACGCCTTAACTTTTAGTAATGATAAAAGTCGCTCAGAGACTTTCTGTAATCCGAAGGTGTATACCCGGTGATCTTTCTAAATGACTTAGTAAAGTGTGAGAAGTTGTTGAATCCACACTCATAACATACTTCAGTGATGGTCATCTTTTCTTCAGAGATCAATTTGCAGGCATGCACAATACGCACCTCATTTAGGAAAGACACAAAGGTTTTCTTCGTCACTTTCTTAAAAAAGCGGCAGAATGAAGGCACAGTCATATTAACGAGTCCTGCCACTTCTTCTAATGGAATATCACCGTCAAAATTACTACGCACATGATTGTATATCAAGTCCAGGCGGTCATTGTCCTGACTCTGAACAGTGATAACCATCCCTTCTGCATTAAGTGATTTGTATTCTTTAGACTCACCTAATTCACTAAGGATGTGGATAAGGCTTGTGATTTTTTCAAGAGGATTCATGTGGGGTAGGTCAAGAATGCGTTGACCCACCTTCTTCTTGGTATTGCCGTGAAAGGATATTCCTGATCTTGACCGCTTAAATAAGTCGTTAATGGCCTGGGCTTCCGGAATATTGAGAAAGCCATTGCCCATAAAGTCTTCCTTCATCTGGATGACCACCTGATTATTTTTCCTGGAAAGGCGATCTGTAAATCCGTAATGTGGAAGATTAGGGCCAATCAATATCAATCCACCATTATTGTAGAAAGAAATATGATTCCCTACATGTAATTTTCCTTTTCCATCAATGATGTATGCCAACTCCAATTCAGGATGGTAATGCCAGAAAGGATCAGAATAATCTTTCTTTCGTTCAGCGATCCTAATATTAAAAGAACTACCAAACCCCGGGTCAATTTTTTCCAATTGAGGCCGGGCAATTGTGGTTTTAGTATCCATAAGCAACTTCGATTAGTAACAATACACCAAATTTAATTTCTTCGGCGAAACCACAAATGTACTAAATTAACCTAAATGTGTTCATTTTTATCATTAATGTTAAAATATAACACATAATGGTGAAAATTGGTGTGTATACATCCCTGAAGTTGCATTTACCTTTGTCTTGTAATTATTTCTAAAACCATTTAAATCAAGAAAACTCACATTCATGAAGAACCTATTATTAATTCTGACAATGGCTTTTACAATAAATGTATCTGCCGGGGATCTTCCCACATTGAAAGTAATTGAGGATAAAACCTTTGTCCTGAACACAAATGATTGGAAAAACAGCGAATTAAATGTTTCCTTCTATAACAAGGAGGGAGAAGAGATTTATTCGGAAAACATTCAACCATCAAAGCTGTCTCAGAGAAAGTTTAACCTTCAAGTACTTCGAAAGGGAACGTATCAAGTGATTGTATCCGGGGATTCCGGTATGATAACTTATGAAATCAAATTAACAGATCGCAAGATTTCCAAGATTTCTAAAGGAAAGTTAACTACCAGTTCCAAAGCAATCTCTATGGACATCGTATCAAAAATCAAATCAATTTATTAATTATTAAATCAAGAAAACTCAATTATCATGAAAAATCTATTATTAATTCTATTATATGTCTTTGCCCTTAATAATGTAAATGCAGCAGACCTGCCATCATTAATCATAGATACGGACAAGACAATTGTTCTGGATTTCAATGATTGGAAATCAACTACGCTTAATGTGTCTATTACTGATATGAGTGGTTTTGAAATCTATGAGGACACCATACTTCCTACTAAAAAGAGAACCCAGAAATTCAATTTAAAGAATTTACCCAAAGGTTATTACAATGTAGTCGTAAGTGATGAATACAAGTCAGTAAAATATGATGTAAAAGTCTCTAACACGAGCGTTGTTTCTGTATCTGAAGGGTCTACCAGTTATTTCCCACAGATCACAACTACGCGTGAAGTTATCGACATTAACCTACTTGCCCTTAATAAAAAAGTGAACATTTCTCTTATGGACGAGAAAGGAAATAGTATTTACAACGAAGTTATCAACAACGATCCAGCTGTTACTAAAAGATTGAATATTGCCAATCTGGACAGAGGGAATTATACCTTAAGGGTTAACATCGGTGATGCTTCATACACTGAACTTATAAGACTTAAAAAGTAAATATTGTTGGCTTTAATGATATGAGGTAGATTGTCACAAAGGTGGTTAATCTACCTCTTTTTGCTTTACAAGCGGAATCTTAACTCCAATACAATCACGAAAAAAACCCATTAACATATCAATATCAAGAAAGGTGGTGGATTCATTTCATCGCCTTTTTTATTTTTATTTCTGCTTTTCAACTGTAAAAGTAGATGAATTAGTAATAATTCGCTCCCAATCATATTCTTTCCCCGATCTTACGAGGTTCCATATCGTCTTGATCTGGGGCCCTCCGTCGGATATGAGACAATACCCCGTCCACGAGGTAATCGACCCATATCCTTCCCACTGAACCATAAAACTGATATTGACTTCTTTGGGATGTTCTTCTGATTGGTTTACCCACCCGGATAGTGGAAATATTTTTCCGTCAACACCAGTTGAGGAAGCATATTGGCCAATTATCTTTCCTTCCTTTTGAACTGCCTCAATGATCAATGCAGAACCCATTTCATTCACCCATTGACCCTTCAGATGTTTGCAGTCTTGTGAGAAAGCAGATTGTACAACCAGGCCAATCCATGAAATCATTAAAAAACGCATTGTTTTCATCTTTAAATATTGATGTTAAAATCCTAAAAATATAAAAACGATTGTTGATCTGTTCAATAAGTAAACCACAGGCACACCATTAACCTGATTGCATTCTTATTCATTGTAGAATAGATATATTATTTTGCGATAAATACATTCATTGGATGAAGTTTCTAAGAAACATTAGAAGACAACTTTTCAGCTCTGGTCAAGGGAAAAGATATATTGCGTATGCTGGAGGTGAAATAGTCCTGATCATGGTAGGTATTCTGCTTGCATTACAGATCAATAACTGGAATGAACGACGAATTATAAAAGAAAAAGAGCAATTGTTCTTAATGCAACTTAGAGAGGACTTTAATGCAGACCTCAATCAATTGTATGAAAAGAAGGAGCTCACCCAGGGTATTCTTCAGGCTGTAGAGGTTTTTCTGAAAGCCATTGATGATTCAACATCAAATTACAGAGACAGCACCAACTTTTATATTTCCAGATTATTTGCTGCACCAACGTTTGATCCGGTAACAGCCTATCTTATGAGATCTGAAAGTTTAACCTTGATTAAGAATAACAAATTAAAAAGAAGGTTATCCACCTGGAATAGCGATTATACACAATTACTGGAAGCAGAACGGACATGGAAAAAACTCCGGGATGATAGTTTTCTTCATTACATAATACCGAGATACCCCTTAAGAAATATGCATGATTTTTTCTGGAAAGAAATGACCATTAAAAGAGGCCTACTCGAAGATCCCGGAAAAGCACCCATAGCTGATCTTGGTCAATCAAAAAGAAATAATCAAAGAAACACCCTATTTGAGGAAGAGGAATTTGAGGATTATTTATCGCACATATACACGAATAATCGTATTGCATCATTACAGATTGATGCATTAGAAAAGCGAATCCTTGAAATTCTCAAACTTATTGAAGCTGAGACCAGAACTTAATAAACTATGATTTTTCAGAAACCATTTTTCTGTACTACTCCTTTCCACCAATAAGCTGAATCCTTAGGAATTCTTTCCAGGGAATTGTAGTCTATATAGTTGATTCCAAACCTTAAAGAATATCCTGAGGCCCATTCAAAATTATCAAACATGCTCCAGGCAAAATAACCTTTAAGGTTAACGCCAATATGGATTGCCTCATGGCAAGCCTTTAAATACCCGTGATAGAAATCTATCCTATCGGTGTCATGGACTGCTCCATCTTCAACGTGATCGTTATAGGCACACCCATTTTCAGTAATGTAAATATCTGGATAGGAATATCTTTTACTGATCCACTCCAGTAGCTTTTTACATCCCCACGGAACCACAGCCCATTTCATTTCAGTCAATTTCCAGGATTTATCAACTGATAGATCAACATCCTGGTCCTCAGAAAGGCCTCCGTTTCCATATACATTTCCACCCTGATTCTTCCCATAATTTTCAGCAGCGTACATAGTTGTATAATGATTCAAGCCAAAAAAGTCTGAAGATCCCCTGATCAACTCTTTTTCTTCAGGAGTAAATTCAGGAAGCCGATTTCCTAATCGTTCTTTCATCACTTCTGGATAATCCCCCAGATATATCGGATCAGCAAACCACCCTACAAAAAACAATAATGCCCGCTCAGCCGCATTCTTATCATCCTCACTATCGGTAAGAGGCTCTCTCCAATCACAATTATTGGACATCCCAATGATGCCTTGCTGGTGGTTAAATTCATTTTTATAAACATCTACTGCGGAAGCATGTGCCAGAATAAGATGATGGCCAGCCAGGTAAGGCTCAGAATTAGAAACCCTCCCAGGTGCAAAAACGCCCTGACCATGTCCGAGAATAGCTACCACCCAGGGCTCATTCAATGTGATCCAATGTTTGACCCGATCTCCGAATCTTTCGAAACACAATCGGGCATACTGGGTAAAATGATCAATAATATCCTTGTTCAACCAACCGTCAGATTCTAATTGCAACGCCAGAGGAAGGTCCCAGTGGTAAAGTGTGACAACAGGTGTAATATCATGCTCGAGTAAACCATCAATCAGATTATTGTAAAAGCGTATACCCTCTTCGTTCACTTTTCCTCTGCCTTGTGGAAGAACCCTCGGCCAGGATATAGAAAATCGATATGCTTTAAATCCTTGAGACTTTAACAGAGCAATATCTTCTTTAAATTGGTTGTAATGATCAATGGCTGTATTGCCTGTATCGCCATTTTTAATTTTACCCGGGATGGAACAGAAAGCATCCCATATAGAAGGGCCTTTGCCATCTTGATCGCAACCACCTTCGATCTGATACGATGAGGTAGCCGTACCCCACACAAAATTGTTTGGAAATGTTTTCATCTTAAAATCACATTTTAGAGGCTCGTATTTCCTGGAGTTCTTCCCCCATTAATTTAAGCTGTTGAGCAGTTAGAGGGTAAAGGAATAAAACCAAAACTACAGGAATAGTTATCAAAGCAGGCACCCAACTCATAAGCATTTTTATTCCAGGCATGGCCCCGGCCATTGTTGCCTCGTCCATTCCATCATAACCATAACCTGCCAGTATAAACCCTATAATAGCACCCGCTGCACCACCACCAAACTTCATTGCAAATGTTCCAGCTGAATAAACCAGGCCGGTAGCCCTGCGACCATTTTTCCATTCAGAATAATCGGCAGAATCTCCAAGCATACTAAAAAACAATACAGGCATAATCCCTGCACCAAACTCTGACAAGGTGCCAAGAACATACACTAAAGTAATATCACCAGGTTGTGCTAAATAAAGCAACCCATTGGTGACACCGGAGAAGATCATGACATAGATAAACAGTTTTCTTTTGCCTAGCCTATTGGCAAGGGGTGAAGTAACTAATGCTGCTATCATGGAAACAACCAATAGAACCACCATATATGATGCCGCAAGCATTTCATTATCTAAATACCTTTTAAAGTAAATGACAGTGATGCCTTGCTTGATGGAGTTATAAGTGACAAAAAGAAAACCAACAATCAGGAGGATCACCCAGGGTTTGTTCTTTACCAGGTCTTTAATGTCATCCAATATATGTGAAGACTTTTCTGAAGGAGGGGAGACCACTCTTTCCCTGGTTGTTGAATAAGTAATCAATAGAAAGATGACCAGCACTGCTGATAAAAAATAAATGGCATATTGATAACCCTTATTTTCATCTCCTCCTCCTAAGAATAATACGAGGTAGATTAAAAACCCCTGGGTTAATATTCCTCCAAGGTATGCTCCTGCAAATCTATAAGAAGACAGGCTTGTTCTTTCTTTCTCGTCTGCAGTCATGACACCCATCAAGGCCGAATAAGGAACATTGCTTGCTGTATAAATAAGAGTGAGTGCTATGTAGGTGCAATAAGCATAAATGAGCTTACCTGTTGATCCCAGATCCGGTGTAGTAAATGTGAGTGATAGGATAATTCCAAGGGGAAATGCTGTCCAGAGAATCCAGGGCCTGAATTTGCCTTTTGGGGTATTGGTCCGGTCTGCAATCATACCCATGACGACATCGGTAACACCGTCAGTAAGTCTTGTTATCAATAAAAGCACCCCTGCAGCTGCCGCAGAAATGCCAAAGACATCGGTATAAAAGACAAGAAGAAAAGTGGTTAACGTCCGCCATGCAATATTGGATGCCGTGTCTCCAAGAGCATAGCCGATTTTTTCTTTGATCTTGAGTTTTTCCATCTTGGATTTATTGAAAGCCCAATATACAAGAAATGTCATATGGATAAACCTGTTGTTATTTTGATTTAATCTTGCACAACTATTTACTTACTTTCGCGATTCAAAATCAAGTAAATAAATTATCATGGAACATAATATAGAGATATTAAAGCTCATTATTGAAAAAGCCTGGGAAGACAGGACACAATTGGACTCCTATGAAACGCAAGCTGCCATAAGATCAACCATTGACCTTATTGATGGGGGATTATTACGGGTAGCTGAGCCAACAGACGATGGAGATTGGCATGTAAATAACTGGGTGAAAAAAGCGGTGGTTTTATATTTTCCGATTCAGGAAATGGAGACCATTGAAGTAGGACCATTTGAGTTTCACGATAAAATCCCATTAAAGAGAGATTACAAAGCCAAGGGAGTCAGAGTGGTTCCTCATGCCATCGCCCGACACGGATCTTATCTTGAGAAAGGTGTAATAATGATGCCTTCTTACGTTAATATTGGAGCATGGGTTGGTAGTGGCACCATGGTAGATACCTGGGCGACGGTAGGGTCTTGTGCTCAGATAGGCCGTAATGTGCATTTATCCGGGGGAGTAGGAATAGGAGGAGTTTTAGAACCATTGCAAGCTACACCCACGATTATTGAAGATAATTGTTTTATTGGGTCAAGGTGTATTGTCGTAGAAGGAGTGAGAGTGAAAAAAGAAGCCGTTCTGGGAGCCGGTGTGGTATTGACTAAGTCTACAAAGATCATTGATGTCACAGGCGAAGAACCCTTAACGATGAAAGGGGAAGTGCCTGAAAGGTCAGTTGTTATTCCTGGAAGTTATACTAAGCAATTCCCGGCAGGAGAGTATAATGTCAATTGTGCCCTGATCATTGGAAAAAGGAAAGCAAGCACGGATAAAAAAGTATCACTGAATAATGCCTTAAGAGATTACGATGTAGCTGTATAAACTCATCTAATTGCTTAACTGTTATTAATGTAAATCGTAAAAAAGATGGCAAGAGAGATTCATCAATTAATATTTAAAGCATTCCTATTATCATCTATGTTGCTGATGGCATCATGTGGTGGTACGAAGGAAGTGGTCATGGTAGCGCCACCCATTGAAGAGGAAATGCTGGATACCCTTGTGGTTACAGCCCCTGTTTTTACTGAAGAGGAGAAAGAGGAACCAATTGCACAGGTATTACCTCCCTACAATCCATCAGCTACGAGGCATATGGATTTGTTGCATACGACACTGGATTTAAGATTTGATTGGAACAACCAGTGGGTGATCGGAACAGCAGAAATTGAAATGACTCCTGTGTTTTATCCACAGTCAAGTGTTGAACTGGATGCTAAGGGATTCGATATTAATGGGATCTCAATGGGAGATAAGGAAATGAAGTATGCATATGATGGAATGAAGCTGATGATTTTCCTTGACAGGACATACACCAAGGGTGAAAAAGTGAATCTTAATATTGATTACATAGCCAAGCCTAACGAAGGTCCCGAAGGAGGAAGTGCAGCCATTACATCGGATAAAGGGCTCTTTTTCATCAATCCCTTGGGTGAAGACCCTATCAAACCCACACAGATATGGACACAGGGTGAAACAGAAAACAACAGCAGGTGGTATCCTACATTCGATAAACCGAATGAACGGATGTCTCAACAGATTTCTATGACTGTGGATGACAAGTATTCTACCTTATCTAATGGAGAATTGATTTCTTCTGTTAAAAATGCAGATGGCACCCGTACCGACACGTGGAAACAAGAAAAACCACATGCCCCATATTTAACCATGGTGGCTGTCGGCGAATATGCGGTTGTAAAGGAGGAAATAGATGGCCTGGAATACATGTACTATGTGGAGGAACCCTACCGCCCATACGCTAAGACCATTTTTAACCACACCCCTGAAATGATGCAATTCTTTTCAGAGAAGCTGGATTATGAATATCCATGGGATAAATACGCTCAAGTGATAGCACGAGATTATGTATCCGGGGCAATGGAGAATACAGGAGCAGTAATATTTGGGGAATTCGTACAGAAGACCGGCCGTGAATTGATAGACAATGACAATGATTACATCGTAGCTCATGAGTTGGTTCACCATTGGTTTGGTGATCTGGTTACTTGTGAGAGCTGGGCCAATCTTACTTTACAGGAAGGTTTTGCCAATTATGGTGAGTATCTGTGGTTCGAATATAAATATGGTAAAGATCGAGCCGATAAACATCGATTGAGTGAAATGCAAGGATACCTGATGAGTGCTCAGAATCAAGGCACACACCCATTGATCTGGTACGATCATCCGAACAGGGAATCAATGTTTGATGCCCACAGCTATAATAAAGGGGGATTGGTACTTCATATGTTAAGAAACCTGGTGGGCGATGACGCATTCTGGGCCTCGCTTAACAAGTACCTCAAGGACAATGAATTTACTGCTGTAGAAGTCGATGAACTCAGAATGGCATTCGAAGATGTAACCGGAATGGATCTTCAATGGTTTTTTAATCAATGGTATCTTTCTGCAGGACACCCCAAATTAGAGATCAATTATGAATACATTGCAGAAGACAGGAAACAGCTCGTACATGTGGATCAGGTACAAACCGATGAAGACCATCTTCCCGTTTATCGGCTAGATACTGAAATTGCGGTATATGACAAGGATGGAAACATCACTTATTACCCGGCTACTATGGATACCCGCAGCACTACATTTGAGATTGCAGACATCGACCAACCTTCTGTTGTTATTTATGACGGCCATAATGATTTACTGGCAGAGATAAACCAGGCGAGATCAACGGAAGAAAATCTTGCATTGCTTAAGTATTCAGATAATTATTTAGATAAATTAAAG
>Ga0316201_10001407_pt1 | contig 16119 bp, 13 predicted proteins | sample CS6wburrow_MG_FD_204516 | JGI IMG/M metagenome (GOLD analysis project Ga0316201, IMG submission 204516) | Coastal sediment microbial communities from Delaware Bay, Delaware, United States - CS-6 worm burrow | ecosystem: Environmental > Aquatic > Marine > Coastal > Sediment | place: USA... | reverse complement strand
TAGATGATTCAGCCAGGCTGAATCCGGTGATTCATCGTCATCGACCATTGCCACAAAGCGTGTTCTGTCCGGCAGATTGTCTATACAGGCGTTGCGAGCATAGGAGATACCCTGCTGCTGTTCCACCACATAGGTCAGGGACTCGAATGCGGGTATCCGGTACTCTCGACATATCTGCCGATTCTCCCGGCTGCCTTCATTGTCGACAACGATCACTGCCATTCGCGGGTGAGGGACATCGCTGAATGTCTGGCTGGCAAGGCACGCCAACAAGCGCCTGAGGCCCGCCGGGCGCCTGAAGGTGCATATGCAGATGGCGACCACGGTATCTGTTGAACTGCCGGAAATCCTGATTCGTCCTTTGTTTCGCCCACTGCCGGAGCCCGGGTTTGGAGCCACCAAGAATACATTAAGCGAACCACGGTCGCCATTTTCAACAGGTGCCGGCGAGTAATTCCAGGATTCGTTGGCGTATCCGGTCCAGCTCATCGGGCAGTCCCCGGGAGGGCGTGTTGAATGTTTCTCCCAGGCGGACGGCGAAGCCCCCGTCAATGAGTGTCTTGTGAATCTGTGTCAGATCACGGCTGAACCCGACCACACCGGATTGGTACAGTAGTCGGCCCATCCAGCGGAACAGTCTGTTGCAGGTGGTGTGATCAGGCCGGGCGTGGAGCTGGCGGGTGAACGATAGCCAGATCAAACCCAGCCGGCTGGCAGGCAGCTGGAAGATGGCCATCGGTTTACCTCGGTCTGCGACTTCAATCATCATGGACACACTGTCCCCGGTCACGACGAAATAATCGGCGTGTTCGAGAAGCGCCAGATAGGGGTTGTCAGTGCAGCCCTGCCGCCATTCAAAGATCTGTGCAGTCCCGGGCAACTGTGCCCTCAGGGTGTTGACGATGTCTGCTGATGTTCTGCGGCTGGTTGAGAAATACAAGCTGCCGCCGTAGCGTGACTGCAGTCTGCTGCACTGTGTGAGCAGTTCACGGGTTATCTTCGCGTCAAAGCGGAACGGCCGGGTTGCGCTGCCGATCAGTACGGCGATGATGGGTCTGGGCAGTAACTCCAGACTCGGCGCCCATGCTTTTGCCGAGCGGGAGACGGCTTCGCTATCAGTCCTCATGAGCGGCAGGGACAGGCGCATGACCTGCGGCAGGTCGGGTAAATGATACTGAGGTGGCGTGATGACCAGGTCAAAGCTGTCGATCCAGCGTCGTGGCCTGCCGAGTAGAATAATCTTTGTTTTCGGCGACTGCTGTTTTATCCACAGGGCCGCCATGGCGTGTCTGCGCCCTGCAGTGATTACCAGATCCGGCCAGGGGGGGGAAAGAGCGTCCGAATTGTCAGCGTCCAGGTGTTCCAGCGATACCTTGAAACGGGGCTTTCCAAGAATATACTCTTGCCTGGGGGTTAAGTGCTTGACGGTGTAGGCAAGGCCCAGGCTGTTGGCGATCATCATTACCTGCGCGTTGTCGCCGAGTTTGTCGCCTATTACCAGCCAGATCCGCGGCGGTGTTGACGTCTGTCGGGCAGTTGTTTCTGTGGAATTGTTCGAGGAGATGGTGCGCGCGCCGCTCACGTAGGTAAATGTCAATTCAGCCTGTCAGCGAAAAACACCACGCCGGTACAGGTCCCAGAAAAGCCCCCAGACAAAAATCAATGGGTAACGCCGCACTTTTTCCGGGATATCAACGTGTACGCCGGAGTGCCGTTCCAGTTTCCAGGCGAGATAGTCCAGTCCGCCGTCGAAGGTAAACAGGGCCTTTATCAATCGCGCCAGCGACAGCAGTTTGCCCTGCAGGGCGCGGATTTTCCAGCCGATGCGGTTGCCGAAACGTTGCAGTGAGGCGATCTCGGTATGGTAAACCAGCGTCGGAGGGGTTGCCGTAATTTTACAGGTGTGTTTCAACAGCGGGACGCAGAGACGGGTAAGCTGCTGGTAATAGGCCTTGTTGGCCTCGGTTAATTCGCGCGTACGCGCGGATGATTCGACCCTTAGTTCTGCGCCGTAGCTCAACCGCAGTCCGTTGCTCCACAGTGACTGAACATCGCCCTGCGGTGGCAGTGCGGGTAGTACCCGGTTCAGAAAAGTCACCACCGACTGCGCAAGGTTGTTGTTGATGATATCCCGCGTGGTGTCGTCGCGGCACCAGGCAACGGCGGTCGGCTGGCTGAACCGGCCCCACAGGTAGGAATGGAACCAGCGCTGCGAGGTCCCCTTGTCCAGGTCGGCCAGCGAGATTATGGCGTATTTACTGCGGACGGTCTGCCCGTGGTGGGAAAACTCTGCATAAAACACGTTCGGCGGTAATACCCAGTTCCAGAAGGCCTTGACCAGGCTGGCGTTGGCGCAGCGGTAGTGATCGACGACCAGGTACAGATCGACGAGGCCGTCGTAGGGGTCACCGCTGCGCAGACAGGAACCATAAAACAGGACTGCTTTGACGCAATCGCCATATCTGTCTTTCAGTGATGCGACCAGATGGACGAGAGCCGGGTGGTCCGGGGAAGGGGAGAGCTCGGCAATGGATTCAACCAGTTGTTTCCGTGTCGCTGCTGTTTTCATCGGGGGCACAGTCTCTAACGACCGATTCGAATGAATTCGAGTTCACCGCCGTTGCTGACGGTGACAGGGCCGTGTTGGGTGCTGGCATGATAAATTTCACCATCGACGGCAAATGCCCCATCTATCCACAGGCGGATCTCCCGTCCATTATGACTGAAATAGCCGTTTTCCGGTCCCGCGTGTCGGTTGGGCCTGCCGTGTAGCACGGAATTAAAGGCGCGAACCACGTGACGTGTGGGACGTTGCACCCAGGTGCAATGCAGGGGGGCATTTTCAACGCCCCAGTAGGGACGAAACCCCAGGAACAATCGCTCCAGCGAACTGATGAGAAGCAGCACCACTTGCCGGGTTTGAGCATCCGCCACCGAATCGATTTCGATACGGATCGGGGTCGGAGCGGAATAATCAGGCTCTTTACGGGCAACACCCCAGATCGTGCGCAGGGTGACAACACCCGGGCCGAGTTCATCGGTGATACCCAGGTTACCAACCTTGCGGTGATAATATTCGATACCACGAATGATCGTCCCGGTACCAAAAAACATGCCGCAGGCAATTCGCCCATCCACAGAGCCTTCGACACGAAGAATGGGGCGGGTCAGGCGTTCGACATGGTCCGAACCCTGCTCGGCCCAGTTGGCCAGGCGGCGCACCACCCTGATCAACTTGCCGCGCAGGCCGACGTCGCCGACATTCATATTGGTGGTTCCACCCGGTAGCAGGATAACCGAAGGCAATCCGGTAAACGGGCAGTGTTCGATAAGCTCGCTGAATACCTGTGCTATCGTTCCATCGCCACCGTTGACAGCCAGTACGTCCACGTCCTGTTGCGCGAAATCCTCAAGTGCGCCCGGTATTTCATCGGCGTTCTGCGTGATGTGGTGGTGGATATTCGGGTGATTTGCGACAATAGCCTGCACGGCCGCCAGCTGTGAGCGGTTGCGGCGGCTGTGGGGATTGCTGATCAGGCCGATGGTGAGTGGTTTTTTTACTGGGTGGTTGGCATTCAACGGTCTGACGCAGGGTTATTGACAGGATTCGCCCGGCATCCTAAATCAATGTGGATAAATCAACAAATTTGCGCGCAAAAAATCTGCCTGAGATGAAGGATTCCGGATGTGCCGGTCTGTATTTCGCGCAGCTGTCAGACCCGCACCTGACATCGCTGCAGCGTGTACGTTGGCGGCAGTTGATGAACAAGCGCGTGCTGGGTTACCTGTCCTGGCACCGCAAGCGGCGCGCGGAACACCGCGGTGAAGTGCTTGATGCCTTGCTGTGTGATCTGAGGCAGACGCAGCCGGAACATATCGTTATTACCGGGGATTTAACGCATATCGGCCTGCCGCAGGAATTTCGTCAGGCACGCCTGTGGCTGGATCGCCTGGGTGCCGCAGATCGTGTGACCGTGGTCCCGGGTAACCACGATGCTTACGTACGGTCGCCCTGGTCCACCACGTTTTCGCTGTGGCAGCCCTACATGCAGTCCGATCCTGAATGTAAAGCGTTTCCGCAAACGGATAATGAGTCCTTGTTTCCGAGTGTGCGCATCCGCAACGGAGTCGCCCTGATCGGTCTGTCGAGCGCCAATGCGTCAGCGCCCTTTCTGGCAACTGGTTCGCTTGGGCTGCAACAGCGACAGCGTTTATCGACGTTACTGAGGCAGGCGGCTGAACAGGGTCTGTTTCGCGTGGTCTTGCTGCATCATCCACCGCGTGTGGAAGATGAGAAATGGCGCAAAAGGCTGACCGATGGCAGGGCGCTTTGCGCTATTCTGCAGCGCGAGGGCGCAGAACTGGTTTTACACGGGCACGGCCATCGTAGCGTCGAGGCGGGGATTCCGCATGGTGCGGGCAAAATACCCGTGTTCGGTATTCCTTCAGCCTCGGCAATTGGCCGTCAGGCGGGACGGCGCGCGCAATATTACCTGTACAAAGTCAGGCGTGAAGGCGATCACTGGTCTGTTCGGGTCAGTGTACGGGGTTATGAATCCGACCAGCACAGGTTTTCCCTGCAGCACGAGCATCACTTGTCAGTACCGCTGATTTCTTCCGCCAGCCTTTGATCGGCGATGGAATCGACGTCTATGGCGGCTTCCGGGAATGGCAGGTGAACCGGCTTGATACATACCTTCAGGCGTTGCGAAAGTTCAGCCAATGCCTTATCCAGCGTCATGCGCCCCAGCAGGTAACGCAATACCGACCACCACCCCAGCTGGCTGATAATCCGCAGAGGGTTCTTGCGTTGCTGCTCGACCCTGCGCCAGGCTGCTGCCACCCGGTGGGACTGCGGCGTCAGGAATGCGAACAGATTGCAACCACAGTAACCGCCGTCCCTGAGTCGCGTGACGGTCTTTTTTGCATTTGGAAATTTTTTCGTTATCGCGGAGAATCTTATTACGCCGACGGCGACATCCGCCCCGGTCTGCAGCGCGTCGCCAAGAAAATAATCCACGATTTCAGCGGATAACAGCGGATGGTCTGCCGTGGTGAGCAGTACCGGGCTGTTTGCTGGCAGATGTTGCATGGCCTGATAAGCGCTGCTGCTGGGGCTGTTCTGCGGCGCCAGCCAATTGATCTGCCGTTTGTTCAAGGCGCTTTCGAGAAATGCGTTGCTTGCCAGTTGTTCGCGTGCCGGACCTGAGAGCAGAATGTCCCCGACACATTCGCTGCGCTGAAGCGCTGCGATTACGCGTTGCAGCATCGGTACCCCATCGACTTCCACCAGGGCTTTGCAGCAGGCGTTGGAGGCCTGTACCAGCGGGTCATGCGGATTCCTGTCGGCGGCCAGGATGACAGCGGTAAATTCAGTTGATGTCATCTATTCACAGGTTCTTCTCATAAAGTCGATAGGTTTTGTAGGCCACGCCGCTCAAGGCTTCAATAATACTGCGCATACCGGCATTGTCCTCGAGGATCCAGGACATTTCCATTTCCCTGATGCCGCGACGGATCACCGGTTGCTTGGCGGCATCGGTCACCATAAAAGCCAGTGTCGGACCCAGACGGCTGCGCTGGTATTTCCGCACGACTCCCATGAGCGGGATGCGGGCCGATTTGGGATACCTCACTTTCAGACGCCAGAGCAGTTTCAACCAACCGAAGGGAAACAGGCTGCCATTCAGATCACCAATGATTTCATTGATATTCGGCAGCACGATCAGCATGGCAGCGGGTTCACCGTCGACCTCTGCGATCTGAACAAAATCGTCGTCAAGCAGCAGGGTCATGATTTTACCGATTTCGTTGAATTCGGCCTCGGTGAAAGGCACAAAGCCCCAGTTTTCGGACCAGGCATCATTGAAAATATCGCGTAGAATTTTCAATTCGTTGCTCAGGTCCCTGCGGTTGAGGTGACGAATTCTCACCTGACCCGCGGCTTTTGCGGCCAGCCTGGCCATCGTTTTGGGGGTCTCGTAATCGGGCGGACAGTGATAGGCGAGCAGATCTTTGGCTTTCCTGTAGCCCCGGTATTCGACCTGTTGCCCATAAAAAGGGCAGCCATGCGCCATCATGATGCGTGGCGGGGTGTCAAAGCCGTCTACCAGTAAGCCGCACTCTTCGTTGATGGAAAGATTAAACGGCCCGGTGACGCGATGCATGCCTTCGGCTTTAAGCCAGTTTTCAGCCGCCTCAAACAGGGCCTTGAAAACATCCGCATCATCTTCCGCCTCCAGGCAGCCGAAGTGTCCGGTCCGGTCCTGGTAGCGCTGCAGGTGGAGTTCATCGATCTGAGCGCTGATCCGTCCGACCGGGCGTTGCCCTCGTCTGGCGATCCAGGCCTGCCAGCGGGCGTGCTGAAAAAACGGGTTTTTTTTGCTGAAGCGTTCTTTTTGCTCCAGATACAGTGGCTTAACCCAGTTGGGGTCGTGCTGGTATAATGCCTGCGGTAGCTCAATAAACTCCTTGAGCCGGGCTCGGCTGTTCACCACCTGAATGGTCAGTTCGTCCTTGGTCCGGGGCATCGTCAGGTTGCTTCGTTGTATAAAGACAACGATCATACCCGGCTGGTCTGCGCCCCGCCAGATGGCGGCCGAAAGTGTGAAACCTGTCGCATCTGGCTTATGCCGGGGTGAGTAAACTGCTCTTTCAAAAAAAAGCGACCGGCAGTGGTCCGTTATTTGCTTCATGGGTAGGCAGGACGCGGAGGTCTGTGAGGCAATATGGCCTGTGGGGTTATTGAGTTTTGTTTTGTAGCGAAATTACGACAAAATTCAAATAATTTCCCCGAGTGATGATGCAACTCTGAAATATTTTTGAAAAAAGTATTGTGTTTTTACCCTATTGTAGGAATAATGCACAACCGACTGGCGGACTGGCTGGATGTGGACAAGTTCGTTGGGAAAATACAACGATTGTTTGCTGACAGGCAGTTGCCACAGGAAACCCCGGTTCTTTCTGGTGGCATGTCAGCAAAATGTTACCAGCTAGCAGCCAGTGAACTTATTTGGGGTGTTCCTGTCTTCGAGCGGGAGCCGGAAATCGTAAACCTCAAAGGGAAAAGTCTTTTGGGCACAGTATCGACACCAACTGTACACAACCTGCCATTTCGTGCCGCTGATTTTGCCACCCTGACTGAAGCCCTGGACTACTCGGCCAAGGGCGAGACCGGTGCAAATTTTTACACGGGCAGGGGGGAACTTTATGCGACGCTTGCGTATGCAGAGCTGCGGCAGCAGTCACGAGCATTGGCGCGTAAGCTGCTGGGTATGGGCCTGCACAAGGGTGATCACGTTGCACTCGTGGCAGAGACCAACCCGGATTTCCTGCGTTTCTTTTTTGCTTGTCAGTACGCAGGGCTGGTTCCGGTTTCGCTGCCCGCGTCGGTCAATCTGGGCGGACACACAGTTTACGTTACCCAGTTACATGGTCTGCTGAAATGCAGCGAAGCAGCTGTCGCCATGGCGCCAACCGGTTATGCGTCCTTTCTCGAAGAAGCCGGTGAGGGTCTGCAACTCAAGCTGATTGGAGATCCATCAACTTTCGACGCGCTGCCGGAAGCCGATGTGGAATTGCCAACGGTTGGACCGGACGACATTGCTTATATCCAGTATACCTCGGGGAGCACCCGGTTTCCGCGCGGTGTTGTCATCAAGCAGAAAGCCGTGATGAGTAATCTGGCCGGTATTATTCGTCATGGCGTCAAGATAGGGCCTGGAGACCGGTGTTTTTCCTGGCTGCCGTTTTATCACGACATGGGCCTGGTCGGTCTGGTTCTGGTTCCTGTTGCGGCACAGCTTTCGGTGGATTACCTGGATACGCGTGAATTCGCCATGCGCCCGCGCCAATGGCTGAACCTGATGACAAAAACACGGGCAACGATTTCCTTCAGCCCACCCTTCGGTTTTGAACTGTGCACCCGCCGGCTGCGTCCCGGTGAGGCCGGCAAATACGATCTGAGTAACTGGCGTGTTGCCGGTGTTGGTGCGGAAATGATTCGTTCCGAAACACTGACCCGTTTTGCCAAGGCGCTGGCGCCGGCAGGATTCGATGAAAAAGCCTTCCTGGCCTGCTATGGCATGGCCGAATGTTCGCTGGCGATCAGTTTTTCACCGCTGTTCGAAGGACATTCCACGGATTGTGTGGACGGTGACCACCATTCCGACCATCAGGAAGCCTTGCCGATCGCCAATCTGGAGAATCCGGGTAGAGCGCGTTGCTTTGTCGAATGCGGTAAACCCCTGCCCGGTTATGAAGTGGAAATTCGCAATGACGAATGCAAGGTTCTCTCTGATCGTCATAGCGGTACCATATTTGTCCGCGGCGACAGCGTGATGTCCGGTTATTTCAATGCGCCTGAAGAGACAGCTGCCGCCTTGTCTGATGACGGCTGGCTGAATACCGGCGATGTGGGCTACCAGGTCGACGGCAGTCTGATCATTACCGGGCGCAAGAAAGATCTGATTATTATCAATGGCCGTAATATCTGGCCGCAGGATCTGGAATACCTGGCGGAGCATCAGCCGGAAGTCCGCATGGGTGATGCGCTTGCGTTTTCGGTGCCCAGTCCCCGGGATGAAGAAATCTGCGTGCTGGTCGTCCAGTGCCGTGAAACAGATCCGAATAGACGGGCAAACCTGGTAGACCGGTTGAACCGACTGGTCCACCTGGAACTCGGTATCGACGTGTTAGTCGAACTGGTTCCTTTGCACACGCTGCCACGGACTTCATCGGGTAAACTGTCACGCTCCAAGGCACGCCAGAACTTTATCGAATCGCATGATTTAAATGCCCTGGCCGAAGAAATGGCCGATGTGTTGGAGCTTAAGCAAGGTTAGGCGGGAACGATTGCGTGCAGTTCAGAGTAACCGGCTTCGGCCGGTTATTTTTTTGGGGTTGTACAGGAACCAGCTGGATCAGCGGCCGGTGGAAGATCATGATGGTTGCGAGCCATTGTGACTTGAGTGTTCTTTGTGGCAGGAAATCAATGAATGTCTGAGTGGGTAGCGGTGACCGGGGCGACCGGTTTTATTGGCCGGACGATATGCCGCCTGCTTCATGATGAGGGATGGAAGCTGCGTGCTCTGGTGCGTTCCGAATCCCGTGCCCAGGCTCTGAAGGGTTGTGTCGATGAATGGGTGCCCGGTGACCTCGATAACCGTGCGTCGCTGCAAAAGCTGATACTCAACGCGCGTGCTGTGGTGCATTGTGCCGGTGCTGTTCGTGGTGCAAGCCAGCAGGCATTCGATCGGGTCAATGTTGACGGCGTTCGGAATATTGTCAATGCGATAGTGAGCAGCGTTAACGCCCCCCGCTTGCTCAGCCTGTCTTCGCTGGCAGCACGTGAACCCTGCCTGTCTTTTTATGCGGCGAGTAAACGTAAAGCTGAGCAGGTGCTGGAACAACAGGCCCGGGCGCTGGACTGGATCGCGTTGCGGCCACCAGCCGTTTATGGTCCGGGGGATATCGAGTTGTTACCCCTGTTCCGGCTCATGGCTAAAGGAATCGCGCCGGTGCTCGGAAACCACGATGCGCGTTTTTCGATGATTTATTCTCAGGATATCGCCCGCGCTGTGCAGAGCTGGTTGTTGCGGGATCCGTGTGTCAGTGGTGTCTACAGCCTGCATGATGGTAAACAGGGCGGTTACAGCTGGAACGATGTGTCCACCACGGTGTCCCGGCTTTGTCAGCGACCGGTGCGCGAGTTTGCAGTCCCGTCGGTCCTGTTGAATGTCCCGGCCCGGGTCAATCGCAGGCTGGCGCAATGGCTCGGTTATGCTCCGATGCTGACACCAGAAAAGCTGCGTGAATTGCGTCATCCCGACTGGGTGTGTGACAACAATGCTATCCAGCAGGTACTGGACTGGCAGCCGAGGGTACAACTGGAAGAGGGTTTGAAGCGTACTCCGGGATGGTGCGCGCGTATAAAACACTAACGGTACACACAAGTTAGCCGATATAAGCTTTCGTGACACGCTGTACCCCACAGGTCAGCCTCTCTCCCCCAGGTGGCACTCTCTCGCCTTACGCCGATCCACCTTGTGAATACCCCCCTGTATGCTCGATAACCGCGTCATGTACTTGGATCCCTGCAGGGGACGGCCGATGGTCCGGAAAGCTTATATCCGCTAACTTACGTCTTCATTGGTAAGGCGGTTGAACCCGTGAATGATTAAGGCTGTTTGTCCAATGTATCGGCATCGGGCAATGTTTTGCCTGGATTCAGAATGCCGTCAGGGTCAAATTGTTTTTTAATGGCGTGCATGAGGTTCAGGCTGGTCTGGTCCAGTTCTTTGGCGACCCAGTCGCGTTTGACCAGGCCAATGCCGTGTTCTCCCGAAATTGTGCCCTCCAGTTCAAGCACGGCGGCGAATACATCTTTGAGGCAGGCTTCGGTGCGTTGTTTCTGACCGGCAGCGTCAGGGTCGTAGAGTAGATTGACGTGCAGGTTGCCGTTGCCGGCGTGGCCAAAGTTGATGATCTGAATGGCGTGTTTTTCAGAAAGTATGGCAAGCCGGTCTACCAGTTCAGGCATCCGGGATACAGGAACGACGACGTCTTCGTTTATTTTTTTTGGCGCTACACGACGCAGCGCGGGTGACAGAGCCTTGCGTGTCTCCCAGAGCGCAGTCACTTCCTGTGCCGATTTCGCCCGCTGGATTTGCAACGATCCGTCAACCGATGCTGCCTCAACGACCCGTGACACGAGTTCATCCAGCTGGGACTCAATGCCATCGACTTCGATCATCAGCAATGCGCCGGCATCCGCGGGCAGGCTGGCCGGAGCATTATTGCGTACCATGTTAATGGCGTTGGCATCCATGAATTCCAGGGCGCAGGGGGTAACCGCCTGTGCCATGATGTTGGAAACCGCACAAGCAGCACTGTGCACGTCTCGGTAGGTCGCGCGCAGGGTGCGTTTGGCCGGTTGCAAGGGCGTAAGTTTCAGGGTCGCTTCCGTGATTATTGCCAGCGTACCTTCCGAGCCAATCAGCAGCCGTGTCAGGTCGTAGCCGACAACACCTTTGGTCGTTCTTACACCGGTATGAAGCGACTCACCAGCGCCGGTGACTGCCTTTAATGCCAGTGTATTTTCGCGCGGTGTACCATATTTCACCGCCCGCGGACCCGCCGAGTTGTAGGCCAGGTTGCCGCCGATCGTACATACCGAGGCACTGGTAGGATCTGGTGGCCAGAAGAAACCAAGTTCAGCAGCAGCATCCTGTACGGCCTGGTTGGTGACGCCGGGCTGGACAACCATGAGCCTGTTATCCCGGTTGATTTCCATGATGTTATCCATGCGTTGCATGGATAACATCAGCGTGCGATCGTCGACTGGAACCGTTGCGCCAGTGGTGCCGGTGGCTTGTCCTCGTGTTATCAGGGAAACGCCGTGTGTCCGGCAGGCTGCGACGATAGTCTGTACCTGCTGGTGTGATTCAGGCAGGGCCACGGCGATCGGTTGTCCCTGCAGCGTGCTGTTATCGTAGCCGTAGGAGTGGCAGTCGGCCGGGTCGGTTAGCAACTGGTGTGAAGCGAGCCCTGCAGAAAGCTGCTTGATAAAATCAGATCGCAAGGGGGCCGGCGACGTTGCCGTTTTCACCGTGTTTACAGACCTTAATCCAGATACTCGAATAATTTGACGATCCGCTGTACGCCGGTGACCTGTTGGGTGCGCGTGACTATGGCATCGGCTTCCTTGCGATAAACCATGCCCATAAGAAAAACTGTCCCGTTTTCGCTCACAACTTTCACCCTGGTCGGGTCAAAACCCTTGATATCCAGGCCCACCAGTGAAGTCTTGGTCTTGGTCGTGATCCACGAATCACTTGAACGCGTCATTGCCGAACTCGGTGCGGCAATCTGGATCTCGTTATGTACGCGCCTGGCCTGTTTGTCACCGCGTGCAATGCCGCCGGCACGCGTGCGCAAGGTCTGGCTCGGCGCCTCTCCCGATAGCAGTACGATACCGTTATAACTGGTTACATTGATATGGGTCTGATCCGCGATTTCCTCGTCCTTGCGAAGAGCACTCTTGATGCGTAACTCAATAGCCTGATCTTCAACGATGGTACCGGTGGTGCGCCGGTCATGTACCACGGAGGCGGTCGTGGCGGCACCACCAACCAGAACCAGGGGTACGCAACTGCTCAATAGCGGGCTTGAAAGGATCAGGGCAGTGAGTGCCAGCCAGCTTATTCTCATAAATGTATTCTCCAGTTCGGTGAGTGCTTGTTATCCTAGTCGCTGCCAGGCTGGAATGCATTGGAAAGCCATTCAATTTTCATGTCCTGCGGTTCGCCTTCGATGGATACGACATCGAAGCGTACCGGCTCGTTCCAGCTATGGTGAATATTCATGTAGTACCGGGCGCAATGGATGATCCGGGTCTGTTTGATTCGGGAAACCGTTTCTGCGGCGTGCCCGAAATGAACCTGTTTGCGGTATCGTACCTCAACAAACACCAGGCTGTCGCCATCCTGCATGATCAGGTCGATTTCTCCTCGCCGGCAGCGAAAATTACGGCTTAACAGGCGCAGGCCGCGGCGTTTAAGATATCCGCAGGCCAGCGATTCAGCGTGGTGGCCAATTCTCTTCCTGTTCATGATGTCCCTCCGTGGACGTGATTTTCCGAGGTGCCCCCTCATGGAACTGTGCCCACTCCAGGGCACGGTGTAATTGTTTCTGATGGTCCAGGGTCAGGGTACCGGTTGCGCCGGGAAAAGAGGCGAAGCCCGGCATACTCAGTGTGTCCAGCCAGGGGATCACCTGATAGGCGTCAAAGCCCAATGCAAACAGGCGCTGATGTTGTTGATTTCGGCCCGGCCAGGCTGAGCGCAGATTCTCTCGTTGATCAGCCCATTGCCCTTCATGATCAAGCACCCAGGGTATATCACAGAAAAACAATCCGTCCATGTCCCGATCTATCGAGGTGGTGGAGCGGGCCCCGAATACATGCGATGTGGCGTATACCGGGATATCACCGGCATGGTGGAAGCGCAGCTGCGGTTTTAGCTGCCGCGCCTGCTTGGCGAAAGCAAGCAGGAAAACGGCTTCCGCATCCTGGCGGCGCCGGGGTTCATACTCCAGTTTCTGACCCAGTAAATGCTCCAGTGAACGGTGACGATTTTTGCTGGTGTCCAGGTTGAGAGCGGCTTGGATGGGCGTTTTGAAATCAGCGCTGTCAGCGGTGTAATGACCTGTTTCAAGCACTTCACCATCCAGGGCGGCGAGCTGTTCCTGGAAGGCGGTCAATACGCGCTGTCCCCAGCCGTTGTCAGGTACCAGCGCGATCACCTGCCGATGACCATCGTTGATGACTTTTTCCGCAACCTGGCGGGCCTCGTCTTCCGGTGCCAGGCCGAAATGATACAGGGGCAAATCATCGCTATGCTCTTCACCCGTGTGATTGAGCGCCAGTACGGCTACAGTTAACTGTCCCGACTGCTCCAGTTGCTGGATATTGTCCTTCAGTAATGGACCAACCACAAAATCAGCGCCATCCTCAACGGCCTGCTGGTACAATTCCGCGATTAACGGTGGGTTGGTGCTGGTGTCGTAGAAGCGCAGTTCGGGCGTTTCCAGTTCGTCCTGGTAGTAGGCCGCCATCATGCCATCGCGAATGGCGGCGGCTGCTTCTCCGGCACGTCCACTCAGTGGCAGTAGCACGGCAATATGCTTTGCCCGGACGCCAAACCGTTCCACCTGGTTCAATATGTCCGGTAACAGCGCGGTTTCAGCGCTGTGCCCTGGATAGCGCGCTCGCCAGCTATCGAGTTCAATGGTCCACTGCTGCCGATCAGTACGATTTTGACGACTAATGAGCACCAGTTCCATCCAGCCGCTGAGCTGATCGGGTGGCGGGCTGGTACGCAATTGCTGTAGAGAAGCCTCCGACAGTGTGGATAGCTGTTCCCAGATCCGGTACTGGTTTTCCAGTTTCTGCTGCGGTTCCTCCAGCAGTCCGTCCAGCCAGATTAACTGTCGGGCCGCTTCCAGGGCGTTGCCCGTCATCGCGTAAGCCTCGGCGCGCAACAGGTAGTAGCGCTGCCCGCGATCCGGCAGGGATTCAGGGTTGGTGATTTGCTCTAACAACTGCAGCGCCACGTCGGGCTGGTGGCCGGCGAGGGCGCCTTGGGCATCCAGCAGTTGATAACGATTTTGCTGCACCGCATCGAGACGGTCAGGGTTGATGCCGCTCAGCACCTGTGCCATCTGTTCCCAGTGCTGGCCCTGTGCCAGGTATTCTGCAGCGCTCAGACGCAGTGGAAGGCGTTGTTTTTCAGGTGCTGTTTTCGACGCGCTGAGATAAAGTTGGGCCGCTGCCAGATAATCCCCGCGTTCGACACTGGAGCGTGCGGCTTGCGCCAGCGGATCTTCAGCGGGCGTTTGCGGGCGTTCAGGGGTCGTGCTGCAGGCAGTGACGGCTAGAACAGCGACGAACAACAGTGAATATAATCGGTACACGAATTCTGGTGGCTTGGATAACTTGTGGCTGACTATTGTAATGAGGTATGAGCGCTTATGCATGCTATTTTCCCGCTCGAAGAATGTATTTCAGTGGTTGACTGACAGCGCATGATGGATTCCAGCCAGGTGTCAGCGAATAGCGGTATTCTGTACATCGTTGCAACACCCATCGGTAATCTGGCCGATTTGAGTGCGCGTGCTGTCGAGGTGCTGGGCAGCGTCGATCTTATCGCGGCAGAGGATACCCGGCACAGTGGCAAACTGCTGCAGTACTGTGCGCTGCACACGCCGATGCAGGCTTTGCATGAACACAATGAGCGCGAGCTTGCCCCCCGTCTTGTTGAAGACATGCTTGCTGGGCGGTCGATCGCGCTGATCTCGGATGCGGGCACGCCGCTGATCAGTGACCCCGGCTTTAATCTGCTGCGACTGGCACGTCAGGCGGGTCTGGAGATTGTGCCGGTGCCCGGTCCGAGCGCCTTGATCTGTGCCTTGTCGGTGTCCGGCCTGCCTACCGACCGTTTTGTTTTCGAAGGGTTTTTGCCTGCAAAACGGTCGGCGCGCAGAAGTCGGCTTGAGCGCCTTTGTGGTGAAACGCGCAGCCTGGTCTTTTTCGAGTCCAGTCACCGGATTGTCGATTGTCTGCGGGATTGCGAGGCTGTATTCGGGGCGCAGCGTCAGGCGGTGGTGGCGCGCGAACTGACCAAACGGTTTGAAACCATACACAGCGACACACTGGCAAAGCTTGTGCACTGGGTGAGCGATGATCCGAACCAGCAGAAAGGGGAAATTGTATTGCTGGTTCACGGGCGGGCGGAAACGGAAAGCCACCAGGTGACGTCCGAAGCAGAACGGATCTTGCTGATGTTGCTGGAGGAATTGCCGATAAAGAAGGCTGCCAAGCTGGCGGCGCGCATCACCGGTGTGAACAAACGGGCGCTGTATGAGAGGGCCTTGCGCTTTAAAGAGGCGTAGAAAACCGTTAACCGCGCGCGGCCGTGTTTGCGCCAATGACGAGATCAATGTTCCTGTCAGCGCGAACAGGCAACATGATCTGTCATGCGCCCTGTTGCCGCAGCGCCCAGGTCACGTGTTCACGCACCAGCGCGGAAGGGTGGTCCCGTCGATCCTGCAGTGCCTTGATGATGCCGGAGCTGCTCGGCGCGTTGCCGAGAGCGACGGCCAGATTACGCAACCAGCATTCATAGCCGATACGACGAATTGCCGTGCCTTCTGTGTTATCCAGGAATTCCTGTTTACTCCACTGAAACAGCGTGATCAGCGTGACGCTGTCCAGTTGGTGTCTGGGCATGAAATCGGTTTCCCGGCCGGGGCGGGCGAAACGGTTCCAGGGACAGATCAGCTGGCAGTCGTCACAACCATAGATGCGATTACCGATAAGCGGGCGCAACTCCTCGTCAATCGAACCGCGCAGCTCAATGGTGAGGTAGGAAATGCAACGCCGGGCATCGAGCTGATAGGGTGCAATAATCGCCCGGGTGGGACAGATATCGATACACGCACGGCAGGTGCCACAATGGGCTTCGGCCGGTCGGTCAACCGGCAGCGGCAGGTCAGTGAACAGTTCACCGAGGAAAAACCAGGAGCCGTCCTTGTCGTCGATCAGGTTGGTGTGTTTACCGA
>Ga0316201_10001406_pt1 | contig 16126 bp, 17 predicted proteins | sample CS6wburrow_MG_FD_204516 | JGI IMG/M metagenome (GOLD analysis project Ga0316201, IMG submission 204516) | Coastal sediment microbial communities from Delaware Bay, Delaware, United States - CS-6 worm burrow | ecosystem: Environmental > Aquatic > Marine > Coastal > Sediment | place: USA... | reverse complement strand
AAAGCTTTAGGAAATCGCACGGTGACCAGAGATATGAAGATCATACCCCTCCAAACCAATCACGCTCCGCGGGGTATTCGACAAAAGAACCATATCGCGAATACCCAGATCGCGCAAGATTTGCGCGCCAATCCCATAATCTCTTAAGACCGTTTTCTTATTCTTGCCTGCTGTGTCCCTGGCAAGGCCAGCGGACAACTTTTTAGTATCCGGATCACGCAAAATCACAAGAGCGCCGCGCCCTTCTTTTGAAATCTCTTCCATGGCTTTATCCAAAACAGAATCAGCCCGTCCCCCCAAAACATCTGACAAAAAATCCAGCGCATGCATACGCACCAGCACAGGCTCATCACCGGAAATATCGCCTTTGACCAAAACCATATGCTCGGCATATTCAACATCCGTCGCATAGACGTACATCTTAAACACCCCGCCAAAACGGCTTTCAAACTCGCCTTCGTGAATACGCCGCACAAGTGTCTCATGATGACGTCGGTAGGCGATAAGATCGGCAATCGTACCGATTTTAAGATTATTCCGCTGTGCAAAGACCACCAGATCAGGCAAACGCGCCATCGTGCCATCATCGTTCATAATCTCGCAAATCACCCCTGCGCCTGAGAACCCGGCCATTTTTGCCAGATCCACAGCAGCCTCCGTATGCCCGGCGCGCACCAGAACCCCGCCTTCACGCGCAACCAGAGGAAACACATGCCCCGGCGTTGCAATATCGCCCGGACCGCTTTGCGGATTTATAGCGCTCTGGACTGTACGTGCCCGATCAGCCGCCGATATCCCCGTGGTCACACCTTCTTTGGCCTCAATTGAAACCGTAAATGCCGTGCGGTGACGATTGTTCCCACGGCCCATCAACTGCAAGCCCAGCCGGTCTACCATCGATTCTTCCATCGGCAAACAGATCAGGCCACGCCCTTCCTTGGCCATAAAATTTATATTTTCTGGCGTTGCCATCTGCGCGGCAATAATGAAATCCCCTTCATTTTCCCGGTCCTCATCATCGACAACAATCACAGGCTTGCCATTGCGCACATCCTCGATAATCTCCTCAATTGAGGACAGCACATCCTGATCATCATCAAGAAGCCGCGCATCACGGATATCTTGTTTAGAGACAACAGTCTTACTCATGTCAAATCCTTCCCGACCATCCGCGCTACGTATCGCGCCAGCATATCAATTTCGATATTTATCGTATCCATTTCTTTCCGCAGTCCCAGCGTTGTTTTCTCCCAGGTATGCGGGATAAGATTAATGCCAAAAAAGTCTTCTCTAACCTCGTTTACTGTCAGAGAAACACCATCAAGCGCCACCGAGCCTTTTTGCGCTATGTAAGACGCATAGCCTTGGGGGATTTCAATTTCAAGCCGGTGAGAATCCCCGTCCCGAGCAATAGAGCGAATACGCGTCACCTCATCGACATGCCCGGATACAAAATGCCCGCCCAACTCATCACCAACACGCAAAGAAGGCTCCAGATTAAGCCGCGTTCCCACAACCCAATCGCCCAAGACCGTCTTGCTTAGGGTTTCAGCAGAAACATCAACAAAGAAAGAATCTTCTTTTTTTTCAACAACCGTAAGACAGCAACCGGAGCAACAAACCGAAGCCCCCATTGCCATATCCGCCAAAGGCAGAGACGTTTCGATCTCCAGCCGCAAATCACCGCGCGCCTTATCAACGCTGTGTACTTTCCCCATATCCTGAACAAGGCCTGTAAACATGGCCGCACATTACCCGCTCATGCCATAGATTTCCAGTGAATCTTGGCCCAGCCTTCGCGTTTTTTGCAAAGACAGGTTATGGCGTTGGGCCAAATCTTCTATATCCATTGCACCAAAAGCAGAAAGCCCGTCACCGCCTAGTACACACGGCGCACGATAAAGATAAAGCGCATCACAAAAACCTTCCTTTAAAAATGCCGTGTGAATCCTTCGCCCACCTTCAACCATTATGCAAGTCATGCCCTCCTCAGCCAATATAGTAAGAATAGGTGCAATCGCTTTTTCCTGGACACAAAACAAACGCACACCCTTTTTCGCAAGGGATCTTTCCTTCTCTTCAGACATTGCAATATGGAACAGCCATAACGGGACATCCCTTGCTGTTTTGACCAAGCGGCTATCAAGTGGCGTCTCGAGGTCACCATCCAGAACAACACGTACAGGTCTATGATCAATACCATCAAACCGGGCTGTTAAACACGGATCATCCGCCAACACCGTGCCAATGCCGCACAGAACCGCATCATGCCGCGCACGCAATAAATGCACATGCCGCCGCGCCAAATCACCCGTAATCCATTGGCTTTTTCCATTTTTTAGCGCGACCTTGCCATCAAGAGAACACGCCGTTTTGAGCGTCACCAACGGCCTTTTTTTCTGCATTTTTAGGAAAAAACCAGCATTCATGGCCTTACATTCTTTTTCTAAAACACCGACATGCACGTCAATACCGGCCTCTTGCAAAAGACGCACACCTGCTCCCGAGACGCGCGGATCAACGTCTCTGGCACCGATCACAACACGCCGCACACCAGCATCGATGAGCGCCTTCGTACAAGGCGGGGTCTGCCCTTCATGCGCACAAGGTTCCAGCGTGACATACACGCTCGCCCCTTTGGCTGCCCGCCCCGCTTTTTCCAAAGCGATGGTTTCGGCATGTGGGCGGCCACCATCGGCCGTTCTGGCAGAAGCTAAAATTACACTTTTTTTAACGACAACACAGCCCACGGAGGGATTGGGCCACACGCGCCCTAAGCCGCGCTGCGCCATAGACAAGGCGGCGCTCATATAATGAATATCAGTGTTATAAATCATAATGCTTTTCGAATTCTAATCGCTTCCCTATGCATCGGCAAGTTTTAGATCCTTGACCTCGGCCAGAAATGCATTGAAATCCTCAGGATGACGAAAATCTTTGTAGACAGAGGCAAACCGGATATAGCCCACAACATCCAACTCGCTTAAAGCCTTCAGAACCAGCGCGCCAATCGCATCCGATGGGATTTCCTGCTCTCCACGCGATTCAAGAAGGCGAACAATATTATCGGCGGCTTGCTCTATGTTTACCATAGAAACAGGGCGCTTGCGCAATGCCACCTGCATAGAGCGAATCACCTTGTCGCGCTCAAAGGGCTGCTTGCGCCCCCCGCCTTTGACCACCGTCATCTCACGCATCTGTATACGCTCAAAGGTGGTGAAGCGCTGCTCGCATTCCGGGCATAACCGACGACGGCGAATCGCGGAATTATCTTCCGTGGGCCGCGAGTCCTTGACTTGCGTTTCTTCATGTCCACAAAACGGGCAGCGCATTTACCCTCCAATTAAGTACCTGACATTATTCAGCAGGCGGTTACTGACGGGTATATTTCATATCCATCATTTGAAATGTCTTACCATTCTCATCCGTTTCATACATCGCATAGGTGAAGTGGTCGTCATCCACGAATTTCAGCTCAGCCGTGAAGGTCACTTCACCGCCGCGCATAGAACAACTATATGTGCCTTTTTCCTTCAACGTCGCCGTAGCCTCATCATATTCAGCGCTCGCTGCCATCATACCGGTCCCCATATTATCCATCCAGGTAGTAATAAAGTGGCCTTTGACATTATCGTGACCGGCCGTACCGACCCCTTCATAATTGATCGTTTGCCCATTCATATCAAACGTACTGGAGACATTTTGCTGTATGAAGCGCCCACCCAGAATCCATTCATTTTTGCTGATCCCTTCGGATGCTATTTTCGGGGCATCGGCCGACATTTTATGGGTCATGGTATATGTCCACTCCCCAGTCAGGCGATCCAGAACCTTGTGTGCCTCACCGGGCATTCCCAGTTCCATAACCTTTTGCATGGCTGCTTCATCCGGCATACCATGCGCAGACGCGGCCTCTTCCGCCAAAGCGGGCTGAACAGAGAAAAGAAGGACAAACGCGAATATTATTAAGAAATATTGTTTCATAATAACCTCCAGATTAATAATGAAATCGTGTGCCGATCATAGATTGGCCGAAGTCATATAGCAACTTTTCAAAGCTCATTGTCGCTGTATATCGGAAACTTCGCGCACAAAGTTTCAACCTTGGCCTTCATAGCCTGTTCAAGCGCGGCATTGCCTTCAGGGCCGTTTTGTTTCAGACCGTCCAGCACTTCAACCATCATCTCACCAACCTGAATAAATTCGGCCACACCAAAGCCTCGGCTTGTCGCAGCAGGCGTTCCCAAACGCACACCAGAAGCCACCATAGGCGGCGCAGGGTCAAACGGCACAGCATTCTTGTTACAAGTCATCCCAGCATTTTCAAGCGCACGCTCCGTCACATCACCCGTCAGTCCCTTGGGCCGCAAATCCAGCAGCACGATATGGCTGTCTGTCCCGCCGGAAACGATATCAAAGCCGCCCTTCTTTAACGTCTCGGCCAGCGCCCGCGCATTGTCCAGAACGCTTTGCGCATAGAGCTTGAACTCCGGCTTGAGCGCTTCACCATAAGAAACCGCCTTGGCAGCAATCACATGCATCAACGGCCCACCCTGAATACCTGGAAAAATAGCAGAATTCAGCTTCTTAAAGATAGCCAGATCGTCGGTCAGGATCATCCCGCCGCGCGGACCGCGCAAGGTCTTATGCGTTGTCGTGGTGGTTACATGTGCATGCGGCACAGGAGACGGGTAGACACCCGCCGCAATCAAACCGGCATAATGCGCCATATCTACAAACAGATACGCACCCACAGAATCTGCAATCTCTCGGAAGCGTTTGAAATCAATCTGACGCGGATACGCCGATGCTCCGGCAATAATCATTTTTGGCTGATGTTCTTTGGCCAGCGCCTCAATTTCGTCATAATCAATCAAAGCATCGCTTTCGCGCACACCATATTGCACAGAGTTAAACCACTTCCCGGACTGATTCGGTGCCGCGCCATGTGTCAGATGGCCACCAGCAGCCAAACTCATCCCCAAAATTGTATCACCGGGCTGCAAAAGCGCCATCATCACGCCCTGATTGGCCTGCGAGCCGGAATTGGGCTGCACGTTGACATATTTACATCCAAAGAGCTGCTTCGCACGATCTCGCGCCAGATCCTCGGCCACATCTACAAATTCACACCCCCCGTAATAACGGCGCCCCGGATAGCCTTCGGCGTACTTGTTAGTCAACACAGAGCCTTGCGCCTCCAAAACGGCCTTTGAGACAATATTCTCAGAAGCAATCAGCTCAATCTGGTTTTGCTGCCGCCCAAGCTCTTCCCGCACAGCCTTGTATATCTCAGCGTCCGCCTCTCTCAATTCATCTGTAAAAAATCCACTCACATCACTCTCCTTTAATGCTGCATTGCCCATCGCCTTGTTCCTTTCCAGTTTTTATCAGTTACAATCAAGAAATTTTAGATAATTTTTGAACCCTTTTTGCATGCCGTCCGCCTTCGAAATCCGTAGACATAAACGCCTCGACAATATCGAATGCCACGGCCGTGCCAATCAGGCGCTCGCCCAGCGCAAGCACATTCGCATCGTTATGCAATCGCGTCAGGCGCGCCGCCGTCACATCGCTGCAGACTGCCGCACGCACCTGAGGCAAACGATTGGCAGCAATAGAAATCCCGATACCAGTCCCACAAATGAGTATACCGCGCAGGGCATCCTTCTCAGCAATCGCCTGCCCCAGCTTTAGACCAAAATCAGGGTAATCAACCGAATCAGTTGAGTTTGTGCCAAGATCCAGCCAGTCATAATGCGAAAAAGTGTCCATGATTGCTTTTTTCAAAGCATATCCAGCATGATCATTGGCAATCGCGATTTTCATAGGCGCACCTTTCCCTCTAGGCGTATAATATCCTCATAGCGTCATTATCCGGCTTGTCCGGGTAATCCAGATATAGATTGCCGGAATAAATCCGGCAATGACGACAGGATGATATTTCATCCGGATAGAAAAACAATATATAGGGGGTAATGGCCTCTTAAATCAATCCCTTCTTTTTCAAGACATATTCAAGGCGTTTGATGGCATTGCGCTTCAACGCTTCCTGCCCGGCGCTGGCGGGGCCTTGCACGGAAACCTCCGTCAAGGTCTGCACGTCCATCGCCGAAACTTTGACGATATTGCCAACAGGAGCAAATTCTATGATAATTTCACGACCCTTAAGAATGTCGCCAGACACTAGAAACCGCCGCTAAAATTCGTTTGCTGCGCCCAAAACCGCTCAAGCATTTTTAGCGTATCATTAAGACCAGATAAACAATTTTCAGTAATTTCCGTTCCTTCGATCATGCTTTCATGACGACGGAACATCTCAGAGATCATATTGCGCAGATCAATGCCCTTATCTGAAAGACGAACGCGAATCGACCGCTTGTCATGCACAGAACGCTCTTGAATTAAATATCCGTTCTCGACCATTTTCTTGACGTTATAGGAAACGTTAGACCCAAGGTAATACCCCCGGATCGTCAATTCTCCAACCGTCATTTCATCTTCGCCGACATTGTAAAGGATCATACTTTGGACATTATTAATATCCTGAACACCCTTTTTATCCAACTCGACCTTTAACACATCGAGAAAATAGCGGTGCAGTCGCTCAATTAGCTGAATGGCTTCATAATATTGTGTTGTCACGCTTAACTCTCCAATTTTTATGAGCAAATCATAATAAAGATTTGATCAAAGCTCAAAGATAATTTTAAATGCTATTTGTTTAAAATAGGATAAATTCCATGATAACTGGCCAATACCCTCATTCCCGACCAAGACGACTCCGTGCACAAAGCTGGGTACGGGACCTTGTACAGGAACATCACATCACCTCGCAAGACCTGATTTGGCCTGTTTTTGTGATTGAAGGAGAAAAAAAGCGCGAACCGATTCCCTCCATGCCCGGTGTTGAACGCCTGTCTATTGATCTTTTGATAGAATCTGCAAAAAAAGCACATAATCTTGGAATTTCGGCGCTGGCTCTGTTCCCCGTCACCCCACAAGACAAAAAAACCGAAGACGGCAAAGAATCCTTCAACCCGGACAATCTTATATGCCGGGCTATACAGGCCATCAAAAAAGAAATTCCACAGATAGGCCTCATCACAGATGTCGCGCTTGACCCGTACACCACGCACGGCCATGACGGGCTTCTACGCAACGATAGAATTCTGAACGATGAGACGATTGAAGCGCTTTGCAAACAAGCCATCACACAGACACAAGCCGGAGCAGATGTCATAGCGCCCTCCGATATGATGGATGGCCGCATCGGCGAAATCCGCAAAAGCCTTGATTCTCAAAAACTGACAGACACCATCATTCTCTCGTATGCGGCAAAATATGCATCAGCCTTCTACGGCCCGTTCCGCGATGCCGTCGGCTCATCCGGAGCCTTAAAAGGCGACAAAAAAACCTACCAAATGAACCCGGCCAACACAGATGAGGCCTTGCGTGAAGTCGCTCTAGACATACAAGAAGGAGCCGACATGGTCATGGTTAAACCGGGCTTGCCTTATCTGGATATCATCGCGCTCGTGAAAAACACTTTCAAAACCCCAACTTTTGCCTACCATGTTAGCGGCGAGTACGCGATGCTCAAAAGCGCCTGTGAACAAGGTTGGCTGGATTATGAGCGCGGTATACTTGAAACCATGCTGGCTTTCAAACGCGCTGGCACAGATGGCATCCTAACCTATGCTGCCATGGATGTTGCTAAGCTTATTCAGAACAAATAATAATCCTAATAACACCGATCTACGGCTTGATTTAAAAGGAAAAACAGATCAGAATAAGGGACACAATTCACGTCCTGTCTTGCGCCTCTCCAGAGACGCTGCTTCTGCGTAAAAAAAGAAAATGGAAATAACGCGATGAAATTTGTCGGACTGATTCTTGTCCTTGTCTCTACGTTCGGCGGTCTTGTTATGACTGCCGGTTTCGAAAAAGCTATGCACCTGCTGACCGGTGCCATTTTGCCTGCAGCGCCCGGCGAAATTGTTATCATTATGGGCTGCGCCATTAGCGCTTTTCTCGTTGCCAACTCCATGGATGTCATCAAAGGCACAGGAAAATACTTAAAAGCGCTGATCAAACCCGAAGCCTACTCTAAAGACGATTATGTCGAACAACTGAGCATGATGTTTATTGTCTTCAAACTCGTGCGAACAAAAGGTTGGCTAGCGCTGGAGCAGCATGTTGAAACCCCCCATGAAAGCGACCTGTTCTCTCAGTTCCCAAAATTCCAGCACAACCACCATGCCGTAACTTTTTGGTGTGATTATTTGCGCATTATTTCACTGGGCACAGAAAATCCGCATGAATTGGGCGACCTGATGGATGCCGAGATCGAGGAAATTGAGCACCATGAAGGCCATCCAGGCCATGCCATGCAAGCCATGGCAGACGGAATTCCTGCACTCGGCATCGTTGCTGCCGTTCTGGGTGTGATTAAAACGATGGCTTCTATCTCTGAACCACCCGAGGTGCTGGGGAAACTCATTGGTGGCGCGCTTGTGGGAACATTTCTCGGGGTCTGGCTATCCTATGCCTTCGTCGCCCCGATCGCTTCGGCCATGACCGCCAAAGCCGAAACAGAAATCACGTATTACAAATCCATGAAAATGGGAATTATCGCCTTCCTCAATGGCGCAGCGCCACAAGTTGCCGTGGAGTTCTCTAGAAAACTGCTACCGCACAGCGTCCAACCAAGCTTTGCCGAGTTGGAAGAAATTCTAAATGAATTGCCAGCACCAGGCTAGACGCACTCAAAAAATGCAGATGACAAGGCAAACGGAGTACATCATTGTCTGAAAAAGACGAAAAGAGCGAAGAAGAAAAACAGCCGATTATCGTCAAGAAAATCGTTAAAGGAGGCGGGCATCATGGTGGTGCCTGGAAAGTCGCCTATGCCGATTTTGTGACCGCTATGATGGCGTTCTTCCTGCTGCTTTGGCTCCTGAATGTGACCACTGACGAGCAAAAGAATGCGATCTCCAACTATTTCGATCCAACTCACCCCAAAGTCTCGGATAGCAACAGCGGCGCTGGAGGTGTTCTGGGTGGTCTGACCATGACCCCTGAGGGCGCGATGGCACAAACTAAAAACCCGCTCACGCCACAACAAGTGAATAAACAAAAACCCAAGGGTACGGATAACGAAGGCAAAAAGCAATCCACCAAAGAAAAGGCCCGTGAAGCCGCAGAAGAAAAGCGCTTTAAATCGGCAGAAGAAAAACTCAAGCAAGCTATTCAAGAATCAGAACAATTGGCTAAGCTGGCTGAAAACCTGATGGTTGATATGACACCCGAGGGTTTGCGTATCCAGATCGTTGATCAGGACGGCGAAAGCATGTTCCCCTCAGGCAGTGCCCGCATGTTTGAAAAAACAAAGAAAATTCTTGAGATGATCTCCGAAATCACACTGGAGATGCCCAACGAAATTTCAATCCGTGGACATACGGACAGCTCACAATACAGCCCCGGTGCAACCTATACAAACTGGGAGCTATCCGCCGACCGCGCCAACGCGTCCCGACGCGTCATGCTCGAAAGCGGCACGCCAACAGAGCGCCTGAATAACGTTATGGGAAAGGCAGACACCGAACCTCTGATCCCTGACAACCCTCAGGATGCACGCAACCGCCGAATCACAATTATCCTGCTGAAAGAAGCGCTGACCAATCCGCTGCCTGATGAGCCGGAAGAAGAGGAAAGAGCTACAGAGGAAGAGGTTGAAGAAGAAATCCCGCCTTTCACCTTCGAAGAAGAGCCGCCCGCGCCGCCACCGCAAGTGCCTGTCGGCACCTTCCGCCGTACCCCCGGCGATGTGGAATTTCCGTAAGGCGATAGCACACAATACAGGAAAGCCTCAATCTGACACCGACCGAAGTGAAAAGACGGATACCTTAAAACCGATAACCAAACATGTTATTCTTCGGAAAACCATTGGGCGGCAAGCGACCTGCTGATGCGCGTTTACCAATCCATGGCGTAATATCCTCCACCACCGTCGTCCCGGCGCCATATTTAAAATCAAGCCCGGTTTCCAGAGTGAAAGTCTTGGCATCTGATAGGCTAGCATCCTTGTATTTTTGGAAGATAACCCCCTTGCCACGGCTCATCTCCGGCACATCTGCAAGCGGAAACACCAACATCTTGCGATTATTTCCAATCACGGCCACATAATCATCACCTTCTGTCACATAACGGCAAAGCGCCGCCTCGACCTTGCCCGAGACATTCAAAACCTGCTTACCTGTTTTGGTTTGCGCCAGCACATCATCGGAGGGCACAACAAAACCGTGCCCACTGCTAGCTGCGACCAAGATCCTACGGCCCGGCTCGTGAACCATCATCTCTGCAATATCAGAATCATTGGGAACATCGACCATAATCCGCAAAGGCTCACCAAATCCGCGTCCCGAGGGAAGCTTGTCGCAACCAACGGTATAAAACCGTCCATTGGTCGCAAAAAACATCAGCTTGTCGGTTGTCTGAACCTCCAAAACAAATTGACCACGATCCCCGTCCTTATACTTAAATTCAGAAGCCTTATGACCGTGACCTTTCATTGCCTTGATCCAGCCCTTATCCGAGAAAATTACTGTAATTGGCTCTTTCTCGATCATCATTTCATCCAGATCAACCGCAACCGGTGCCGGTGCGTGCGCCACAACTGTACGTCTTGCGCCAAGCAGTGTTTCCGGACCAAACAGCTTCTTAATATGCGCGATCTGTTTTTTGATCTTCGTCCATTGCCGCGCCTCGGAACCAATCAACTTCTCCAGATTATCACGCTCGCTGGATAAACCATCATGCTCTGTACGGATTTCCATCTCTTCGAGCTTGTGCAGCCGGCGCAACCGCAAATTCAAAATCGCTTCCGCCTGTACTTCTGTAAGATTAAAAGTCTCTATGAGTTTGGCTTTTGGCTCATCCTCGAACCGGATAATGCGAATCACCTCATCAATATTCAGAAAAACGATCAAATACCCTTCCAGCACTTCCAAACGGTGCAGGACTTTTTTTAGACGGAACTGGGAGCGCCGCACCAGAACCTCTTGCTGGTGATCCAGCCAGCATTGCAACACCTCCTTGATATTCATTACGCGCGGCACCAATCCGCCATCCAGCACGTTTAAATTCATATTAAACCGTGTCTCCAGATCGCAATGACGATAAAGCGCTTCCATCAGAAGCGCCGGCTCGACATTCCGGCTCTTGGGCACCAAAACCAGCCGGACGTCTTCTGCCGACTCATCACGAACATCATCCAGCATCGGAATTTTACGCGCGTTAATCAGATCGGCCATCTTCTCGACCAGCTTAGATTTTTGCACCTGATAGGGAATCTCGGTGACAACAATCTGGTACTGGCCCTGCTTCAGCTCTTCCTTCTCCCATTTTGCACGAATACGAAATGCGCCCTTGCCCGTCTCATAAGCACGGATAATATCCGCTGTTTCCTCAACCAGCGTACCGCCTGTGGGCATATCCGGCCCCTGTACGTGTTCGACAATCTCTGCAATCGTGGGGTCTTTTTCAATCATCAGCTCCATCGCACCACACAGCTCCGCCACATTATGCGGCGGAATGTTGGTCGCCATCCCCACGGCAATCCCGCTGGACCCATTAGCGAGCAAATTCGGAAATCCACCGGGCAGCACCACAGGCTCGTTTTCAGACCCGTCATACGTCGCGCGAAAATCGACGGCGTCCTCTTCGATCCCATCCAGCAGCATCAAGGCCACATCGGTCAAGCGCGCTTCCGTGTACCGCATAGCCGCCGCGTTATCGCCGTCAATATTCCCAAAATTCCCCTGCCCATCCACCAGCGGATAGCGCTGTGCAAAATCCTGCGCGAGGCGCACCATCGCATCATAAACGGCGGTATCGCCGTGCGGGTGATATTTACCGATCACATCACCAACCACGCGCGCTGATTTTTTCGGGCTTTGCTGCGGATTAAGCTTAAGCTGATACATCGCATACATCAAACGTCGATGCACAGGCTTCATTCCGTCGCGCACATCGGGCAAGGAGCGGCTCATAATCGTGGAAAGCGCATAAGACAAATACCGCTCGGACAAAATATCCTTGAGCGGCTGGTCAATCACTTCATGCGCGGCATTATTATTATCTTGTGTCATTCTAACCTAGCTTCCAAATTAAAAAAGGATATCATTATGAGAAAAAATAACATCAGGCGCTAAATTCTCATAACCCAGACTAACATTTTCATATTTCAAAAAATATTCACGTTTTTTAAAACATTGAACAATTGGTTTCAAAAACTTCAAAAACTCATCAAAATTATAATCTTCGGGCTTAAAATCCAGCTCCAAATCATATGTATCCATTTCATTCCTGAACACATCTACATTCAAATCTTGTACAAGAAAATCTTTCCCAGCACCTGTTATTTTTAAAGAGTTCGAATTTGAAAACATCTCCTTATATTGTCCATCACGGTACAAGGAAAGAACCTCTTTCCCCTCACCGTTTGTGGTAGAGTCAAGACGATAATGGCCCACATAAAAATCTAAAAACTTAACAATATCATCCCAATCAAGACTCTCCATATTGATATCTATTAAGGAGCCATCATTATCAGCCAAAGCCTCTTCAATCTCTTTTATTCTCTCTTCGTTCATAACCTAGCCTGCTTGGGAAACCGGATCACCTGTTTTGGCAAAACGTTCAGCAAAACGCAAGTGTAACCTTTGCCTTGCCACCGGAATTCCGTGACTATGGTGCGCAAAAACCCAATGTTGAAAAAAATAGCCTGTCAGATTGAGGCCCGTCATCACATCTTCTTCATCCGACTCACCGCCATTGGGTTTTAGAAATTCCGGCAGGGGCAAGAGCCTGTCTTTATACGGCCCAGCCATTTCTTCGCTCACAGCCCGCCCTGTCTTGGGGCTCACATAGGCCAGCGTCTGGTTATCTCCGCCCCCGGCACATTTACTCAAATCCAGCGAAAACCCCAGCTCCTTAAGCAGCGCAATCTCCCACATCACATAGGCCGCTCCCCAAATTTCGCTATCCAGCACGTCCAAGAGCGCCTCAAACCCATCGTAAAGCCCCTCATGCCCTTCATTTTCAGGCAAGCCCGCATCACAAAGAGCGCACGCCGACTGTAGTGCCGCCAGCTTTAGCGCATCATCCATAAAATGTGCGGCCGTTCCGCGTGAAAGCTCCAGTGTAAGCGATCCAAGATGCCCTTCCAGGCGAGATTGCCAATGCGCATCAACAAGATTTCCCACCTCCAGCGTCCCACGATTTTTTGACGAAAACGCGCCCCGCACATATCCAGCCCGGCGCCCATATTCACGGGTAAGCAACGAGACAATCGCCCCGTTCTCTCCGTGACGACGAGCTGCTAAAACGATTGCCTGATCTTGCCATTGGTCCATGTCTGTTGCAGTATGCATGAAAAACACTGCGCAAGGAAAGGATTTGTCAGACCATGCAACGCGCAACCAGAATTGGAGTCGCCGGAACAGGCGCCATCGGCAGCGCTGTCTGCCATGCCCTCACCTCATCGGAAGGCATCAACGGTTTCATCCTTGAATGTGTTTCCGACCCACATACCGATAAAGATTTCGGCGTTCCCAATATCGATTTCGATGAGCTAACTCTCACCGCTGATCTCATCGTCGAATGCCTGCCGGCCAAAATTGTGCCGCGACTGGCCCACAAAGTATTTGAAGCCAACAAAGACCTGATTTTAATCAGCGCCGCCGCACTTTTGATCACTCCCGAGATTCTGAAGTGGCATGCCGCTTCCAGAAGCCGCCTGTACGTGCCATCCGGTGCGTTGAGCGGCCTGGATGGCGTCAAAGCCATGAAAGAGCTGGGCATCAAGAGCAGCAAAATTGCCACCACCAAGCCACCCAAAGGCTATAGCGGGGCCCCGTATGTCGAGGATAACAATATTGATCTGGATGGCATAAAGGAAAACACCCGCATCTTTTCAGGCCATGCACTGGATGCCGCCAAGGGCTTCCCGGCAAATATCAATGTTGCCGCAACACTGAGCATGGCCGGCACCGGACCAGAAAACACACAAGTCGAAATCTGGGCGGACCCGGCCGCCAAAGGCAATGCGCACGAAATCACCATACAAAGTGAATACTCCACACTTGTTTCACGAATCGAAAACATGCCTGATCCGGAAAACCCCAAAAGCTCTGTTTTGGCCGCACAAAGCATCGTCGCAGCTTTGCGAGACATGACCCGAGCGCTTGTAGTGTCGTAAGAAAAGCCATGACCCTCCCAGCCAAAGCCTTTTATATGATCCGCCACGGGGAAACGCAGGCCAACGCCGCAAAGATCATGGCCGGTAGCATAGATACCCCCCTTACCGAAAAAGGCCGCTTGCAAGCGAAAAGCGTACAGCGCATCATCAAAAATCTCAACATCAAGCCACGAACACTTGTCCATAGTCACCTCTCTCGTGCGCGCGACACAGCGCAAATCATTAACGAAGTGATAAACGCGCCGATGCATGAAGACCCGGATCTGGCCGAACTGCATGCCGGGGACTGGGAAGGAGTCCCCTATGAGCAATGCAACCGCATTTTTACAAGCTGGGAAGATCCGCCGGGTGGAGAGACCTTCGATGCGTTCACACAGCGCCTTCAACGCGGCAAGACTAACGCCCTAAACACCCATGATGGCCCTATCCTGATTGTCTGTCATGGCGGCGTGATGCGCGGCTTTAGCAAGATATACGGCCTAAATATCCCCAGCGTCTTTAAAAACTGCCACCTCTATGAATTCCAGCCCGATCCTTCAAATGCGTCTTTTCCATGGCGGGTGTGGTCCTACGGATTCGATCAGGAAAATTTCCGTGAGGAAACCTCTGTCTTCCATGACAGCGAAAATAAAAACCATGATCAACAGTTTTCCACCTGTGGCCAGTTCTGATGTCCGAATCCTCATTCTGAGCAGTATGCCAGGCATCGCTTCGTTGGTGGTGAATCAATACTACGCCCTTCCTAGCAATGCCTTTTGGCCCATTGGGGATCCCACAGAACAGATCCTACGAGCAACGTCTGGACGCCATGCAGGCGCATGATATTGCGCGCTGGGATGTCTTGCAAAGCTGCCAGCGGAAAGACAGTCTTGATACCTCCATTAAAAATAAAACACCCAACGATTTCGTTACTTTTTTTGATAAATACAGACAAATAAAAACCATCTTGTTCAATGGCCAAAAAGCAGAAACAGTGTTCCGGCAGCATGTTTTAAAGAGATTGAGAAGGCAATTCGACATATACGCCCTCCCATCCACCAGCCCCACCAATGCAAGCATAAAAATCGGAAATCTGGACACGTACACTTGGTAAAATTCAGGTGCTAGCTTTTTGAATAGCCTCATGCATAGCAAAAGCCTGCCGGGTCTGCGCCACATCATGCACACGAAAAATATCAACGCCCTGCTCCAGCCCCCACAGCGCTGCTGTCAAAGATCCCGGTAAGCGTTGATCCGTTGGCTCACCATTTGAGGCCATCGCAATAAAACTCTTGCGTGAAGTGCCAAGCAGAACAGGCAAACCAAAGCGCTTAAATGCACTCAAATTTTTGAGCAGCAAAAGATTATGCTCAAGCGTCTTGCCAAACCCGATACCGGGATCAAGGATAAGTTGATCTTTGGAAACCCCTGCTTTCCCACAAGCCTCAAGACGCGCGTCAAAATAAGCCAGCACCTCGGCCACCACATCCGCATACTCCGGTGCATCCTGCATGTCCTGAGGACGGCCCTTCATATGCATTAGGCAAACAGGCACCCCCGCATCCGCAACAACGCCCACAGCGTCCGGATCATGCGTCAGCGCACTCACATCATTCACAATGTTCGCGCCTGCCTTGAGCGCCGCCTCCATTACGCGCGCATGACGTGTGTCAATTGAGATATACGGCGCTTTGCCTACCAGGCCTTCAATCACCGGGATCACACGGACAAGTTCGTCCTTTTGAGAAACAGTATCTGCGCCTGGACGCGTCGACTCGCCGCCAAAATCAAGGATATTCGCCCCCTCCTCCAGCAATAAAACCCCGTGTGCAATGGCCTTGTCAGAATCATAAAACTGCCCCCCATCGGAAAAGCTATCCGGCG
>Ga0316201_10001405_pt1 | contig 16129 bp, 13 predicted proteins | sample CS6wburrow_MG_FD_204516 | JGI IMG/M metagenome (GOLD analysis project Ga0316201, IMG submission 204516) | Coastal sediment microbial communities from Delaware Bay, Delaware, United States - CS-6 worm burrow | ecosystem: Environmental > Aquatic > Marine > Coastal > Sediment | place: USA... | reverse complement strand
TGACTTTGGAATAGACTCAGATGTTCTTACACAAACAGCAACTGAAGTGGTCAAACAACAAAACTCTGGTACACAGGTTGCACTTGTTATTGGCGGCGGTAATATATTTCGTGGTGCCGGTCTTGCGCAAGCGGGTATAGATAGAGTCAGCGCGGACCAAATGGGTATGCTTGCAACGGTGATGAATGCTTTGGCAATGCAAGATGCGATTAAAAAACAGGGTGTTAACTGTCGAGTCATGTCCGCCTTAAAGATTGACCAGGTTGGGGAAGAATACTCTGCGCATAAGGCTCGGCAATATCTGGAACAGGGTGATGTGGTTATTTTTGCAGCCGGAACTGGAAACCCCTATTTTACTACTGATACTGCAGCAAGCTTGCGCGCGATTGAAATTCAGGCAGATCTACTTCTAAAAGCAACCAAGGTTGATGGCATCTATGACTCGGATCCAATGAAAAATAATGATGCCAAGCGCTATGATAGTTTGAGCTTTAATGAGGCAGTAGCGAAAGAGTTGGGTGTTATGGATTTAACGGCAATGGTATTATGTAGAGAAAATAGGATGCCACTTTGTGTATTTAACATGTTTGAGGCAGGCGCCCTGGAAAAAATAATTAATGGTGATAAAGCCACGGGCACACTCATAGAAGCTGAATAAGTTAACTACTCAAGAAACGAGATGCAAGTAGTTAATATATAGAAGAAGGATGTATAGAAATGATAAATGAAATTATAAAAGATGCTGAGCAGAGAATGAAAAAGAGTATTGAAGCTTTGCGTGGTGAGTTAGCGAAAGTTCGAACTGGACGGGCGCACCCAAGTCTTCTAGAGCATATTATGGTGGACTATTATGGAAGTCAGACACCTTTGGGCCAGGTTGCCAGTATAGGTGTAGAAGATGCACGTACTCTGACGGTGACGCCTTGGGAGCGGCCTATGGTGCAAGCAGTTGAAAAGGCGATTATGAAATCAGATCTTGGTTTAAACCCTAATTCAGCTGGTACGGTAATACGCATTCCATTGCCACAATTAACGGAAGATCGACGTCGTGACCTGGTAAAAGTTGTCAAGCACGAGGGCGAAAATGCAAAAATTGCTATTCGTAATATTCGGCGTGAAGCTAATTCAGATTTTAAATCCCTTGAAAAGGAAAAAGAAATTTCAGAAGACGAAGAGCGCAAAGCTCAGGATGATATCCAGAAATTAACAGATAATTATGTTAAAGAGATAGATGATGTTGTTGCGGTTAAAGAAGAAGATTTAATGAAGGTCTAATCTTAGACTTCAACTGAATTATGGATGATCACATAAATATACCTCGCCACATTGCGATTGTCATGGATGGCAATGGACGCTGGGCGAGGGCTAAACACATGCCTCGTTTTTTGGGGCATAAAAAAGGTGTTGAAGCAGTTCGGGATATTGTTAAAGCCTGCGCGGTACTGAATGTAGAATGTTTGAGCCTATTTGCTTTCAGTAGTGAAAACTGGAAGCGTCCGGAAAAGGAAATCAGTAACCTAATGGGTTTGTTCATGATGGCCCTGGAGCGAGAAGCAAAGGCTCTGGCGCGCAATAATGTGCAATTGCAAATAATCGGTGATCTCTCCCATTTCTCTGACAAACTTCAGAAAAAAATCAAGCAGGTTGAAGAATTGACCGCCAATAGTGATGGTCTGCGTTTAATTGTGGCCGCAAATTATGGCGGGCGCTGGGATATTACAAAAGCTACGCAAAAGCTGGCGAAAATGATTGAAGATAAGGAGATGCCAGTCGATTCAATCTGTGAGGATGATATATCTAGTCAGTTAACTACTCCCGATATCCCTGATCCTGATTTGTTTATCCGTACAGGTGGTGAAAAACGCATAAGCAATTTTTTGATTTGGCAGATGGCATATACAGAATTGTATTTTACCGATGTGTTGTGGCCAGATTTTGATTCAGAACAATTAAACATAGCGATTAATGACTATTCGTCACGTCAGCGCCGTTTTGGTAAAACCAGTGAACAGGTACTTGCTGATAAGGAAAAGGAAAGTAAATAATGGATTCAGTTTTAAAACAACGCATCATTACTGCAGTAATTTTAATGGTTGTAGTTTTTGTAGGCGTATTGTTATTGCCTAATCCTGTATTTTCAGTTTTGGCACTTATCGCATTGATTAGTATAGGTGGTTGGGAGTGGTCAAGACTCGTTACATTAGAAGACTTCCATCGTGGCTTGTTTGTCGCGTGGCTGTTGTTATTGGCTTATATGGCTTATCGGTGGGATGATGCGCGCTGGGTATTTATAGTATTTGGTGTTGTGTGGTGGGCCGTCGCCTTGGTTTTGTTATCAATTTATGAATCGGGCACGACTCTATACAAAGACCATAAATGGTTTTTAAGAATGGCTGCTTTTTTTGTGCTTGTCCCAGCCTGGGTGGCGATAATTACTTTACACCAGCATCACTCGCAGCTGGTGCTTTATCTGATCTTGCTCGTAGCAAGTGCTGATACAGGTGCTTATTTCGCAGGAAAAGCGTTTGGTAAAAATAAGTTGGCTCCCGAACTTAGCCCCGGAAAAACCAAAGAAGGAATGTTGGGTGGATTAACGGGAGCATTAGTATTGTCGGTGTTTGCTGCCTGCTACTTTGCTCTGCCTGCTCAAGATTGGTTTTATTTTATTGCATTGTCTGTGGCTGTCGCCTTAATTTCAGTGGCTGGTGACTTGTTTGAAAGTTTAATTAAACGTGAAGCAGGGCAAAAGGATTCAGGAAATATACTTCCGGGTCATGGAGGTATTCTTGATCGAATTGATGGTTTACTAGCAGCTTTACCGCTCTTTACCTTGGGGATATTCTGGGGTGCAATTCAGGTATGAGTGCCACAAAAGGTATTTGTATACTTGGTTCCACAGGAACCATAGGCGTAAATACTCTGGATGTAATATCTCGTCATACTGACGATTTCAAGATTATCGCACTAACCGCAAACCAGAATCTGGAGAAATTTCAGGAGCAGTGTATTGCTTATCAGCCTCGTTATGCAGTAATGGTTGATGAAGCTAAAGCTGAGCAATTAAAAAAATATTTGATAAACGCAGGCTGTGAAACTGAAGTCCTGGCGGGAAAAGAGGCTTTAGAGCAGGTAGCCAGTCTTGATGAGGTTGATTATGTGATGGCAGCAATCGTTGGTGCGGCGGGACTACTGCCTAACCTAGCGGCTGCAAAATCGGGTAAAAGGGTAATGCTGGCGAATAAAGAATCACTTGTCATGTCTGGTCAGTTATTTATGGATGCTATCCACCAGAACAATGCAGAATTATTGCCAATAGATAGCGAGCATAATGCCATTTTCCAATCGATGCCTATGTCAGAGAATAGTAAGGTATCAAAGGCAGGTGTTACTAAAATACTTTTAACGGGCTCTGGTGGTCCTTTTCGGGAACGTGATCTAAGCACTCTACATCGGGTAACTCCAGAAGAAGCTGTGGCACATCCAAACTGGGTTATGGGTTTAAAAATATCAGTTGATTCGGCTACCATGATGAATAAAGGCCTGGAAGTCATAGAAGCTTGTTGGTTGTTCGATATATCCGAAGATAAAATACAAGTGGTTATACATCCTCAGAGTACTATTCATTCAATGGTTTCATACAATGATGGTTCTGTGCTTGCACAGTTGGGTAATCCCGATATGCGTACACCTATTGCATATGCTTTGGGCTATCCAGACAGGATTGATTCAGGGGTTGCACAACTCGATATATTTGAAGTTGCACAGTTAAACTTTGAAAAACCAGACTTTGAAAGGTATAGGTGTTTACAACTGGCTTTTGACGCGCATCGTGCTGGTGGATTCGCTACAATCGCACTAAATGCTGCAAATGAAATTGCAGTTGATGCTTTTTTAAATAAAAAAATTAAGTTTACAGATATACCGCCCATCATAGAAAACGCGCTAGAGCAGGCTCCCTCGGGGACACCAATGAAAATTGATGATATACTTGCTCAGGATTTGAGCAGTCGTGAATGTGCCAATAGGTACATGAAAATACTGCATTAATAATAATATGGTTTCAGATAATTAAGTAATAGGCATTATGACAATTTTAATTTCAATCATTTCTTTTCTAGTAGCAATCGCAATTCTTGTTGGTATCCATGAATTTGGTCATTTCTGGGTGGCAAGAAAGTTAGGTATAAAAATAATTCGTTTTGCTATTGGCTTTGGTAAGCCAATCTGGACGTATAAGTCCAAAGATAAAGATGCAACAGAATATGTTCTCGCCGCAATACCGATGGGTGGCTATGTCAAAATGCTTGATGAGAGGGAAGGTGAGGTAAAAGAAGAAGAAAAACATCGCGCTTTTAATAATCAGCCTGTCTGGAAACGCTTCCTCGTAGTTTTGGCTGGACCAATGTTTAATTTCTTTTTTGCAATAGCTGCATTTGCAGCAATCCAGATGATGGGAGTCGATTCCGTACGGCCTTATGTTGGCGAAATCAAACAAGATTCTGTTGCTGCTCAATCTGGATTTGAAAACAAGGATCTAATTACTGGTATTAACGATGTTAAAACAGATTCAATGCGCCAGGTACGTTTGACTGTATTAAATGAGTATCTTAAAAATCCAGACTTGCAAATTCATGTAAAAACTCAATCTGGTAATCAAACAACGAGAAGTCTTGATTTATCCAATATCAAGTTACTTTCAGATGAAGGAGATTATTTCACTAAGACAGGTATTAATTTTTGGCAGCCCCCACATGAAACCATTATAAATTCTGTGCTGCCAGATAAGCCCGCCCAGCTTGCAGGCGTGGTTGCTATGGATAAGGTAATCAGTGTAGATGGAAATAAGGTCGCTTCTACCAAATATTTTTCTGATTATATTAACTCGCATGCGGGTAAGACTGTTGAATTAGTGGTTGAACGTGGAGGTGAAACAAAAGTTTTATCCCTGACGCCACAAATAATGGAAATCGAAGGTCAGAAGCGGGCAATTATAGGTGTCGGTTTAGCTCGAAAATTTGATGAGGAAGCTGTTAAAGATTTATTTTTTATTAGAGAAGCTCCATTCTTTGAAGCGCTTAAATCTGGCGTTGTTGAAACGTGGGACATGTCTATAATGACACTAAAAGTAATGGGGCGTTTGATAACAGGGGAGGCATCGCTTAAAAACATCTCTGGTCCTATTACGATCGCAAACTATGCAGGAAAGAGCGCGTTAATCGGGTTTTCAGCCTTCTTGACCCTGTTGGCTATTGTTAGTTTAAGCCTTGGGGTGCTAAATTTACTACCAATACCCATGTTAGACGGAGGGCATTTATTGTACTACGTCATCGAATTGGTCAAAGGAAGTCCTGTTTCAGAAAGGGTTGAAGCTATTGGAATGCGCATAGGGATGAGTGTGGTAGGTGTTCTAATGGTTGTGGCTATATATAATGATATTGGTAGGCTAATTAATTAAAACGAATTAGGGCTTATCTAAAATAATAAGATCAGGGTATTAATATGAAAAAACAGGTAGTTCAATCCTCTATTGCAGGATGTTTGTTTGCGTTAAGTCATGGGGCTTGGGCCGATAGTTTCATTCTTACAGATGTTCAGGTAAGTGGATTAGAACGTATCGCGGCCGGTACTGTATTGAGCAATGTACCTGTTCAAGTCGGTGAAAAATTCGATGACAGCATGACTGCAAATCTTGTTCGCTCCCTATATAAGACTGGCTTCTTTGAAGATGTTAAAGTTAGTCGACGTGGAAATGTCTTGCTGGTCAAAGTTCGGGAACGAGCTGCAGTTGGTGATATTAGCGTCTCTGGGAATAAGGCAATACAAACTCCGGCACTGATCGAGGCGCTTAAGAAAGCAGGTGTTGCAAAGGGTAGGCCTCTAGACAAATCTGCCTTAAACAGAATTCAGCGAGAAATCAAGGAGCAGTATCTTGCTCGTGGTAATTATGCGGCGAATGTTGAAACTAACATTGAAGATTTAGAGCGCAATCGAGTCGGTGTAAAAATCAAAATCACTGAAGGCGATGTTGCCCGAATTAAAAGAATTAAAATCAATGGCGCCAAAGCGTATCCAGAATCAACATTGTTAAAACTATTGGAGTCTGGACCCAAGAGAAGCAAGTTCGCTGTATTAAGTACCAGTGATAAATATGCTAAAGAAAAACTGGTCGGAGATGTTGATAAATTAACATCTTTTTATCGTGATAGAGGTTATTTGAACTTCGAAGTTGTATCAACTCAAGTTTCTTTATCAGAAGACAAGCGTTCGGTATTCGTTAATATCAATATTAACGAAGGCGATCAATACCGTATTGGCAAAGTCAGTATTGACGGTAATTCTGGGCTAACAAATAAAGATATTAAATCGTTGGTCAAGCTTAAAGAAGGTCAGGTATTTTCACAAACATTACTTGTTGAAACGCGTAATAACTTGAAGGCTCGTCTAGGTAAAGATGGTTTTGCATTTTCTAGAATTGGTATTCTGCCTCAAGTTGATAAGGTCAACAAACGAGTCAATCTGGTATTCCAGGCTGAGAAAGGGCAACGTACCTACGTTAGGCGTATTAACATTCGAGGAAACTTCCGTACAAAAGACGAGGTATTCCGTCGCGAAATGCGTCAGTTAGAGAGCTCATTCCTTTCTAAAGAGAAAGTGGATCGCTCAAAAGAACGAATTCAGAGATTACCATTTGTTGAAACAGTAAAGATAACAACTTCACCAGTTGCGGGTAGAAGTGACCAAGTCGACCTGGATGTATTGGTGACTGAACAATCATCAAATCAGTTTAATGCTGGTGTCGGTTATTCACAGAGTAATGGTTTGTTGTTTAATGTAGGTCTTACTCAAAATAACTTTATGGGAACGGGCAAGAGTTTGTCTGTTGCCGCAACGAATAGCGATTCGACAAAGAATTTCAGGTTTAGCTTTAATAATCCATATCATACAGTTGATGGTGTAGGTCGTGGCTTTAATGTCTTTTATGAGAAGAATGATGCTGATGAAGATGATATTTCTAATTATACTAGTGACAGCTACGGCGCGGACGTTAATTATACCATACCTTTAACTGAGGATAATTCTCTTAGATTTAGTGTTGGTGGTGAGCACCTCGAGATCACCCCACCAATTTTTTCGCCAGCTGAACATATAACGCAGTTTATTAAAGACAATGGTGACACCTACGATAATATTTTGGGAAAAATCAGCTATATTCATGATACCCGTGACCGCTTTTTATTCCCAACAAAAGGTGTTCGTCATAATATATCACTGGAAGTTGGTCTGCCTGGCAGCGATCTCGAGTATTATAGACTGAGATACCAGGGCTCATCGTATTTCCCGGTAACTGAAAAGATCACGCTTGCAGTTAAAGGTGGTGTATCCACAGGTGACAGTTTTGGTGATACTTCAGAATTGCCGTTTTTCAAAAGGTTTTATTCTGGTGGCATTAGTACAGTTCGAGGTTTTGAGAATAATAGTCTTGGTCCCAGAGATTCAAATAACGACCCTATGGGTGGTGCATTTGATGTAAACGCCAGAGCAGAGTTACAGTTTCCGGTACCTTTTGCTGAAGATATCAAGGGCTTGCGTATGAGTGCATTTGTTGACGCGGGTAATGTCTACGCGGATTTTGATGCATTTGACGCTGGTGAAATACGCTATTCAGCAGGCTTATCTGCAACATGGATGTCGCCACTAGGACCGTTTACATTGAGCTATGCTAAACCGTTAAACGAAAAAGATGGTGATGATGTGCAAGAGCTTCAGTTCTCGATTGGAGCGAGCTTTTAATCGAAATTGGATTAATCCATATAGTTAAACTATAAAAAATATCATACACCTAGTACAATCTGCCATATGTTAAATGGTAAATTAAATACAAGATCACACAAAGGCAATAAGCACTATGGGTTTATTGCCTTTTTCGTTTTTACACTTCTATCATTGACTAATATATTCTCACCCGCTTTTGCAAAAGATTCTGTGTCTGTTGGTGTTGTTAATGTCACTTTCTTGATGGAGAATGCCCCGCAGTCTGAAGTTGCGAGTACGCAATTAAAAGCCAGGTTTTCTCCCCAGGAAAAAAAATTAGCCATAGAGCTTGATGAGATAAATCAATTAGAAACCGAGTTAAACAAGATTAAAGAATCTAAAGGCGATGTTGAGTTACTGAGGCAGAAAGAGAGGGAGCTAAGATCTCGTAAACGAGTGAGAAGCCGTACATTACAGGATTTTAGAGAAGAATTACGATTTGCCAGAGATGCAGCTCTTGATGATGTTCAAAAAGAAGTATTTAAAGCTATTGACGAAGTTAGGATTCAGCAAGGTGTTGATATTGTATTACAGGATTATGTGTCAGCGAGCCAGAGAGTTGATATAACTCCGCTAGTTTTGGAACACTTGAAAAGTAAATTAGCTGCGCCAGTAAATAATCAAAGTAAGCAATCATCGCAAAAATGAAGGTGTCACTGGAACAGCTTGCCTCACTTACAGATTCGATTATCCAGGGTGATAAAAATACCGAGTTGAGTTCTGTTGCTCCGCTGGAAGATGCTTCACAAGGTCAAATCAGTTTTCTTAGTAATCCTAAATATATTAATATCCTGGGTATCACAAAAGCTTCTGCTGTAATTTTGTCTCCTGAGCTGTCAAAAAATTTTAACGGAAATGCGCTTGTTAATATAAACCCCTATTTAACTTTTGCTAAAGTTCTCAGCATTATTCACAAAGAGGAAAGCGCTATAAACAGGGTTCATCCTACCGCTGTTGTGGCTGATGATGTAGTGATTGATAAGGATGTAAGCATAGGCGCAAATGTAGTAATAGAGTCAGGAGTATCGATCCAGTCAGGCGCTATTATAGGAGCAGGAAGCTATATCGGTAAAAATTCATTTATCGCTCAAAATACTAAATTGTATCCAAATGTGAACGTTTATGCGGGCACGAAAATTGGTAAAAATACCATTATTCATTCTGGTGCAGTCATAGGTTCTGATGGATTTGGCTTCGCAATTCAGGAGGATAAATCCTGGTTTAAAATTCTGCAGATAGGAAATGTTGAAATTGGTGATAATGTTGAAATTGGAGCTAATACAACTATAGATCGTGCTGCTCTTGGTACAACTTTAATAAGTGATGGGGTTAAACTAGATAATCAGATTCAAATTGGACACAATGTCCGAATTGGTGAAAATACTGCTATAGCTGGGGGTACTGTGATAGCCGGTAGTAGTTTTATCGGAAAGCGTTGCCAGATAGGGGGCGCTAGCGCTATAGCAGGTCACCTGACAATTGCCGATGATGTGATCATTACCGGTAAAAGTATGGTAATCAATTCTATCAAAAAGCCTGGTGTATACTCATCTGGAATAGCTGCTGATGAAAATAAAAAGTGGCGAAGAAATGCGGCGCGTTTCAGGCAACTTGATGAAATGGCAAAGAAAATAATCCGACTAGAGAAAAAGAAAAATGGATAGTACCGTCAAGCTAGATAATCTAATGGATGTAAATGAAATCAGGCAGTTTTTAGCCCATCGTTATCCATTTTTACTGGTGGATAAAGTGATTCAACTAGAACCGGGAAAATCTCTAACTGCGATAAAAAATGTGACTGTCAACGAACCTTTTTTTAATGGTCATTTTCCACAAAAACCGATAATGCCGGGTGTGTTAATTATAGAAGCGATGGCGCAGGCAACTGGCTTGCTGAGTTTTCGTACACTGAGCGATAAGCCTCGCTCCGATTTACTTTTCATGCTGGTAGGAGTGGATAAAGTTAAGTTTAAGAAACCAGTTGTTCCAGGGGATCAGCTTGAGTTGCGCGCGAATATAATTCGCCACAAGGGTAGCATCTGGATATTTGAAACTGAAGCCAGGGTTGACGGTAAAGTTGTGGCTTCAGCTGAGATTAAAACAGCCTCAACGGATGTCGGCTGAGAGATTATTGATGAGTATTCACTCCACAGCAATTATTGATCCTAAGGCTGAAATAGCTCATGACGTAGAGATTTCGCCCTATGCTGTAATAGGTGCAGGGGTGAAAATAGAAAGCGGCACATGGATTGGTCCACATGTAGTGATTGAAGGTCCAACAACGATAGGTAAGGATAATCGCATTTTTCAGTTTGCATCGGTCGGTGCAGAACCTCAGGACAAAAAATACAATGGCGAGCCTACCACATTGACTATAGGTGATCGTAATGTGATTCGTGAGAGCTGCACGATTAATCGCGGCACAGCCCAGGATATTGGAAATACTGAGATTGGTGATGATAACTGGATCATGGCCTATGTTCATATTGCACATGACTGCGTTGTTGGGAACAATACCATTTTTGCTAATAATACGACCTTGGCAGGACATGTGACAATTCACGATTACGCTATCTTGGGCGGTTTCACGCTTGTACATCAGTTCTGTCATGTGGGTGAATACGCATTTACAGGCATGGGAACGGCATTGAGTAAAGATTTACCTCCTTATGTGATGGCATTCGGTGCGCCCGGCATTCCGCGAGGCATTAATTCAGAAGGTTTGAAGCGCCATGGCTTTAGCGAAGAAGATCGATCGCAAATAAAGAATGCCTATAGAACACTGTATCGCAAAAATATTCCTTTTGATGAGGCTGTAGAGTTGCTAATCAAAAATGAAAACACCCGTATAAAGCTAATGGCAGAATTTTGCCAAAGAAGCCAAGTAGGAAGAGGAGTGATTCGATAAACTGTTATGCGAATTGCCATAGTAGCAGGAGAAGCCTCGGGTGATATTTTAGGAAGCCGCCTTATCGAATCACTTAAAAAGTATTACCCAGATGCCAGCTTTGAAGGGATTGCTGGCAAAGAAATGCAGCAGGCAGGATGTAGCTCAATTTACCCAATGGAGCGTCTATCTGTGATGGGCTTCACCGAAGTATTGTCGCGATTGCGAGAATTGCTTAGAATGCGAAAGAGCCTTATTAGCCGTTGGATAAAAAACCCTCCTGATCTTTTTGTCGGCATTGATGCTCCCGACTTCAACCTTAAATTAGAAAAGGCTCTATATCAGGCAGATATACCCACTGCTCATTACGTTAGCCCATCGGTTTGGGCATGGCGCGAGGCCCGCGTTAAGAAAATGGTTGGCAGTATGGATCTTATGCTGACACTTTTTCCGTTTGAAGTCAGCTTTTACGAAAAGCATGATATTTCAGCTGAATTTGTAGGGCATCCACTGGCTGATGAAATACCACTGGAAGTTGATTCTCAAGCGGCAAGAACTGAGCTAAATTTACCTCTGGATTCAACTATTCTAGCGGTACTACCCGGCAGTAGAATGGGTGAGATAAAACGTATTGCGCCTGATTTTTTGGCCGCACTCAAAATACTGCACGAGATTCATCCCGACTGGGTTTTTGTATCTCCGATGACCAATGCCACGATTCGAAACGAGTTTGAAAAGCTGAAGCAGGAAATAGCTCCCCAAATACCCATCACTTATGTTGATGGCCAATCACGAAAAGTGATGGTAGCGGCAGATCAAATTCTTATGGCTTCTGGTACTGCCGTTTTAGAGGGTATGTTAGTGGGTCGCCCAATGGTTGCTGCTTATCGCGTTGCACCATTAACAGCGAGAATCATACGTTTATTCAGAATGATAAAGTCCAGGTACTTTACCTTGCCGAATAATCTGGCGAATGAATATCTGGTTCCTGAATTGATTCAGGAAAAGGTTACAGCAGCTAATGTGGCAGCCGAAGTAGAAAAACAGCTTCTACAAGATGCAGAAACGAGGGCACACATGCTTAATCGATTCGCAGAAATTCACATGCAATTGCGCTGCAATGCCAGTGAAAAAGCAGCTAAAGCACTTCATGATTTGTTACAAAAGAAACATAAGGTAAAAATAAATAAATGACAATACGTCTCATTGCAGGTGTGGATGAAGTAGGGCGCGGACCGCTAGCGGGCGCTGTAGTTGCGGCTGCAGTAATTTTAGATTCTGAAAACTGGATTGAAGGTCTGGCAGATTCAAAAAAGCTCAGTGAGAAAAGACGAAATCAACTAGACTTGGAGATTAGGGAAAAAGCACTTTGCTGGTCTTTAGGGCGGGCAGAAGTTGAAGAAATTGATACAATTAATATTCTCCAGGCCAGCCTGCTGGCAATGAAACGTGCGGTAGAAGGTTTGCAATTGTGGCCGCACCATTTAAAAATTGATGGTAACAAGCGCATAAACATGAATATCTCGATGGAAACAATCGTGCAGGGTGACTCTAAAGTCGCTGCTATTAGTGCCGCATCCATTATTGCTAAAGTTGCGCGTGATAAAGAGATGCGGGAGCTTCATTTATTGCACCCTGAATATGGATTCGCTTCGCACAAAGGTTATCCTACAAAAGCCCATCGTGAAGCCTTGATTAAATTCGGTGTACTGGATCAACACCGCAAGAGTTTTAAACCAGTGCGCGATGTACTTGAAAATTTTAGTTAGCTCATAAAACAATATCAAAAGAAGGTAGAAAAATGTCAAAACCAAAACTCATCAGCTTTAAGGTATGTCCATTTGTACAACGCAGTGTGATTTTGCTAAAAGAAAAAGGTGTGGATTATGATATTGAATATATCGATGTTTATGATCCACCAGCGTGGTTTCTGGAAATTTCTCCAACTGGTAAAGTGCCCGTGCTGCAAGTTGATGGCGAAGTCTTGTTTGAATCTGCAGTAATTGGTGAATATCTCGACGAAGTTTATCCTCCTTCACTTCACCCTGCAGACCCATTACAGAAAGCTAAAAACAGAGCGTGGATGGAGTACACCTCTCCACTTTACAGTGATACCTTCAATTTGATGATGGCGAAAAGTAAAGACTCCGCCGATAAGTATATTGATTCTATGAAAAAAACGTTGGCTGGGCTTGAGAAGGCCAAACAGAATAAACCGTGGTTTAATGGTGAAGCATTTTCCTTAGCGGATATTTCAGCTGCACCATTTTTCGTTCGCGCAGCTTTTTTCAAGAGACATTTTAATGTCGATGTTCTAGAAGGTTTTGATAACCTACAAGCTTGGTCGAAGGATTTGCTGGCGCGTCAAACAGTGATTGATTCAATCGTTGAAGGTTTTGATGAGATCATGACTGGCAGAATGAAAGCAAATGGAAGTTTTCTGGTTAATGCTTAAAATCACGACAATCTTGAAAAACCCCTTAAAAGTAGGGGGGTGTCCCTTAACTTTCTATTTAAACAGTTTTAAATGGATAAAAAGACACCCCCCCACTTATAAGCCTATTTTCAGAAGGGCATTATAAAATGTCCTTTGTACATCTGCGCCTGCACACCGAATATTCATTAGTCGATAGTACCGTCCGCATTAAAGAGTTAATGCCCGCTGTTGAGGCAGGCAATATGCCCGCCGTAGCGATGACTGACCAAAACAATCTGTTTGGCATGGTGAAATTCTATCGTGCAGCAAGAGCTCAGGGTTTAAAACCTATTTTTGGTGTCGATGTTTTGCTTCAGGATGAGGAAGACGACTCCCAGCTCTACCATATGATTCTGTTGTGCCAGAATGATGCAGGCTATAAAAACGTCACCAAGCTGATTTCCCGGGCCTATATGGAGGGCCAGAAACTTGGCGTGCCTCGCGTTAGCCGAAGCTGGGTCAAACATTACAGTGATGGTGTGATTGCCCTTTCTGGTGGACGTGATGGTGATGTCGGTCATGCGCTTTTGGCAGGAAATCAGGAGTTGGCCGCAGCACGCCTGAGTGAGTGGAAGTCGATTTTCCCTGATCGCTACTACCTGGAATTACAACGAACCAATCGTAGGGGCGAAGATGAATATTTACATGCCGCCGTTGCCATGGCTACTGAAACGGGTATACCTGTCGTTGCAACAAATGACGTGCGCTTTTTAAGTGCGGAAGATTTCGAGGCGCATGAAGCGCGGGTCTGTATCAATGGTGGTTTTACACTGGATGATAACACCCGTCCAAAAGTATACAGTGAGCAGCAATACCTTCGCAGCGCCGAAGAAATGCATGAGCTGTTTGCAGATATCCCGGAAGCAATTGAAAATACGTTAGAAATTGCGAAACGCTGTACGGTTGAACTGACTCTGGGTAAAAACTATTTGCCAGCGTTTCCTATTCCTGAAGGGCTCACCGAAGCCGAATATTTTTCACAGGAATCTAAAAAAGGCCTTGAAATCCGCTTACAGCAGCTTTTCGATACTGAAGCCGAGAATTTCGCAGAAATCAGAAAACCCTATGATGAACGTCTGCAAATCGAGCTGGACGTCATTAATGGCATGGGATTTCCAGGTTACTTCCTGATCGTCGCCGACTTCATTCAATGGTCAAAAGACAATGATATTCCAGTCGGTCCTGGCCGTGGTTCGGGTGCGGGTTCTGTGGTTGCTTATGCACTTAAAATCACTGACCTTGATCCGCTGAAATATGACCTGCTGTTCGAGCGATTCCTGAATCCGGAACGCGTCTCAATGCCCGACTTTGATATCGACTTTTGCATGGATAAACGTGATCTGGTTATTGATTACGTAGCGCGAAAGTACGGTCGTGACAAAGTGTCGCAAATCATTACTTATGGTTCGATGGCGGCGAAAGCGGTAGTGCGTGATGTGGGTCGAATACTGAATCATCCCTATGGTTTTGTCGATCGCATTGCAAAGCTCATTCCGTTTGAGATGAAAATGACGCTCACCAAAGCGATGGAGCAGGAGCCAGATTTAAAAGAGCTTTACGAGCAGGACGAAGAAGTTGCGACGCTGATGGATCTGGCGTTAAAACTTGAGGGTTTGACCCGTAACGCCGGTAAACATGCCGGTGGTGTCCTGATCTCGCCGAGCAGTCTGGTTGATTTTACACCGTTATATTGTGAAGAAGGCGGCGGCAGTGTTGTCTCGCAGTTTGACAAGGATGATGTTGAAGCGGTCGGCCTGGTCAAGTTCGACTTTCTCGGCTTAAGAAACCTTACCATTATCGATTGGGCTGTCAAAAGCATCAATATACATCGTCAGAAGCTGGGAGAAGATCCGATCAGGATCGAAGACATCCCGCTGGATGATGAAGCATCTTTTAATCTACTGCGTGCAGCAAAAACCACGGCAGTATTCCAGTTAGAGTCGCACGGCATGAAGGAGTTGATCAAACGACTTCAGCCAGATGTGTTTGAAGATATTATCGCACTAGTGGCACTCTATCGTCCGGGACCATTGCAATCGGGTATGGTGGATGACTTCGTCAATCGCAAAAAGGGTGTTTCCAAGGTTACCTACCCGCATCCTGATCTTGAGCCAATCCTGAAACCAACCTACGGCGTTATCGTTTATCAGGAACAGGTAATGCAAATCGCGCAGGTACTTGCAGGCTACTCACTGGGTGGTGCGGATATGTTGCGTCGCGCCATGGGTAAAAAGAAGCCCGAAGAAATGGCCAAGCAGCGTTCGATTTTCATGGAAGGCTCAGAAACCAACAAGGTAGATTCACATCAGGCAACCGAAATATTCGACTTGATGGAATTGTTCGCCGAGTATGGTTTTAATAAATCACACTCTGCGGCATATGCACTTGTTTCCTACCAGACTATCTGGCTCAAGGCGCACTATCCAGCGGCATTTATGGCAGCAGTTCTTTCTGCTGATATGGATAACACAGAGAAAGTTGTTACATTTGTTGATGATTGCCGTCAACTGGGACTTGAAGTAATAGCCCCAGATATAAACCGTTCAGAATACCGGTTTATCAGCGAGAACGAAGGTAATGTTATCTTCGGTTTGGGTGCGATCAAAGGTGCGGGTGAGAGCGCCATTGGCGAAATTCTGGCAGAACGGGATGCAAATGGACCGTTTAAGTCCATGGCCGAAATGTGCCAGCGGGTTAAATCCAGAAAAATATCCAAACGCATTCTGGAAACACTCATCAGAGCAGGGGCTTTTGATAAGCTCGGTATTAACCGCCGCAGCCTCCTGGAAGGACTTCCTGAAATCGTGCGCATAGCGAATCAACAACATCGCGATGAGGATGTAGGTCAAAATGATTTATTTGGCGGTTCTGTCGTTGTGGCATTCGATGAAAAAGTTACACCACAACTCGAAGAGTGGGATGAAAAAATACACCTGCGTTATGAAAAAGATGCC
>Ga0316201_10001404_pt1 | contig 16131 bp, 13 predicted proteins | sample CS6wburrow_MG_FD_204516 | JGI IMG/M metagenome (GOLD analysis project Ga0316201, IMG submission 204516) | Coastal sediment microbial communities from Delaware Bay, Delaware, United States - CS-6 worm burrow | ecosystem: Environmental > Aquatic > Marine > Coastal > Sediment | place: USA... | reverse complement strand
ATGAGCTGCCATAAGTGTTAGTAATAATTTAGTTGAAGTTTTATCTTAAAAAATGATCTCAATTTAGGGTACATTTTACAAGTTTTTTAAAATATTTTTTTTGCTTGTTAGGGTGCGGAGTGTCGGTTAACAAGCACTGCGCCGGATATTGTCGCTTTGCAGGAAACCAAAATGACTGATGAGCAATTTCCGCTAGAAGAAATACAAGCCGCAGGTTATCATGCCCTGTTTTCGGGACAAAAAACGTATAATGGTGTGGCCTTGCTCAGTCGTTCAGAAGGTTATGGCGTGATCAGGGATTTACCGGGTTTAGATGATCCACAACGGCGCGTTTTAGGGGCGACTTATGATTCGCTGCGCGTGTTAAATTTATATGTGCCTAATGGTTCGGCCGTCGGTTCTGATAAATATCACTATAAATTAAATTGGCTCAATCACTTACAGCATTATATCCGCAATACTAAAAAGCATTATCCCCGTTTCATTGTGCTAGGTGACTTTAATATTGCTCCAGAAGATCGTGATCTGTATGATCCTGCGGCTTGGGCAGGTAATATATTAGTGAGTCCACCGGAACGGGCGGCCTTACAAGATTTGTTTGATTTAGGATTGGATGATACTTTTCGTCTATTTGAACAACCACCTGCGTGTTTTAGTTGGTGGGATTACCGTGCTGGCGCGTTTCAACGCAATCATGGGGTGCGTATTGATTTTATTTTAGCCAGTCAAGCACTGTCATCCAATTGCACCGATTGTACGATAGATATTGGGCCTCGGCGTAATGAACGCCCTTCAGATCATGCACCAGTCGTCGCTACTTTTAGAGTTTAGCAACTATTGCTGGGCTTGAAGGCATGATTTTCAAACCAAATTGATTTTGCTTGGGCCTGATTTTCGTTCAAAATTTATTTTGCTGCTCTTTTCGTTGAAAGCGTGAGGTAAAACTGATAGGTGGTAAGCCACCCTACATTGATTGGTGGGTAATAAAAATACGTTGCTCACCCTACATTGACGGATAACTGATATGTTTGAAACTGCGGAATTAGGTCAAAAAATTTCTAAAGAAGACTATAAAAAACAGTTGCCTGAATTAAGAGCGGAACTGTTGCAGGCGCAATTTGCTTTGAGCAAAACCAATACGCCTGTCATTATTATCATTTCGGGTATTGATGTTGCCGGGCGGGGCGAAGTGGTGAATGCCTTAAATGAGTGGCTCGATACACGCGGTTTGGAAACCATTGCGCTTGATTCACTCACTGATGAGGAATGTGAGCGGCCTTATTATTGGCGATTTTGGCGGCATTTGCCGGCGCGGGGGCGTATTGGCATTTTTTTTGGTGGCTGGTATGTTGATCCGATTGTGCAAACGGCCTATCAAAAGATGGATAACGCCTCATTCAATGAAGGCTTGGCACATATTCATCGTTTTGAAACCATGCTGGTAGAAGATGGTGCCTTGATTCTCAAATTTTGGCTGCATTTATCCAAAGAACAACAATACAAGCGTTTAAAGAAACTTGAAAAAAATCCGCATACCAAGCGTTCCGTTTCTAAACGCGATTGGAAACATGCTAACTGCTACCCCCAATTTGTTAAAGCGGCCGAAACGGCTTTACGATTGACCGATTCTGGTAATGCCCCGTGGTTATTGATAGAAGCCACTGATTGGCGTTATCGTAATTTAACCGTTGCCCGTACTGTCGCGGAGGCTTTACGCAAGCATCTTGAGGCACAAGCGAATGTCAGCGCGCACACGAGTGTGCCTGATAGCCCTCGAATCCAGGCTGTGATACCGCCAACGGCTTTATTAGCACAACAACCCGCTTCTGATTCTAAGCTCACCATTTTGGATACCGTCAATTTGACGCAACAGTTGTCGCGCAAAAGCTATCGTCAAGAGTTGGATACTTATCAAGGCAAATTACATCGCTTAGCTTGGCTGGCCTCTAAAAAACACTGTTCCACGGTTATTGTCTTTGAAGGCTGGGATGCTGCCGGTAAAGGGGGTGCCATTCGGCGAATGACGCAAGCAATGGATGCCCGCTTGTATCAAGTGATTTCTAGCGCAGCACCGACGGATGAAGAACGTGCCCATCATTATTTGTGGCGATTTTGGCGACATATCCCGCGTGCTGGAAGAGTCACGATTTATGATCGCTCTTGGTATGGGCGCGTCTTGGTAGAGCGCGTTGAAGGTTTTGCCCAAGAGAATGAATGGCAGCGGGCTTATCTGGAAATCAATGAGTTTGAAGAACAACTCGTTAAACATGGTAGCTTAGTCATCAAATTTTGGATACATATCAGCAAAGATGAACAACTACGCCGCTTTAAAGAACGTGAAGAGATTTCTTATAAAAAACATAAGATCACAGAAGAAGACTGGCGTAATCGTGAGAAATGGGATGATTATACTCTTGCGCTTAACGAGATGATTGCGCGAACCAGTACCCATTTTGCCCCGTGGACATTGGTAGCAGGGGATGATAAATATTTTGCTCGCGTACAGGTTATCAAAACCGTGTGTGAGCGTTTAGAAAGCATGTTAAACAACAATAGATAGGAAATCATTATGCAAGTCTTGATTGTACGTCATGCCCCCGCAGAAGATCGTGAAGAGTTTTCCCGTAGTGGGCAATCCGATGAATTGCGGCCCTTGAGCAACACAGGCAAAGCCAAAATGCTTTTAAATGTCAAAGGGTTACAAACCATTTTACCGGCAATACACCGCTTTGCAGAAAGCCCGTTAATCAGAGCGCAGCAGACAGCCGGATTGCTGGCATCAGCTTATCCGAATGCTATCCGAGAAACCTTACCGGCCTTAGCACCTGATGGTTCTGATTCAGAAGTCTTAAGCTATTTACAACACTATGCCAATACCAACGAAACGATTGCTTTAGTTGGACATGAACCAGATTTAGGAGAATTAGCCACTTGGTTAGTCAGTGGACAGGTTGATAATTGGATGCCTTTAAAAAAAGGCGCGGCCTGTTTGTTAGAATTTCTGGATGAAGTTGAAGCGGGTCAAGCAGAACTGTGTTGGATGCTGAGGCCTAAACAACTACGTCAATTAGCAGGTTAATTGAAGCACGGGAGATCATAACAAATGGAAAACAACCCTTACGCCCCGCCTTCAAGTGAAATCCCGACTGAAGAAGCGAAAACAAGTCCAGTTGGCCGGTTTTTTAAAGTGCTGGCAGGTGTGTTATTGATCATTTTTTCGCTATTGATTTTAATCATTAGCATTATGGGTGTTGTCGCTGGGATTAGGCATTTGTTTTCTGATACGATCCAAAATGCTATCGCACTCGCTCAGTTGTTGGGTGCTGTCCTTTTCCTCGTGTTAGGCATTTGGTTGATGAAAGTGGGCAGTCGCCTCGTAAGCAGAAGGAAAAAGTCTGAAGAACCTACCCAGAAACCGATATGGGTTAAACTCTTTCTGATTTACGTCTCTATGGGTGCCGTTGGAGATGTGAACACTTACTTGATCATGTTTAGCAATCCTTTTTTTCCCATGACATACGAACAAAGGGCTTATTTTGAGAACTTTGGTATGCTACATAACTTTTTGATTTTTTCAAACACTTTATTCAATGTTGCCGCCGGCATTAGCTTATTCCGACTCAGAAGAATCGCGCTTAAATTATTGTTAATCAGTTTAATCCTAAGCCCAATTTTAATGCTGTATACTGTTTTCATTTCTGGGTATAGCCCGGCCACCCCCCTAGAACAAATTATCTCGCTAATCAGTTCGCTAGTCGGTATGGGCATATTGATAGCGATATTTTTATACAGCCGAAATCTCAAGAAACAAGGGAAATTGACTTGAGTTTTGATTAAAAACGACATTTTATGTCGGGGCGAACAGATGTGTTCGCCCTTTTGCTACCCCATTTTTAAAACTGACAATAATTTGAACTTGATGCTTGACAAGATTATTTTAGGGGTGTATCGTGCGCCCGCTAAATATATATATTATATGTATTATATGAATATGGAGAGTATATTAGAAAACACTCATTCACAGAATTGATGAGAAAAGTTATCAAAGGTTGATTCGTTCATCCATTTATCCCCCTTACACTGGCTCCAAACTGTTTTTATTCTTCTCAACTTCTAGCTTGGGAAAGCCTTTCTTGACGTTCCGCGTCAAACAACTTAACTAGGATAAAAACCATGCAATTTACTTTACCCATAGTTATTATTATATCCGCTCTCTTTTTATTAGCAGTGGGAGCCATACTGTTTAGCATTTATGTTTGGCATAAATCTCGCCATTATACGCGGGAGCGTTTTGCGTTTGCCGCCCTTGCCGCCCTAACAAGTCTCATTGCTATTGCGACTATCAGTACCTTTATAGGTGCGGCCCCTTGGCAGGTGCTATTTACATTTTTTGCTCAAGGACAAGGACTTGAATATACACCGAAAGAAACAACCCGACTTGAATACGGATTTTTCATTTTACTCTTTGTCTTTTTTATTTTAATTATCAAACACATATATGATAATTGGCCAGGAACCATCACCATAGAGCAATATAAACGGGCGCAACGCCAAGAACCTAGCAGTTTTGTTATAGACGGTGTGGCTGAGTTTGGGCGAATCGTGAAACGTTTACCTGCCCCAGAAATCTATAATCCTGATGATACCAGAGGGATTGGCTCGGTGTTGGAAGGCTCTAAGGAAACACTGATTTGGCATGAGCAAGCCCTTGATTTAATCATGCTCAGTAGTAAGAGTTATTTCTTTGATAGAGATGATGGGTGGCATGATCAACAAAAGTGTTGGATTGGGCGACAGAAAAAAACGGGGGATACGGTGGTATTAGCTTGTTGGACTGAACCGCCTACCGAGTCACAATTACAAACCTTGTTTGATTATGCCGGCAGTCAAACAAAACCCGCAAAAAATAGCCAACTCGAAATGATTGTCGCCATTAGACAGGGCGCACATGTAGAAACCAGAGAAATCAATGGAGTGCAAGTCAAATTTGAGAACGAAGCACATTTACTGGATAACTTAGTCGATTTTAGTGATTATCGCACCGACATCAAAGACAAAGTGGAAAAAACGCGACTCACTGATTCTGAACGACTGACGATTAAGGATATTTATGTGCCATCGGCTTTCACGATTGAAGGAAAAGCTGAAGAAACACATCAGAACATCGAAGACTATTTACACAACTGGTTGCCAGATGTGAGTCAACGACAAATCGCTTTGCTGGGAGAATATGGGCAGGGCAAAAGTACCGGTTCACTTCTATTCACTTATCACTTGCTGACTCAGGCACAGCCAACGCGCATTCCCATTTTGATAGAATTACGCGGAAAAAGTCCCCGTAATATGACACTTGAAGAAATACTCGCGGCTTGGGCAGTGCCTTATGGGATTGCTCCGCGTGCTTTAATGAAATTACTGATTGCTGGCCGTTTGTTGTTGATTTTAGAGGGTTTTGATGAAATGGATTTAATCGGTGATGCGGAGATGCGCCTTAACCATTTTAGAACGTTGTGGCAATTTTGCTATCCCAAATCCAAAATGATTATCACGGGTCGTCCTAATTTTTTCCTTGATGATCATGAAATGAAAGCCGCATTAGGTATCCAAGAACCTAGCCTAGAACGGCCCTATTGCGAAGCCGTGCATTTATCGCCCTTTGCGGTGAATAAGATTGAAGAATCCTTACGTGCCACCGATAAGCAAACACGGGAAGAAATTGTGCAGTTGGCAAAAGAGGATGACAAGTTTAAGGAAATCGTGTCGCGTCCATCATTATTATATCTCGTCAGTACCCTTTGGAAAGATAAAAAATTATCTCAATACAAAGGGCGGATGAATTCAGCTTTGGTGATGGGCATGTTTATCAAACAGAGTTTAGCGCGTCAAACGGCAAAAGTCCTAGATCATAGAAATTTTATGGTGTTAAACTCCAGTGAACGAGAATATTTCATGTTGGGTATTGCTGCTTACATGGCAGTCAATAAGTTGCCTAACCAAATCACTAAACAGCAATTGGACGAAGCTGTGCGCTTGTTGTTGAAAGTGATTCCAGATTCTGCTTCTGCGGTTGATCGCATGTTAGGAGAAAAATCAACTCCACTCCGTCAACGTTTATCAAAAGATGATGAAGAAAAGGCTCTTGAATATGTGAAAACAGATGTACGTTCTTGTGGGTTATTGGTGTCCGATTTGAGTAAATCGAGCGCGTTTAAGTTTGCACACAAGTCGTTTATGGAATATTTGTTTGCGAGTCTTGTTCATAACAGACTGATTAAGGAGAAGTTGTCTGGAAAAGAGGTAGAAATTACTGATTCTATTTTGTATGCACTAAATATTAGTCCCCGCCTTGATATTCTGAGATATCAAGAATCAGTTTCATTTATGGCAGAATTGTTATATGACAATATTTTCAATTCAAACGAAAATTTTTACAAAGGAGAATATGAAATTGCAGAAAAAAGTTTTGGCATAATAGTATCAAATTATTTTGGTTCTAAGATAAATTGGAAATTGATTTTAATAATGAAATTTCTAATCGTTGGGTTAGAAACTTTGCGTGGGCCTATCCTATTTTTTGGTCTATTATTAGCAAAATTATTACCAAAAGATTTGATAAAAGAAGGAATTGCATGGGCACCATTTCAATTATGGTACCAATGCTGCCAAGCCCTCAACATAGATCGTGAAGAAATAGCCAAAGTGGTTGGCAAGTGGGCTATGCCAGCGTTTGAAAAGACTAGTACAACGGATGACGGGGATAAACGGATAAAGCCTAGTAGATAAAGCTTAAGGCTAAAAACTATCATGCTTAAAGCTAACTGTTTTAATGGTTGGCTTTTTGAAAACTTTTTTAAATCCGTTTATCCTCGTCATCCGTTGTACTCAACTTGAAGAAGAGGATTTAAAACCCTGAAATTAAAAATTATTTTTGAACCCAGTGAAGAAGGATACACCGTATATGTACCTAGTCTTCCTGGTTGTATCAGTGAAGGTGAGAGCAAGGAAGAAGCACTGACAAATATTAAGGAAGCCATCGAACTTTATTTGGAGCCTCTTGAAGAGGATTTAATGACTACCCCCAACAGTCAAGTTATGGAGGTAGCTCTATGAGTAAAGTGCCCAATATAGGATATGAAAAAGTTATCAACGCATTACAACGATATAATTGGGAGGTTGTTCGTCAGAAGGGAAGTCATATTCTGCTACAAAAACAGATATAGGTAGAAACTTTAAATATGACGGTTCCAGCACACACTCCGATAAAGCGTTCTACTCTGTCACATATTTTGAAACAAGCACATTTGACAGTAGAGGACTTTTTAGATTTGTTATAAATATAATTGATATTTTTGATATTGAGTCATTCATAATTTCCCAAGCTAACTGATTCTCAAACAAACTCTAGGAGAGTATATTATTTATGTATAGTTTTAGCGTAAAACTCAATGACAACTTCGAGACTGCCATCCAACGAGTCACAGAAGCTTTACAAAAAGAAAAACTGGGTATTTTGAACGAAATCAATGTGGATGCTGTTTTAAAAAAGAAACTGGATGTTGAAATACCTCACTATCGTATTTTACATGTCTGTGGCCCCTCTTTCGCACATCGCTTGATTAATCAAGAACCTGATATTGGGGTATTGTTGCCATGCAACGTGCTAGTGCGTGAAGAAACAGATGGCACAACAACCGTGGTTTTCATGGATACAGCAACCGTATTTGGATTGACACAAAATGCCGAAGTCACCCAAATTGCAGAAGAAACCAAAGCGGCGTTAATGCGTGTATGTGATGCTTTGAAATAGGGAAAAATAAATTTGCACAAAGGTCGTAAAAAGGGCAGACACGTAGGTCTGCCCCTACAAGACGTTATCTCGTAAATTTTATGTAGGGGCAAACCTGTGTGTTTGCCCTCTTTTCTGAACATCTCTAGGGGCGATCCTGTGTGTTTGCCCTCTTTTCTGAACCGCTTACTCTAAACGGGTTTGTGATCTCCTATCTTTTATTCACTTTAACTTCAGCTAGACGAAGTATTTCATTTTCCCACATAAAGCCTTTGCGTAATTCGCCTGTTACGATCCCATTTTCTATACCCGGTTGGGAATCCACTTCTACGGCTTGCATACAGTGTGGATCAAGTGCTTTGTTGAGTGCTTCTAGGGGGCGTACTTGATAACGGGCTAGGAGTTGATCGAGTCGTCGCAGTGTCATGGCTTGTCCATCCTGTAGGCCTCTTATCAGACGGATTTCTCGTTTACTAAAGTAGATGCCGAAAAATGAGGGAGAGTAGCTTTTTAGGGTGGCGAGTCCAGCTTCTAGGCGATCATATATATCCAAAAAGGCTAACAGGAGGGCGCGTGTGTTTTCGCGGATTTGGCGTTCTTGAGCATTGTGACAATGTTCTAATTCTCGGCTTAATTGATCTGAACTGGATTGTAAGGTGTCGAAGGTTGTTTTAAACAAATCTAAAGCTGATTTGACTTGGCGTGATTCAAGCTTGACTTCGTTGCGTAGTGCGGCGAGTTCCGTGAATAGGGAAAATAAGTCGGTTTGTTGGGTTTCCTCGTTGATTGAGTCGGTGTCCAAGTATGCGCGAAATTGCTCTATCAAGTGTTCTTTGGTATTTTCATCCATAGTGATTATCAGTTATAAGTTATCAGTTATCCATTATGAGTTGTAGGTTGGGCAACGTGTTGCCCACCTCCGTTATCTGTTATTTTTTATCCGTTATCCGTTATCAACACCTTGATATTATTGATATTTACGGATGTCTAAGGCCAACTGATTATTGAACAAACTATAGTACAATGAGGTGGAAGTTTAACTAAATAGGCAAACTTGAAGTTAAGAATAGAACGCTGATAATGCTGATTGAGCTTTGCCTCTAAAAATGTTAGAAGACTTATCTGTATTTATGCGAAGAGAAGTTGCGGTTTGTTGACTTTCTATTCCATAGTTTATGGGGTTTGATGAAAGGGTAACCGGGGGCAACTATAGTTTGTCAGATAAATCGGTTGTCCTGAGATATCATTAAATATCAAGAATCTCAATGTTTTGATTAGTGATGTGATCATTGATCATTGATAGGGGGTTGGGCAACCACGATGGATTGCCCTTATTGATTTATTTAGGCGGCCTATTGAGGCTTTCTGCTAATGCTTGAGTCAATAATTCTACCGTTGGGCGTTGTGGGGTACCATTTTGCTGTGCGTGTTCCAGTAAGGCGTTGAGGCTCGGTGGTTCGTGGTGAAACAGTTGGTATTTTAAACGCTGTTGTTGGGTTTTAATGGCTTCAAACGCTGCTCGAATTGTTTGGAATTGTTCGGGCGCTCGTTCTGGCGGATATTGCCGTACTTTTTGTAGATAGGCTTTTTTTATCGCCTCATCTGTTGCATTTTCGGGAATGCCTAGTAGATCAAAGGGTGTTTTCATCGTTTTTTAGACTTCTTCCGTGGTAAACGAGGAATGGGCAAATCAAGAAATTCTGGTATCTCTATACCCATTTTTTCTAAGCGATTGAGAATCTTGATGACTTCAGCAGGTGTCATGTTGTCTAAGTCGAGATTTTCAAGGGATTCTAGTTCCTTTTCCATCGCCTCAAAATCATAAAACTCATCATCATCGTCGTCATCGTCGTCAAAAGCATCAATGAAAGGGAAAGGGGTGGGAAACAGGCCGCCTCTCATCTGTGTTAGAAATCCCATAATCATGACGGAAGTCCGTTTATCACCTTGTTGCTCTGCTCTTTCGGCTGCATTTTTAAGACGTTCCATGTCTTGCATCGGCATAAACAAGATATTGCCTTTGCTTTTGCTATAGATTTGATAAAAGACAAAAGGGGGATGTTTGGGCCAACGTTTGAGGGCGATTTCGGCGCATTGTTTCAGGAATTCGTTGTGTTCTATCTTTTTGAAGCATTCGCATAAGCTCACCATTTCGTCTTGAGAAAAATCAAGTTTAAAGGCTTTTTGAAGAGGGGCTTTGATTTTGTCCAGTGCCTTGTTTAGAAATGTGATGCCTTCTTTTTCATAAGCGTTGAGCAAGTGGATCAGTTCTAAGACTTCTTGACGGGTGGCGGGGGCTTTCTCAGAGTCGGGTAGCAAAGACAGAATTTGGGCAGGATCAAGACTCTGACTTTCACTTTCCACGATAACTCTAAATTGTCCAACAATACTGCCGCTTGTGAGTTGTATGCCTTCTTGGATTAATTTGATCGCATTGGGATCGGGACGAATTTTTTTAGTCCGTTTTTCAGTGGTTTGCGCTTTTCTTTTGGTTTTCGGTTTCACAAAGCCTTGTTCTTGTAACGCGAGCAAACCTTGCGTGATTTGAATAACACCATTACGTTGCTTGTTTTTTTCCAAAAGCGTTGCTTGCTCTAATTCTTTATGCGCTAAGGCATATTTTCCGGATTTAATGAGTTTACGGGCATGGGAGATATGGGAGGATTGTGCCATTTGCCGCGCTTTGACATTTATCGGATCGACTTTTAACAGGTTTTTGGCAAATCCTGCTGCCTTTTTAAAGGCTTTTTTATTGGTAGCCGCTTCCATGGCGATTAATAAAACATCACTTTCTTTGGGAAACTGCTTTACAGCGGCATCAACCCATTTGTTATACTCTTTTGGTTCGTCGTTGTGTTTATACCATTGAATTAATTTAAGATAACTGCTTTTGTCGTCTGGATCGAGTTCTAGGCTGTGGGCTAGATCGTTTGGCACGTTGTCATCGTCAAAAGTTTCACCTCGTTCTTCTGTCAGTTTAACCAGATGACGTAAAATTAAAGCGGCCTTGATGGCGCTATCTTTGGCCGGCAGCTGTGGTTTGATATGATTCACACATAAGCGCCAGTGTTTTTCTGCCTGGTATAAATGCCAATCATCATCTCTATGGGAACGTTCACGGCGTTCATAGCTGAGGGCGGTGATACGGGTTTTTTCAAATGGGGAAAGTGAGCCAAAGGTTTTTTCATAAAGTTTCATACCCGGCAAGTAGCTTGGCAATAAGGCTAGGCAAAATTGACGTGTATAGGTTTCACCAAAAAACGATTGGTGAGCGATAACGGTTTCCATCAGGGCTTTGTGGCTATCTCGTTTTGCCGCTGTTTGTAAGGTAGAAAAGACTTTCAGTTGTTTTTTGTCCCAGCCTTTCAGGTGGGCTATGAGGGTTTGTTCGTTAGAACCGAGTTGATTCAATTGTTCCAGTTGTACTTCACCGGGTTGCCCTGCTAGTCGTATCAATTTTGCAAAATGGGTATACGGTGAGGTTAAGGGCACTTTTTCTAATAATTGATGGGCACCATTTGGCTCAGACTCTATGATAAGTAGGGCCTTGATAATCGTGCGAATATCTCGATAGGGAGAGCGAAACGGAATTTGTTTGAGATAGTCTTCGGTGGCTCGTTCATCGAACTGGGCGTAAGCATCTAATGCGGCTTTAACGAGCGTATAGTGTTTAATTAAAGGGATATCATCGGGAAAAGCGTCTGTGATTTCCTTATTTCCGGCCAGTATTAAGGCACCAAAATGAACCCATAATTGGCGAACCAATTCGTCTGGCAATTCGTCGGCAGATTCGACTAATAAGCGAGCAGCCTTGAGATGGCGGCCGCCCTGTATTAGCCAGTGGAGGTATTGATCAAACTGTTTTTTATCATCGCACAAGTTAGCGCGATTTTCCCATAATACTGCGGCTTCTTTGTACAATCCTTTGTTCGCTAAAGCTTCTGCACGTAACAAATATGATTTTTCAAGTGCCACTTGCCATTCTTCGCGTTGTTCTCTTTTTAAGAGTTGTTTATAAGCTTCAATCGCTTCTTTATAATGAGATTTTGTTAATAAATCAGCGGCTTTAGCTTCTAATGTTTCAATGGGCAGGTTTTGAGGCGTTTTTTTCTTTTTAGGCATTGTTGTGAGGTTAAATGGTTCAGAAAAGGGGTTTTACCCTATTTAATAATTATCAATTATAAATTATAAATTATAAAAAGCGGACAGTAAAAAGAAGTCCGTTTTTTATTGAAACGCTGTATTTCAAATCATTTTATTTTAATTTTGTAGTGATTAACAGGATGTTAGGAAAATTTTAAAAAAGAGAAGGCTTTAGACGGTAGATTTATCAGGATTGAAGCTAATTAAAATATCCAATAATTTATACATCAATTTGGTCACTACAATTTGATTTTAATTTTACGGACTTAATTAATGGTTTTTTTATTATACCCTATTTTTATAACAGACTTATAGCCTCGTTTTTGTGAGAAGGCATCTCGTCTTGATGGCGCTTCGAGAGAGGTTATAAATACCTATTTTTTATATAATAATAAGCCTTTAAAAATTTAAACATCGGTTATAATAGCGTTCGCGATTGAAAGTGATTGACTTTTGTAAAGTGATGCTGAATGCAAATTCAATTTCACGCTAAAAATGAAAAAATGAACACTTTGCAGTTATCAGTTATTAAAAACTGGCGATTGATTATGTCAAGGCCAAGAAGATTATTCTTCCAAACGATGAAGGCTGAGTCGACTTCTTATCACTGATAAACACTGATTTTCCTTTTGAATCGGGTTAATTATTACAGATAAGCGAGTGCTGGGCAACAATAAAGCCTACTCTACAACTGATAACTGAAATCTGAAAAAAGTGACGTATTTTATTGAAAATACTTTATTAATCAATGGGAAAGAAAAAATTATCAAATTTATAACGAATTGCTGTTATAATAATTAAGTTGCGCTAGAATTTTGCTGAAATTGTTCTTAACTCATTAGCATATTCATCAAAGGAGCACACACTGCATTTAATTTATTACCCAATATGACACAAAGTTATACCTTTTGGGGAGGTTGACACTCTACTCTTTAAAGGATAACAATAAAAAAAGATAACGGTTTTACCCTTTAAACGGGTAGCTCACTAGACTTGATTCGTCAATTCTCACCTCGGTGAGCATTTCACGGCTTGGCCGACTGTCATTTTTAAGGCTATTCGTAGTGCGTTATAGCACCAAACTGTTGGGACTGCTCAACTAGGATTTGAGTTGTAATTCGTCTTGGTTATCTTTCGTTCGCGAATAACCTAATGGGCAACTTTGTCTCACTTTTTAGGAACAGTTTATAACGCAGATGAGTAAAGTAGGTGTAACTAATGTAGGAAAAGAAGACATGACTGAAGATATAGATGATAAAAGTAAACGCCGATTTTTGATTGCGGCGACGACTGTAGTTGGCGGGGTTGGGGCAGGCTTTGCGTCGGTTCCCTTTGTTTTGTCCATGCGACCAAGTGCTAAAACGCAAGCCGCTGGGGCCCCGGTTGAAGTTGATATCAGTAAAATAGAAGACGGTCAAAAACTGACCATTGAGTGGCGCGGGAAACCCGTTTGGATTGTTAAACGCACCGCCAAAAATTTGGACGATTTGCCCTCTTTAAGCGTCAAATTGAGTGATCCTGATTCCGCTGTCGAGCAGCAACCAAGTTATGCTAAAAATTCAACCCGCTCGATTAAGCCTGAATATCTCGTGGTCATTGGTATTTGTACGCACTTAGGCTGTTCGCCAAGTTATATCAAAGAAGATGATCCCCATGACTTAGGTAACGAGTGGAAGGGCGGCTTTTTCTGTCCGTGCCACGGTTCATTCTTTGACTTAGCAGGGCGTGTCTATCAAGGTGTGCCTGCCCCGACTAATTTGGTCGTCCCCCCTCATGCTTATCTCAGCAATACTCGTATTGTGGTAGGTGTTGATTCTCAAGAAGGAGTGGCCTCATGAATAAAATACTGACTGCCAGTTTGGACTGGGTGGATACACGTTTCCCTTTAAGCAAGATGTGGAACGAACATCTAGCACAATATTATGCCCCGAAGAATTTTAATGTTTGGTATTACTTCGGTTCGTTGGCTTTATTAGTGCTGGTGTTGCAAATTGTTACGGGTATTTTTCTCGCGACTAATTACAAGCCAGATGCGGCTTTAGCGTTTGGCACGGTTGAATACATTATGCGTGATGTCGAGTATGGTTGGCTGATTCGCTATATGCACTCAACTGGAGCATCCTTCTTCTTTATTGTGGTTTACCTACACATGTTTAGAGCCTTGCTCTATGGTTCTTATAGAAAACCGCGAGAACTCTTGTGGATTATCGGGATGTTTATTTACTTATGCTTGATGGCTGAATCCTTTTTAGGCTATTTGTTACCGTGGGGACAAATGTCTTTTTGGGGGGCACAGGTTATCATTTCCTTGTTTGGAGCCATTCCTTGGGTTGGTGAAGACTTGGCTGTGTGGGTACGGGGTGATTATGTGATTGCCGATGCGACGTTAAACCGTTTCTTCGTTTACCATGTGGTTTTAGTACCCATTATTCTGCTTGGTTTAGCGGTGGTACACATCATTGCTTTGCATGAAGTTGGTTCTAACAATCCTGATGGGATTGAAATCAAGAAAAACAAAGATCCTGAAACGGGCATTCCAAGAGATGGTATTCCCTTTCATCCCTATTACACGGTTAAAGATATTGTTGGTGTGGCCGTGTTTCTGATCCTTTTTTCTTGGGTGATCTTCTACGCGCCAGAATTGGGGGGATATTTCATTGAACATAACAACTTTTTCCCCGCTGATCCGATGAAGACTCCGACGCATATTGCGCCACTGTGGTACTTCACCCCGTTTTATGCCATTTTACGTGCTGTACCAGAGAAATTATTGGGTGTGATAGCGATGGGGGCTGCTATTTTTGTCTTGTTTCTCCTCCCTTGGTTGGATCGTAGTCCGGTCAAATCCATTCGTTATAAAGGTTGGATTTTTAAACTGGCTTTAGCCTTATTCATCATTAGCTTTTTTGGATTGTGCTACTTGGGTATGGAAGCGCCTACACAAACGAAAACTTGGTTTGCACGGCTGTTTTCTGTGATTTACTTTGGCTTTTTCTTGTTAATGCCTTGGTATTCCAAATGGGATAAGACTAAACCTGTACCAGAGAGGGTGACTGACTGATGAGACGAGTAATTCTAGCTTTAACCTTGTTATTACCCACAATGGCCTTTGCCACAAGTGGTGGTATTGAATTGCAACATGCAGACAATGACATCTTTGATAAAGCTTCATTGCAAGCGGGTGCCAAGCTGTTTGTCAATTACTGTATGGGTTGTCATTCTGCCCAATATGTTCGCTTTTCCCGTATGGGCAAAGACTTGGGCCTGAGTGATGATGAATTGAAAGAAAATCTCATGTTTAGTACCGAAAAAGTCGGTGAAACCATGACGATTGCTATGGCTCCGGATGAAGCCAAAAGATGGTTTGGTGTTACGCCTCCTGATTTGAGTGTGATTGCTCGTGCCCGTGGTGTAGATTGGTTGTATACCTATTTGCTCACTTTTTATTTAGATCCTTCGAGGCCGTGGGGTGTCAATAATCTTGTCTTTAAGGATGTGGGTATGCCCCATGTTTTATGGGAACAACAAGGTTGGCAAAAGCCGGTTTATGGGACGGTCACAGATGATGAAGGTAAATCCCATCAAGTGATTAAGTCACTGGAATTGGTAAACCCGGCTGATGAGGCGAAAGCTGATCAGTATAAAAAGGATGTGCGCGATTTAGTCAACTTCCTTGATTACATGGGTGAACCTGCTAAATTAGAAAGAAAAAGCTTAGGTTGGAAGGTGATGTTATTCCTGTTCGTATTCTTGATATTCGCTTATTTACTGAAGAAAGAATATTGGCGAGATATACACTAACCAGCGATATGTTATCAAGTTCCACGCCAAAGTTTTTTTTTCAAAAATTTTGGCGTGGAAAACAGTTATCACGGTTCAGTGTTCATCTGGTTTATCTGGTTTATCTGCTTAAGTTGATAAGTTCACAATAAGCTTTTCAGTATTTTAGTGACACTAAATGCTATATGAGGTGAGAAATTTCGAAACAAATCATTCATAGCGTATTTTATTTCTTGCTTTGTGATCGGCTTGCAAAATTTATTGATATTTATTGAGCATTTGACAGGCGAATCGCTTCTTATGTTATTGCGAATCAAAATATAATCAATAAAAAGTTCTATATTTGATAACCGAATAAATTCTATCTTTTAAGGCGCTTTATCGTACAAAAAACAATTAATAACCAATTACTTATGAATATA
>Ga0316201_10001403_pt1 | contig 16132 bp, 15 predicted proteins | sample CS6wburrow_MG_FD_204516 | JGI IMG/M metagenome (GOLD analysis project Ga0316201, IMG submission 204516) | Coastal sediment microbial communities from Delaware Bay, Delaware, United States - CS-6 worm burrow | ecosystem: Environmental > Aquatic > Marine > Coastal > Sediment | place: USA... | reverse complement strand
GAATGATCGCCACCGCGACCCTTGGCGATATCATGAAACAGGCCAGCAAGATAAAGCAGTTCGGGTTTTTTCAGATGATGAAAAATGCCGCTGGCCAGCGGGAATTCATGGCAGTGATCAGGCACTGCAAATCGCCGCAGATTACGCACCACAAATAAAGTGTGCTGGTCAACCGTGTAGGCATGAAACAAATCATACTGCATGCGCCCGACAATCATGTCGAATGCCGGAATATAACGCGCGAGGATGCCATAGCGGTTCATGCGGCGCAGTTCATGGGTGATGCCACGCGACTGTCGCATGATGGACATAAACAGCGATTTGGCTTCGCCCGAGTTGCGAAATTCGTCATTAATCAGCGAACGGCTCTCGCGCACCAGGCGTATGGTTTCTGCGCGAACGCCCTGGATTTCAGCATGGGTCTGCATTAACAAAAACAGTTCCAGCAGGCAGGTCGGGTTTTCCCTGAATACATTCGGATGCCTGGCTTCGATGTAGCCGTGTTGCACCTGGAATTGATCGTTGATTTGCACCGGATCACCGGTCTGGTCTTTATAAATTATGGCTTCACGAAAAAGCTGCAGCAACATTTCATTGAGCCGTTCATGTTCCATCACCGTGCGATAGTACTGCTGCATGAACTGTTCGATGGCGAGGTTGCCTTCGACGCCACTGGGGTCATCCTTGAAGCCGAACTCAATCGCGAGGTCGCGCTGGTAGTCGAACGAAAGCCGATCTTCGCGACGGTCTGTGAGGTAGTGCAGGCTGCATCGAATGCGCCACAGCAGTTGCTGGCCTCTTAATAATGAATCGAGTTCGTACTGGCGCAGAAAATTATGTTCGACCAGTTGTTGCAATCGTTCGGCGCCGAAGTGGCGCTTCGCTACCCAGCCGATCATTTGTATGTCGCGCAGGCCACCAACGCCTTCCTTGATGTTGGGTTCGAGGTTATACGCCGTGTCGTTAAACTTGCCGTTGCGCATCACCTGTTCTTCAAGCTTGGCTTGAAAGAACGCCTGCGCATCCCAGATGTATTCCGGGCCGGTGAGGGTTTTCATCTGCTGGAACAGGCCGTCATCGCCGCATAGCAAACGCGCTTCCATAATATTGGTCGCCACGGTGATGTCGCGCGTGGCTTCGTTCACACATTCATCCACGGTGCGTACGCTGTGACCGATTTCGAGCCGGCTGTCCCACAGCAGCATTAACAGTTTTTCAATCGCAGTGCGGGTGGCATCGCTCTCGTCACCTTCGAGCAGAATCATCAGGTCGATATCGGAATGTGGGTGCAGCTCGCGGCGGCCGTAACCGCCCACCGCTACCAGCGATACTTTTTGTGCAATGCTGGTAAAAATGTGCTGGAACACGGTGATGAGCAGACGATCAACAATGCGCGCACGGCCGTGCACAATGGCTTCGACGTCGGCGCCGGCCCGGTAGTAGGCTTTGAGACCGGCATTCAGATGGGTGACGGCCTGCTTGATCGCGGGCAATGCCTGTGCCGGTTGTTCAGTGAGGGTTTTTGCCAGCGCGCGCTCGTCCAGCAGCGCATCGATGGCATCGGCGGGCTGGCTCGGCGCAGCAAATGGTTTCATATTTCATCACCCGGGCACTGGGTCAGGATATCGTGGCCCTCATCGGTGACCAGGATGGTGTGCTCCCATTGCGCCGAGGGGCTGTGGTCCTTGGTAACCACGGTCCAGTTATCGTTGAGCAGTTTCACATCGCGGCGGCCGGCGTTGATCATGGGTTCGATGGTAAAGGTCATGCCGGGTTCGAGCACCATGCCGGTGCCGGCCTTGCCATAGTGCAGTACCTGGGGGTCTTCGTGAAAACCACGGCCGATACCGTGGCCACAGTACTCACGCACCACCGAGCAATGGTTGCGCTCGGCGTGTTGCTGAATGATATGGCCAATGTCACCGAGGCGTGTGCCCGGTTTGACCAGGCCGATGCCCAGGCGCATGCATTCGAGTGCGATCTGGGTGACGCGCTGTGCTTTCACCGGGGGTTCGCCGACAAAGAACATCTTGCTGGTGTCACCGTGAAATTCGTCCTTGATGACGGTGATGTCAATATTGACGATGTCGCCGTTTTTCAGCTTTTTGTTGCCGGGAATACCATGGCACACCTGGTGATTGACCGAGGTGCAGATCGATTTAGGAAATCCATGGTAGTTCAGCGGTGCCGGAATCGCCTGCTGAACGTTGACGATGTAGTCATGGCAGATGCGGTCGAGCTCATCCGTGGTCACCCCGGCCTGAACATGGGGGCGGATCATTTGCAGCACCTCACCGGCGAGGCGCCCGGCGATGCGCATTTTTTCGATTTCAGCAGCAGATTTTATATGGACAGACACGTAATATTTCTTCTATTCTCAGTGGCTTGGCAGAACTATGCAGGCCAGGCCTGCTATTCCGATGATTGTTTCCTTTGGCTATATATGGTATAAAGCCGCCGCGCCGGGTGTTGCCCGGCACACAAGGCGATATTCTGCCACGAATGCATCCTGAGTTACGGCAAAAGATGACATCGCGGCCACTATATCGAATTTTACTACGCACATACACCGACACATGTAATAGGGTGCCGTCAGGATAACCTTCAAGGTTTCCTAACTCGGTTATTACATGGGGTGTATGGAGGCAAAACCCTGACAGGAGAACTCATGTCTACAGTATCCATGCGCCTGATGCTCGAAGCTGGCGTGCACTTTGGTCACCAGACCCGTTTCTGGAACCCTAAAATGGCCGACTATATTTTCGGTTCACGTAACAAGATCCATATCGTCAATCTTGAAAAAACCCTGCCGCTCTATAATGATGCGACCAACGCTATGGGCAAAATTGCTTCACAGCGCGGCACCGTTCTGTTTGTTGGCACCAAGCGTGCGGCGCGCGGCATCGTTGGCGAAGAGGCCAGCCGTTGTGGCATGCCCTATGTCAATCATCGCTGGCTCGGTGGCATGCTCACCAATTACAAGACGATTCGCCAGTCCATCCAGCGCCTGGCAGATATCGAAGAAATGTTTGTCAATGATTCAGTCAATAAACTCGTCAAGAAAGAAATCCTCAGCCTGAGTCGCGAAAAAGACAAGCTCGAGAAAGTACTCGGCGGTATCAAGGATATGAAAGGCCTGCCAGATGCATTGTTCGTGATCGATGTTGGCCATGAAAATATTGCTGTGCTCGAAGCCAACAAGCTGGGCATTCCGGTGTTTGGCATTGTTGATACAAACAATTCGCCCGACGGTATTGATTACGTGATCCCGGGCAATGATGATGCAATCAAGGCCATACGTCTTTACACCCAGGGTGTCGCCGATGCCGTGATTGAAGGCCGTGCTGCCGCTGTGATCCAGAAGGCCGAGAAGGCTGAAGAAGCGCCCGCGAGGGCGCCGGTGAAAAAAGCGACCATCAAAAAGAAAGCTGCTGCAAAAGTTGCCAAGACAGAAACTGTAGAAGCTGCTGATGAAAAAGCCGCAGAGCCTGCAAAGAAAGAAGCTGCGCCTGCTGCTAAAGCTGAACCTGCTGCTAAAGCTGAACCTGCTGCTAAAGCTGAACCTGCTGCTCAAGCTGCGCCGGCAAAAAAAGCAGCACCTGCTAAAAAGGCCGCAGCGCCGAAGAAAAAGGCCGCTGTAAAGAAAAAGGCAGCGCCGAAGAAAAAAGCAGCCGCGAAGAAAGACGCATAACGTGTAATAAGGCCCAGGGTGTATCGGGTCACAAAGAAATTTAAGAGGTAATAATATGCAGATAAGTGCTGCTATGGTTAAAGAACTGCGCGAGCGTACCGGCTCGGGCATGATGGAATGTAAAAAAGCGCTGCAGGAAGCCAATGGTGATATCGATGCCGCTATCGAAAACATGCGCAAATCCGGTCTCGCCAAGGCCGACAAGAAAGCCAGCCGTGTGGCTGCTGAAGGTCGGGTTGCGATCCAGATCAGTGATGACGGCAAATCCGCCGTGGTGATTGAAGTCAACTGTGAAACCGACTTTGTCTCCGGCGGTGATGACTTCATTGATTTTGCAAATGCAGTGGCCAGAACTGCGCTGAACAATAATCCAGCGAGCATCGAAGCGCTTGCTGCGCTGCCGATTGAAGGCGGCAGTGAGAGCGTTGACGAGAAACGCCAGGCAATGGTTGCCAAGATTGGTGAAAACATCCAGTTGCGTCGGTTCGAATTGCTGCAATCCAAAGGCGGTGCTTTTGGCAGTTACCTGCACGGTACCCGCATCGGTGTTCTGGTCGAGATTGAAAATGGCAATGACGAGCTGATGAAAGATGTTGCCATGCACATAGCTGCAAGCAGCCCGATTTGCGTGTCTGAATCTGATGTACCGGCCGATGTGCTGGAAAAAGAAAAGGACATTCTGCGTGCACAGGCACTGGAAAGTGGCAAGCCTGCAGACATTGTAGAAAAAATGCTGGTCGGTCGAGTGCGCAAGTATCTTGCTGAAATTACCCTGCTGGGCCAGCCATTCGTCAAGGACCCGGACAAAACAGTCGACGCACTGTTGAAAGATGCAGGTGCGAGCGTGGTTCGATTTGTACGTTATGCTGTTGGTGAAGGTATCGAGAAGAAGCAGGATAACTTCGCCGACGAAGTCATGGCGCAAATCAAAGCCAGCTGAAGCGGACACTCTCTACACAACAAAAAAACCGGGAATTACACCCCGGTTTTTTTGCAAGTATGCGGGCATTTATTAAACTTTAACGTGTTTGATGAATGACATAAATATAACAACCGCATTACTTTAGTTCGGGTTCAGGTAAGCCGGGTTTCATTCACCGGCCCTGGCTCGCCCGGGCCCGGTATTTAATTTATAACAGGATCGGATAAGCAGCATGGCAAATACAGTTTTATACAAGCGTGTATTGCTCAAACTCAGCGGTGAAGCGCTGATGGGGAGTTGTGATTACGGGATTGATCCGGCAATGATGCAACGTGTCGCCAGTGAAATTGCCGCCGTGGTCGACATGGGCGTGCAGGTTGGACTGGTGATCGGCGGTGGTAATATATTCCGCGGTGCCGGGCTTGCAGCTTCGGGCATGGATCGCGTTACCGGTGACCACATGGGCATGCTGGCCACGGTCATCAATAGCCTGGCAATGCAGGATGCACTGGAAAAATACGGCAAGGAAACCCGCGTTATGTCTGCGGTTCGAATCAATCGCATGTGCGAAGAATATGTTTGTCGTCGCGCGTTGCGCCATCTCGAAAAAAACCGCGTGGTCATTTTTGCAGCGGGCACGGGTAATCCGTTTTTTACCACAGACACAGCAGGTTGCCTGCGTGCAATTGAAATCCAGTCGGACATCATCATGAAAGCCACCAAGGTAAACGGGGTGTATGATTCTGATCCGGCGAAAAACCCGAACGCGAAACGTTATGAGACATTGTCGGTTGATGAAGTTTTGCAAAAAGATCTGAAGGTCATGGACACCACTGCAATTGTCATGTGTCGCGACAACAAGCTGCCATTGCGTGTATTCAATCTTAATGATGCCGGTGCATTGCCGGCGGCGATGACAGATGCATCAATTGGAACCACGGTTGTAATGTGAGGATTTATGATAGATGAAATTACCAAAGACGCTGATATGCGTATGCAAAAAAGCGTCGATGCACTCAGCCAGGAATTGCTCAAGATACGCACCGGCCGTGCGCACCCGAGTTTGCTCGACCATTTGACCGTGCCTTACTACGGCAGTGAGACCCCATTGAAGCAGGTCGCCAATGTCACGGTTGAGGATTCACGCACCCTGGTCGTATCGCCCTGGGAAAAAGACATGGTCAAGGCGGTTGAAAAAGCCATCATGACGGCCAATCTTGGCCTGAACCCGTCTACTGCCGGCACCGTCATTCGTATTCCAATGCCGCCGCTGACTGAAGAGCGTCGTCGTGACCTGGTGCGCGTAGTCAAGCAGGAAGCTGAAGGCGCACGCGTCGCCGTGCGTAATATTCGGCGTGACGCGAACAGCGACTTCAAGGAACTGCTCAGGGAAAAAGAAATTTCTGAAGATCAATGCCGTGATGCTGAAGACGGTATCCAGAAACTCACCGACAGTTATGTTGCCATGATTGATAAAGTACTGGTGACGAAAGAAGCCGAATTGATGGAAATATAGGGCTGACAGGCTCTGTACATCAATGGGTAACTCTGACGACTCGAAAGCTGCTGCAACAATAAAACCACGTCATATTGCCGTGGTCATGGACGGTAACGGACGCTGGGCGACAAAACGATTGTTACCGCGCACCGCGGGACACAAAGCAGGTGTCAATGCTACGCGTGCAATGGTTGAAAATTGTGTGCGCCATGGTATCGAAGCGCTGACTATTTTCGCCTTCAGTAGTGAAAACTGGAACCGACCAGAAAAAGAAGTCGACAGCCTGATGTCACTGTTCGTTAAGACCCTGGCCTCTGAAATTAAAAAATTACACAAGCAAAACGTACGCGTGTTGTTTATTGGTGATCGCGCACGTTTCAACAGCAAGCTGCAGCAGGGCATCACTGAAGCCGAGGCGCTCACGGCTAACAATACCGGACTGGCTTTGAACATTGCCGCCAATTACGGTGGCCGCTGGGACATCGTCAATGCCTGCCGGCAGCTGGTCAATAAAATCAGCAATGGTGAAATCGGCGCTGATGATATTGATGAGCAAAGTTTTGCTGCCCAGTTAAGCCTGTCACATCTACCGGCGCCGGACCTGTTTATACGCACCGGTGGTGAACAGCGCATTAGCAATTTTCTGCTCTGGCAATGCGCGTATTCCGAGTTTTATTTCAGCCAGGCATTATGGCCCGACTTCGACGAAGCTGAACTGATCAGGGCGCTCGAAGAATTTTCTACCCGCCAGCGCCGCTTTGGCAAAACCTCGCAGCAGCTCAATGAATTAAACAATTCTAAACAGCAGGGTGTCGGCTGATGCTGTGGCAGCGCGTTTTAACTGCAATCCCGCTGGCAGCATTTGTCGTCTGGATGCTGTTGTTCCAGCCGACAAACGTGGTGATTTACCTGTTTCTGTTCGTGGCTTTTCTGGCCGGGTTTGAATGGGCGCGACTCTCGGGCGTGCAGGCCGTTGCACTGCGTATCGGCATCGCTGCACTGATATCATTAATGTCGTGGTTCGTGCTCCAGCTTGAGCCCGCGATGAGGCAATGGTTCGTGATAGCAGCCGTGCTCTGGTGGCTTGCGATAGCATTCTACCTGCGCGGCGCAAAACCGCGTGAAGTGACACAGCAGCTCTCAATTGATAAATTGCTCGCAGGCGTATTAATCGTGCCTGCAGCCGTGGTGGCAATGACCGTCCTGCATGCGGGCGTGCAGGGCCCGCACTGGTTGTTGTACGGACTGATGCTGGTCTGGGTGGCTGATATCGGCGCTTATTTTGCCGGCCGGCGTTTTGGTAAACACAAGCTGGCACCCGCACTCAGCCCCGGTAAAACCCGCGAAGGTTTATACGGTGCGCTGCTGGCGACCTCTATATATAGTTTCATCGCGAGTTTCTATTTTCAGCTGAATGTAGAACTGACTGCGTTTTTATTGCTGCTATCAGTCGCGCTCACCCTGATATCCGTCATCGGTGATTTATACGAAAGCCTGCTCAAGCGCGAAGCCGGCGTCAAGGACAGTGGCCAGCTGCTGCCAGGCCATGGCGGCATGCTCGATCGCATCGACAGTGTGCTGGCAGCGATGCCGCTGTTTTTACTCGGCATGCACTGGCTGATTCAGCCATTTTTTGGAACTCTGTTGTGAGCCGCGGCATAACCCTGTTAGGTTCAACCGGCAGTATCGGTTGCAGCGCACTGGATGTCATCGCGCGGAACGCAGCGCTCTACCACGTGGTTGCGCTGTCTGCGAATACCGACGTCGACCAGCTCGAAGCGCAATGCCTGAAATGGCGGCCCGAATTTGCTGTCATGTGCGACCAGGCCGCGGCAGAAAACCTGCGCCAGCGTTTGCTGCAAGCCGGCAGTGACACCGAAGTACTGGCGGGCGTCGAAGGGCTCAGCCGGGTGGCCGGGCTGGCGCAGGTCGATACTGTCATCGCAGGCATTGTCGGCGCCGCCGGCCTGTTGCCGGCACTGGCCGCGGCGGAGGCCGGTAAACGCATCCTGCTGGCCAATAAAGAAGCCCTGGTCATGTCCGGCAGCCTGTTTATGGAGACGGTCAAACAACATGGCGCCACCCTGTTGCCAGTGGACAGCGAACATAACGCGATATTTCAGTGCCTGCCGGCACAGGCCCAGCAGGTTCAGCATCACGGCGAACACCAGCTGCAGCAGCAGGGCGTTAAGCGTATTTTGCTGACTGCAAGTGGTGGCCCGTTCCGCACGCGTGATATTGAGTCACTCTCGGCAGTCACACCGGCGCAGGCGGTGAATCATCCTAACTGGGACATGGGGCGCAAGATATCAGTCGATTCCGCCACCATGATGAACAAGGGGCTCGAAGTCATCGAAGCGCGCTGGCTGTTTGATATTTCAGAGTCACAGATCGACGTTGTGATTCATCCGCAAAGTGTGATTCATTCCATGGTGTCCTACAACGATGGTTCGGTGCTGGCGCAGCTGGGTAATCCTGATATGCGAACCCCGATTGCGCATGCGCTGGCCTGGCCGGAGCGCATCAGTTCAGGGGTTGAACCTCTGGATATATTCAAGGTCGCAAAGCTGGAGTTCGAAAAGCCTGACATGCGCCGTTTCCCGTGCCTTGCGTTGTGTTATGAAGCGATGCGGCGCGGTGGCAATGCCAGTATTGTGCTGAATGCAGCAAATGAAATTGCTGTCGACGCTTTTCTCGAGGGCAGGCTGGGTTTTACCGGTATTGCACACGTGATCGAACAATGCCTTGCGCACGCCGACTCGAAGTCAGATGTTAGCAGCCTGCAATTGATCCTGGATGCAGATACCCACGCGCGCGCTCTGGCGCGTGAATTTGTCGATAAACAACCTAAATGCCTCGCCGTTTGAGCATAGTAACGAAACTGAAATCATATGAACGTATTACATAGCCTGTTCTTTTTTATCGTCGCGATTGGCGTGCTGGTCACATTTCACGAATTCGGTCATTACTGGGTCGCGCGTAAAGCCGGCGTCAAGGTGTTGCGGTTTTCAATTGGCTTTGGCAAACCGCTGCTTAAATGGACGCGACAGACAAAGGGCGACACGATTGAATACGTGATCGCTGCGATTCCGCTGGGCGGCTATGTGAAAATGCTGGACGAGCGCGAAGCCGGTGTCGCCGAAGCTGATCGCGCGCGCGCATTCAATACCCAGCCATTGAGTAGCCGTGCAGCCATCGTGGTCGCCGGGCCGTTGTTTAATTTCATCCTGGCAATTTTCTTCTACTGGCTGGTATTCGTGCTGGGTGCCACGGTCGAACGCCCGCTGCTGGGCCAGCCAGACAAAGATTCACTCGCAGAACAGGCGGGATTTGTTTCCGGTGAAGAAGTGGTGCGTATCGGCAGCACCGACATAGAATCCTGGAACCAGTTGCGCGTGGCACTGATAGACGAAGGCCTCAACGGTGGCGACGTCGAATTTGAAGTGCGTGACGAGGACGGCGTACAACAGGTGCACGTGCTCAACCTTGCCGACACCCGCCTGCTGGAACACGAAGGCGACATCGTCAGCATGCTCGGCTTCGCTCGCTGGTGGCCGCAGTTACCGCCGGTGATTGGCGGCGTGGTTGAGGAGGGCGCTGCGAGCATGGCCGGTCTGCAGGCCGGTGATCGCGTGCTCAGTATTGACGGCACACCGATGCCCGACTGGGATACCATCGTCGAGACCGTGCGCGGTAACTCGGGCCATGCGCTGGAATTTTTGATAGTGCGTGATTCAAGCGAGTTATCGGTGACGGTGATCCCCGGCAGTCGTGAAATCGACGGCGTCGCCACCGGGTATATCGGCGCGTATCAACAGGTGCCTGACGAGGTCAGGGACCGTTTGTTGACTGTTCAGCAATACGGCGTGTTCGATGCCATTCCGCGCGCGATCGAAAAAACCTGGGACATGTCGGTGCTGACCCTGCGCGTGTTATGGAAAATGGTCAGCGGTGAAGCCTCACTGGCAAACATATCCGGCCCGATTACGATCGCGAAGTACGCCGGTGTCACTGCCCAGATAGGCCTGACCACGTTTATCAGTTTCCTGGCGATTATTTCACTCAGCCTGGGTGTGCTGAATTTATTGCCCGTGCCCATGCTGGATGGCGGGCATCTACTGTATTATCTGATCGAGCTGGTAAAAGGCTCACCGGTATCCGAGGCATTTGAAGCGCGTGGCCAGCAAATTGGCATGCTGGTGCTCGTTATGTTAATGAGTATCGCGCTGTTCAATGATTTTCAGCGTTTGTTGCAATGAGAACGCCATGCAAAACGGTTGTATAAAAATAATAAAAATAATCCTGTTTGCTTTTTGCCTGTTAGCTGCCACGGCACATGCAGCAGAAAGCTTCATTATTGACGGTATCAAGATTGAAGGCCTCGAACGCCTGACTGACGGTACCTTGCTCAACTATCTTCCGGTACAGGAGGGTGACCCGCTCGATGACAAGCAGATCGTGTTTGCGATCAAGGAACTGTATAAAACCGGATTTTTTACCGATGTGCAGTTACTGCGCGAAGGCAATACCCTGCTGGTGCGGGTGAAAGAACGGCCCTCAATTTCAGAAGTGACGTTCTCGGGCAATTCAGATATTGATGACAAGACGCTGGAAGACGCACTCAAGGATATCGGCATACTCAAGGGCCGCATCTATAATCGTTCGTTGCTGGAGCAATTATCAGCAGAGCTCGAACGTGTCTACTTCAGCCAGGGTAAATACGGCATACGTATTACCACCAAGGTCACGGAACTGGACCAGAACCGGGTTGATATCGACATCGAAATTTCCGAAGGTCGTGTCGCGCTGATCAAACAGATTAATATCATCGGCAACGAAGTGTTTGACAACGACACCCTGCTGGATGAAATCGAACTCGGCAGCAGTGATGACATCTCTGTATTTTCAAGTGCAGATGAATACTCAAAACCCAAGCTCAATGCCGACCTTGAAACTCTGCGTTCCTATTATATGGATCGCGGTTACATCAAGTTTTCATCTGATTCGACCCAGGTATCGATAACCCCCGACAAGAAAGACATTTATGTCACTATCAATATTGAAGAAGGCGAGCAGTATTCGATAAGCGACGTTACGCTCACGGGTGAAATGGTGATCGATAAAGCCATTCTCGAAGCGCTGATCACGACCAAACCGGGTGAAATCTTTTCCCGCAAGGAAATGACGAGCTCGCAAAAAGCACTGCAGGACAGGCTGGGCAAGATTGGCTATGCCTTTGCCAAGGTGAATATTGCGCCCCAGGTGGATGATGACAAGCGCGAAATCGCGCTCGCGTATATTGTTGAACCCGGCAGAAAAGTCTATGTGCGGCAGATCAACTTCCGTGGAAATTTCAAAACCCATGATGTTGTGTTGCGACGCGAGATGCGCCTGCTGGAAGGTTCAGTGCTTGCCAGTGACCGACTCGAACGATCCAAAATACGTTTGCAACGCCTGAGCTATCTTGAAGAAGTCAAAATGAATACCGTGCAAGTGCCCGGCACTGCTGACCAGGTAGACCTTGATGTCTCGGTAGAAGAACGCCTCTCGGGCAGCTTTAATATCGGCGCGGGCTTCTCGCAAACCCAGGGTTTCCTGTTCAATGTCGGCCTCACACAGGAAAACCTGTTTGGTACCGGGCAGCGACTCGCGGTGGATTTGAATACCGATTCTGCCAACACTATTTATAGTGTGTCGTTTACCGATCCATATTACACCCTCGACGGTGTCAGCCGAACCATCAGCGCCTCGTATCGCGATCGTAATGCGGCGGAAGAAGATATAACCAATTTTGAAACCAGCACTTATAGCGCCAATGTCAATTACGGTATCCCGCTGAGCGAATACAACACCCTGCGACTGGGCTATGGTTATAGCCATATACAACTGCGCCTGTCGTCGAACCCGTCCGATGTGATCACCGATTTTGTCAGTAGCAACGGTTCTGTGTTTGACAGTTTTATTCTGTCGACCAGCTTTACGCACGACACGCGTAACCGCAGTGTATTTGCCACTGAGGGCAGTTCGCAGTACCTCGGGCTGGATGTGAGCGTACCGGGCAGTGATCTTGAGTACTATAAGCTGGCTTACAATACCAAGTTCTATTTTGATATTGGCAGCGACCTGGTGCTGTTGCTGCGTTCCAACCTGGCGTATGGCAATGGCTATGGCAGCGATGGTGAACTGCCTTTCTTCGAACGCTATTTCGCCGGCGGCCTGAGCACGGTGCGCGGCTACGAGAGCAATTCACTCGGCCCGCGTGACAATACCGGCGAACCGATAGGTGGTAATATGCGGGTCACTGCTGGTGCGGATTTAGTATTTCCGATACCATTCGTCGAGAAAGCACCAAAATCAGTGCGTTTTAGTGCATTTTACGACATCGGCAACGTATACCTGGACGACCTGCCCACGTTTGACTCGGACTTTAACGGGTTTGACAGCAGCCAGTTGCGTACCTCGGTCGGTTTGTCTTTTGTATGGCTGGCGCCCATCGGCCCGCTCAGGTTTAGCTGGGCGAAGGCACTCAATGACGTGCCGGGTGATAATTTACGTAACTTCCAGTTCAGTATTGGTTCGTTCTTCTAAGGAGACTATTGTGAAAAAACTGTTTGTAACTATTTGTGCACTGGCGTTGGTGGTACCTGCTGTAAACGCTGCTGATATTAAAATTGGCTATGTAACTGTCGACAAGGTGCTGGCAGATGCGCCACAGGTAAAGGCGATTAATGACGCCATGCTGGAACGCTTTGGCGGCAAGAAAAAAGAGCTTGAATCAATGGAAGGTGAGCTCAAAACCATGCAGGAAAACTACAAGCGCAATGAGCTGGTGATGACCGAAGACAAGCTCAACGAAATGAAAAACAGCATGATCGGCAAGCTGCAGGCTTACAAGCAGCAGGAAGCCGTCCTCGCGCAGGAAGTCAACACCATGCGCAGCCAGGAGCTGGCCACCTTGCGTGAATCCATGCGCACGATTATCGAAGAAATTGCCAAAGAAGGTAAATACGACCTGGTGCTGAGTGAAGGCGTTGTCTATGGCAGCGAAAAACTTGATATCAGTGACAAGGTGCTCGACAGACTGAAAAAAGCTTACAAAAAGAAATAAGCGCAATGCCACTGAGCCTGCAACAACTCGCGGAGGCAACCGGCGCTGAGCTCGCCGGAGATGGCAGTTGTATGATCGAACGCGCAGCCGATGTTGCGCACGCAGGCCAGGGTGATATTTCGTTTGTGTACACAGCGAAATATGCAAAATACCTCGACACCACGCAGGCGTCGGCACTGGTCATCGGGCGCGAGCTGTTAGCGCAGTGCAGTTTGCCTGCACTGGTTGCAGACAACCCGAGGCTGATGTTTGCAAAAATTGTCAGCCTGCTATACCCGGTGCCGGCAATGACAGCAGGCATCGCGCCGAGCGCGGTGATCGAGCAGGGCGCAAAGGTTGACGCCAGCGCACGTATCGAAGCAGGTGCGGTGATCAAGGCGGGTGCACAGGTCGCGGCTCATGCCAGCATCGGTGCTAACAGTGTGATCGGTGAACACGCCAGCATTGGTGCCAACACCCACATCAGCCCCAATACCAGCATCGGCCATCATTGCGTGATTGGCGATGACTGCATCCTGCATTCCGGGGTGGTGATCGGCGCCGATGGGTTTGGTTTTGTCAAAGACGGCGAGCAGTATTTCAAGGTGCCACAAATCGGCAATGTGCGCATCGGCGACCGGGTTGAAATTGGCGCCAGCACCAGCATCGATCGCGGCGCACTCGGCGACACCGTGATCGAAGACGGAGTCAAGATAGATAACCAGATCCAGATCGGGCATAACGTGCACATCGGCCACGATACGGTCATCTCGGCCTGCACCTGTATCGCGGGCACGACCCGGGTGGGCGCCAATTGCCTGATCGGCGGTTCAGTCGGGATTCGGGACAATATCGAAATCGCGGATAACACCGTGATCACCGGCAGGACCTTTGTGAGTAATTCAATCCCGGTGGCGGGTGTATACTCATCCAGCATCCTGATGGATACCAATGAAAACTGGCGGCGTAATGCGGCGCGTTTCAAGCAGCTGGATGCACTGGCAAAACGGCTCATTAAACTGGAAAAACGCCAGCATGAGCCCAGTAACAATAACGACCACAACAATAGCAATTGAATGATGACGGGAGCGAAACATTGAGCGCAATGTATGTAGAAGAAATCCGGAGATTTTTACCGCACCGTTATCCATTCCTGCTGGTCGACCGCGTGCTCGAATGCAATCCGGGTGAATCACTCACCGCGATCAAGAATGTATCGGTGAACGAACCGTTTTTTACCGGGCATTTTCCCGAGCAAGCCATCATGCCCGGCGTGCTGATTATCGAAGCCCTGGCACAGGCCACCGGCCTGCTGGGTTTTCGCACCATGAGCGAAGAGCCGAAAGATGATGTACTCTACATGCTGGTCGGTGTCGATAATGTACGTTTCAAGAAACAGGTAGTGCCAGGTGACCAGTTGTTAATGAAGGTCAGGCTCGAACGTCGTTCCAGGGTGGTGTGGAAATTCAGCTGCGAAGCCACGGTCGACGGCGGCCTCGTCACTGTCGCCGACATGCTCTGTGCTGCAAAACCGATTGACGAATAAGTATTTACGATTAAGCTAGTTTACACATACGCCATTTGATCAATAAACCAGGAAACCCGATTGCATGATACATCCCACTGCAATCATCGATGACACTGCCACCATCGCCGATTCCGTCAGCATAGGTGCCTACAGCGTGATTGGCGCCAACGTAGAAATAGGCGAGGGCAGCGTGCTCGGCCCTCACGTGGTCGTCAACGGCCCGACAAAAATCGGCAAGTACAACCGCATATTCCAGTTCGCCTCGATTGGTGATGTACCGCAGGACCTCAAATACGATAATGAACCCACGCGCCTCGAAATTGGTGATCGCAATACTATCCGCGAATACGTCACCCTCAACCGCGGTACAGTTGATGATGAAGGCGTCACCCGCATCGGCAACGACAACCTGTTTATGATTTCCTGTCATGTCGCCCATGACTGTCGCATTGGTAACAACGTGATCGTGGCCAATGCAGTTGCGCTTGCCGGCCATGTGCATGTCGATGATTACGCTATCCTCGGCGGTTATACCACGGTGCACCAGTTCACCCGCATCGGTGCACATTGCTTTACCGGTTTTGCCACCGCTATCGATCGCGATGTGCCACCGTTCTTTACCGTGGTAGGTAATCGTGCGCGCGCAGTTGGGATTAATAAAGAAGGCCTTAAACGTCGGCAGTTTAGTGAGGCTTCGATTCGTGCAATTCAACAAGCGTTCAAGATCCTGGTGAAGTCGGATTGTTCACATAAGATCGCGATGGAACGGATTGAGCAGCTTGCGGGTGAGCATCCTGAAGTTGCGCAGATTCGGGATTTTATTGAGTCTAGTAAGCGGGGCTGGACGCGGTAGTTTATTTTCTAGTCTGTCATCCAGGGCTGCTTTCGCGAACGATCTTGTCGTAGGTTGGGCTGAGGAACGAAGCCCAACGTTTTACAAAGGTTCGTCATCCCAGAATGTTCCTGTCTGGGATCCAGTGTCTTGCTTTTGATCTTTGTTGGCCTTCATCCCCTCGTGAATATCGTGGTAGTGGGTAGTATGAGGCGCGTCCATGCGCCTCACCCTTCGGGCCGCGTAAAAGCACGCGTTCAAATCCGATCCCATCCGATTTAGTCGCACCCACGGGCGAGTCACTTTTTCCCTGCAGCAGCAAAAAGTAACCAAAAAGTGCCGCCCCGCTGCACTCACCCTCAATAAATAACATTGAGGGTCCCTTCGTCGCAATCAATCTGCAAGGCCGCTGCGCAACTCGCAAAAAACGCTCAGACATGCTCGCGGTAAACTCCTTGCAGATTAATCGCTCCTCAGTGAGCGCAAGAGGGGAAGGGTAAAACGCTTGTTATCAGAAACGAAATGTCTCGCCGTCATTCCGGCATGTTTCTGGCCGGAATCCAGTGTCTTAGGT
>Ga0316201_10001402_pt1 | contig 16142 bp, 14 predicted proteins | sample CS6wburrow_MG_FD_204516 | JGI IMG/M metagenome (GOLD analysis project Ga0316201, IMG submission 204516) | Coastal sediment microbial communities from Delaware Bay, Delaware, United States - CS-6 worm burrow | ecosystem: Environmental > Aquatic > Marine > Coastal > Sediment | place: USA... | reverse complement strand
TATTAATTAAAAGTTAAAGTTTGAAACACACATCCAAACTCACCATAGTTAACGACCCGATCTACGGTTTTATTTCCATTCCGGCTACCTTAATACATAAATTAATTGAGCATAGGTATTTTCAGCGGCTGAGAAGGATTAGTCAGATGGGGATGTCCTACCTGGTTTATCCCGGCGCACATCACACACGATTCCATCATGCACTGGGTGCATTGCACCTTATGGGACGGGCAGTGAATATTCTTCGGGAAAAAGGAGTTGCTATCTCTGCGGAAGAGGAAGAGGCACTTAGTATTGCCATTCTTTTACACGACATTGGTCACGGTCCTTTTTCACATGCTATGGAGCACAGCATAGCCGAAGGAAGCTCTCATGAGCAGATATCGCTTTACTTCATGAAGGCTTTGAACGAGGAATTCGATGGGAAACTCTCCCTGGCTATTAAGTTGTTCCGAAACGAATATCATCGCAAATTCATGCATCAGCTTATTTCGAGTCAGTTAGACATGGACCGGATGGACTACCTGAAACGTGACAGCTTTTATACGGGAGTGGCCGAAGGCTCCATAAGTTCCGATCGCTTAATCTTCATGCTGAATGTAGAGAACGATACGCTGGTGATCGAGGAGAAAGGGATCTATTCGGTTGAGAAATTCATTGTTGCTCGCCGACTCATGTACTGGCAGGTCTATTTACATAAAACCGGGATCGTTGCCGAACAGCTCCTGGTGAAATTGCTCAATCGAGCCAAAGAGCTCACGAAAAACGGTGAGATCCTTCCGGGCAGTGGTCCATTGTTGTATTTTCTGAATCGCGATGTAAGCAACGCTTCATTTTCGGCAGAAACACTGGAGATATTTTCGAGACTGGACGATTACGATATAATCTCGGCCATGAAATTATGGATGGAGCATCCTGATTTCGTCCTGCGGAATATTTCGGCCATGCTGATCAATCGTGAATTACTGAAGATCAAACTTCAGAATAAACCCTTTTCCGAAGAGAAAATTGAGAAGAAGATAGAAAAGCTTAAAAAGAAGTACGATATTTCCGAACATGAAGCAACCTATTTCGTTTTTACGGGTCATATTAGTAACCAGGCGTATAGCATGGAAAAAGACGCAATAAACCTGTTGACAAAACAAGGAAAGATAGTAGATGTTGCCACAGCCAGCGACCAACTGAATTTAAAAGCACTTTCGGAAGAAGTCACCAAATTTTATCTGTGCTATCCCAAGTCCGATTACTAATCTTTTTTTCTATTTTTGCAACATTGAATCCTACAAATGAAATTTACAGCCACCCAGATAGCGGGAATACTTAACGGTGAAGTAGAAGGAGATGCGGAGGTAGAAGTATCGAAACTTGCCAAAATAGAGGAAGGTTCGAAAGGATCGCTTACTTTTCTAGCGAACCCAAAATATACACAGTTTATCTATACCACTGCGGCTTCGATAACTATCGTGGATCGAGATTTTGTGGCTGAGAACAAACTGTCCACCACTTTAATTCGCGTTGAGGACGCCTACAAGGCCTTCTCACAACTCCTGGAATATTACAACCAGGTGAAAATGAACAAGTCGGGAATTGAACAACCCGTCTACATTTCCGAAAGTTCGGAAATAGGAGATAAGCTCTATCTAGGTGCTTTTTCCTATGTTGGAGAAAATGTTAGAATTGGCGACAATGCTAAGATATATCCCAATGTGTACATTGGCGACAATGTAGTGATTGGAGATAATGCGGTTGTTTTTGCCGGGGCTAAGATCTATTCGGAAACGGTCATTGGTAATAATTGTGTGATTCACAGTGGTGCCATTGTAGGTGCCGACGGATTCGGATTCACACCGGATGAGAACGGAGAATATTCTAAGGTGCCTCAAACAGGAAATGTGATCATCGAAGACAATGTGGATGTTGGAGCCGGTACAACCATCGATAGAGCCACCCTTGGATCTACCATCATCCGAAGGGGAGTTAAACTGGATAACCAGATACAGATAGCCCACAATGTTGAAATCGGAGAGAATACTGTGATAGCGGCTCAAACAGGTATTGCAGGCTCTACCAAAATTGGTAAGAACTGCATGATTGGCGGACAAGTGGGAATTGTAGGCCACCTCACCATCGGTAATAACGTACGCATACAGGCGCAAAGTGGTATTGGAAGGAATGTGAAGGATGATGAGGTATTACAAGGTTCCCCTGCATTGAAATACGGTGACTACAACAAGAGTTATGTCCATTTTAAGAACCTTCCAAAGATCATCGAAAGGTTCAACAACCTAGAAAAAAACCTAAATAAATGATAGAATGTATGGTAAAACAAAGAACCATTGGTAAGGAAGTTTCCCTTACCGGAGTGGGGCTGCATACCGGTAAAGAGGTTACCATTACATTTAAACCTGCACCGGAAAATCACGGATATGCCTTCGTAAGAGTAGATCTTGAAGGCTCACCGGTTATTGAGGCCGATGCCAATTATGTCGTGAATACCCAGCGTGGTACCAATCTGGAGAAGAGAGGGGTTAGAATTCAAACCTCGGAGCACGTATTGGCTGCCCTTGTGGGAATGGAGGTTGATAATTGCATTATCGAATTAAATGCTTCGGAACCTCCCATCATGGATGGATCTTCCAAGTTCTTTGTTGAGGCCATTGAAAAAGCCGGCATAGTAGTACAGGACGCGCCAAGGGAAGAATATATCGTAAAAGAGGTGATTTCCTATACAGATGAGGAATCGGGTAGCGAAATTACCGTGATTCCATCCGATGAATACCAGGTAACTACTATGGTTGACTTCGGAACCAAGGTGCTCGGTACGCAGAATGCATCGTTGAAACACTTATCCGACTTTAAAAAAGAAATATCCGATGCACGTACATTCAGCTTCCTGCATGAATTGGAAATGCTACTGGAGAACGGCCTCATCAAAGGAGGAGACCTTAACAACGCCATAGTATATGTGGATAAAGAACTCTCCCCTAAGACCATGGAGAAGTTGAGAGAGGCATTCAAAAAGGACAGTATATCGGTAAAACCAAACGGTATTCTTGATAACCTTACCCTGCATTACCCCAACGAAGCTGCGCGCCACAAACTGCTGGACGTAGTGGGTGATCTTGCCCTTATCGGTACCCGAATTCGCGGTAAGGTGATCGCAAATAAACCGGGACATCACGTGAATACCCAGTTTGCCAAGAAACTTTCTAAGCTCATCAAGATCGAGAAGCGCAACAAGGTGCCTGCTTTCGACATTAATAAAGAACCCGTTAAGGATGTGAACGCCATTATGGCGATGCTGCCGCACAGGCCTCCATTCCTGCTGGTGGATAAGATTTTGGAATTGTCGGACCAGCATGTAATTGGTTTGAAAAATGTGACCATGAATGAGCCATTCTTTGTCGGTCACTTCCCGGGCGCACCTGTAATGCCGGGTGTTCTAATTGTTGAAGCCATGGCCCAGACCGGCGGAATTCTCGCCTTGAGTACTGTGCCGGATCCTGAGAATTACCTTACGTTCTTCATGAAGATCAATAACGTGAAGTTCAAGCAGCAAGTAAACCCTGGAGATACACTGGTATTTAAACTGGAACTTATTAGCCCGATCAGAAGGGGTATCGTACATATGTCCGGAAATGCATACGCGAACGGAAAGCTTGTTACGGAAGCCGAATTAATGGCACAAATAGTTAAAACAAAAAACACTTAAATGAATCAGCCATTAGCATATGTACATCCGGGAGCGAAGATTGCCAAGAATGTGGTAATAGAACCCTTTACCACAATTCACAATAATGTCGTAATAGGCGAAGGAACCTGGATAGGCTCCAATGTAACGATCATGGAAGGCGCTCGTATCGGAAAGAATTGTAATATCTTTCCGGGAGCCGTAATTTCTGCCATCCCACAGGACCTTAAATTCAACGATGAGGATACTACTGCCGAAATTGGTGATGGGACTACCATCAGGGAATATGTAACCATTAACCGGGGAACTGTAGACCGCGGTAAGACAGTAGTAGGGAAAAACTGCTGGATCATGGCCTATTGCCATATCGCACACGACTGTATCGTAGGCGATAACTGTATTTTCTCAAACAACAGTACCCTGGCCGGGCATATCACCGTAGGGGATTATGTGGTGTTGGCAGGAATGACAGCCGTACACCAGTTTTGTATGATTGGTAATCACGCCTTCGTAACGGGTGGATCCCTGGTAAGAAAAGACGTTCCTCCCTATGTGAAAGGAGCCCGTGAACCCCTTTCCTATGTAGGGATTAACTCTATTGGTTTGAGGCGCAGGGGATTCAGTCCTGAAAAGATCCGTGAAATTCAGAATATTTACAGAATACTATACCAGAAGAATTATAATACCACCCAGGCTACGGAAATCATAGAAGCCGAGATGGAGGCAACCCCCGAGCGCGACGAGATTCTGCAATTCATCAAGAATTCGAAACGCGGTATCATGAAAGGGTACTTCAGCTCCAATTAATTCAGAAAACAAAATAAATGGCAACAACTTCAGATATACGAAAAGGACTGTGCATCAGGTACAGTAATGATATTTATAAGATCATAGAATTCCTGCATGTAAAACCCGGAAAAGGACCGGCATTTGTTCGTACCAAGTTAAAAAGCGTGACAACGGGAAAAGTGATCGACAATACATTCTCTGCAGGGCATAAGATCGAGGATGTTCGCGTGGAAACGCATAAATTCCAGTATCTGTACAATGAAGGTGAGACCTACCATTTCATGAATACCGAGGACTATACGCAGATCCAGCTCCAGAGGGATGCCCTGGATACTCCCGAACTCATGAAGGAAGGGGAGGTAGTGACGGTAGTTATCAACACAGAGGACAATATGCCGCTTTCAGTTGAAATGCCTGCTCATGTTATCCTGGAAGTAACAGAAACAGAACCCGGTGTGAAGGGGAACACGGCCACCAATGCCACAAAACCAGCTACGGTTGAGACAGGTGCAAAAATTAATGTACCTTTATTCATCAACGAAGGTGATAAGATCAAGATAGACACCGATAAGGGACAGTACCAGGAACGAATCAAGGAATAATTACTATGAAATTCAAAAACCCACAAACACTCGAAGGAATAGCGCAAATCCTTGATTGTGAGTATGTGGGAGATGCGGATTTTCCAGTACTGGGCATGAACGAGATCCACGTTGTTCAGCCCGGTGATATTGTCTTTGTGGACCATCCTAAATACTACGACAAGGCATTGCGGTCGCAAGCCACCATTGTCCTCATCAATAAAAAGGTGGAATGTCCTCCGGGCAAAGCGCTGCTTATATCGGAAGATCCCTTCCGGGATTTCAACAGACTCACCAATCACTTTAATCCCTTTACGCCAGCCAGGGCAGTTATCGCCGAAAGCGCTGTAATTGGGAAACACACGGTAATTCAACCCAATGTGTTTATCGGTAATAACGTTCGGATAGGAAATGACTGCGTGATACACGCCAATGTGAGTATTTACGACAACACCGTGATAGGTAATAATGTCACCATTCATTCGGGGACGGTGCTGGGGGCAGATGCCTTTTACTACAAAAATCGCCCCGAGTACTTCGATAAATTGATAAGCGGAGGGAACGTAGTAATCAAAGACAATGTGGATATTGGAGCGCTCTGCACCATCGACAGGGGTGTTACTGCCTCAACTATTATAGGCGAGGGTACAAAACTGGATAACCAGGTGCATGTTGGGCATGATTCGGTTATCGGAAAACGCTGCCTTATCGCATCCCAGGTTGGGATCGCCGGTTGTGTTCTCATAGAAGACCTCGTTACTATCTGGGGCCAGGTTGGGATCACCAGTGGAATCACCATAGGGGAAAAGGCGGTTATTTCGGCTCAGAGTGGTGTGAGTAAATCCTTGCCGGGACATAAGTCCTATTTTGGAACACCCGCAGATGAATTCAGAAAGAAATATAAAGAAATTGCGTCGATCCGTTTGATACCGGACATAATTGACAAACTTGACAAACTTGAATAGAATGACTGCCAAAGAGGTTGTACGAAACTTTTACAAATCCGATATCCTTAATGATACCAGCGTTTTAGAACGCTTCATGCATCAGGACGTAGTGCTGATATGGAATAGCGCCGATGGCCTGAGTATAATGCATTACGACGATCTGATTGACTTTTTTGCTGAAGTAAGACGCTCTTACCACGACCTTCGAATTGAGGTGAGTCACCTGCTGGAAGACGACAATCACATTACGATTCGATATAAATACTATATCCGTACCATGGAAAATCCGGACGAGGAACTGGGGATTGCACATTTCATCGCTATTTGGGAGGTGAAGGACGATAAACTATTTCGAGGATACCAGGTTAGTCAGCCAGTGACAGATAAAGACGACACCACCGAATCCTATCACCGAGTTAAGGTGTAAAATTCTTTTTAAAACCGCTGTAAAGAGATATCTTTGCACCGAAATTATTCAACGTAAACTTCTAATTTTCCATGAGTGTCTTAGTTAATAAAGATTCCAAGATTATAGTACAAGGCTTTACAGGTAGTGAGGGTACTTTTCACGCAGGCCAGATGATTGAATACGGAACCAATGTAGTAGGTGGAGTAACTCCTGGTAAAGGTGGACAAACCCATCTCGATAAGCCAGTTTTCAATACGGTTGAAGAAGCCGTTAAAGCGACCGGAGCCAATGTTTCCATCATCTTCGTTCCTCCTGCATTTGCAGCGGACGCGATCATGGAAGCGGCCGATGCGGGTATTAAGGTGATTATTACTATTACTGAGGGTATCCCTGTGGCGGACATGATCAAAGCGAATGCCTATTTGAAAAACCGCGATTGCCGCATGGTTGGACCTAACTGTCCCGGAGTCATCACCCCGGAAGAAGCCAAAGTAGGTATCATGCCGGGCTTTGTTTTCAAAAAAGGGAAAGTTGGAATCGTTTCTAAATCGGGTACACTTACGTACGAAGCCGCCGACCAGGTGGTACGCCAGGGTCTGGGTATCACAACCGCCATTGGAATAGGTGGCGATCCTATCATCGGCACTACAACCAAAGAAGCGGTTGAACTATTGATCAATGATGAAGAGACTGAAGCCGTGGTCATGATAGGGGAGATCGGTGGACAGCTTGAAGCCGATGCAGCGAAATGGTATATGGAAAGTGGAAGCAAGAAACCCATAGTAGGATTCATTGCCGGTGAAACAGCTCCGGCAGGACGCACCATGGGTCACGCAGGAGCCATAGTAGGTGGAAGTGACGACACTGCACAGGCAAAGAAAAAGATCATGAGAGAATGCGGGATCCATGTGGTAGATTCCCCTGCAGAGATAGGAAAGAGAGTTGCCGAAGTTTTAGGGTAACGCACAGTTATAAAATAAAAAGGGCTCCATTGGAGCCCTTTTTTATTTTGATAAACCATCAGGACTTTACTTCTTCAAGGTCCTCTTGCTTCTTCATGTTTTCATCCAGGAACTGAACCATGGCATTGTAGAAATCGAAGCGATTCTCTTCATTTCTGAAGCCATGCCCTTCGTCCATCTTCAACATATATTGCACGTTGATACCCCTGTTCTCAAGAGCTGAGACCATTTGGTCCGACTCCGCCTGAACAACCCTAGGGTCATTTGCTCCTTGTGCAACGAAGAGGGATGCCTGTATTTTATCCACATGGAATACCGGGCTGTTTGCCTTCATCATTATACTGTCCTGCGTATTGGGATCTCCCACCATTTCGTAGAGCATCTTCTTGTAAGGCTCCCAGTAGGGTGGAATGGTCTCCATAAAGGTGAAAAGGTTTGAAACACCTACGTAGTCTACCGCTGCAGCGTAAAGGTCCGGAGTGTTTGTTATCCCTGCCAGTGTTGCATAACCGCCGTAGCTACCTCCGTAGATGGCAACCCGGTCCGGATCTGCGATACCTTGTTCGATAAGCCAGTGAACCCCGTCGGTTACATCATCCTGCATGGCTTGTCCCCATTGTTTAAACGACTTCTGCCAGAATTCTTTTCCATATCCGGTGGATCCTCTAAAGTTCATCTGCAACACTGCGTATCCGCGATTGGCCAGTAGCTGGACTTCCGGGTTATAACCCCAGTTATCACGAGCCCATGGTCCGCCATGAGGATTGATGACCACAGGCAGGTTCTCTGGTTCTACCCCCAGGGGTAATGTTAAGTAACCATGTATGGTAAGGCCATCCCTGCTGGTATAGCTTATAGGTTTCATAGGTGCCATATGGTCCGGGTTCAGCCACGGACTGAGATCGGCTACCTTTTCAATTTCACCTGTATTGTCATCGTAGAAATAGTATGTGCCACGTGATTTGTCATCGGCCTTATACACTATAAGTTTGTCTTCGGTCTTATTTGAAGACGATATATAGTATTCGTTTTCAGGGCCTATTTCTTCCTCAAACTTATTAAAAACAGCTTCGGCTTTCTCATCCAGGAACTTTCGCTCGTGCTTTGCCCTGGTATAACCGATGGCTGTTACCACTTTACGGTGATCGGAATATGCAACATATTCTATGTCCACCTCTCCATTTGAGTAGATCTCTTCAATCTCTTTATTCTCTTTCAGATCGTATTTAACGGCAGCCGATTTATCCCTGCCGAGGTCTGAAATAGCGTAGACCACATTTCCATTGTCGAAATCAAAGAACTGAGGCGACAAGGTCTCCTTGAAATTAAGTGTAATTACTTCTGAAAAATCTTCATCCTCTGTCTCGCGGTACCATATGCTCGTATCAACGCCATTGGTCTTGTAGGCTAGTCGAAGCTTTCCATCGTGATCCGTGGCCCAGCCGGTAATGTCACCGGGATTTTCGTACAGCAAATCCATTTCCCCGGTATTGATATTGATACGATAGGGGTCGAAGATCTGTGGAATACGGTTATTGAGGCCTATGATCATTTCTTCCGGCTTGCTTTCCAGGTCGTCGATGATCTGGGCACGTACGCCATCAAAAGGGGTAAGATCCACTTCGTCTGCTCCATCCTTGTTCACGGAGAATAAATGGAAATTCTCGTTTCCGCCATCGTCTTTGATATATACGAGTCGGTCATTACTTGCCCAAAAATATCCATTGATATCGCGGTCTTCTACGCTGGTAATCCGCACTACAGAATCCGTATCGATATCGCGAACGTGAATGTTCATACGCGATTTGTAGGGTGCCATATAGGCCATGTGAGTGCCATCGGGGGATAATCGAAACCCGCTTTGATCGGAGTTTTTCATAAAGTCCTCCACCGAAATTGTTGGAGGGGGTGCAAGGGCAATAGCCGTGTCTTTGTCGGTAGAATTCTTGCATGCAATGAATAATATCACGCATGCAAATAACAGTAGTTTTTTCATAAGGTCGTTTTTAGATTGAAAGTGAATAAGATACAACATAATCTCAAATTATTTCTATAACAAAGAAATCGTCGATAAATTGAGTAGGTAGCATAATATCTTTTTATCTTAGTCATTCAAATAACTAAGCCAGAATCATAATGAAATTACTTGAAGGAAAGACCGCTATTGTTACCGGTGGAAGCCGGGGAATTGGAAAAGGAATTGTTGAAACTTTTGCCAGGCATGGTGCCAATGTGGCATTCACGTATAACTCATCCAAAGAAGCCGCAGAAGCCATCGCTGATGAGGCATCTAGTGAAGGAGTGAAGGTAAAAGCCTATAAGAGCAATGCTGCAAGTTTTGATGAGGCCCAGGAGCTGGCCGCTGCTGTTCTTGAAGAGTTCGGTAGTATTGACATTCTCGTGAACAATGCAGGTATCACTAAGGACAACCTGCTTATGCGTATTTCCGAAGAGGACTTCGACAAAGTAATTGAAGTGAACCTGAAATCGGTTTTCAATATGACCAAAGCAGTGCAGCGGGCTATGTTGAAACAACGAAAAGGATCAATCATTAACATGAGTTCGGTGGTTGGGGTGAAAGGAAATGCAGGACAGACAAACTACGCCGCTTCCAAAGCAGGAATTTTAGGGTTTACCAAGTCGGTTGCCCTTGAACTGGGTTCCCGCGACATCCGTTGTAATGCTATAGCACCAGGGTTTATTGAAACCGAGATGACCGGGCAACTGGATGAAGCCGTGGTTCAGGGGTGGAGAGATGCTATTCCCCTTAAGCGTGGAGGAACCCCCGAGGATATCGCCAATGCTTGCGTATACCTCGCCAGCGACCTTTCTTCCTATGTCACAGGCCAGGTATTGAATGTGGATGGAGGGATGTTGACCTAATCTTTATATGACAGCAGAAACCGTATTATATATTGTCATTGCCGCCCTAATTGCTTTTTCGGTGGCTGTTTTTATGTACGGGTACAAGGCGAAGGAATCGGTTCGACTTCGCTGGATTTTCGGTGTACTGAGGTTCCTTAGCCTTTTTGCGTTGCTGTTGCTGATCATCAATCCTAAATTCAGAAGTGAAACCTATACGATTCAGAAACCAAAACTACCGGTGTTGATCGATAATTCCAGTTCTATAGCTGAATTAGGGCAAGACGGGAACCTGGTCGATTTTGTGGAGGAACTAAAAAGCAATACCGATCTAAACGACAAGTTTGATGTGAGTTATTTTTCCTTCGGAACGGGACTCACAAATGATGACTCCCTGACTTTTTCAGAAAATAATACCAACATACAAAAAGCGCTTTCTTCGATCAGATCGGTTTTTAAGAACGAGATCGCCCCAACGGTGCTGTTTACCGATGGTAACCAGACACTCGGGAATGACTACGAATTTGGAGTTTCAGATTTCGGAAACACTATTTATCCTATTATCCTGGGGGATTCAACAAGATACACCGACCTCAAGATCGAACAGCTCAACACCAATCGTTATGCTTTTCTCAAGAACCAGTTTCCCGTTGAAGCCATGCTGGTCTATAATGGTACAACAGCCGTCAATGCTCAGTTCTTAATAACTCAGGGCGGGAGCACTGTATACCGTGAAAACGTATCATTTAGTGAACTGGATAATACCCGCACGCTTTCCTTTACACTACCTGCGAATAGTGTAGGGCTGCAACGTTACCAGGCACAAATTGGACCGCTTCAGGAAGAAAAGAACAGATCCAATAACATGAAACAGTTCGCCGTTGAGGTCATTGACCAGGCTACCAATATACTTGTGGTAAGTAAGATCATTCATCCGGATCTTGGCGCATTGCGTAAATCGATCACTTCCAATGAACAGCGCAGGGTGCGTTTTGTTAAACCATCGGAAGCAAGATCTCTTCTGAATGACCATCAGTTGGTCATACTGTATCAGCCGGATGGTACGTTCGCGAACTTGTACGAGGAGATCGAAAATCTAAATAAGAATACATTTACGATCACCGGTACTCAGACCGATTGGGATTTTCTGAATACCATTCAACAAAACTTCGAGAAAGACGCTACTTTTCAATCGGAGTTTAGCACCGGAGTGTTGAATCGCAATTACGGAACCTTTGCTGTAGAAGATATTGGTTTTGATAATTTTCCGCCACTTAAGACGGCTTTTGGCGCGCTGGAGATACTTATCCCATACGAAACCATATTAGAGCAAGCGATCGATGGATTTACAAGCGATAGTCCGATGCTGGCAACAATGGAACTGAACGGGGTGAGAGATGCTATCTGGGACGGAGAGGGTCTTTGGAAATGGAGAGCTCAAACATACCTGGAAACAGGGGATTTCAGTGCTTTCGATGAATTCACCGGCAAGTTGATCCAGTACCTGGCGTCGACCAAACGAAGAAGCAGGCTTGAGGTTGTTGGTGAAACCTTTTATTACAATAACGATCCAATAAAGATCACGGCACAGTATTTTGATAATAACTATGTCTTCGATCCCAGGGCTTCGGTGACTATGTCGGTAATTAATTCCGAGAACAATGAGCAGAGGACCTTCCCGATGTTATTAAGGTCGAATTTCTATGAAGTAGACCTCAACAGCCTTCCGGCCGGTGAGTATAGTTATACGGTGTCGGTTCGCGATCAAGCCGTAACCCGAAGTGGTAACTTCACAATTCTCGAATTCAATGTAGAACAGCAATTTCTCAATGCAGACGTAACGAAACTTCAGAGGCTGGCGACTAATACCAGAGGTACTGCTTTTTTTGTCACCGAAAGTGAAAATCTGATCAGTGCTTTGCTTGAGGATGACCGCTATCTCGCGGTTCAGAAAAGCGAACAAAAAGTCGTACCTTTAATCGATTGGAAATACCTGCTAGGGCTTATAGCAATTCTTTTGAGCCTGGAGTGGTTTATCAGAAAATATAACGGACTCATATAACTAAAAAAATAAAGTAATGGACAAATTACCAAAAATTGGGATACCCCTTATTATTGTTATTATCATTGTAATTATCGCCTTTGCCAAATCGGCTGTTACCATCGGATCCGGTGAAGCGGGCGTATTGTACCGAACTTTCGGAGGTGGGGTAGTAACAGATGAACCTCCATTGGGAGAAGGCTTTCACCTGGTGGCTCCCTGGAACGATGTAATTAAATACGAAGTAAGACAGCAGGAATTGTTTGAAAAAATGAAAGTACTCTCATCGAACGGACTCGAGATCCAGATCGACGCTTCAGCCTGGTATTTGCCTGTATATAACGACCTGGGGAATCTTCACCAAACTCTGGGCGAAAACTATCTGCAGCGTGTGATTCAGCCTGCAATACGTTCTGCAGCGCGTAGTGTTGTGGGTAGATATACCCCCGAACAATTATATAGCAGTAAACGTGATGCGATTCAGGATGAAATTTATACCGAAACAAAAAAAATACTTGAAGATCAGTATGTTCAGCTTAATGAAGTATTGGTTAGAGATGTCACCCTGCCGCCAACTATCAAAGAAGCTATCGAGCGTAAATTAAAGCAGGAGCAGGAGTCATTGGAATATGAGTTCCGACTTGTAACTGCTGCAAAGGAAGCCGAAAAGGTGATAATTGAAGCACAAGGTAAGGCGGATGCGAACCGTATCTTAAGTGCTTCGCTTACGGACAAGATATTGCAGGATAAAGGAATCGATGCTACAATAAAATTGTCTGAGTCTCCTAATAGCAAAGTTATCGTAATTGGCTCCGGAGATAGTGGAATGCCTATCATTTTAGGTAACCAATAAGATTTTAGAAATTCAATATTATAAGGGCCTCGTGAAACGGGGCCTTTCTTATTAACCACTATTTCGATCTATTCCAGAACTTAAATATCAGGAACGTACATACAAGTGAGATTCCCGATAAAATAAATCCTTCCGTATGGTCTCCGTAAATGAAATTCCCCGTAGCAAATAAGAAACAGTAAACGCCGATGATCCCGGCGAAGAACGCCAGTATCTTGGTGCCAAACCCTTTGAACTTGGATTCCTTTTCGAAGATGAGTGAATCGAATTTTTCCAGGGTTTCTTTGTCTGTTGGTTTGGTGAGCATAGTGACTATGAGCCAGCCTATCGTGGTTATTATTACACCGGTTACCAGTTGCCAGTGAGAGGCCATTTCCAAAAGCGGATCATCCATCTTGCTATTCACGAAGAAGATCAAAGCAATCAGGAAGGAAATGACCATAGCGGCTATTTCGCTGTAGGGATTGATCCTTCGCCAGAACCATCGGAGTATGAATAACAGTCCAGTTCCTGCCCCGATCTGAAGGAGTAAATTGAATGCATCTCTTGCTTCTTCGAGTATGGTCGCCAACAAGGCAGCAAGAAGCATCATTACCACTGTGGATATCCTACCTACAAGTACTTGTTCCTTTTCAGAGGCCTTTGGCTTTAGAAAACGCTTGTAGAAATCGTTAACAACGTACGAACTTCCCCAATTGAGGTGGGTTGAGATCGTACTCATAAAGGCGGCTATCAGCGAAGAGATTACAATTCCCAACAATCCTGCAGGTAAAAAAGTAAGCATGGCAGGGTAGGAGAGGTCGTTTCTCACAAAGGAGGCATCCAGGTTGGGAAACGCCTGGGCAAGGCTATCCAGGTTCGGGAATACAATTATTGAAGCAAGCCCTATGATTATCCAGGGCCATGGCCTGAGGCCGTAATGAGCGAAATTAAAGAACAGTACGGCCCAGGATGCATTCTTCTCGTCTTTGGCTGCCAGCATCCGCTGCGCAATATAACCACCGCCACCGGGTTCGGCTCCAGGATACCACACGCTCCACCATTGTACGGCCAGTGGAACGATAAGTAATGGAATCAATACTTCCATGTTCGTTAGATCTGGCAACATAGCGGTTTTTGAAGCGACTTCCGGGACTGTCAACAACTTCGATATGCCTCCAATTTCAGGCATATTTACAATATAAATGGCGGCCCAAATACTTCCAACCATCGCAATGATAAACTGAATGAAATCAGTTAACAGTACACTTCTGAGTCCCCCAAGAGCAGAATATATAACTGTAACAACCGAAGAGATCAGCAAGGTTTCCGCAGCACTCAGCCCAAACATCACATGCCCTATCTTGATAGCTGCCAGGCAAACGTTGGCCATGATCACTATATTGAAGAACACACCCAGGTAGATGGCTCGAAAACCTCTCAGGAATGCCGCGGGTTTTCCACTATACCTCAATTCGTAGAACTCCAGGTCGGTTGTGATACCACTTCGCCTCCATAATTTGGAGTAAAAGAAAACGGTAAGCATACCTGTGAGCAGGAAACTCCACCAGATCCAGTTACCGTATACGCCGTCTTCCCTAATAACCCCAGCTACGAAGTTTGGGGTGTCTGCGGCGAAGGTGGTCGCCACCATGGATATACCCAGCAGCCACCAGGGCATGTTGCGCCCGGATAAAAAGAATTCATTGGTGTTTTTTCCGGATCGTTTGGCAACTACAATACCGATTATGATGAAAATGGCAAAAAAGGAAAGTATGAGTGCCCAATCCAGAAATTCTAATTGCATATTAATACACTTTACTTAAGGCTTTGGCTTGTCCCACCCAGTTATCCCGTTCTATTCTTCCAGGAAAGAAATCTATTAGTTCTGTAATTACCCGTATGTCGGAATCATTGAATTTGCTGATCTGGGAATAATTACAGATTCCAATTTCATTAAGTTTTTGTTCGATGTAGGGGCCAATCCCCATGATCTTAGTAAGGTCGTCCTTTTGGTCGTGATCTGCATAGCCAAAACTGTCAAAGTCCAACTCAGGTTTTTCGATAGAATAGTTTACATAGGTTGTACGGGCCCTTTCGGCTATGGCTTCTGGACGGATAATTCCTTCAATTTCTTCTTCTTCTTCTTCTTCTTCTTCTTCTTCTTCTTCAGTTGAAGTTTCATAATGCTCCATTTCTTCTACAACCACTTCTTCCATAATTTCTTCTTCTATTTCCTCTTCCGCTATCTCGTCTTGGGTCTGCTTGACCACTTCAATAATACGAGGTTTTATTTCTGAAAAGATAGAATCGATTTCGGCTTGTTTATTTCTTGTAACCGGAGTTTTAAGTCGGTTAACCTCTTTCTTCAGCCGGGCAATGATTTTCTTGTATTTGTTTTTCTGAAACCATGCAGCCGCAAAATACCCGATGAGGAAAGTACTGAGCATTAGTATGAAAATGCCACTGAAATTGGGTAATTCCTTAATGAATTCGGATATGCTAGTCATTTGCGTCTAAATAAAATTTTACCTCTAAACGTCGGTTCAAGTTACGACCTTTTACCGTGCCATTATCTGCAATGGGTTCGGATTCTCCCTTAGAAACCGCTGTAATCTTATTCCGGTCAATACCTGTTTTTGTTACCAGGAACCACCGTAATTGCCGGGCGTATTCCAGTCCCTGACCATAATTGTCAATGGCATTGCCTACATTATCTGTATGTCCGACCACCTCTACGTGAAGGTTAGGATTCTCTTTAATTATTTCTGAAACATCCTGATGGAGTATTTTCAATTCTTCGTTCACAATAATTTTCTTGTACGAGAATTTAGGATAGACGGTTCTGGTTTCCGGGATACTTTTCTTTAAGGCCTGGATACGTTCTTCATTTATGGGTTTAAAGGCAAACGCGAAACTGTGTTTGAAACCACCGTCTTTCCCAAAAGGCATTTGAGTGATAAAGGGTTTGATCACAATTCGTTCCGCCGGGATTCCCATGTTTACCAGGATTTGTTTTACCGCTCTT
>Ga0316201_10001401_pt1 | contig 16147 bp, 11 predicted proteins | sample CS6wburrow_MG_FD_204516 | JGI IMG/M metagenome (GOLD analysis project Ga0316201, IMG submission 204516) | Coastal sediment microbial communities from Delaware Bay, Delaware, United States - CS-6 worm burrow | ecosystem: Environmental > Aquatic > Marine > Coastal > Sediment | place: USA... | reverse complement strand
AGTGGTGAGACGAGACGATTCAGGCGCGAAACTAACCAGCCCGCGTAGTCGATGCCGCGGCGACGAGCGCTCTCCAGGGAAACGGCATTCGCGTAGCCGCCGACGATGAAGAATATCGGCATGACCTGGAACAGCCAGGTCAACCACTGCGTATTGGGCCGCATCTCCAGAAGATCACCGGGCATGAGGGCCCCGTCCTTGTAATACAGGGCGACAATCAACCAATGCCCGGTAACGACCATGAGAATGGAAACCGCGCGGAGAAAGTCGACGTAGCGATTGCGCTCGGCCGGCGTTTTGGTGGCCATTTCCTTGGCCTGTGACCAGATACTCATCAACAGGAGTTTACAGGAGTGACCAATCCCGTCACGTACTGAAGTCTCAAAAATCGCGCGTCAAACAGATGGATCGCCGGCGTCGTTGCACTCGTCCGTGCGGCCACACCCACCGCATTTTAGCGACCTCGTTTTCGCATCGGGATCGTGCCTCGACAGCCACACCTGGAAGATGGCCCAGAACGCGCACAGCAGAACCACGGCGAGTAGCGGAAACAGATAGGTCGTCATCATTGCAGTGTACTCCCCATCAGGCCGAACTAAAGAGCCCGGCAAAACCCATAAATGCCATCGACAATATGCCCGCGATGATCAGGTTCATCGCGGTTCCCTTGATCAATTTCGGGATATCAGACAACTCCGATTCCTCGCGCAAGCCGGCAAGCAGCACCAGCGCCAGCGTAAACCCGATGCCGGCGCCGAGGGCATAAACGATGCCCTCGACAAATCCGTAGCCGCGGTTGGTCGCGAATATTGCGAGGCCCAAAATCGCGCAGTTAGTTGTGATCAGCGGTAGGAAGATCCCCATTGCGCGGAACAGTGCCGGGCTCAGTTTCTTGATCAGCATTTCGATGAACTGCACGGTGCTGGCGATTACTACGATGAAGCAGATCAGCCTGAGATACGGCGCATGAATCAACACGTAGGTGTTAAGCACCCAGGCGCACACTGCGGTCACCAGCATCACGAAGGTCGTTGCCAGCCCGAGCCGCGCCGAGGTTTCCAGCGAGTTCGACACGCCGAGGAACGGGCACAGCCCGAGAAAGTAGGTCAGCACGAAATTATTGACGAGCAGCGCGCTTATGAAGATCCAGGGAAGATTGTCCATCAGCGGCCACTCCTCTCAGCTTCGGCAACGTCGGCCAGGAACTCGTCCTTTTTTAGCTTGAACCAGTTGAAGAACAGCAGGATAACGCCGAGCGTCAGGAAGCCACCCGGCGGCAGGATCATGATGATCCAGGGCTCGAAGTTCTCGCCGAAGAGATCAATGCCGAACAGCGCGCCGTCGCCGAGAATTTCGCGGATCGCACCGAGCGAGAACAACGCCAGCAGGAAACCGCCGGCCATTCCCATGGCATCCATCACTGCCAGGCGCACCGGGTATCGCGACGAGAATGCCTCTTGTCTACCCAGTATCATGCAGTTCGCGACGATCAGCGGGATAAATGCACCCAGTTCTTTGTGCACTTTCGGGACGAGCGCAAGCAGCGTGTAGTCGGCGACAGTCACAAACGTTGCGATGATGATGATGAAGCAGGAGATCCTCACCTGTTTCGGGATCCAGCTGCGGAAGCTCGACACAAGGAAGCTCGATCCCACCAGCACGAAGAACGTCGCCAGCCCCATCGCGATTGCGTTGACCGCCGAGTTGGTGACCGCGAGCATCGGACACATTCCAAGCACCTGCACGAACACCGGGTTATCGCGCCAGATGCCCTTGATGAATTCTTCGTAGGAGTCGTTTTGCTTCATGGGCTCCCTTCCGTGGTAACAGGATCTGTCTCACCCAAAGGCGGCTCGGCACCGACTGGCGGAAGCCGCTCCGACCATTCGGCGTGGGCTTCGTTGATAATCCTGACGACGGCCTTCGAAGAGATGGTCGCGCCGGTAATTGCGTCGATCTCGTTAGGCCGGGCGCTAGTGCCTTTCTTGACCACGACAATGTTCGGTTCGATGGACAGCGCGCTGAAGCTACCGACAAAATCGGCGTCTTTGTAGATCTTGTCGCCGAGCCCCGGCGTCTCCCGGCTCTCGAGTACTTCCATGCCGACCACGCGTTTCTGTTTTGGCGTGAAGCCATACAACACGCCGATCGTGTCCTGGAAGCCGGGGCCCGCTGCCGGAATTGCATAGCCGACAAAATCGCCTGCACGGTCGTAGCCGCCGTAAACGGCTTGTTCGTCTTTGCGCCGCTCCTCGGTCGCAACGAGTTTGCCGTCCCGGTAAACAAGCTGCTGCATCTCGCTGACGCCCGGCAACACTTTGAACACGGCCTCGCGCAGTTCGCGGGCCTTGTTCGCTGTAATCGTGGGCAGCGTGGATTCGTAGATGCCGATGATCGCGATACCGGATATCAGGCCCGCGATCGCGAGCGTCAACACGAGGCGCAGCGAGCTGGGCGCCGGCGCATTCATTGGCACGCTCGTTGTCACGTTGAATCGGCTCCACGACCGAACACGCGCGGCTGCGTATATCGATCGATGAGCGGGGTCGCGGCGTTCATGAGCAAGATTGCGTACATCACGCCTTCGGGCAGACCTCCGAATACACGGATCAACATCACGAGTACACCCACACCGATGCCGAAGATCCACGCGCCGCGTGGGGTGACCGGCGAGGTGACCGGATCGGTCGCCATGTAAATCGCCCCCAGCAACAGGCCACCAGAGAAAACAGAAAACAACGGCGACGGAAAACGCGTCGCGTCGACCAGGCCTAAGGCAGCGGAAAAGAGGATAACGGTGAGCAGGATGCTCACCGGTATTCGCCAGTCCAAATCACGTCGGAGCCAAAGATAAATACCGCCGAGCAGCAAAAGCAGGCCACTGGTTTCTCCGAGTGAACCGCTGATCTTGCCGAACATCAGGTTAGCGAGCGGAGTAACTTCCTGGTCGAACTTAAGCATCCCAAGCGGCGTTGCGGCGGTTACGCCGTCGACGCCTGCCTGCATGAACGGCAGCGCGAGATTACTTGCGTAGACACTCGTGAACTCGCCGCCACTGCTGTGCGGCACCCAGGTGGTCATGGCGATCGGAAACGTCGCAAGCAAAAATGCGCGACCGAGCAATGCAGGATTGAACAGGTTATGACCGAGCCCACCCCAGATGACTTTGCCCAGGCTGATGCCAACGAATCCGCCGAGGAAAGCCATCCACATCGGCAGACCGGGCGGCAGCGTCAGGCCGAGCAACAGGCCCGTCAATACACTGGTCGCATCGCGAAGTGACTCGCCGCGAGGCTGGCGATCGTCGAACAGCCATTCGGCCAAGACGGCGCCGGCGATACACGAGCCGAGAACGAGCAGGGCGCTGAGCCCGAAAAACCATATCGAGGCCGCCGTCGCCGGCAGCAAGGCATAGATCACGTCGCGCATCGCTTTCGGCGTAGTCATACCCTGGCGCAGCAGCGGCGCGTGAAACAGCAGGAGATCCGGGTCCTTCTTCGTCACTCCTCGGGCTCCTTGCGGTGGGTCAGGTCGTCTTTCGCAGTGCGTATGAGCTGCACGATCGGAATACTTGACGGGCAGGCGAACGTGCAGCAGCCGCACTCGACACAGTCGAAGACATGGTAGGCCTTCATGTCGTCGTACATGCGCGCCCTGGAAAGGCGCGCCAATCGTGACGGATTCAGAAAATAGGGGCAGGCCTCGAGGCATCGGCCGCAGCTAATGCAGGGATACTCCTTGCGCCTCGCCGTCTCTGATTCGGTGAAAACCAGCACTCCCGAGCATCCTTTCAAAACCGGTACATCGAGACTCGCGATCGGTCGTCCCATCATCGGCCCGCCCATGATGATCTCGCGGCTCTCGCCTTTGAGTCCGCCGCAGAATCTGACGACCTCGCGCACGGGCGTCCCGAGCGGCACGACCAGGTTCGCAGGGTAGGTTACGCCCGGACCCGCCACCGTCAGAACACGTTCAATCAGCGGCAGGCCGCGCAGAAAGTAGTCCGCGATCGCCACGATCGTACCGACGTTGTTGACGTTGACTTCCACGTCGCGAGGTAGCTGCCCCGCGGGCACCTCCTTGTCGAAGATGCTCTTGATCATCATTTTTTCCGCGCCCTGCGGATATTTCACTTTTAGCGGTACGACGCGAACTGGCTGGCCCGGCGGGATGTGCTGACGGATGATCTCTATCGCATCGGGCTTGTTGCTCTCCACGCCGATGATGGTTTCCTCGGCGCCGAGTTTTTGCCGCACGATTTCCGCGCCTTCGAGCAGAGCATCCGGCCGCTCGACCATGAGCCGGTGGTCATTGGTCAGGTACGGTTCGCACTCGGCACCGTTCACGAGCAGATGCCGGATCCGCACGCCATCGGGCACCGACAGCTTCACATGCGACGGGAATGCGGCTCCGCCCAAGCCGACAATCCCTGCCATCTGCACCGCTTCGATGAACTTCTCCAGCGACAGCGACTCCCAGTCCAGCACCGCACCGGCTTCAATTTGCTGCGTCGCAAACGGATCGGCCTCGATCGCGATCGCCGGCGCAAAGCGGCCATCGACACCGCGAAAATCGCCGACCTCGCGAACCGTCCCGGTTACCGGGCTGTGCAGGGCGGTAGAAACGAAACCGCCCGGTTCAGCAATCAGCTGCCCGCGCCGTACCCGCTCGCCGGCGACAACAACGGCTCGACTAGGCACACCGATATGCTGGCCCAGCGGCATGACGTAGTCTTTGACGAACGGCACGCGCTGGATCGGCAGATCCTCGGTCTGCGTCTTGTGGTGGGCCGGGTGAACTCCGTGCTCGAAATTGCGGCGCAGTCGACTGAGTGGTTTCATCATTGTCAGTCCCGCTTGCGCGATGCCAGTTGCATCAGGCGGCTACGAATCTTGCTCGCAATTTCGACCTCTATCTTTTCCTGAATCTCCCGGATTCGCGTTTCGGAGGCCTCGCTCTGCGCATCAAGTTCCGCCTGATGTTCGGCGGCGACTTCGGCGCGGATTTCCTGCTCAAGTCGCTCGGTGAACGGAGTTACGATACCGGCGAGTTCCTGCAGGGTCTGCCAGCCCTGGACTCGCTGCTCGACCATATCGAGCATGGCCGGCACCATCGAGTAGCGCCGTTCTTCTTCGCCCGCGCCAACAGCAACGAAGGGCGTCTTTCTATCGCGGCTCCTGGCGTCGAGTTGCAGCCACTCATGCAACGCGACAGGTGCCGCTGCCTCGGCCGACAGCGGTTTGAAGTTCGTCCTGAACCGCCCCTGTCCTATCGCCCAGTCTGCTGCCGTCAGCGGCCGTTCGCCGCTCGCATCCGGGACCATCGTCTCATCGATGTGCGGGTTGTCGAGCAGGCTGATGCGCGAACCGAATACACCATCGATCGTTGGATCGTAGCGGAACAATGGCATCACGCGGCTGCTGACTGCAAGTTCCGCCTGCGCCAGTGTGTGCTCGCTGGCGAATCCATGCCGCCTCGGACTGGGCGCATAGACCTGGAGCAGTGCTGGGCCAGCGTAGGCCAGCGCTTTCTGCATACTGTCGCCCAGGTGAACCGGATCGGCAACCGACGTTTGTGCAACAAACGCGTTGCGTTGTGCCAGTGCGAGGAGGGCAAGACTTGCCCTTGGATTGTTTGTCGGCGCCTGGACGGACCTGGCGGCAGGATCGCTCGCGAGACCAAAGTCCAGCGTGTTCAGCACCAGCACCTTGACCGGCAGACCCGAGTTCAGGAGCCAGATCAGCTGCCCCAGTCCTCTTCCGGCGAGCATCTCGTCACTGCCGACCAGCAGCAGCGGTGGACAAAGTTCGTATTCTTCGTCGCTGAGGTCCTTCCAGCTCAGTTTCGCGAGTGCATCCCGTTTCCACTCCAGGCCATCGGGCTTGTCGATTTCAAGGCGAGCGAGCCGCAGCAGGCGCACCAGTTCCGTGGTCTCCTCCAGGTGCCCCTCGATCAGGCCTGCGGCGAGCTGTGCGGCATCGCCGCTCATATCGATCAGTACCGGCGCCTGGAACGGATTGTTCGGAAACGCGCCGGCCCATTCCGCTGTGCTGCCACCCGCGACGACCAGTCCATAGCGGGCGCGGCCGAGACCGTGTTCGCCCTGCACAAGCCGATGGTGCGCCGACGTGATCTGTTTTGAGAGTTCGATCAGCCTGAGTAGATAGCGGGTATCGATGGAATGGTCAGCCGACGTTTTTCCGGCGCCCTTCGCCAGCGTCTGCAGATCAACGCGCGGACTGGTCGTGCGTTTCAGTTGCTCAGTGACCGCGTCGAGATCTTCGACAGCGAGCGTGCCCGATAGCGTGTCCGTGACAAGCGAGGTGACGGACTCGCCGGTCTCCGCAAGCGTTTTGGCAAAGCGTTGTACCAACGGCTGCTGATGAAATTCGGTGGCAGCGAGGATCAGCCTGACCGCCATTTTTTCGCCGGAGCCTGCTTCGGCCGCATCGCCGCCGGCCAGCGCGAACTGGCAGTAACGCGACAACAGGATCGCGGCCATGGTGCCAATTTCCGGGTTGCCTGCAACACGTTCGATCGTTTCCGCCGAGGTATCGGGTGTGCCGGCCCAGACTGGCCAGAGCTCACGAGCTGTGTCGAGCGCCATCGCATCCTGTTCCTGCGCGCGTAGCGCCTCGGGCTCGCAACTTTCGATACAAATGCCACAGGCCTTGCAGGCATCCGGGTTGATGGCGAGTGACAGGAGTTCCGCGCTGTCTTTCTTATGCGCCTCGGGCTTATGAAAGAACGGCTCCGTCACCGCGACCGGCAGCGCACCGATCTCGCCAGCGATCGCCCCAAGGCCCTCGCGAATTGCCTGTTTTCGATCATCGGCCAACGGCATTTTTTCTTCGAGCCAGGAAAAAGATTCGTCGAGCATTTCGCCGAATGTTGGCGCCGCATTCCCGGCTGATTTGTCGCGAGCCTTGCAATCGACAACGATCCGAGATGCGAGTTTACCTGAGACCTGCCGCACGGCTTCGGCGCCCGTGTGCGTTATCGCTGTGTCGATCAGAGCATTCGGACTCGCCGCGACGACGCCGATCGCACTGTCCGGGCAATGAGTCCAGCACAATCCGCAGCCCGTGCAAACGGTCGGGTCAAACACCGGCAGCATCCGGCGTGTATTACTCAGGTTGTTGAAGGTCGAACTCAGCGGCGGCATGGTGCCGGTTGCGAGATAGGGATCCGCGGTCAGGCGATCCGCCTGGTCGTCGCGGTACAACACGCCGAGCTGATCCCAGAAACGCGGCAGACTTGCGTAGTGATCGTCGTTGCGGCCGAGGTGACGCACGGCCGCGGGCGCCTCTTCGTCCAGGTGATTCAGTGCGGCCGCAGGATCGGCTCGATCACTATCGACCGCGACGACCTGCTCGAGGCCCGATTGAAATGCGTCCATCAGTTGTTCGCGGCGTACCTTGTCAACGCCATCCAGCATGTCGAGTCGTTCGGCGATGACACGTCGAGTCCTGGATTCGATCAGGCCGGCGTCAAGCAATACGCCAAACAGGCCGCCCAGCAGCGACTCGGCGTCCAATGCGCCGCTCGCTTCACCTTCGGCCTGTAGCGAAACCTTGAATGCTTTGGAATCGTTGCCGAGCAACAACCGGCCGCTCGCCGCTACAAGAGTTATATCGGCGACAAGCCCATCGCCGGGATCCAGCAGTGTCTCGTCGCCGTGAGTAAGCCAGTCAACACGGTTTGCAGAGCCGTGCTGCCACGAGATCGCCGGCCGGCTACGTATCCGGCCACCGTTGAGTCGATGTAGCAGGGCGCCGGCCGCGCCGAGAATACCTTCGTCGCCACGAGTGCTGCCTCGATGTATTGCAATGGTCAGCGTGCCTTTCTGCCGAGGCGAGGTGGCATCGCGACTCGCGCGAATCCCCATCTTCGCGGCATCCGGGTAGGCGCGTCGCAATGTATCCAGCAGCACCTCGCGTTTGGGATGCGCGCCCGAGGTGTCGTCGAACGCCAGGCCCAGAAACAGCGGCGCCGTCGAAAAAGTGTCGGCATTGACGCACAGTTCGATCAGGTCGGCAACTCGCAGCGGCAATCCGCCGACGCCATAGACCACGGAGCGACATCGGGGCTGCTTGCTTTGCAGGCCGGCGCGGACGTCGCGCAGTAGCGGCGGCTCGCCGGACAACGGCGCGTCGGTGCGTTCGAGAACAAACACCTGCTCCCGTCCTTGTAGCGCATCAACAATAGCGGCACCGGGAAACGGCCGTAGCGCGTGGATACCGAGCACCCCCACCGGGATGTTGTGCTGTTTGCGGAGGCAATCCGCAGCGACGCGGGCTGTCTCGACGGCGGCGCCTTGTGCCAGCAGCACAGTTTTTGCGTCATCCAGCCGGTAGCGCGAGATGGATTCGTAACGCCTGCCGGTCTTAGCGGCGAACTGCTCGAATGATTGGTCCAGCGACTCACCGACGAAAGCATCAAAATAGGGTCTCTGCGCAAACGCCCCGAGGGCGAAGCTCTCCGTTTCGAACAGCGCCCCGCTGAGCACTGGTTCATCCGGGTCGTGCCACGCGGGTATGCGGCGACGGGTTTCGCCGAACAGAACTTTTTGCGCCGCCGTCGGCGTCTCGATGTGTTGACGCGACGGGCCGAGGAATCCGTCGATCTGGGCCGGCGATAGCAGCCGCACATCCTGCGCCGCCAGTGCGGTCTGCTCACCGTCCATGATGACCATGCCGGGTACCAAGGCCTCTTCCGCTACTTGCCTGGCAATATAAGTAAAATCAATAGCTTCCTGTACATTCATGGCAAACAACATGAAGAAGCCGGAGTCGGCGCTGAGGTGAACCGAGTCGTGGCCACTGCCGAGAGCAGCGCCGTGGGCGGCAGCCGCGCGCGTGCCGAGATGCAGCACCAGTGGCGCATGCTTTCCGGCGACGGAGATCAGGAGATCCTGTGCCGCGGCGAGATCTGGCCCGGACAGGAACGCGGTTGCGCGCCGGCCGGATAGTGCGAGGCCGGTTGCTGCCGCAATAATGCCGCGCGGCCCCTCGGCAGTCTGTGCAGACAGCGCCTCGCCGAAGACGTTGGTGTTTCCATGCCCGACCTCCGCCAGCCAGACCGTGTCCGCATCGCCCGAAGGGAACGAGCCGCCGAGCACGGCGTGGCCCGCGATGCCGGCCTCGGACAATGCGACCGCACTATTGCCGTCGAGCACGGTATCCAGTCCTTCGTCTTTGATGTCCGAGCCGGCCGGCGCACCGAAGGTCTTGCGGTACCAGCGTATTGCTCTGTCGCGTAGATCGGTCATCAGCGTGTTCCCGCCCGTCGCGTTTCCTGGTCCTGAAACTGTTCGTTTTCGAGCCAGACTATTGATCGAGTGGCGCAACGAAACACGGCTTCAGGCCGTGCCGGGCCGCCCGCCGAGTAGTCGATGATCGGCAGGTTGCCTTCCATGTGTATCAAGCCGGGTGCGGCATCCGCAACACATTTGCCGCAAGCATCGCAGGCCGTTGAACAGAGCTGTGTCGCGGCTGCGCCTGCCAGCGGGATGTTGCATTGCACGTAAAGATTCTGCTTGAGTGGCACCAGTTCGAACAGGTCACGCGGACAGGCGGCGCTGCAATCCGGGCAGGCAGTGCATTTCAGGGTATCGACCTGCGGGAGTCCATTGGCATTCATGTGAATGGCGTCGAAGGTGCAGGCTGCTTCGCAGTCCGCCAGGCCCAGACAACCCCAGGCGCAGCCTTTGCCGCCCCCCGATACCACGGCCGCCGCACGACAGCCTTCGAAACCCTGGTACTCGGCGATCTGGTGGGCCTGCCGGGCGCCGCCGGCGCAGCGCAGGCGTGCGACCAGTTTTTCCTGCCGGCCTGCATCGACATTCAAAAATTCTGCGATACGCTCGATATCATCGTCGGAGCTGACCGTACATTGGCCGGGCTCGACTTTGCCCGCAACCAGCTTCTCTGCAAACGGCAGGCAACCCGGTTGCCCGCAGGCGCCACAATTGGTCCCCGGCAGCATATCGTTGGTTGCCTCGATTCGAGGGTCTTCGTCCACCTTCAGGAAGCGCTGTGCGATCGCAAGAATTGCGCCAAAGAGCAATCCGATTCCAGCCATGATGGCCGGCGCTATGAGCAGGCTGTTCATCAGTTATATGGTTCGGCACGGGCGATCAGCTCATCCAGGCCTGGCTCATTCGGATCCAGCGGCTTGCCGGGGTGGATGCACTTTGCGGGACAGATCTCGGCCGCGGCCACGAGGTCCGCGAACGTGCCGGCCTTTGGATCCCGAAGGAATGCCTGCTTGTTGTCGTTGTAGGCGAACATCATTTTGTTGATGCCCATGCAGTCGTCGCAGGTAGTACACATCGCGGTGTCGAGCCAGGGCTCATCGAAACTCAGCTCTTCTTCTACTTCAGGCTCGGCCGCGGGTTCGGCTTCCGCGGCTGGCGCAGCGGGCTCTGGCTGCGCCTCGATTTTGGCCGCTTTCGTCGCGGGCATGGTCGCAAGCTGGCTGCCTGCGCCGACGAGGTCCGAGAGGTCGGCGCCCATCAGGACGTCGACGAGTTGTCCCATGACCTCACCGGCCGCCTCGTTACGGACACTTTCCAGTTGCTCCTCGTGTGTCTTTGTGATTTTTTCGCGTTCGGCCTCGATCGCCGCTTGTTGCTCTTTGATAACCCTGTCAATGGCCTCTTCGACATAAAAGTTATGGATCCCCGCCAGTTCCTGCAGCGTCCGCCAGTAGTTCAGCCGATCACGACACGCAAACACCAGTGCACGAGATACGACGAGCCTTGTAAGCACACCCTGATCATCAATCCCCCAGACAAATGGAACCAGGCGATCGACTCGTGCTTCTTCAAGCACCAGGTACTGGTCAACCGGCACGAGGTCGGCGGATTCGAAGCCGCTTGGCACCGTGCGAAAATGCTCGTGCAATGCCGGCATGAGCAGGGCGTAATCGGCGAAAGTAAACGCGAGGTCCATCTCGGTAAGCTCGCCGTCGGCGCCGCGGTACTCGAGTTTCTCCACCGGCCAGTCGTTTTCGGCCTGCGGATTACCACTGAAGCTGACACGCTCCGCAGCGTGGTCGCCGGCATCCGGATTGACCAGCACGAACGGGTGGGCGCGACTCTCCAGCGCTGCGCTTGCGACAAACCAGGCGTCGAGCAGCGGTTTCTTCGTCTTCGTCTGGGTGCCGCGGTTGATCAGGTGCAAACTCGCGCGGTTACTGTCCAACGCGCAGAGAAAACCCGATAGCAGGTCCTCATGGCGCGCCGCAGACGTCTGCGCGACAACGACCTGGCGATGCCCGATGCCAAAGTTCGCCAGCTCGAATCGATACGAGTCGAAGGGGTCCTCACCGGGTTGCGCGCCCGGATTATCGTAGGCACGGACCCAGCTCAGCACGTGTACTGGCAGGCGCGAACCCAAAAGCCGCGAAAATGATGGTAGGCCTTCGCCCGCAAGGTAGTCCGCCGATACCAGGGCCACGACGCGTGTTACAAGCTGCATCTCTTCGTTCGAGAAGGCCTGCCAGTCGAAACCAGCGAACCAGGAATCGTGTACGGCCGGGTTGTAGCTATCGTCAGTTTCGAGCGCCGCGATTCTGATCGCGGCAAACAAGCGGGCGAAACCGGCGGCGTCACGCTCAAACATTTCGGCCGCCGTCGTGCACGGATCGTCGCTGTCGACGAGTTCGAGAATCGGCAACTTGCTGAACCCGGGGTCTTCAAGTTGACCGACAAATCGGACGAGAACCGGGTCGTCGTTCCAGGCCTCCAGTCCTTTCAGCGCGTGCTCGATTCTCGCCCGCCGCTCGATCGACATCTCCACCGAACCGTGGGCGCGTTGTTCGAGCATCCCTGAAAGGGCACCGGTGTCGAAATAGCGAGACCCGGGACCGACGCTGCTCTTGACGCCTCCGGGTTCGTTCGCGTCGGCCGACTTGGCTTTCTCGACTTCCAGCAAGGACTGCAATCCGTGAATATGTTTTTTGACTTGCTGGCGAAATTGCTCTCGGGCTGGATCCTGGCGGTGCTGAATCGCGCGCAACATCAGATGCAGCGACACGCGAGGGCCGTAACCGAGCATTTGTCCGCCCGCTGCCATAGCGCCCTTGAGCCGTTCGAGATTGGCATCCAGTGTTTCCCGGCTGCCCGCGTCCAGATCAAGGTGGTCCTGCAAGGCCGCGGCCGCTTCGGCAAACAAAGTTGGCGCGTCGGTGGGATCAGGGCCAGTGAGCTTCTGCCGCAGGTAGCGTTCTATCCACGGAAGATTATCCTTGAGGATCCTGGCGTCATCGGCACCAGGCGCGAATGCCTCCAGCGAATCCATAAGGTGCTCGCTCACCGGCTTGGCGAGCGCAGACCCTGTCGCGCCATCGGGCGGAACCAGGTAGAGCGGATACTGGTATCGAATGGCCGACGCGTCCCGATAGGGATTGAGCAGCGCAGGCAAAATCGTAGCGGCAGGTCTGAGGGTACTCGCCGAAGCGTGAGGTTCGCCATAGTGGAATCGGCGCAGTAGATCGATGGCGGTCAGACCACTTTCGCCTTCGGCCCCGGGCGGGTCGACTCCGTCGTGCTTGTTTTCCGTGAGCCAGTTCATCGTATCGGTCCGCGTTGAGAGAGAAGGCTAGATCGCGAAATGATCCAGCGCCTCGTTCATTCCGGCCAGCTTTTCGTCGATGCTCATCTCCAGGCCAACTGAGGACATCATGTCGTATCGCGGCGCATCCGGGTTGTGATAGAGAATTCCCAGCGGCAGGGCTGAACTGTCTTCTGCCAGTTCGCGTGCGGCATGGAGGTCCGACGGGTCATGTTCGGCATGGTTCGGGAACAGCCGCTTGACCGAGTCGTCGAGCTGTATGCCTTTTTCGTGCGTCAGCAATTTCATCCTGGCTGGCTCATCCTGCAAGGCCTTGCCGATCGCCTCAACATAGACCGGGCATCGCTGGATTATCCGGACAAAGCTGGTTCCCTTATGCTGGTGTGCCTTCGTAATGACCTCGTGCCGGAGTGGGGCATTCCAGTCGACGATCTGTGCAACAAAAGAAATATTGGTCACGCCGAGGGTCACGGTTAGCGGATTCAGCGGCGGCAGCAACGCGCCCGACGGATGCGTATTGGTCGGCACGTCCATCGGGGTCGTGGGAGACGTTTGTTTCTTGGTCAGGCCGTAAATGCCATTATCGAATACGAGCAGCGTTATATCCATGTTGTAACGCATTGCATGTATCCAGTGGGCCGCACCGATCGAGAAGCAGTCACCGTCTCCGGTCGCGACCCAGACATCCAGATCGGGGCGCCGCGACTTGACGCCGCAGGCGACTGGCAACGCACGGCCGTGCAGGCCGTGGAATCCATAGGTATTCATGTAATGCGGCAGGCGGCTGGAGCAGCCAATGCCGGATACCGCTACCGTTTTCTCAGGCTTGATCTGCGAATCGCGGCACACCCGGTGCACGGCAGCCAGGATGCCGTGGTCACCGCAACCTGTGCACCAACGCGGCTCCGCGCCGGAGTAATCCTGCAACGTGAAATATCGATCCTTGACCTCGAGAGACCAGTCACCTTTCAAGCCGAACATGATTGTGCTCCTTCTAGCTCCGCGAGGCGGGCATCTATGACTTTGCCGATCGTGCCCGGTTGCAGCGGGTGACCCGGAACCTTGGACCAGCAATCGATGTCGACCAGTGTGTGTGCGCGCAGCAAGAACGCGAGCTGTGAAATGCGGCGGTTTTCTTCGTTGATCATTGGCGCATCGGGATCGTCGCTGTAATTGATCTCGATGGTCATCACTTTCTTGAATCTTGAAAAAATTTCCTTCAATCCGGGCTCCAGCGGTGACAGGAATCTCAAGTGCACCGAGGACACTTTCTTGCCCTGCATCCTCGCCAGGTCGACGGCTTCCTCGATTGCACCCAAAGTCGAACCCCAGCCGACAATCAGCAGTTCTCCCGTAGGATCGCCATGGACCTCGGGAGGTTTCATCGTCGCGGCCAGAGTCGTCAGCTTGCGGCTGCGCATGTTCATGCCTTCCTGGTTCGAAGCTGAGTCATAAGCGATCTTGCTGTGGCGGTTGTGCGCAAGGCCCGTGAGGATGTATTCGCCGCCGCGCATGCCCGGGATAGGTCTATCCGACAGACCGGTGGTCTCGTCCCAGTCGTAGGGTGCTACACGCTCATCCCATGCTGACTGGTCCACCGGCGGGGCAAACCACTCTTCGCTGACTTCGGGGCGTTCAATCGGCTGAACACCGGTGGCCAAATTTGCGTCGGTCAGCATGATCACGGGCGTGCGGAATGACTCGGCCAGCTTGCGCGCCATGACCACGAAGTGGAAACACTCCGAGATTGTGGCCGCGGCAATAACGACCTTGGGTGAGTCGCCAGGCGCGCCGTACAGACTGGACAGCAGGTCTCCCTGTTCGACTTTGGTCGGAAGACCGGTGGACGGGCTGCCGCGCTGCACGTCGATGATCACAAGCGGGACCTCGGCCATGACCGCGAGACCGATCATCTCGGTTTTCAATGCCATGCCGGGCCCGGAAGTGATCGTACACGCGGTCTTGCCCGCATAGGATGCGCCGATCGCAAAACCGATCGCGGCGATCTCATCCTCGGCCTGGTGCACGAAACCGCCGGTCAGATGAAAATCTTCCGCAAGATAATGAGACGCCGATGTTGCCGGCGTGATCGGATACATCGAGACCAGCTCTATGCCGGCCGCCATTACGCCAAGTCCCACTGCCGTATTGCCGTTGATGACGACCGCCGACTCCAGGCGATTTTTCTCGGCAGCGGCTATTTCGAATTCGTAGTCGAGGTTGTCGCGCGCGAAAGCGTAGCCGGCATCGAACAGGTCATGGTTGATCCTGATGACCTTCTCGCTCTTCTTCTTGAATATCTTCGCAATCTCGTTCTTGGCCGTGTCGATGTCGCGACGATAGATTCTGCAGAGCATGCCGAGCACAAACATGTTCTTGCCCTTGCGGGCATTGGGCACAATCTTGAGACACTCTTGCTCGATCGGCAGTTCGTGTACGATCAGCCCCTGCGCGCTGAAATCGGCGAGAGCCTCCTGATATTGCTTGCGAATTCTCTCGTCGGGATCTTCGGCCCACATGCTCTCCAGCAAAACGACAGCGCCCTGTCTGTAAGCGCCGTTATCGATACGGGAGTACAGCACCTGTTCGTTGAACGCGACGACCATATCGGCTTCGTCGCCCATGTTGGTCACCTGCTTCGATCCCATGCGGACGCGAATACCACTGGCGCCCTGGCGCTCTCGCGCAGGCGGCTGGATTTCCGCCGGGATGATCTCGACCGTCCAGACACCGTTGCCCATCTTGCCGCTCACCAGTCCTAAGATCTGGCCGCATTTCTGGGCGCCTTCTCCGGAGTCGCTGACGATTTCGACAATTTGTTGGTCTACCTGGCGAACACCTTGCAATGCCTTCACGGTCCCGTGCTGATCATCGACCGGGACGTCGACGACATCGGCGAGCTCACTGCCTTGCTCGGCCTGTATCTTCTCGATCTCTCCACGAAACTCTTGGATGGCAGCCCAGCGCGCCTGGCGCGCGGCCTCGATGTCATGCGTGTGCAACGATCGACGCAGATCGTAGCCGAGGACTTCACGCAGCGGGCGCGGCACAGAGAGCTTCACCCACCAGGTCTTGTCCCGTTTGAACAAGTACTTTGTATCGCCTGCGATCTGTGTATTGGACATGCCGTATTCCCCACCGTACCTGCGTCCGAAAAGCTGTACCTTTTCTCGCTTGTCAGGCGTTTATTGCATGGGGCACAGGGCAAGTATATAAGTACAAACATCCGCGTCAGGAGCGCCGATTCTGGATCGAATTCGTCCTGCTTTTTGTCAGGATTTTCAGGCATGAGGAGGGCCGAAAAGCGGTGCGGGAAACCAACGAACGTTACCGCGACGGGCTCGCTCGACGCGCCGGATGATCTCAGGCCGGGGTGTTCCTTGTTGCAACAGGAGCCAGGGATTTAGTTGTCTTTTGCCCCCTGGTCGATCCAGCCGGCGATGATCTCGATCTGCTCGGCGCCCAGCGACTCGCCGCGTCCCTCGGCAAATGACTCGCTGTGGTGTGGCGGCATGCGAATTTCCGGCGAGGTCTTCCCTGCAACAACCCGGTAAAGCGTGCTGGACATG
>Ga0316201_10001400_pt1 | contig 16151 bp, 14 predicted proteins | sample CS6wburrow_MG_FD_204516 | JGI IMG/M metagenome (GOLD analysis project Ga0316201, IMG submission 204516) | Coastal sediment microbial communities from Delaware Bay, Delaware, United States - CS-6 worm burrow | ecosystem: Environmental > Aquatic > Marine > Coastal > Sediment | place: USA... | reverse complement strand
CGTCTAGAGCCGCCAGCATCGCGTTGAAACTCTCCGCAAGCCTGCCTACTTCGTCGGAGCGATCGACGTCAATTCGGGCCTCCAGTTCCTGGGTTGCGGCCACATGCTCCGCTGCCTCGGCAAGTTCACCGATCGGACGGGCAGCCCCGCGCGCCACGAAATAGCCAACGACCCCGGCTAGCAAAGCGCCGACAACCGCGGCCAACCGCAACACCGAGGCCAGCCCCTCCAGCGTGTTGTCGATCTCCGCCAGTGAACGCGCTACTTGGACTGTTCCCGCTGAAATCTGTGACGTGAGCACCCGCAGGTTGTCGTCGCCTCGACTGACAGTGCGGATTGCCTGAGCCACCTCTCCGCTGATCACTGCTTGCTCAGCGGGGCCAACCGGTAGATCGCCGCCGAGGTCGTATTGGGTAATGACACCGCCATCGCTGATGAAGAACTGCCAGAAGATCGCGTCAAAACCGCGTTCTCCGCGCTGAAATGGATCGCGCCCTCCCCGCTCATCAAAAGGACTCAACGCCGCAACCAACTCAAAGAGGTTGTCGGCCTCGTCTACCTGTTGCACCCTGCTGTAAAGGCTGTCGTCGACCTCGGCAATCAGCTCTCGCTTGGTGGTGCTGAACGTCACCAAGGCTGCAATGGCGATGGCAACCGCCACGGCGGCCGCAGAGATCAAGGCAATGCGGACCCGCAGATTCAAGATCAGCCCTCTCGGATCACGTAGCCGACGCCACGCACCGTTTGGATCAGCCGGGGGGCACCGTCGGGTTCCGTCTTCCGTCGCAGGTATCCGATATACACGTCCAGGGAGTTGGACGACGTTGCAAAGTCATAGCCCCAGATGCGGTCGTAGATGGTGTCGCGGTCGATGACGATCCCGGCGTTGCTCATCAACAGCTCCAGCAGGTCAAACTCGGTCTTGGTTAGATCGAGCACGGCATCGCCACGCCGGACCTCACGCGACCCGGTGTCCATCGTCAGGTCTCCGACCTTCATCACCTCGGAGATCGAACCCGAAGAGCGGCGCAGCAATGCCCGCAGCCGGGCCAGCAACTCCTCGAGAGCGAAGGGCTTCACCAGGTAGTCGTCGGCGCCGGCATCTAGCCCCGCCACGCGGTCGGTGACCTCGGTGCGCGCGGTGAGGATGAGAATGGGGGTGGTATCACCACGAGCGCGAATCCGGCGGCAAGCCTCCAGCCCATCGACGATCGGCATCATGACGTCGAGCACGATCGCCTCGATCCGGTCGTTGAGAACTATGGAGAGGGCTTCGGCACCATCCCGGGCGGTCACGACGTCGTATCCCTCAAAGGACAGAGCACGCTCGACCGCACGACGGACCGCTCCGTCGTCCTCGACGACGAGCACCCGCTGACTCAACTTATCTGCCACCTTGGCTCCCTGGTTCCATGACCAGTTTTGCAGGTGTACATGAAAGCCGCATGAGAGTCGTAGAGACCACGAAACCGCAAACCCGTCCTTAAGAGAATCTCAAGGAAGTGGTGACTAGACCCTTCTTCAACTGAACCTAGATAGAACTAGGTGGACTCGATGATCCGACCGCGGACACGGGGGTAACGCTTGGGAGCGTGGCTGTGGCAGAACTCTTTTGCGTTGTAGCGGGAGATCAAGGTGTCGCAGCTTGAATCAGCGCAAACCCGATCGCCCGAGTACTGCTTTGGGCGCCGTGAGCGGGGACGAATCGATCGACCCTTAATAGTGTCACTTCTCATAGCTCCACTATCGTCGGCACAAATCTCCATCGTCCTAAGGCGAAAATCAGGTTTCGATAAGATTGCAACGCATTCACCAACATGCATGAGCCAAGCCCCGGTAAGCGACTCGAGGATCTGAAGTGACCGATCGGCTAGAGGCGAAACTTGGCCTGTATGGCGTGTTTGCCGTCAGCGTCGGCGCCATGATCGGTAGCGGAATCTTCGTGCTCCCCGGTCTCGCAGCCAAGATTGCCGGTCCGGCGGTCGTGCTTGCCTACTTCCTGGCGGGACTCATCATTTTCCCTGCCGCGCTTTCCAAATCCGAAATGGCCACCGCAATGCCGGAGTCCGGCGGCACCTACCTGTACATCGACCGAGCCATGGGGCCGATGATGGGAACGATTGCCGGTTTTGGTGTGTGGTTCTCCATCATCTTCAAATCGGCTTTCGCACTTGTCGGGCTCGGTGCATATCTACACCTCTTCGGCGACATTCCAGAGCGAGAGATTGCGCTGATTCTGGCGGTCGTAATCATCATCATCAACGTCGCCGGCGCCAAGACGACAGCCAGCTTCCAGTCGGTGCTCATCGCCATTGTTCTCATCTTGCTGGTTACGTTTGCCGTGCGTGGCAGCGGCCAGGTCGACGCCACCCAGTTCGAGCCCTTCTTGAGCAAAGGTTTCAAGGGCCTGCTCTCGGCAACCGGCTTGGTATTTGTATCTTTCATCGGAGTAACCAAGGTCGCCTCCATCGCCGAGGAAGTCCGCCGACCCAACCGCAATGTCCCGGCCGGGATCTTGCTATCGGTCACGGTGATGATCGTGCTCTATCCGTTGATCACCTGGGTCATGGTGGGCACGGTCGGCATCGAAGCGCTTGCCAACACCGTGACCCCGATGAGCACGTCGGCGGAACGGTTCATGGGCAGTATCGGCGTCGACGTCGTAAGCCTCGTTGCCATAGTTGCCCTGGTCTCGATGGCGAACGCCGGGGTTCTTGCCTCGTCGCGATATCCCTTTGCGATGGCGCGAAATGCGCTCGCCCCTCTCTTCCTCGCCAAGATCAGTTCCCGCAGCACGCCCGCCTATTCGATCTTCGTCACGGGTGCGGTGTTGTTGGTCTTGATCGCGTTCGTACCGATCCTCGAGTTGGCAAAGTTGGCCTCCGCCTTCCAGCTGATCGTGTTCTCTCTGATCAATCTCGCCGTAATTGCGTTCCGGGAAAGCCATCTCGATTGGTATCAGCCGTCATTCAAATCGCCCCTCTATCCGTGGACTCAGATCTTCGGGATCGTCGGTGCGATGATCCTGCTCACTCAGATGGGCATTGTCCCCATTGCCGGAGCAATACTGATCGTGGCCGGCGGAATCCTCTGGTATCGCACCTTCGGCCAGTCGCGGGCAAGTCGGGAGAGCGCTTCGCTCGACGCTCTGCGGATTCGCGATACGGAGCGTCTCGTCACCATGACCGAACGTGCCCTGGCCCAACCGGGCGCAGCTCACGTGCTGGTGCTCAGCTGGCAGGGAATGAAGCGCAAACGACTACGAGCAATCTTGCAGATCGCCGCCGACCTCACTCGGGCGGGGGGGCAGATAGATGTCAGCCGAATGGACCGCAGCGGCTCTGGCGACGACCGGGAAGAGCAAGCCTGGGCGCTCGAAATCAAGGCGATCGCCGAGAAGGTGGGCGTCGAGATCAACGAGGTTTTCCCCTGCGCGATCCGGGAGGACCAGCAGAAACGCGTCACAGATCACGACGTTGACCTGCTCCTGGCTGAGATGCCGAGCAACGTTCGTGCCAACAAACCCTTCGTCAGAGACCTGCGCTGGCTGCGGGACAACTCCGAATGCGACACCATCCTGTTCCGCAACCGAGGACTCGACCAGATCGACAAGATCGTCATCATGGGGTCCGGCGGTCCCTACGACGTGCTCAAGATCAGCCTCGCCGATCGGATCGCACAGCGGGAGAACGCCTCGATCAGGTTTGTTCACGTTGTCAACGAGGAGGCCACCGGGGCGCAAGTGGAGTCGATCAGCGAGTATCACGCACGGCTCCACGAGATGATTGATCTGCCGACCGAGAGCCGTATCGAACCCGCCGAGGAGCTCGTCGATACGCTGGCCCGGCTATCTCGCGGCGCCAATCTCGTAATCCTGGGAGCGGTAGCGACCCGCTTCCGGATCTTCTCCGACCTGGCGGACCGTATCACTGAGATGCTCGATGCCCCCGCTCTGGTTGTCTACGCCAACGTTTCGGCGCGCAAGTCGATACTCGGTCGCATTATCGAGTATTTCATCTACTGAGCACGGAACATCTCCACTAATTACCGTGTTGCAGACCTCACGACCCTGACAGAAGGAAACCGCAGTGCAAATTGGGATGATCGGGCTCGGCAAAATGGGTGCGAACATGACCGAGCGGCTAGTTCGCTCCGGCCATGAAGTGGTCGGTTTCGACCTCAGCCCGAAGGCCGTTGCGGACGTCATGGAGTTCGGGGCCGGCGGCGCCGGCTCGCTCGAGGATCTCGCCGGCCAATTGAGTACCCCCCGCATCATCTGGATGATGGTTCCCCACGGAGCTCCCGTGGACTCGACGATTGCGGCACTCCGTCCGTTACTGGAACCCGACGACATCATCATCGACGGCGGCAACTCGTACTTCAAGGAAACCAAACGCCGCGCCGCAGAATGCGCCGCGGCCGGTCACCACTACGTCGACGTTGGTACCTCCGGCGGCGTCTGGGGCCTCACCGAGGGCTATTCGATGATGGTCGGCGGCGAGGAGAGGGTCGTCGAAACACTGCGACCCATCTTCGAATCACTGGCCCCGAGCCCGACGACGGGGTGGGGCCGGGTCGGCCCTTCCGGATCCGGGCACTACGTGAAGATGATCCACAACGGCATCGAATACGGCCTGATGCAGGCCTACGCCGAAGGCTTCGCAATCCTCAATGCCAAGAAGGAGTTTGCACTGGATCTGTCCCAAATCGGCCACATCTGGCAGGACGGATCAGTCGTCCGTTCCTGGCTCCTCGACCTCACAACGGCGGCATTGGAGGAGAACCCGCAGCTCGAGGGGATCGCCCCCTATGTGCCCGACTCCGGCGAGGGACGGTGGACTGTGTTTGAGGCAATTGACCTCAACATTGCGGCCCCGGTCATCAGCCTGTCACTGATGGGCAGAATCGAGTCCCGAGACGAGATCGAGTTTGCCGACAGGCTGCTGGCATCGATGCGTAAGGGCTTCGGAGGTCACGCCATCACGACGGAGGATCCGCAGCTATGACTGAGCCCCATCTGTTTGTCATCTACGGAGGTACCGGCGACCTGACCCGACGCAAGCTGTTGCCGTCGATGTATCAGATCATGGTGCAGTCGGGGATCTCGGAGCAGTCGGTGTTGCTCGGAGTTGGCTCAGGCGACCTCGACGACTCCGCCTACCGGGAGTTGGCCAGAGACTCGCTCCGGGCGGCCGGGCTCGAACAGGCCGACGAGTGGTGCGACGATCGCGTGCACTATCAGCAGGTGCAGCGCGGTCAATCCGATCTGACCGACCTTGCCAGGCGAATCGAGCAACTCGAGGCAGAACACGCCCTCCCCGGCAACCGGGTGATCTATCTGGCTCTGCCCCCGGTTGCCTTCCCGCCTGCGATCACCAACCTGAGCGAGGCCGGGCTCAACCGGAGTCCGGGATTCACCCGCTTGGTCATTGAGAAGCCCTTTGGCCGCGACCTCGATTCGGCCCGAGCGCTGAACGACCTCGTTCATCGACACTTCGCGGAGCGCCAGATCTACCGGATAGATCACTACCTCGGAAAAGAGACCGTCCGCAATCTGCTGGCTTTTCGCTTCGCCAACTTGCTTTTCGAAACCAGCTGGAACCGCGACAGAGTCGACGCCGTAGAGATCAACGTCGCCGAGTCGCTCGGGATCGGAAGCAGAGCGTCCTACTACGACAACGCCGGGGTCATCCGGGACATGCTGCAGAACCACCTGACCCAGTTGCTGGCTCTAGTCGCAATGGAGGCCCCGCACTCGTTTGAGGCTGAGGCCATCCGCGACGAGAAGGTGCAGTTGCTCAAATCGGTGCGGGCGATCGACCTCAACGACGTCGTTCTCGGCCGATACGTGTCCGGTCGATCCGACGATGAACAGGTTGTCGGTTATCTCGATGAGGATGGCGTCCCCGCCGATTCACAAACGCCTACCTATATCAGCCTGCGCGTCGACATCGACAACTGGAGATGGCAGGGCGTCCCGTTTTATCTGCGCACCGGGAAACGCCTCCCGAACAAGAGCTCGCAGATAGTGATCCGCTTCCGTCCCCCACCGGTCTGCCTGTTCCACGGCAAGAAGGATGACTGCGAGGCCCATCAGAACGTGATCAGATTGATGCTGCAGCCCGACGAAGGGTTTGAGCTCCAATTCGACGTGAAGACACCGGGAGACTCGCTCCAGCTTGGTGAACGTCAGCTTCGCTACATGTATGAGGACGAGTTCGATCAGCTTCCGGATGCCTATCAGACACTCCTCTTCGACATCATGCAGGGCGACCAAACACTGTTCGTCCGTGCGGACGAGGTAGAGGAATCATGGCGTCTGTATGACCCGGTCATCGATGCTGCCGGCGCTGAGCTCCCGCTGCAGGACTACGCCGCAGGCACCTGGGGACCCGTGGGAAGGCACACTCCGATCCAAATGGCACAGGGACCGATCCGCGGGGAGACCACCACCGATCCGCGCTGAGCGAGAGCGCGGTCAGGAGTCTTCGGACTCGCCGTCCTGATCGCGAAGATCGATCACGATGTTGGTGACCTCCTCAGCAGTGAGGGTCTTGGCCCCCTCAGGGAGGTTGGCCGAGCGCCTCTGATAGCGACTGAGCCCCGGCTGCAACACGGTAGGGACCGGACCCTCGGCTGAGCCCGACGGCTCGGGTTTGGTGGCGGTAGCAATGCGATCGGCGAAGCCCTTGGTGCCCTCGTCGTCTCGTTTGCCGCGTGACCGTCGCCGTGCCATCGACTTCTCCTTCTTGCCGTCACCACGACGATACAGGATTCGCCGGGAAGGTCGCGCCGCACGCCGCTGGTTGTCCTCAGTACAGGTCTCGCACCGCGGGCATTGGCATCCGCACGGGCTCGTCGGCAGACCGAACCCCGGCGTACCAGGCGTGGAGCTCGTGATCCCCGCCACGGTGCTCGGCAAGTGCCAGTCGATAACCGTCCTCAGCCGCTCGCACTGCGGCCGCGTCGTCGCCGACGGTTCGAGCCAAGCCATCGATGGCGAGCCCCCAGCCCTTCAGGATGAACAGGTTCTGTGGGCTGACCCGGAAACCTTTGAGGAAGACCTCGGACGAGTCGAGAAACGCCGCGGCGGCGGCTTCCTCGGCGACGCGATAAGCGCGCTCCAGGTGGGCCCAGGCTCGACCAACGTACGCATCGATCACACCCTTCTTTGTCTCGGTGGCGGTAGCAAACAAGACTGCGGCTTGCTCGAGCAGGGTGACGGCTTCGGCTCCTTCGCAAAGCAGTGCCCGCTTGACCGCGATCTCGCCGGCCAACATGTTGGCGTCGAAACTGCCGGGCCTCATCCTGACCGCATCGCCGACCTTCACCGACGCCTCCTCGAGTAGATCGGCGGCAAAAAGACCGGCCGAACGCGACTGGAGCACGAGATCAGACGCTTCGCTGATAAATATGTCGTGAGTAAGCCGATTGGACTCCAGTGCCTGGTCGGCGTCGATCTCGATGATGGGCTGGAGGGCGGGCTGGTCCTGGACTTCGGGAAGCCTGGTCAGGGTTTGCTCCGGAGTCCGGCCCGCTTTGTCCGCCACCATGCGGGGAAGGATCTGCGTGAAGAAGTACCAGCCGAGCGAGACCACTGCGCCGGTGATGAGAGTCCCAACAAGCCAGTCACCCAATACGGTCACCTCCTCGGGTCCTACGGTAGTAAATGTCGATCTCGCAGTCCCATGTCTTTAGCCGTGTGTTCGTGGGCCTAACCTCGCCCCATGCACAACGACCTACGTGAAGCCGTCGATCATTTGATGCCATCACTGCGCAACGACCTCGAAGCGCTGGTGAAGATCCCGTCCGTGAGCGCCCCCGGCTACGATCCGGAAGCGGTGCGGGCATCCGCCGAGTTCACCGCTGGACTGCTGAACGAGGCAGGGTTTGCCGAAACCCGTCTGCTCGAAATCGAAGGTGCCCACCCGGCGGTATTCGCCTCGATCCCTGCTCCCCCCGGAGCCCCTACGGTCTTGCTGTACGCCCATCACGACGTGCAACCACCCGGTCCACCCGAGGAATGGGAAACGGAGCCTTTCGAGCCGTCCGAGCGGCAGGGCCGCCTGTTCGGGCGAGGAACCAGCGACGACAAGGCCGGCATCGTCGTCCACCTCGGAGCGATCCGCGCCCACGGTGGCAGGCCACCGGTGGGCGTGAAGGTTCTGGTCGAGGGAGAGGAAGAGATCGGATCTGCTCATCTCGGCCGGTTCCTCGAGACTTATGAGGATCTGCTGGCTGCAGATGTCATCGTGATCGCCGACACCGGCAACTGGGAGCTGGGGAAGCCGACGTTTACCACCTCACTTCGTGGCCTCGTCGACTGCACCGTCGAGGTGCGAACCCTGAAGTACGCCGTTCACTCCGGCGGCTTTGGAGGGGCGATCCCCGACGCCATCACCACCCTGGCTCGGCTCCTGGCGACCTTGCATGACGCAGAAGGTGAGGTGGCGGTTCCGGGTTTGGCTGGCGAGGACACCACCACCCTGCACCTTACTGAGGCCGAACTACGTGCCCAGGCGCAGCCGGTGGACGGCATCGAGCTGATCGGGTCAGGATCGATCACCTCACGCCTGTGGACCAAGCCGGCGATCTCCGTCTTGGCAATCGATGCCCCGGCGCTGGGCGAAGCCATCAACCAGCTGGTTCCGGTCGCCCGCGCCAAGGTCAGCTTGCGCGTTGCCCCTGGTGACGATCCCAATCGCGCGATGGGCGCGCTCAAGGCCCACCTGGAGGAAAACGTGGTGTGGGGCGCCGAGGTGACGGTTACTCCCGGTGCAACTGGAGAAGCCTTTGCTCTCGATGCAACCGGCCCGGTCTACGACGCCTTTCGGTCCGCTTTCGACGAGGCCTGGGGAACTGAAACCGTTGAGATGGGTGTGGGTGGCTCCATCCCGTTTGTGGCCGACTTCGCGGCAAGCTACCCCGAAGCGACCATTCTGCTCACCGGTGTTGCCGACCCCGCCAGCCGGGCGCACGGCCCCAACGAGAGCCAGGATCTCAACGAGCTTGGCAAAGGAGTACTCGCCGAAGCGATTGCCCTGAGGTTGCTTGCCGAGTAGCTGAAGGAAGCGGGGCAGATACCGACCCGCAATACTGCGTCGCCAAACCGAATCCTGACAGCTTGGCCGTAGCCGGCGGGCCGGCGTAGGCTCCGTTCCGTGGACAAAATCTCCTATCTCATCATCTTGATGCTGGCCGTTGCGTCGTGCTCCGTGGTCGATTCGATCGCCAACCCGACGACATCGCCGCCGATGAGCACCCTCCCGGACATCACCACCGCCACCACCACCCCTCCGCGACCGGCCCCAACCATGCCCGAACCAATGCCGGCCGGTTTGTGTGAGTCGTTCGCGGAGCCGGTCGCCGTGGGCACTGTCGCGATCGACGAGGTGGTCGAAGCATCCGGTATTGCCGTCAGCCGGCAGTATCCCGAAACGATCTGGATGCACAACGATTCAGGTGGCGGGCCGGTCGTATACGCCACGAGTCTCGACGGTACCAATCTCGGCCGGTTCGAGCTCGACGTGCCGGCGTTTGACTGGGAGGACATGGCCATCGGACCGGGGCCCGATCCGGGCAACGACTACCTGTACCTGGGCGACATCGGGGACAATCTGCAATTCCGCCCGGCGGTTACCGTCCACCGGATACCCGAACCACTCCCCGATCCGGCCGGCGGCACCGTGGTGGACGTCGTCAGCTTCAGCCTCGTCTACCCGGAGCCGGGCTTTGACTCGGAAGCAATGATCGTGGACCCCATCACCGGCGACATCTTGTTGGTTACCAAGGGAGATGCCGGTGAGCCGGCACAGATCTACCGAGCCCCAGCCGCCGACCTGGTCGACGGTGGTTTGACCCGGCTCGAGCAGGTGGGAACCTTCAATCTGGAGGCAGGTGCCTTCGTCACCGCAGCCGATATCGATCCAACCGGGGCCGCACTGATCTTCCGCGGCTACAACCAGGTTTGGCTGTGGGCACGCACGGATCTGGAGTTCACGGAGACTTTCGCCGCCGAACCATGCCGAACCCCCTCCACTGCAGAAGTGCAGGGCGAGGCGATCGCCTTCGCCCAACAAGGATTCTCCTATCTGACAGTGAGCGAGGGACGGAACCCCGACATCAACCTCGTCGCCAGCGACTCCTAGAAGAGGGTCGCTCCTTTGCTGAGGTAGTTCTTCATGCGGAGCTTGCGGCGGGCCGAATCCGACGACATGTAGCGCACCTTGCCAAAGATCGACCGCTCGGGGCCCCAGGGACGGTCGTATCGCCCCATCACCCAGTGGATGCCCGACGTGGAGTTGGGATCGCGACCGTCGAGGGCGTACCGATTGTTGAGTTCGAACATGATGTCATGAGCTTTCTGTGGGGTACGGCTCCACTCCAGAATCTTCTTACCCCACAACATCCTCAAGTAGTTGTGGATCGTTCCCTCCTGACGAAGCTGACGCTGTGCGACATTCCAAATCTCGTCGTGAGTTGCCGCTTCATCGAACTGTTCCAGCGTGTAGACGTACTCGCGAGGATCGTCGGCATGATCACGGAGAGTCGCTTGCGCCCATTCGGGGAGCGCACCGTATTCGTCGTTGTCGGGAACCCGGGCTGCAGCCTGATATCCGAGCTCGCGCCAGGTAACAACCTGATCGAGGAAGCCTTCTGCGTCCTCGCTCATCCCCCACCATCCTTGTCGCCCGCCAGTGGCAGAGTCGGAGAGCATTTCCGTCCCCCAACTCTCAGCGGCGGCAACCGCAGCCAAGACTTGGTGCGTGGAGACGTGCCCGAAATGGAGATAGGGCGATAGCCCGCTGGCAACATTCTCGTCCGGGTGACTGCGTTCCCGATACCGCTCCAGCCGATTGTCGACAAACCGGTCCAGAACCGCCTCCGCCGCACGCTCGCCACCGAGCAAGGGGGTCGCCGGCACCGAGTGGTCGAGGGGTAGGTCGGGTAGCAAGGATCGGTCGGCCGCCGGCGAGGGCCACCGACTTTCGATCTCGTCCAGCAAGCCCGGGGGGGCGAGCGGCAGATCGCCCGTTGAATCTGCAGCGGGGGTTTGCTCGAGATGGGGCGGCAGTTCCTTCTGCAGGAAACGTCGCAAGTCGTAGGCACGCAGGAAGACTCGATCCGTTGTCGCTAGTGGTAGGAGTCCGTTGTGATCGATGGCCTCCATCAGCACCGGAGATCGCGCTGCCGCGGTATCGACCATTCGGGGTAGGAAGAAGACCGGGGCATCGTCGGCCACGATCACGGCAGCCGACTCGGCAAGCTCAGCCAACAGACCCTTGCCGCCACCCTGCTTCGTTTCCACGTAGGTGAGGTGAACGGCGGGGGTATCGGCAAGTGCCGCGTCTACATCCTTGATCCCGTCGAGAATGAAGGCGTGGGCCCGATCGGTCGCCCATGGGTAGTCGACCCGGAGGGCAGACAGCACGACCAGCGGCTTGTTCAGATCCCGTGCCCAGTCGCCGGCGCGCTGCAATGCGAAATTGGAGGTGGTTCTTCGGTAGGCGGTCATCCAATACAAGACATAGTCGCCGTCGCGATTCGGCGACTTCTGATTGGCCGTTCGGATACGGAGATCAGGAACTGAGCTCGAGATAGACATCAATTCAGTTTCGTTTCCATGGACGTCGCTGGACTACCCCTCCGGCGCCGGTTGCCGGATCGTAGATCGTTCCCACGGGGCAGTCACGGCTAACGCGGTATTCGAGTCCGTTTGAACTCGTTGAGGTTGGTCCAACTCACCATGGCGACGATGCGGTCGATTTCCTCGGGCTGATGCCGCTCCATGATCCGCACGAAGACGGCCTCTGATCCCAGGATGAAGGTCGGCACTCCGAATACACCCCAGTTGGCGACCAACTCCTGATGCTCGGCCGCCAGAGTCCGCAGCGGCCGGCCGGACTCGACTTCGCGGCCGACTGCGTCAGGATCGAGATCAGTTGCGGCGGCGATTCGGGCGAGCTCAGCGGCATCCCCAATATCGACACCGCGCTCATGTCGAGCGGCAAACAGAGCCACGTGGAATGCCATGAAGCTCTCCGGCCAGCCGTCGCGAACCGCCAGCCCCCACTGCAACGCCGGCACCCCCCGAACCCCATCGGAGTCTGGGGAACGATCCCACACATCAGTCTCACCCTCGTCCACTTTCGTTTGTGACAGCGAGAACGGCCGGAATCTCACGTCCCAGGCAGCCCCGGAGTCCAAGCCATCAACCACAGCCTCGTTGGCGTTGCGGGCAAAGGGACAGAGATAGTCAAACGTGATTTCAAATGAAGTGGCCATTGCTCTCCTGGCAAGTCGGCTGTGGCGTTGCTACCACCAACCGGAAACCTCTCAAATCATTCCGGGCGCCATCAACCCACGTCTCGTTGCGAAGGGCGACGCGGCAACCTTTTGTCGAAACGACAGACGAGAACGGCAACGAGGGTCACCGCGCCCTCCGGTGACCCTCGTTCATGCTCCCCTCCCGTGAACATCGCCCGGTCACCAGCCGAGCTAGCTGAGAACCTAGCAAACCAGGCCATCGCCATGTCGAGCGACTGTCTGAATTGGGTCAAGACGGGCAGCGACGTTGTGGGCTACCCTCGGCGATATGGAAGAACAACGAATCGGGCTATTCATCGACTACGAAAACCTAGCGATCGGGGCTCGGGACGACCTCGGCATCGAGTTTGATTTCAAGCCAATCGCGGATGCCCTCGCCGAACGGGGCCGGGTCGTCGTGCGGCGCGCCTATGCCGACTGGTCGTCGTTTCAGAAGGATCGACAGATGCTGGCCGACAACCAGGTTGAGTTGATCGAGATTCCGCAGAGACGCGGCCGGGTTCGCAAGAACGCAGCCGACATCAAGATGGCAGTTGACGCGGTGGAGCTGGCTTTCGAGCGTGACTATGTAACGACCTTTGTGATCTGCACCGGTGACTCCGATTTCACCCCGCTGGTCCAGAAGCTACGTGAGCTGAACAAGAAGGTGATCGGGGTTGGACTCAAGGCCTCGACTTCAGCCATGCTCCCGCCCGCCTGTGACGAGTTCCTCTTCTACGAGCGTCTCGGCGGGGTGGAGCTGCCACGACGCAAGCAGCCTGCGAAAAAGAAGAAGCGAGAGGCGGCAGCCGAACCGAAGCCGGAGTCAACTGAGGATTTCGCCGCGCTGGTGACCACCACCCTTGCCGGCCTGCAGCGATCCGGCGATGGGCAAGTCCGCTCTTCAACTCTCAAACGAGCCTTGCTGCGCAAGGATCCCACTTTCAGCGAGGCCGATCACGGCTTCCGGGCATTCGGAGAGTTGCTCCGACATCTGGCGGGCAACTCCATCGTCGAATTGACCGAAGACGGCTCCCGCGGTGACCCGGTTGTCGATTTCCCCAAGACCGACAGCGAGACCAAGGACTTCGGTGTGCTGGTTGAGGTGGTTAGCCAATCCGGCGAGCAAGCCATGTCGGGCTTGAAAGACTTGATCCGAAAGCAGCAGAACGACTTCAACGAGCGTCGCCTTGGGTACTCAGGGTTCCTGCGTTTTGTCCAAGCCGCAAGCGCCCGCGGCGTGGTCGATTTGAAGTGGGATGACGAATCCGGCGACTACCTGGTTTCGGTACCCGAGGCTTAGGGCTACAGCTCGCGTTGCTCGGCCCAACGCACCGCCAACGCCAGCGAACCCAGGGTCAGCGCCATCGTGACCAAGGACGCACGGAGGTAGTCCGACGCCGGCCCGCCGCGGACCAGCGAGTCGATCGCGCCTACCAGATGACTCGGTAGCCATTCTCCGACCAGCGGCGCAATCCCGACGATGGGCAACAACAAGAGCACGCCGATCGAAACGGTCGCGGCGATGAGCACCGACTGCGTCTTGCCCGCCACCGCAGCAACGACCGCAACGGCAAACGCCAGGTAGAGGCAGCCGAGCAGCGTGCCGAGCAACCACCCGCCGAATGGCAGCGAACCCATGAGCACGGTCGACTCGTAGAGAGCGGCAACTGACCCCAGCGTGAACGCAGCAACAACGGCCGCCGTGACCACCAGATAACGCGGAGCAATGATGTCGCTCGTACGCGCTACCCGGGTGCGGAGGAAGACACCCATTTGGGGCTTAGCATCGAAGGCCAGGGCGGCGGCGGCAACGCCCACGGAAACGAGCAGGCCGATCTGGGCCGCGTTCGAGACGTAGCTGGCGATTCCGTCGGCAGCCACCGGCTCGGGCACAACCACCTGGACTCCGCCTCCAAAGCTCTCCAGAATCTCAGAGATGTAGCGAGCAGTCAGCGGACCGACCAGGCCAAAGAAGACGTAGACCCCGAGGAGCGCAATCCACCGCTTGGTCCGGAAGAGCCTGATCCACTCGAGCTTCCAGAGGCTCATGCCACCAACTCCAGAAACACGTCTTCGAGCGATGGAGCCTCGGGGGCCAGCGACACCACATGGGCACCCGTTGCCGCCAATGCCGCCACGAGGTGTCGCTCGGCCTCAGTCAAGCTGTTGGCGGTCACCCTGATCTGCTCAGGATCGAGAATCGTCACCTCCCGAACCCAGTCGAGTCGCTGTAGTTCCCGCACCACCGGGTCGAGCGGGGCTCGCAGGCGCACGGCGTAGTGAGGTACTGCGGTACCGACGAGCAACTCTTGGAGCGGCCCTTCGAAGATCAGCCTTCCCTGACGAAGAATTCCGACCGTGTCACACACTTCCTGAACGTCCGCAAGAATGTGGCTGGAGAAGACCACTGTTGCCTCTCCGCGCAGCCTGGCGATCAAGTCGAGCACTTCGCGCCGACCCAGCGGGTCGAGCGCCGAACACGGCTCATCGAGCAAAACCAGATCCGGATCGCCAACCAGCGTCGCCGCCAGTCCGAGCCGCTGCAACATCCCCCGGGAGAACCCTCCGACGGATCGGTCGGCAGCTTCGCCGATACCGCTCAGCTCCAACAGCTCGTCGACTCGGGAGACATCACTCGAGTGATTGCCGAGCACCCTGGCGAGATCTACGACCTCACGGGCAGTCAGCCAGGCATCGAAATGGGGCGTATCGGGAAGCACCCCGATGTCCTCGGTCGCCACCTTGATGCTTCCGCCGCCGGCCGAACGCAATCCGGACAGCACCCCCAGCAGAGTGGTCTTGCCCGCCCCGTTGGGTCCCACCAAGCCGTATACCGACCCGGGAGCAACGTTGAGATCAACCCCGTCGAGCGCGGTAGTCGTGCCGTAGAGCTTCGTCAGACCGGTGGTGCGAATCATCATCGCGAGTCGCGTCCGATGGCCAGATAGACGATCCCGCCGATGGGAATGGAGATGAGCGAGATTATTGCCCAGGCCCATTTGGGAAGATGCTTCACTTCGTTGCGGGCGATGTCCATCCAGCAGTAGGCAACAAACGCCAGAGCAAGAAGGATGATCGGGACGAACGCCGCCCAGTTGATATCCGATGCTCCGCCTTCAAACATTTCTACCTCCAGGCTTTTGACAATTGTTCTAATTATTATATAACAAAGGTAGAACTACAAGCCAGCCCACCCACCACCGTTCAGGCGCTACGGAGCGCTTCGGTGGGAGACATGCGGGCGGCGCGGACTGCCGGGTAGAGACCGGCGATGGCTCCGATCAGCAGCGCGGCGACGATGCCGCCCCCGATAGCCAGCGGCGGGACCAGAGTGTTCCAGCCTTTGATGTTGGCGTACACGCCGGTGACGGCCCAGCCCAGCGCCACCCCGCCCACGCCACCGACTGCTGAGAGCAGCAGCGCCTCGCCGAGGAACTGCACCGCCACATGGCGCTTGGTCGCACCCAGGGCGCGGCGCAATCCAATCTCGGCGCGGCGTTCCAGGACCGAGATGACCATCACGTTGGCGATTCCGACTCCCCCAACCAGCAAGGCAACCGCACCCAGCCCCAGGAAGAGCGCGGTAAAGGCATCATCAGCCGCCTCCTTCGCCTCCAGCGCATCAGATGGCCTCGCCACCTGAACCTCCTCCGGGTTCTGCGGATTGGCGGTCGCCGACAGCACTGCCGTGACGTCGTCGATGAAATCGGGATTGGCCCGCACCAGAATCGATGTCGGCACATTGTCGTGATCGAGGAAGTCCGCAGCGGCGCTGAACCCAACCAGGGCCGCCCGATCGAGGTCGGGATTGAGCTCGAACTGATTCAACACGCCAATCACGG
>Ga0316201_10001399_pt1 | contig 16154 bp, 19 predicted proteins | sample CS6wburrow_MG_FD_204516 | JGI IMG/M metagenome (GOLD analysis project Ga0316201, IMG submission 204516) | Coastal sediment microbial communities from Delaware Bay, Delaware, United States - CS-6 worm burrow | ecosystem: Environmental > Aquatic > Marine > Coastal > Sediment | place: USA... | reverse complement strand
CAAGGGGCTTAGGGGCTGCCTGAATACCGGATCCCGGACTCGCACACATCCGTACCCCGAAACCCGTCAAGAACCCTTGTGACAGTTCGCGGCACGGCGACCGGCACGGCGACCGGCAAGCACCGGTGTGATGAGAGCGGAAGGGCAAGCTCCTCGGCTGGGGTAGAGGGCGAGGCGGCCGTTCCCCGGTCAAGCGCAAATCGAACTGCGCCGTTGTTCTTGTGGAGCTAGACGCCAGGCCGGCTTCGCAGGTAGTTCCGCACCACAACCCGACCGATACGCGAGCCCAGGTACCACGACGCCAGGAGCGGCAGGGCCCAGGCATACGTGGGCAGCACGGTGCCAGTGCCCTCGGCGAGAATCCACACCAGGAATGGCAGGGTAATGAGGGCGGCGACGGCGTACTGACCCTTCCGCACCTTTCTGTTCAACTCTGTGCGGCAGGGTTTGCACCAGTTCCACCGGTCCAGCGTGCTCCCGGGGACTTCCTGCCCGCAGTGCTGACACGCACCATCCGAAGCTTCGTCCGAATCCCGGACCGCTACGTCAAACGGTCTCGCCATGACCCTGCATTGCGTCGATTACCACGGTCGAGAACTCGGTCGTGCTCGCCGACCCGCCCAGATCTCGAGTGACCTTCTCGCCTCGCGTCACGACGGTCTTCACCGCGGATCGGATCCGGGAAGCCGTCTCGCCCAGCCCGAGGTGGTCCAGCAGCAGGCAAGCCGCGAGCAGCAGGGCCGTCGGATTCGCGATGTTGCGGCCCGCGATGTCCGGCGCTGAGCCATGCACGGCCTCGAATATGGATATGTCCTTGCCGATGTTGACTCCGGGTGCGAATCCGAGCCCCCCGACCAGGCCGGCCGCCTGGTCCGACAGGATGTCGCCGAACATGTTCTCGGTCACGATCACATCGAACTGGTAGGGATCGAGCACCAGCTGCATGGCCGTGGCATCGACGATCCGATCCTCGAACTCGATGGCGCCGGCGTAGTTCTTCGCCACGTCCCGGCCCACCTCCAGGAACAGCCCCTGCGTGTACTTGAGGATGTTCGCCTTGTGGACCAGGGTCACCTTCTTCCGGCCGTGCTGAAGGGCGTACTCGAAGGCGTAACGGACGATGCGATCCGAACCATAGCGCGTGATCAGCATCACGGACTCGGCCACGGCCCGCGGGTCCTGCCGCATGCCGATGTAATGCTCGATCCCCGCGTACAGGCCCTCCGTGTTCTCGCGGACGATCACGAGGTCGATGTCCGTGTAGCGACCACCGGGAACGATGGTCTGCGTGGGCCGCACGTTCGCGTACAGGTCGAAGTGCTTCCGGAGGGCGACGTTGATCGAACGGAACCCGGCACCGATCGGGGTCGTCAGCGGGCCCTTTAGGCAGAAGCGGTTCCGCTCGATCGAATCCAGGGTCTCCTGCGGCAGCAGGTCGTGACCGTGCTCCGCGGCAGCGAGACCGGCTTCCTGCCGATCCCATTCGATCGGCGCTCCGGCTGCCTCCAGTATGCCCAGGGTAGCCGCGGTGATCGCCGGCCCGATTCCGTCACCAGGAATGAGCGTGACGGTGTGCGTCATCAACTCCCGCCCTTCACGTAGGTCGCGCTGTACTCGAAATCCGCGGTCTCCTCACCGTACTCGATGAGGTCCAGGATGTAGCTCGGGCGGCGGGTGCCCTCGAGTCTCGCCTTCCCCACCAGGTTGATCGCCCGGGGCCAGGTCAGGCTGTTCAGCGTTCCACGCGGCAGCATGGCGCGTCCGACCATGCGGCCGCGCCCGTCGGTCGTGGTAACCCTCACGCCGCCGACCCCCGACCACGACTCGAAGATGTCCTGGGTCTGCGGTGAGAACAGGTATATGAAGGGTCCGACCTTGGCCCACGTCGCGCCGCCACGCCTGAGCTGGTCGGCCGACTGGTAGACCTCGACGTCCACCACGTTGCCGTTCAGGCTGACCTTGGGCGTCTCTCCATAGAGACCCGTCAACTCGTCGTCGGTGGGCAGCCGCAGCTCCTCCGGACGGTCACAAGCTGCGATTGCGGCTGTCGCGGCCACCAGCACCGCCAAACAAGCTGTTCTCGTTCGTCTCACGGTGCGAGCTGCTCCGCGATGTTGTTGGCCAGAGTCGCCAGGAGGGCACCAGAATCCGAAGTGCCCGGGTCACCGTTGAACTCTCCCAGCCACAGGACCTCCGAGCGCCGGATGTCGATCATGGCGGCCAGCAGGTACGCCCGCTGAGCCGGGGCGACCGCGTCTCCGCCGCCGTACGCCACTTCCGAGCCGGAACGTCCCTCGTCCACGGATTCGGTCTCTACGGTCAGCCGGACGGGAACGACCACGTAGCGGGTGTCATACAGCGCCGCCAGCGTGCGTAACTCGGTATGAAGCGGCTCCGGGATGTACTTCCGGTCCGGGATGGGCACGAGAAGCGGACTGTAGGCCATCCGGTCCGGCTTGATGTCGAGCGACGGATTGCGCTCCATCGTGCGGCGAAGGTCGGACGGCAGGACCCAGTCCTCGGCCGAGCGCCTCTCCCCGAACGCGAACTCGAGCTCTGCATCCATGGCGCGGAGGGCGTCCTCCTCCGTGCGTGCCATCCCCGGCCAACTGCCATCATCGAGAGGGAGCGTGGATTGCACCGGCACCAGGACCACGGTGGTCCCGTTCGGAAAACGCGGCATGGAGGAGCCTTCCTGCCCTCTCACATCCGGCGGACCAGCAAGGGCCAGGGCCAGGGCGGCGCAGGCCACCAGGGCGACTCTGCCGTCAGTATTCGATCGAATGGTCGTCATGATACGCGTGGTTACACTCGGAAGCGGAAAAGGTACCCCGGAAACTAGCGTGCGGGATCGGGAAGCAGCCGCAGACCGGTCACGGTCAGGATCACACCCGCCACGGCAAACGCCGCCGCCAGACCGGGCTTCGAGACGGCCACCAGGGTCAACGAGGCGAACACCGCCGTCAGGCCGAGCATCATCGTCGTCAGGCCGACGAGACGCCGCACGTGCAATCTGTCACTCATCGTCTTCTCCGGATGGGGCGGGACCCGCTCTTTCGATGCATGCGGCGATCTCGTCCTCGATTTCCTCGCGGGTCAGCGTATGGTCGCTTCGCTTCGCCAGGGCGAAGACCGCATCACACAGGGCCTTGTCGTGCGGATCGTGGCCGTGCTCGTGGAGCCAGTAACGGATGTTGCTCAGACCGGATACCGGAGAGACCTCGATCGTCTGCTCCAGTCCGAACAGGGACGCCGGCACGCCGCTGTACACCCGGTCGACCAACCACTCGTCTCCCATCTGCATGGCCTTGATGATCGCGGAAGCATGCACGCCGGTGCCGGTCCTGAACGCGTCGCTCCCGACGACGGGATACGAGTGAGGGATCTCGATTCCGCACATTTCAGCGGCCAACCGGCAGTATTCGGGCAGACGGGTCAGATCGACATCGTGCATGTCGAGCAGCTTGAGGTTCACCAGCAGAAGGTCCATGGCCGTGTTGCCCACCCGCTCGCCGATGCCGAGAGCCGTTCCGTGAACCCGATCGGCGCCCTCCTCGATCGCCGCCAGCGCGTTGGGCATCGCCAATCCGCGGTCCCGGTGCCCGTGCCAGTCGATTTTCACATCTTCGCCCGTGTCGAAGATGACCTTGCGAACGAATCGCACCAATTGACGCACGCCAAACGGAGTCGAGTGGCCCACGGTGTCGGCGAGGCAGATCCGCCGGGCGCCGCACTCGATCGCCGTCGTGTACAGGGCCTTCAGGGTTTCCGGACGCGACCGGGTCGTATCCTCGGTCACGTACATCACGTCCAGCCCTTCCTGCGCGGCGAAGGTGACCGCCTCTTCCGTGGTGCGAAGCAGCATCTCCAGTCCCCAGCCCTCCGCGTACTGCCGAATCGGCGAGCACCCGATGAAGGCACCGACCTCCATCCGGAGCCCCGTGGCCTGAGCGACATCCACGATCGGAGCGATATCGGCCTTCACGGTGCGCGCGGCACAGTTGGGCGCGATGGGAAGGCCCTGTTCGACAATCTCCGTGGCCAGCGCCATCACGGCCTCGCGGGCCCTAGGACCCGCTCCGGGCAGGCCGATGTCCGCCGCCTGGATGCCCATCTCGGCGATGAGATGCAGCATCTCGATCTTCTGCCCGATCGGCGGATCCTTGACCGTCGGATTCTGGAGACCGTCCCGCAGCGTCTCGTCGTCGAGCTCGACGTGCGCGCCCGCGTAGGCGAAGCTGCCCGGCAGCCGGTTCCAGTCGTAGATCAGGTCGTTGGGGTCCACACGTTCCTCCGGGTCCAGTTGGCGGCAGCGCCGCCTCGATCTCAGTCCAGCGCGTCGATCGCCGTATGGTCGCCCACCGAAGCCGTTCCTGTCAGTCCGCGGGCTGTAACGTGATCGCCGATCAGGGAATCGTGGACGTCGCATCCCTCGAGAACGCTGTTCTCTCCCACGATGCACTCTCGCAGGCGTCCGCCCCGGATCGTCGATCCGGCCCCGATGCTGACGTTGGGTCCGATGACCGCGTCTTCGAGCACCACGTCAGGGGCGACGCACACGGGCGGAACGACCCGCACTCCCTCGGCCGGTGCCGGCTCCGACGCTGCCCCTGACAGGAGTACCTCCCGGTTCGTTTCGAGCAGAGTCTCCGGCTTTCCACAGTCCCACCAGTGATCGACCTCAGCCGTGAAAAGCCTCGCGCCGTGGTCGATCATGTACTGGAACGCGTCGGTGAGGAAGTACTCACCGTGGTTCGGGGGGGCTGCCATCACCTTCGAGATGCCCTCGAACATCAGCTTCCAGTCGCGCACGTAGTAGAGGCCGATATTGGCCAGACGGGAAATGGGCTCGGACGGCTTCTCGACGATCCGGACCATGTCCCCCTTTTCATCCGTGACGATCACACCGAATCGCTGGTAATCCTCGACTTCCTTGGCCCAGATGATCCCGTCACGGTCGGCCATCTTCTGGATGAGGCCCAGGTCCGCGTCGAACAGCGTGTCCACGAACACGATCAGGATGGGACCGTCCACATAGGGTTCGGCCAGCCGGATCGCGTCGGCCGTGCCCAGCTGCCGTTCCTGGGGCACGGGGCGGAACGACAGATCCGGGTGCTCTTCCGCCAGCCACGCCTCGATGGAAGGAGACAGATGCCCCGTGATCCCGATGATCTCATCGACGCCGACCTCCTCCAGCTGACGGAGCACGTAGTCGAGCACGGGACGATTCGCGACCCTCAAGAGGGGTTTGGGGCGCGTGTGCGTGTGCGGGCGGAGCCTGGTTCCTTTTCCCGCCAGGGGGAGTATGGCTTGCATGCGACCTTCTCAGAGGTTCTCATCCGTGGGTGGAATGCCCGGAACGTAAAGAGGCTTCCACGAACCGGGCAACATCTCGCGCCGCCGCGCTCAGCCGGCGCCGCGCCGAACTGGACCGACATGACGACCACCTCTTCCAACCGTGCGGGGCGACCCGCCAGCCCCGAGACCGTGGACACCCGCACCAGCGGTGGCCCGGAGGGACGGCTGTATACGGCATCCTTCGCCGTGGTCTGGGACCAGGTGCTCGAACAAGTCCGCACTCGCGGAAAGTGGGAACTGGTGCATCACGACGAAGAACTGGGGTTGATCACGGTTCGATGTCGCGGCTTTCTGTCCGCGGGAGCCAGCCTTCTCACCGTCTGGGTGAGCCTGGACGACAACGGATTGACCCGGCTCGACCTGCGCTCCGTGCCGGAGACGCGTCGGGACATGGGCTCCGGCGAGCGCCGTATACGAGAGCTGCTGGGCCGCCTGGACCGCGCCCTGGGGGCCGGCGCGCGTGTGAGCCCCTGAGTCCTACCGCGTGCCTCCACCCCGGAGGGCATGCTCGTATTCCGACCTCTCGATCACTGCCGCCGCCGTCAGATCTCCCGTCACGTTGACCGCCGTCCGGCACATGTCGAGAATCCTGTCGACCCCCAGAATCAGGGCGATTCCAGCCGCCGGGTCGATGCCTGATCCGGCCAGCACTCCCTCCAGGACGACCACCAGGATGATGATTCCCGCGGAGGGCACGCCGGCGGCCCCGATCGACGCGAGCGTGGCCGTCAAAACGATCCCGATCTGCACCGTAAACGAAATATCGCCGATCAGAACCTGGGCGATGAACATGGTGGCCACGGCCTGGTACAGCGCGGTCCCGTCCATGTTGATCGTAGCGCCGAGGGGCAGGACGAAACTGGATACCTCCTTCTCGATTCCCAGCTCGTCCTCCGCCGTCTCCATCGTCAGCGGCAGCGTGGCATTGGAACTCGACGTGGAGAAAGCGATGAGCTGGACACCGCGGATCTTGCGGTAGAACGCCAGCGGCGTCCGCCGGGCCAGCAGCTTGAGGGCAGCGGAGTACGTGATCGCGACGTGCAGGATGAGCCCGATGAGAACCGTGACGACGTAGACGAGCAGGCTGCTGAGCACATCCAGACCGAATCGGGCGATCACCGCGCCGATCAAAGCGAACACGGCGTAAGGCGCCAGCTTCATGATCCAGTGGATCATGACCATGCAGGCTTCGTTGAGACCGTCGAAGAAACCTACGATATGGCCCCGCCGCTCCTTGGGCAGGGCCGAGACCGCCGCCCCGAGAAAGATCGCGAAGAAGATGATCGGGAGCATGTCCCCACCCGCCAGCGCCGCGACCGGATTCCGCGGGATCATGTTCAGGAGCACGTCCACGAGGCCGGGGGCATCCTGGGCCAGCTCGACCCGACTGGCGCCTTCCGCCATGTAGTTCGCGCGCAGCGCCTCCAGCCCCTCCGGGCTCATGCCGCTGCCCGGACGGATCACGTTGGAGAGGACGAGGCCGATGGTCACGGCGATCGCCGTCGTGGCCATGTAGTATACGATCGTTTTGCTCCCGATCCTGCCCAACTTCGTGATGTCGCCCAGGCTCGCCGTCCCGACGACGAGGCTGGCAAAGACGAGAGGCACCACCACCATCGTGATGAGACGGATCCAGGCTGTGCCGATGGGCTCGATCGCCACCAGGAGGCGGGTCAGGGGATCGATGTCGAAAGCGTTCGCCACCAGGCCGGCGACCACGCCCAGAATCAACGCGATGGTGATCTTCGTATAGAGCTGCATAGCCAACGCTGTGTGAGTGACCGAGTCCGCCCGTCTGGCGGTTGCCCAAGATAGGAAGGCCCGGCGGGCGGTGACAGGTCTGACGACCGCCGGTACTTTGAGCACCGTATGGAGGCCCCTGACCTACATGAACGACTGATGACCGAATCCTGCAGAGCCACCAGGTGTGCGTTTCGAACGCCGCTCGCACGCAGCGTGATCGGGCTGGGGCTTAGCGCGGCCACGCTGGCCTGTGCCGAGCCCGAGGAAACCGCACGCTCTGCCGAGACCGAGCAGCCCGCCGCTCAGCCACTGGAGCGACCCGTTTCAGGTGTCCTGTACCACACGGAGCTCAGCTTCGTGGGGCGGGGGGCCGAGCCGTCGCTGTTGCACCTTCGTTTCGACAATCGTACCGATTCGACGTCGATTCATCTGAGCTACCGCGGGTGGTTCGGCGGTGACGAGTGGCGCCGTATCCTCGATCAGTCGGACTCTCTGCCCGTCCCGAGGGCCGCCTGGCGCGTTCTTCCGTCCGGACCGGTGCGTATCGTGGCCGGGGAGGGCGGAGAACCGTCTTCCGTCATTCTGGAACTGGCCGAGGGCGGTCTCCGTCTCGACTCCCGCGGCGCCATAGGCTCCTGGAACAGCAGTACCGGCCAGCGTGAGTCCTTGAAACTTGCTGAACTCCTGGGGGAATCGGGCGCGGAGGAAGGCCTGTTGCTGGCCCGACAGAGCGCCCGCCGCGCCGACGAGCTTCCCGGCATCGGTCCGGGCCAGTACTTCCTCGTGTCCGACACGGCGGGCAACGGCCTGCTCATCATGCGAGACAGCACCTCCCCCGACGAGCCCGTCGTGGTCAGGACCTGGTTCGACGACACGGAATCCGAGTGGGATGACGCTCTCGTCCTGGCCCTGGCAGCGGCCGAAGACTCACCGGGGCGGTGGTCGTTCGAGCTTCCGGAGGCCGGCTTGCTTGGCGAGCTGCGCGGCGCCGGACCCCCGCTCGACGTCGGATCTGGCGATGACGACGGAGTCGAAGTGTTCCGCGTAGAGGCGGCCCTGGTCCTCGAAGGCCAGTCATGGACCATGAGGGGAATCGGCGTGCAGGAGCAGACCGTTGAGTGACCTGGCCATGCAGTGGATGCGTGATACGCTGACGGTCCTGTTCGGGGCCCTGGCCGGCGGACTCACGAATCGCGTGGCCATCACGATGCTGTTCCATCCGTACAAGCCGCCCCGCTTCTTAGGGCGAACGGTTCACTGGCTGCAGGGAGCCGTGCCCAAGAACCAGACCCGCATGGCGCGCACGATCGGAAACACGGTCGGTGACACGCTTCTCACGCCTGCCGATGTCGCGGCCGAGCTTAAGGACGAGAGGCTCCGCGAGGCGTTCGATGTGCAGTTGCAGGGACTGGTTCAGGAGCTGCTCGAGGGCGAGAAACCGGCGATAGGCGAGCTGCTCCCCGAGTCGGCGCTTATCGAGGTCCGACGGATCCTCGACACCCTGCTCGACTCCGTCCGCGATCGTGTCGTCGAGGCCCTTGCTTCGGAGGAGTTCTCGGACGACGCCGCTCGAATCCTGGGCACCCTCGCCGAATCCCTTGAAGGCGAGTCGCTGGCCGAGTCCCTCGGCGAGGAGCGAATCGCGGCCCTTCGGGGCCAGGCCGGTGAGTGGATCACGAAGCTCGTCGATTCCGATTCCTTCAACGTGACGGTGCGCAGCCACCTGGACCGTGCCGCCGTGCGTCTGCTGCGCCCGGGCCGCTCGTTCGAGGAACTGCTGCCCATCGGCCTCGTGGCGGCCCTCGAGCACGCGATAAGCGACTATCTGCCACTCGCCATGGAGCGCCTCGGCCGGCTCCTGGAAGACCCGGCAGCTCGGGCCCGCGTCGAAGGGGCCATCCACGACCTGCTCGACCGCTTCATGAAGGACCTGCGCTTCCACCAGCGAGTCGTGGCGAAGCTGATCATCACGGAAGAAACGGTCGATAAGGTCATCGACACGCTGGAAGCCGAGGGCGCCGATCGTCTCGGCGACCTGCTGCGCGAAGGCGAGGTCCAGGATGCGATGGCCCGGAGCATCAACGAGGCCATCGTCGATTTCCTCAGGCGTCCCGTGATCGATGTGCTTGGTCTGCCCGGAGATCCGCAGGTCGATAGCGCGTTGGAGTCGATCACCGATTGGACGGTGGAAGCGGCGCGTGATCCCGAGGTCCGGGAGTTCCTCCTCGACAGGGCCGAATCAGCGGTACTGAAGGCCGGCGAGCGCAGCTGGGCCGATGTGATCCGCCTGGTCCCCGCGCGCCGTGCCGGTGGCTGGATCGCCTCCGGTCTTCGCTCCGAAGCTGGCCGCGCACACTTCGACCGGTTCAAGGGCTGGTTGACCGAACGCGTCCTGAGACAGCCGATCGGGTCGCTGGAGCGATATGGTCGAGAAGGCGCCGCGCTCCGCCTTACCGAGGCCCTCGGGGACCCCGTGTGGGATTGGATCACGGGCAAGGTACCCGAAGTCGCCGCCAACGTGCGGGTCGCCGATCGGGTGGAATCCAAGATCCTCGAGTTCCCGATCGCCGAGTTGGAGCGCCTGGTCCGCTCGATCACCGAGAAGGAGCTGAACCTGATCGTCCGGCTGGGCTACTTTCTGGGAGCGGGAATCGGACTGCTGCTGGTCGTGATCCGCCGGTTCACGGGCTAGGAGCCCCGTCCAGGTCCCACCGAAGAGCCGCCCACCGAAGAGCCGCCCACCCCTCCGCGAGTTCCGCGGTGGCGGTCGCGTTGCCGAGCCCTCAGCAGATCAGCGCCACCGATACTCGCTCCGGGGCAGACGGCCTCTTCGGCGCAGACACGGCGCCGAGCTGCAAGACGCGTGAGCGGCAGCGGATCGCACCACGGACAGGGCGGCGGCCGGGGACCTCAGGCCGCGGCAGACCCGGCTTCCGACTAGCGGCAACTGGAAGTCAGAGGATTGGAGAAAGGGCGAGAGCACGCCGCCCCGACAACCTCAGCAGATCAGCGCTCCGCACTGAAGCGCACGTGCCTCCCGAAGCGAGTATCGGTGGCCCCTGATGGTACGGAGCCGAGGAACACCGGGCCGCCGCGCGACTCGCGGAGGGAGGTGCCTGCCTTCAGTCTGCGTCCAGGATCTCGCGAGCCTTCAGGTATGCCTCCGACGCCCGCTCCGGCTCACGCTTGCGATCGTACAGGATGCCGATCGTGTACCAGGCTCGACCGTTCAGGGGCTGAATCTCCAGCGCACGTTCCAGCGCTTCGAGCGCCTCGTCGATGTGCCCCAGGCGGTTGCACGCTTCCCCGAGGTAGTAGTAGGCCGACTCGGACTCGGGATCCAGCCCGATCGCCCTCTCCAAAGACTCGCGGGCAGCGGTGTAGAGACCCTTCCGAAAGAAGACGAGGCCGAGATTCAGGTGGACGTCGGGATCCTCGGGGGCGAGCTGCTGTGCCGTGCGAAGGGTCTCCTCCGCTTCGCCGTACCTCCCCAGCGTGCCGAGCACCGCGCCCACGTTGTTCAACAGCTGGACGTTCTCAGGCTCGATTTCCAGAGCCGCCTGATACTCTTCCAGGGCTCGCGCTGGCTCGCCTCGGCTGTCGTACACGTAGCCGAGGTTGTTGCGCGCCTTCAGGTGACCTGGATCACGGAACAGGACCTCGCGGTATCCCTTCTCCGCCTCCACCAGGCGTCCATCCTCGGCGGCCCTACGGGCGCGCCGGTACAGGGTCTCGATCTCGGCTCTGTCCTGCGAAGAGAGCCGGCTGAGCTGTGCATCCGGAATCCCGCTGTCCGCCGCGAGCACTGATTCAACGGGGACATCGTCGGTCGACTTGTCCGCTTCCAGCTCCTCCTCCGGCTCGTCTTCCGGCCCCTCCCCGGGCTCGGCCTCAGCCTCGGGCTCCTCCTCAGGCTCAGCGTCGGGCTCCTCCTCCGGCTCGGCGTCGGCTTCAACGATGGCTTCCGCCTCGGGCTCGTCGGGCGAATCGGTTGGTGGTTTGTCGTCGCCCGGTGTCGCGGTCAGGTCAAGCTGAGGGTCTTCCGGATCGATCTCCGGAACCACATCGTCCGCGGCAGACTCCGCCGCAGCCTCTGTCTTCTGCGTCGGCCTTCGCTGGCCGCCGCCCCCTCTCCTACGCTTCGCCATCCCCACTCCCGTCCGTTACGGATTCCCTCACCCAACGCAAGTAGGCGGGTGAACCCTCGGCGACCTCCACGGCCACGAACTCCGGTACGTCGTACGGGTGCAGCTCCGTGACTCTGAGGCGAGCCGCCTGCACGCAGTTCTCCGTGGTCTTGATCATCGCGAGCGCCTCGGAATCGACCGTCGTCTCGCCATCCCACCTGTATACCGACCGGATGGCGGGGATCACGTTGACGCAGGCGGCGAGACCCTCATCGACCAGCGCGCGCCCGATCGACTCCAGCGCATCGGCATCGGGGCCGGTAACGAAGACGACGCGGACCGCTCGCTCAGTCACAGGGTTCCGCCTCAGCCTCTACCAGGCGATAGATCTCCTCGATCCGGTCGGCGTATCGCTGCTCGATCACGCGACGTTTCACCTTGAGCGTCGGCGTCAGTTCGCCCCCCTCTACGGTGAACTGACGGCCCGTGATGAGAACGCGCTTCGGACGCTCGTGCCGGGCACAGGACGAGATCCGCGAGAGCACCTCCTCCTCCACCAGGCTCTGCAGGTCCGGATCGTCTTCCAGTTCTTCCATATCGGATTCCGATATCGGCCGGCCGGGAAACGCGGTCTTGTACGCCTGAAAGCTGGGCACCACCAGGGCGAGCGGGAATTTACGCCGATCGCCAAGCAGTACGACCTGCTCCACGTAGGGCGACCTCGCGATCCGCTCCTCGATGGGCTGCGGAGCGATGTTCTTGCCCGCCGCCGTGACGAGGATGTTCTTCTTGCGATCGGTGATCCTGAGGTAGCCGTCCGAGTCCAATTCCCCGATGTCCCCGGTATGAAACCACCCGTCTCCACTGATCGCCTCCCGCGTCGCCTCGGGTCGACCGTAATAGCCCTGCATCACCTGCGGCCCACGAATCAGAACTTCACCATCGTCCGCGATCCGGATCTCCGTCCCGGCCACGGGCGGGCCAACCGACCCGAACCGAACGTCGTCCGGCGGATTGACGTTGGTCACGGGTGATGTTTCCGTCAGACCGTATCCCTCCAGCACGATCAGACCACCGGAATAGAAGAAGCGGGCGATCTCGGCTGACAGCGGGGCGGCGCCGGAAACGAAGAAGCGCACTCGGCCACCTGTGCGTTCGTGCAGCTTCCGGAACACGAGCCGTTCCGCTACCCCGTACGCTCCCTCGAGGACCCGCCCCACCGGTTGACGCGCGAGAACGCGGTCGGCCCGGCGGTCGCCCACCCACTTGGCCGCGCGGAAGATGACCTTCTTCGCGGCTCCTCCTTCCTCCACCGCCGCCATCACCGCGTCGTAGAACTTCTCGTACAGGCGCGGCACGCCGACCACGAACGTGGGCCCGGTCTCGACCATGTCGCGCGCCACCGTCGTGACGGACTCGGCGTAGGCGATTTCCGCCCCGGAGTACCACATCAGGTAGTGCCCGGCCAGCCGCTCGAACGTGTGCGAGAGAGGCAGCCAACTCAACACTCTGTCCTGCTCGGTGATCGGGAGCACCATCGTGGCCGCGATGGTGTTGGTGAACAGGTTGTGATGACTCAGCATCACTCCCTTTGGCTGGGCCGTCGTGCCGGACGTATAGACGAGGCTTGCCGTATCTTCGGGTCGAACCGCCGCAGCGGCGTCAGCCCATCCGGCGTCTCGCCCACCCACGGACCGGCCAGCCCGTTCGACCTGGTCGAGCGAGCGTACCTGGAGACCCGCGTGATCGACGACGGGGTCGTCTTCCGGGGGATCGATCACGACGACGCGGCTGAGATGCTCCAGGCGATCGTGCACCTGCAGCACCTTCGCCAACTGGTCGCCGTCTTCCACGAACACGGCCTTGGCCCCGGAGTCCTTCAGGATGTACAGAACCTGGTCGGCCGGGAGCGTCGGGTACACGGTCACCACCACGAGGCCCGACATGATGCAGGCCCAATCGGCCAGAGCCCACTCCATGCGCGTGTTGGACAGGATGGCGACGTGATCGCCGGGCTCGAGGTCTCCCGCAAGAAGAGAGCGGGAGATGTGCCGGATGCGTTCCGCCGCTTCTCCAGCCGTCAGGGAACGCCAAGTACCGTCTTCGTGTCGGCAGGTGAGCGCCTTGCGGCCGGGGTTCAGGTCGAGCCCATGGCGAAAGACGTCGACCAGCGTTCCGGGCCCGAAGTCGAACGGCCGCGCCGCTTCTCGCTTCGGCAGGGGAGCGCTATCCGGCATCGGGTGACGGCGTCTGCCCGGGCGGAGCCTCCTCGGTATCCTTCGAGCGCAGCCGCTCCAGGGTCTCCCGGGCGTGGCTTGCGTGCTTCTCCGACCCGGGCAGCTCGGCTCCCGACCTGAGGAAGGCGTCCAGGTGTACCGCCGCCTCGGTGTCACGCCCGCGATTCAGGTATAGAAAGGCAATGCCGTAGTGGGCACCAGCGCTCTCCGGGTCCTTTTCCAGCGCCCGCTGGTACATCTTGATGGCCTCGTCGGTCATCCCCATGCGAGTGTAGACGATCGCCATCTGCTCCAACGTGGCAACGTCCCCAGGATGCTCCCGGAGGGCCAGCCTCAGCGACGTGAGCGCCTCGTGATAGCGCTCTTCCTGGGCCAGTTCGAGGCCTTCCCGGTAGTAGTCGGGGCGACCTTCTTCCTTGCCGCTCGCTCCGGTCAGAAAGCTCCACCAGGGCATGGTCAGCTCTCCTCTCCCGGTTCCGCCGCGTCCCAATCGACGAGAGGCGGTGCCGGGGGAATCACGGCGATGTTGTACGTGAATGCGAAGGCTGCACCCACCATGAATCCGTACGCGTAGGCCCACATGGCACCGACGAAGGCTCCCTCCACGCTGATCGTATACCCGAAGAGGAACCCCGCCAGCAGGCCCGGGTCGGCGCCCCTTCCAAAAACCGCCAGCGCGAGCAGTGTCACCATGAAGACGGCAGCGCTTGCCAGCGCCCCGGTCGCCATGGCGAACGCTCTCGTCTGAAGGCGCATTCGGTTCGTCCCCGGTTCATGATTGGCACGCCTCCGCTCGATCACGAAAGCACTGGCAAAACTAGACGCGCCGTATGGTTGAAGCAACGAAGCCGGTACCACCGGTCAGGGCCGTCGCGAGGCTACTGCCACCCGCTCATCCCCCGCCATGAGATCCAGACCGGCTTCCCGCATCGCCCCGACGGATCCAGGACCGGGCGCGATGATCGCGAGACGGCCGAGCGGTCGAAGCGCCGCCGCGTACTGGCGGACCCGATCCGGTGCCGGGTCTCCGGCCAGCGCAGCCGCCCCGAAGCGACCGGGAAGTACGGGCGGGGATCCGCCGGCGGGCAGGATGATCCGGCTGACGTTCGTGGACTGTGCCGCGTGGGCCGGTCGGACGCCACCGAGAGACACGACTTCCCAGCGCTCGGCCAGCGACGCGACCGCATCGGCCGAGTCGCTGAGTTCAGGTCCCAGAAGCAGGTGGCCGCTTCCCTGCGCCAGGTCGAGCACCGCTCCGATCAGCATGGCTGACTCGGCGGCGAGGGAAACCAGAGACGACGCTGGAGCTTCCGGCTGCTCACCGGACTCCTGCCCCAGCAGTTGCACCGCGCGTTCCTCGATCGGGAAGCGTGAGTCACACGTCGGGCAGCCGAGGAAGCCGCGGGTGACGCGATGTCCGACGGACTCGTGCACCACGGCCACCATGACCTGGGGCGGCCCGCACCGCGGGCAGGCCAGGACCTCAGACAGCTCCAGCAGCATTGCCTGTCCCGACCCGAATCAGGAGATGAACTGCGGAGCCAGGACCAGGCGCAGGAATTCCTCGCGCGTTCGGTTGTCCGAGCGGAACCGGCCACGCACTGCGCTGGTGATCGTCTTGCTGTTCTGTTTCTCCACTCCGCGCATCATCATGCACAGGTGGTAAGCCTCGACCACGACGCCCACCCCGGACGGCTCGGCAGCCTGTTGCACGGCATCGGCGATCTCGTCGGTCAGACGCTCCTGCACTTGCAGGCGGCGAGCGAACACCTCTACCAGTCGCGGGATCTTGCTGAGCCCGAGGAGTCTTCCATCCGGGATGTACGCCACGTGCACCTTTCCGAAGAAGGGCAGCATGTGGTGCTCGCACAGGGAATACAGCTCGATGTCCTTGACCAGCACCATGTTGTCGTGCTGTTCGGTGAATACACCGTTGCCGATGGCTTCCTCGACCGTGCTTCGATACCCCCGCGTGAGCCACATCATCGCCTTCTCAACGCGCTCCGGAGTTCCCAGCAGGCTGTGACGATCGGGGTCTTCTCCGAGGCGGCGCAGTTGCTCCCGCACGAGGTCGGCGTACGGAACGCCGCTGAGATCCAGGACGTCTGACTTCCCGCTTTCGTCCGTCATGATGTCGTCTCCACCGTGTTCACTTGCCGCGATACTCGACCGAGTTGCGGTCCGTCTCCCAAAGGCGGACGGCGAGCAGGGTCACTCCTGGCAGTCCACCCTCGAGCCTTCCCCAGATCGCGACCGCGAGGTTCTCGGTCGTGGGAATGACCCCGGACAACCAGTCGACATCCAGGTTCAGGTTCGCGTGATCCACGTCGGCCAGGACCTCTCGCTCCAGCAGGAGCTTGAGTCTCTTCAGGTCCATGACATAGCCCGTCTTGGGATCCACCTCTCCCTCGACGGTGACTTCGAGATCGTAGTTGTGGCCGTGCCCCGTGGGATTGTTGCACAGGCCGTACGTTTCCCGGTTCTCATCGTCTGAAAGATCGGGATTGTGGAGTCGGTGTCCGGCGGAGAAATGCACGCGCCGGGTAACGCGGGCGATCGGCATCCTGGTTTCCTTTCCGGGCAAACTTTCTGGGCAAAAAAAGGGGCGACCCGCGGATCGCCCCTGAAGGTTGACATGAGGGGGTTTTTGTGAGACCCGTTAGCTACGGTTCGCCCTCCCTCCCGGTTC
>Ga0316201_10001398_pt1 | contig 16159 bp, 13 predicted proteins | sample CS6wburrow_MG_FD_204516 | JGI IMG/M metagenome (GOLD analysis project Ga0316201, IMG submission 204516) | Coastal sediment microbial communities from Delaware Bay, Delaware, United States - CS-6 worm burrow | ecosystem: Environmental > Aquatic > Marine > Coastal > Sediment | place: USA... | reverse complement strand
TTACCGAACTTACCAGGCAGCCCACTAGGCGCCGGCCGCTGGACCACGTCTTTTCAGAACCCTGTGGTTCTCGATACGCGTGATCGCTGCGGTCGTGCGGCGTCGGCCCAGCCTGCGCCGCAGCGCACGCAGGCCGTTGTGCAAGGATTGTTCGACGGCGAGATAATGGAAAGGCGTCTGCAAAGACTGTTCGACAGTCAGGCCATGATGCACAAACACCGCCAGCAGATGCGCAATGTGCGCACAGCCTGGCCCGACCATTTCGCCGCCGAGCAAGGCTCGGCTGTGTTTGTCCGCATAGAGCTTCAACAGGCCATGGCGAGCGTGTGCCGCCAATAACTCACCGCCTGCAGTAAAGCGCACGCCCGCTTCGACCAGACCAGCAGGATCGATGGCGTCACGTGGCACACCGACGCGGGCAATATCCGGGTCACTCAACACGATGGACATCGGCGTGGCATCGGGCACGCCGCGCAGATTGCGGTGCGTGGCGTTGTAGCCGGCGACCTGCCCCTCGGTAACGGCTTGTTGCCCGTCGACGCGGACACCGCGCGCATCCCCGGCGAGAAAGATACTGCTGCCGGGTACACGCAGCGTCTTGGGATCGTGCAGCGGTATGCCGCGAGAATCGATGCGTGCACCGATCCTGTGCCAACCCAGATCTGCACAATCGGCACTGTGCCCAACGGCAAGCAGCAGCTTCTCGACGACGACGCTCTGCGCATCGGCCGACACACGGAAACCCTGCCCGCAGCGTGCAACGGTAACATCCTGCCCCAGCACGACGGGGAAGGCACGATCAAAGACGGTCAGCGCCTCGGCAGCGATATCAGCATCCGCGACACGTGCGACGCTGGACCCTTTGTCGAATCCCCACAGCCTGACGCTCAGCCTGTTCAGCGCGCAGGCGAGTTGCAGCCCCTCCCGGCCAAGGCCGATGACGGCAACCGAGTCCGGCAGCTGTTTGAGATCCAACAAGCTGTGGCTGGTAAGCACCCCATCGGCAATCGAGTGCCATTCACGCGGGATCACGGGGCTACGCCCACCGGCAACGACGATTGACCTCGCTTCGACCAAACGCTCGCCAACCATGATGTGATTGGGACCGATCAGACGCGCGGTGCCCACGATCAGCTGGTTGCCGGGCAGCTCCGACAGCGCAGTCAGCATGGCGTCGGCAGCATCGTCGCGCAGCCCGCGCATGACCGCCAGCACGCGCCGACCCAAGGCGCCGGCGTCGTCAGCGCCGCCCGGCCCCAGCGCCGCCCGTCCTTGCGCCTGGTGGCAGGCGTGCGCGGCGTTGATCAGGGCCTTGTGCACCTCACCGTTGCAAGCGTCGCGACACGCGGCAAGCGGCTCCGGGGTGATCAACACATAGCTGTCAGTGCGTTTTCGCACTTGCCTGAGGGCCGACCAGCCTGCCTGCCCGGTGCCGACGACGGCCACATCGACCTTGCTGAAATCACCGATCTTCACCCTTGCCTCCCATGGGGCGCCTGCAACGCTACCGGCGCGAGTCACTCCGCTGCGACTGCGCGCAGGCACCCCACTGGATGGACCGATTGCGCGCTCACAGACAGGCTACCGATTCGAAGGGCGGGCCGGCCGGAAATTGCCCGGGTCTATTTTGTGAATTAGTTACGTTTTCCCGTTGCCGGATTCCGGCCCCGCACACAACCAAGGGCATGGTGAAAACTTCACGTTCCTGACGGAGCTATTCCCCTCATGTCGCCCCGCCCAACAGCCAATATCGGGTTATCGATCGGACCTGATCGCGACGCGGAGGCCGTCATGGGACGTGCAATATTGCCGACTTTCACCCTGGCTGCCTGTGCGGCGGCGCTGGTCTTGCGCGTGGTGTTGCATGAACTGGCAACATTCGCGGTCTTCTGAACCGCACGATGTGGTGCTGTTCCCTGGACAGGCCGTCACCTTGACCCCTATCCAAGCGGTCCATAGACTGCGGCGAAGAGTGATCAGGGATTGAACACATGGCTGTTCGGTGCTGACAGGTCGGTACAAGATACCGCAGCGCGGACGCCGGCAGAATGACCGGCACCGTGACTGAAACAACAATGCGCTTGGGGAGGCGACTGGCGATGTGGACATTGAGAGTCCTGGGCTTATGCCTGACCGCCGTCATGGTGGGGCTGATGCCGAGCCTCGTCCTGGCCGGCGACTGTGACCCCTGGGTCGCGAAGCTCGTGTCACGCCAAGGCGGCGTGGAGGTCAAACCGCACGAAGGCGAGCGCTGGACGCGCGCTACCGACGATCAGCGTTTTTGTTTCGGCGATCAGATTCGTACGGGCGCGAATGCGCGTGCCAGTGTCGAACTGAACAACGACACGGTCTTGCGCCTGGATCAGCACTCGATGCTGATACTGCCGCCCCCCGCCACCAAAGAGTTCTCGTTCGTCGAGCTGTTGAAGGGTGCGTTGCATCTGATCAGCCGCGTCCAGGGACGCCTAGAGATCCGTACACCATTCGTCAACGCCGGTCTCGAAGGGACGGAGTTCGTTGTGCGTGTCGGCAACAACGAAACCATCGTGTCGGTGATCGAGGGCCGCGTCGCGGTCAGCAACGAATTTGGTCAGCTCAGCATCGAGGACGGACAGTCCGCATCGGCCAGCAAGGGAGCCGGTCCGGTCCTGCGTCTCGACATCAAGCCCGAAGACGCCGTGCAGTGGGCGATCCACTACCCGACGATCATCGACACCGACGCAACCAGCGTGTCGGCACCGATTCGCGAGGCACAGCGCCTGCTGGCAGTCGGGCGGGTCGACGCCGCGCGCAAGCTGATCGACGCAACGCGCGCCGGCGATCCGGACAATGCGCAGGCTGCGGCACTGTCGTCAATTGTTGCGCTGGCGCAGAATCGCAAGACCGAATCGCTGCAACTGGCGGAGTCCGCGGTTGCCAGTGCCGAGACCGCCAGCACGCTGCTGGCCCTGTCGTTTGCGCAACAGGCACAGTTCGAACTGGACGATGCTGAACGGACACTGCTGCGTGCCACTGAGCAATTCCCCGACGACGCGCTGCTCTGGTCACGACGGGCCGAACTGCAGGCCGCGCTCGGCCAACGTCGCAGCGCGCTGGTTTCGGCTCGGCGTGCCGTCGAACTCGATGCCACTGTGTCGCGCACGCAAACCGTATTGGGTTTCGCAAACCTCGCATCTAACGATCCGGATGCGGCCGAGCACGCATTCCGACAGGCAATCAAACTGGATGCGGCAGACCCTCTACCCCGCCTCGGACTCGGCCTCGTGCATATCGATCGCGGCGATCTTCCGCAGGGGCGCCGTGAAATGGAAATCGCGGTCAGCCTCGATCCGGGCAACTCGCTGGTCAGGAGCTACCTGGGCAAGGCCTACGCCGCGGAAGAACGCAACGACGAGGCGGCAGCCGAATTCATACTGGCAAAACAGCTCGACCCTCTCGACCCGACGCCCTGGCTGTACGACGCATTGCTCAAACGTGCAGACAATCAGGAGATCGCGGCAATCCGCAGCCTGGAAAAATCGGCGGCATTAAACCGTAATCGCGCCGTCTACCGCTCGCGCCTGTTGCTCGACAGCGACCTGGCCGTGCGCAATTCGATCATCGGCTCGACCTACGCCTCGCTCGGCCTGAAGCAACTCGCCCGGCGCCATGCAGACCGCGCCCTGAGCGCCGATCATCGCAACGCCGCGGCACACGCGCTGCGATCCGACCTGGATCGCAATGAAGCAAGACATGGCATGACACGACTCAGCGAAAGGCTGCAGGCGCAGCTGCTGCAACCACTGTCATCCCGTCCTGTCGCCCCGTCCGAGCTGATCAGCGAACTGGATCCGGCGGCCGGATCCGGCCAGTTCGGCCTCGGCGGCAGCGAATACTCGTCGCTGTTTGACAGCCAGGATCCACGTTTACATGGGGCGGTTTACGTCGGCGGCAACAACTCAGCCGGTATTGAGCTGTTGCATGCACGGCAACTCGAAAATGCCGCCTACAGCCTCGGTTATTTCGGTTTCGATAGCGACGGTTTCCGCGAAAACGCCGATATCGATCACATCAGCCTGAACGGGTTTGCGCAGTTCCGCCTCAACGATCAAGTCAGCGTGCAGTTCGAAGCCATTCATCAGACGAAGGAACAGGGGGATCTGCGGCTCGGATTCGACCCACGCGTCGGGGCCAATATGGAACGCCGCGAGCTTGACTTCAACGTGCACCGTGCCGCTGCCCGGGCGCAGCTGTCCGAACGGTCGACGTTGCTGGCGGCTGTCTCGCACGCCGATCGCGACGAGCGCCAAGTTCAGGAACAAGTGTTTGCCCCGCTGTTGTCTTCCACGCAGACTATCGACGACAGCCGAGACGGATGGCTCGGCGAGTTGCAGTTGATCCATCAGATTCCGACGCTGCAGCTTATTGGCGGCATCGAATGGCGTCGCACCGACTACACGCGCTCGTCGCTTACCGAGTTCGTATCCCCATTCTTCTCCTTCCAGGTCTCTGACGAAAATGACGAGGTGATTCGCTCGCAGTCGGCCTACCTGTACGCCGACTGGCTGCCGACCGATACGCTGACCGTGACGCTCGGTCTCAGCAAGGACAGGCACAGAGATCCCAACCAGGGCACCAGCATCGATTATTCGCAGCTGAATCCCAAGGCCGGGGTGCAGTGGCAGCTGGCGCCTTTCGCCAACCTGCGGGCGGCGTACATCGAGACCACCAAGCACCAACTGGTCTCCGAGGCGACGCTGCAACCAACCCGCATCGCCGGCTTCACCCAGTTCATGGATGACCCCAACCACACCAAGGCACGACTCAAGGGTGCGGCACTCGACCTGACCCTGTCGGATTCGCTGTCGGCCACGATCGAACACACGTATCGAGAAACCGACGTAATCGATTCGATGGATTTCTACATCGACCGGCGCTCGCGCGGCGCACTGGTCGCCATCATCAATGACCGATGGACTGCGTCTGTGGGATATGAGCGGCGCAACAACAATGTCGATTTGGACCAACTGCCCTTCACGCTGCGTACCGAACTCGTGCCGGTCAAGGTCAACTATACTCACCCGAAAGGTTACTTCGGCAGGCTGGGATGGACGCGTTTCGACCAAGACTGGTCACCTGACGGCGAACCAACGATCTCGTCGCACTTCGATGCCGTCGACCTGTCCGCCGGATACCGCTGGAACCGGAACCGCTACAAAGTGATGGTCGGCGTGGATGATCTGCTCGACGACGTCGAAACGTACCGCGACGACAGACACATGATCAACGACCAATTCAATGTCTATAGGCCGTTTGTACCGGGCCGTACCATCTGGGGTAGTATCCAGATGGCGTGGGATTAAGCGTCGTGCCTGCAGGGTCACGACTTGACGACTAAAAAACCAGAACCGAGGGGAAGGTCGAAATGAACAGAACTGTCTTGTACGTCGCAGGGGTAGGCTTGATTTCAGTCGGAGCGCTAATTGGCTGGGCAATGTTCAACCCGTCACTCGAAAAAGACTATCTGTGCATCTGCGGCAGCACAACGGGTGGCGATGCCGGCGGCTATACTGCGATACCGATAACGCAGATGCCGGCGGGAACCTGCCCACACCACAACCCCGACAATAATCTGTTCTGCAACTGATTCGAGCGCTGCCGGGCCTGGACGACAAGGCGTTCAACGCCTCAAACTCGGGGTGGGAATGCCGAAGTCCCTGAAAAAGCGGCCTGCTCACTCTCTGCGAACACTTTGACTTCTGGGGCTCTCGAACCGCCGGCATGCGGTGATCCTTGCTTCAGCCCACTAGCTCCATGCGGCACGTCATTGCGCGCCCTGGTCATCCTTTCCAGCCCATCACCTCGTGGACGCGCACCGGCGCAACCCGCCCTTTGAGCGTGAACTCTCCCAGGTCACGTGTCACCAGGTCGTCAATCCCGTCTATCGTGTCCGCAGACACCAGCAGGCGCGTGCCCAGCTGTTTGCTCAGCTGCTCCAGACGCGACGCGGTGTTGACGATATCGCCGACAGCCCGTTGCTCATAGTGATCGGCGGCACCGACCCGGGCCAGCGTCATTGCACCGCAGTGCACACCGATTCGGGTCGGCAGTTGCACACCGTGGCGGTTGTCGAGGTTCCAGTGTTCGACTGCCGCATGGATATCGACCAGCGCGCGACACGCGGACGCGCGGATGTCGCGATCGTCCTCGCGAGATGCCCAGAACGCCATTACCGAGTCACCCTTGATATCCGACACCTCGCCACCACGCCGACGAATCTCGCTGATCACGACCTCCAGGTAATCGTTGATCAGGTCCACCAACTGATCCGACGGTATCTTCTCGGCCACGCTGGTATAGCCCTGCGCATCGGTGATCAGGCACACACCGAACACGCTGCGCCGGTCTTCCAGCGGGCTGTAACCCTCGGCGACGAGACGCTTCACGGTCGACTGTGGCAGGTAGCGGCCGAAGGCCTCCTGGATGCGCACCAGGTCGCCGCGCGCGTCGCGGTTCTGCCAGAAGGCCGCAGCGAAAAGCAGCAATGGGCCGATGACGGCAAGCGGCACGACCAGTGGCGGCCACAGGTACTGATCGGTGAACAGCGCGGCCGCGAGCCACAGGTAGGCCGCCGACATGATCGCCAGTAGCAACAGCGCCGCACCCGGGCGCAGCAGGCCGACAACGATGGCCACGATCAGGCTCCACGCGACAAGAATGGCAAGCATGGCGCCAAAACCGAGTGGTTCCACGCTGCTGCCGTGCAACAGGTTGGCGAAGGCGCTGGCGAGGATCTCGCTGCCACTCAGGTCCATGCCGGTTTGCGGATCCGAATACACAGTGCGGAATTCGTCTCGCATCTGCCACTGCACCGGACTCGACACCCCGACGAACACCGCCTTGTTTGCGAAACGCACTGCATCCTGTGGCGACTCGAGCAGCCGCAGTGCATCCGCGTATGAAACCGTCGTGACTGTCTGCGCCGGGCCATAGAAATTGAGATAACGGCTGCCTGATGTCGTCAATGCCGATTGCACAGCGGTCAGGATATCCGAATACAAGGCATGGCTGCCCTGCGCATCGGCTCGCCTGGCGTGACCCGCGAGCAGTTCACGCAGCACATCAACGACGTGATCCGGTGCGGTCTCGGTGAGCAGGTCGACCAGCGTCGATCCGCGGCCATGCGCTTCCGCCTGCCCACCGCGCGCCGCCTGCAAGGCCTGATAGGCCGGCGTCGCATACAGCAGCAGACTGATCACGGGCAGTGACGCGACGCTACCGGCATTGTCGTCGAACAACCAGAAACGACTGACCTGATCAGGAATCTTCGGCAGTGTGAATGGCCCGAGCCCGGCCGCCACTGCCGCGATCTGTTCGGTCGGTGGCAGGCGCCGCTGCATGATCACGGGCATCTGGCGCGCGCCCTGACCCACACTGCCCGGCTGGTCCTTTTCGAGAAACTCAAGCAGTGCCACATTGCCGGCGTCTCGCATGGCCTTGGCCAAGCCAGGATCCTCGTCGTCGCGCGGCACGCGGAAGTGCAGATCGAAGGTGATACACGCGGCACCGGCGTTGCTCAATCCCTCGATCAGGCGGGTATGCAGCGTACGTGGCCAGCGCGATGTATCGTACGGCACACCGAATTCATCGGACGAGGCTTTGTCTATCGAGACGAGCACGACCTCCGGCGGTGCCACGGCCGGTCCGCGCAGCTGGAACAACCAGTACAGGCCGAAGCGTTCCTCAACGAAGCGCCCCCAGGGTGACACAGACAACAGTCCGCCGATCAAGGCGGCAGCAAGTGCCAGAATCAGCACCCTGCCAAGTCGCTTTGCGGGCCGTCCGAACGCCATTCAATCCCCGAGCTCTTACCAAGAGACAACCCACGTGCAGATAACGACTGCCCGCGGGCCTGGTGACATCATAGCCTGTATGCCGCGCCAGCCGATCGGGTGCGGGCGCAATCGCGTTGCGCAGAATGCTGCGGATCGAATCTATCTGAATCGAATCTATCTGGCGAGTTCCCTGAGGCGCAGTCATTCTTCTGTCTCCGAACTCTCCAGGCCCTCGCCTGTCCGGCGCGATCATCCGGGATGCCGGCGCAACATGCTGGCCAGGCCTCCAAACGCGAGGCCACGAACCGGTCATTCAGTCGCAATCGTCATCGACGTCGTAATCGCCGTCCGGCTGCGGATGGCGGGTGCGTACGAACATCATCGAATCGATCCGCTCGAACTGGTTGTCGAGGGCCCGCTCAACATCGGTCACCTCGACACCATCGAAAATCGTGACGCGCATCTGCTCTTCACGCATCAGCAGGCCCGCTGACGGTGCACGCAGACGGTTCAGGTCGTAGTCATCGACTGGCTCTGCGGCCAGCGATTCCTGGAATACGAGGTTGGCGTAGATGCCAACGAGTACCCCAACCAGTATGGCGATATCCTTGATTGTCATGTCCCTTCTCCCCTTGTCTCTTGTAAGACGCCGCAGCGCCCGGTTCTCTGGCTGGACTACTGCCTTGGAAAGAAGTCTAGGGAGCCAGGCTTGGGGATTGAGGGTAAAAATCAGGCCCGGTTTTGGGAAATATTCACCTTGCGCGACAACCGGTTGTCACCAGTGGGCCGGCAGCTTGCGATGGATCACGTAACGTTTTCCAATCATGCTCAGATAGCCGCCTTTCTTGAGGTCTTTGAGGATCTTGCTGACCATTTCCCGCGATGATCCAACGTGATCAGCGATCTGCTGATGGGTCAATTGCGGTGTGATCTGTTGGCCATCCTCATCCACGCTGCTCTCACTGAGCACCTTCGCGATGCGGCCATACACGTCGAGAAGCGCGAAATCGGTGACCGAATCAGTCAGATTTTTTACCTGAGCGGCGAGCGACTTGATCAGATTGAACGCAATATTCGGGGCTGACTGCAGGCAATCCTCGAATGAGCGCCTCGACAACACCAGGAACTCGCTGTCGACAAGCGTCATAACCGACGCGGTGCGCGGAATGCCTGCCAGCAGGGCCAGTTCGCCGAGTACTGCATCTGGACCCTGCTCGCTGAGGATGATCTCTTTGCCCCTGTCGTTGGCGACATAGGCCTTTACCCGGCCTTCGAGCAGGATATACAGGGCGTTGGCATCATCACCCTTCTCAATGATGACCGTATTCTTGCGGTAACGTTTGGTCACTGCATGTCGCTCGATGGTTTCCAACTCTTCGTCGGGTAACCCCGCGAACAGATAGACATGTCTCAACATCACATTCGCCTTTTTTGACTGCATTTCGTTCAAGGATAGCGAAACAGGGTCATGAGCCGGGTATAAGCACGTCGATCTTCGTCGACCTCAGGCCACTCGGCGGCTCTGCACACAGCACCGATCAGTTCGCAACCGGCTTGCCTGTGTTCGGATGACTCCCGGCATACGGCAGCAGGAAGCGGATCTGCCTTTCATTGTAGTCACAGTAGTTTCTCGACTTCAGTTCATCAAGAAAGGCCAGGGCGTCGCTTTCCTCGGCACCGGCCGCGGCTGCCAGTTCGGCGGGCCCGGCCCGTAACACGCTGGTACCGTCGGCCTTGTGCGTCAGCCTGGCTGATTCGATCATGCCCTTCAGTGCAAACTCGACGCGCTGCTCGGCCGATCCGTAGGCAAGCAGCTTGGCGAACTCATCGGTCCGTCGCAGTCGATCCGAGATGAACCCGAGCACAATGCCGAGTCGCTCCGGATTCTGCCGCAGGCCTTGCATGAAATCCCTGCGATGCAGAACGATGACCTCGGTATCAGTCTCCGCCGATGCATTGGCCGAACGGGTTTTATCGTCGATCAGCGCCATCTCGCCAAAGATCTCTCCCGGTCCGAGCGTGGCGAACACCAATTCGCGACCATCGGCGGCATTCTTCGTCGTTATCTTCACGCTGCCGCCATCAATGACGTAACACTCCTCGGCCTCGTCGCCTTCCATGAAAATGGGCTCACCGGCACGAAAGACTATGCGCTGGAACTGGGTCGAGAAACACCTCAGCAACTGTACGCTGTCGAGTCGAGGGCCAACCGTGCGTGCGTACAGGTCGGCAAAAGTCGAGACCATGGGCACAATGAAATTGCCGATCTCTTCAACCCAGATTTTCTCGCTGACAGGTGAAAAACCGACACGCTCATACATCCGCGCATTTTCGTGATTGACGGCGACAAGCGCATGGGTTCCACCCCAGGAATTACCCACCGTTGCCGCCAGCTTGAACAGCGCCTTGACGACATCACGGCGCCGACGCCAGCCCTTGCGGACCGCGAGCATACCGGCGCTGCCAATCTTGGGTGGCCCGGCGTTTGCCTTGACCCAGTCACGGGCAATCCGCTGCCGTTCGGCCGAGAAGTCAAACAGCTCGTCCGATGGCAGACCGGCCCCTGTGTCCAGATTGACCCTGACAGTCGCGATAGGCTCGTCGCCGTCATAGGCAATCAGGTTGGCGCACAGGGGGTGGGCATCGAAGCGATCGGCCAGAAAACGGGCGGCCGCGCGCTTGCCACCGTATTTGCCCTCCTCGACCGAGTACACCCGGCGGCGCACCCAGAACACGTCGTCGAGTTCCTGTGCGGTCTCAGCGAGTTTGAGTCGAATCCCCATGCCTTGTTTGCCCGTATGACCCGATACGCAGTGGCGACTGGCGCCCTGCAAAAAATACGATTCGCCTGCAGCAGAACAGCTCAGCGGCGGCGTGCCCGCATTGGCGGGCGCAGATGGTGCGCTCGTTGCGATCACCTTAACCGCCGGGTGGCTGGCATTCAGAAATCCGGTGCCACGCCGGTTTTGCTTGGCCAGCGCGTACTCCTGGCGTAATGCTAACACCCCAGGTGGCTCAGGCGTCCGGACCGTGCGCAAATTCGTGTCAGCAGGTACGCGGTGCGCAAACCCCGGTTTGCAATCGTGTGCGCCAAAGCCGGAACCGGCAAACGGTCACAACAACAGTTTCCCCGCTGTTATTTTCCCCCTGTTCGCGGGTCATGTTTGCCTACCTGGTCGCACAAATCATAGCGGCGCTGTGCCCACGCCCCAAGGCAAGTCGTTTCAACTGGATTTGCGCAAGTTCGCGCGGAATTCCGATAGATTGCGTCTACAATCAGCTTGACCGGCCGGTTAGAAAAACCGGTTTGAAACGCGAATCGTCGGTCGCACCCAGGCAAAGCGGAATCAACATGATCAAACTCGGCACCTGCGATCCGGGCTGTATGCCCGCCGATGCACAACGCTACTTCGCCGACCGACACGAGGCCGGCATGCGGCCTAAGAAACAGTTCCGCGGCGAACGCCTTGGCGAATGGCTCGGTTTTACCGAATTGGAAGACCGGCAGGTCGCCAAGGTACAACGCTTCCTGAAGCAGCGCGGATTCTTTCCGTTCGGTGTGGTCGACGGCCTGTGCGGTTATCGGACCAGTTCATCCCTGCGGCTTTTCCAGGAATACGTCCGCACGGTCGAAAAAGACGCGTCGATCGGTGCACCCGACGGCATCTTCGGCCGAAAGAGCCTGGACCACCTCAAGCGCTGGCAGGACAACGATCTCGAGGCCGAGTGGAACCGTTATTCGGCCGACAGTCCGCAACCTGAATTCAGGAAATGGCTGGCCCTGCTGGACAAGATCAAGACGCACTATCGGCAAGATCCGACCGACCTGCTGGCCAAGGTTGCAGCTTATACCGGATCCACTGATACACGCGCCGTCGACAATTGGGATTTCAATCCGTCCCGCATCCATCTGATCGGCGTCCGCAGGCACGAAGCCAAGCCCGGCAAACGCGAAAACGACGACGTCTTCATCCTGTTGATCAACGGTGTCGTGTTCAAGTTCTACGGCACCACCGACCCGGGGAAATCCTCGCACCGATCAGGCGCACCCTTTCTCGTGCACGGCCAGCATCGGTATCGCTTTGGATGGCACAAACAATCCGACAAGCAGAAGGTCTATCGTGCGCTGAAGCCGAAGTCGTCGGGCGTACTGGTGATCCGCGACAGCGACCGCAACTATGCGTTGACCAGCTCAGACCTCGCCGGACACCTGGAGAACAATGCCTCGATCAACGTCCACTGGGGCGGACGCGGCGTCAGCAACTGGTCGCAGGGCTGCCAGGTCATCTGCGGCCGGGGCTACATCAATCACAACAACGAGCTGATCGATTGCTCCGATTTTGCGGCCACCAACTATGCGATGCTCGGCAAGAAGGCCGGTGGCCACTACCAGACCAAGGGCGCCTACAGCGTCTTGGTCGACCTGGTGACGGCCTTCTCGGGCAGCGAGTATGCGCTCGACTACATGTTGATCTACGAAGATGATCTGAAGATCGATCCCGGGTTCGGCAACGACATGGCCGCGAAGATCAACGATGTCATGAATCGCAACTTGCCAAAAGGTTAGCGTGCGGCCCGGACTCGAGCGTACGTGAGCGCGAAGCGCGCTGACTGCCCTACTTACCACGACACTTGCAGAGCCGACAGGCGTCGGGTCACGCCGTGCACGGCGTGGTCGTATCAAGCCTGCTGAAGGAACCCTCCCGTTACGGTCGCGGGAAAACCACTCAGGCCTGCAGCACCCCATCGGCCCTCAGCATCTCCCTGATGCCGCGCACCGCCTGGCGAATCCGATGTTCGTTCTCGATCAGACCGAACCGCAGGAAACCTTCACCATACTCGCCGAAACCGATACCTGGTGCCGCCGCAACCTTGGCTTCCCGGATCATCTTCTTGCAGAACTCCAGCGAGCCCATTTCCCGGTACGGTTCGGGGATGGGCACCCAGGCGAACATGGTGCCGCGGGGCCTTTCGACCTGCCAGCCAATCGCGTTGAGACCGTCGCACAGCACGTTGCGACGCCGCTCGTACATGTCACGAATCTCGGGCACACAGTCCTGCGGGCCTTCCAGTGCCGCGATCGCCGCGACCTGGATCGGTGTGAACATGCCATAGTCGAGGTACGACTTGATCTTGGCGAGCGCCGCGACCAGGGTCTTGTTGCCGACCATGAAGCCAACCCGCCAGCCGGGCATGTTGTAGCTCTTCGACATCGAGAAGAACTCCACCGCGATCTCATCGGCCCCCGGTATCTGCAGAACCGACGGTGCCTTGTAACCGTCGTAGACGATATCGGCATAGGCCAGGTCGTGGATCAGCCAGATGTTGTGCTGTTTGCAGATCGCAACGGCACGCTCGAAGAAGTCCAGTTCGACACATTGCGCCGTCGGGTTGGCCGGAAAATTCAGCACCAGGAACTTCGGGCGCGGCCAGGATTCGTGGATCGCCTTGTCCAGCGCCTCGAAGAAATCCACACCCTCGACCAACGGTACGTGGCGCACGTCGGCGCCGGCGATGATAAAGCCGTAGGGATGGATCGGGTACGCCGGGTTGGGCACCAGCACCGTGTCGCCCGGCCCGACGGTGGCCAGCGCGAGGTGCGCCAGACCCTCTTTGGACCCGATCGTGACGATGGCCTGTGTATCGGGGTCGAGATCGACGTCGTAGCGACCCTTGTACCAGTTGCAGATCGCACGGCGCAGCCGCGGGATGCCCTTGGACACCGAGTAACGATGCGTGTCGTCGCGTTGCGCCGCCTCGACCAGTTTGTCGACGATATGTTTCGGCGTGGGTTGGTCCGGGTTGCCCATGCCGAAATCGATAATGTCCTCGCCGCGCGCCCTGGCCGCTGCCTTCAGATCGTTGACGATAGCGAACACATACGGCGGCAACCGCTTGATGCGGCGAAATTCTTCCATCTCGGGGGTCGACACTTGGCACCTCAGCCCTTGTTTGTTACAGCGCAATCCGAACCGCAGATTGCATCAAGGCACGCGACAGGCGCGCCCTGCAGGGTGCGAAGCACCTTGCTCCCGGCCGGATTTCGCGGCGCCAGGATGGGCACACCTCACGTCGATCGCGCTCGGCGCCGAAACGATGCAGGCAATATGCAGGCTCAAGCGCTCCAAAGTAGCGGCCCGGGATGTTCTCGTCAACGCGAGACAGCAGAAATCCGGCTACGAAAACAGGCCTCGACGGATCAGGTTGGCGCCGAGCAGCAGCAGCCCGAGCCGCACCACCTGGCAGAAGGGCTCCTCCGGGATTCGACCGCGCAGTCGGACGCCGATCCACATGCCCACGCCGACCGGCGCACAGGCCGCCACGGACCACCAGAAGCGCTCTCCGACCAGGATGCCGGATCGATTGAACACGACGACCAGAAAGATCGCCGCTGCTGTCCAGATGACGACGATCGCGGCGATGTAGCGCTGTTTGCCGAGGCGCAGCGCGGTCAGGTACAACAGCAGCGGCGGGCCGTATACCGTGGTCACGCCGCCGAGCAGCCCCCCGAACAGGCCAGAGGCGATGCCGATACCTCGTTCGTGGCCGGGCGGTACCGGCAGCGCCAGCCCGAACTGTTCGGACAATACGAACGCGATGACGACGACGCCGACCACGACCAGGAAGCTGTCCTGTGGCAGGCCACTCAGGGCCAGCGCGCCGATCAGGATGCCGACACCCACGGCAATGACCACCGGCCAGAAACGCCTCAGTGCCGGAAGCAGCAGGTGTCTCGGCGCACCGAGAAACAGGTTGCTGAACACGATCGGCAGCACCATCAGCGCCAGCGCCCATTCCTTCGGCAGAATCTGAGTCAGGATCGACACCGCGACCATCGGAAGACCGAAACCGATGGTGGCCTTGACCACGCCGGCCATGACCAGCACGGCGACCAGTAACGTCAGCGTAGACGCATCCAGGCTCACCCGCAGACCAGGTCCAGAAGGCGCAGGGAATGCCGCGCAATTGCCGGTTCTTCGTCGGTCGGAATCACCCGAACCGGTACCCGGCTGCCGGCCGTGCTGATCCGCGGTTGCCCGGCGGCGTTCGCCGTGCGTTCAGCGTCATCGCCTTCGAGGACCGCCACCATGGCGCCAGTCTGATTCACGAGCGTAAAGCCGTACAGATCAAACGCCTCGGCGGCACGCGGGTCGTCGCCTGCCAACAACTGTTGCATCTCGGCGCTCACTCCTCGCCCACTATGCGTTCGCATTCATCCATCGCCTTCTCCGGTAGCCTGCATCAACCGTCCGGCGCGATCGGACGCCGCGCGAAAAAACACAGCGTCGCACCGTCACCGGATTATGGACGAGGGTAAACGACGCTACCGCGTTACTTCACTCAATCGCGCAGAGGCTTGCACTGAGTCTTCGTACTTCTCCTTGAAGCGCGCCGGCTGGCTCGGGGCATCGCGACGTAACGGGTATTTCTCGTGCGTCCACCCGTCGATCTCCTTTTCCCGCTCGGCCTTTTCCTTCTGGTTTTCGGCACTGTGGGTGTCGGAGTGCGGAGCCGGCCGGGCCGCCTGTTTCCCGGTGCAGCCCCTGCCGGCGGAGCAGCGATTCGCCCGGCAGGATAGATCCCGTTTTTCATAAACCCCTGCCTTTTCTTTCGCCATTATCCTGATTTTCAGGACTTTCCGTATCTTTTTGTCTATATTCTTACCGAAATGCTCTGCGCCATCGGCAACGCGGAAATGACAACAGGCAGCGCCTGGACAACTGCGCCGTGATCCGCTGCCGATCCACCGGCAACCACACGCAAGGTTTGACGACGCAATGAAAGACGGCGGCACCCAGTCCACGCTGATTCGCGGGTTCCACATCATCGACAAGATCGTGCAGGCCGACCGACCGCTGTCCAGCGCCTACCTGGCGGAGGCACTCGACCTGCCCAAGGCGACCGTGCATCGCATCGCACAGCAACTGGAAGCCGAAGGCCTGCTGCAGCGCGAACCCGGCGGCAAACGTTTCACCGGCGGCAAGCGCTTGCGTCATCTCGCCATGAGCACGCTGTCGAACTCGGTGCTCAGCGCACATCGAACGGCGGTGCTTAAGGCCCTTTCGAAGGAAGTCGGTGAAACCTGCAACCTGGCCGTCCTGGATGGCCACGAGATCGTCTACCTGGATCGCGTCGAGACCAACTGGCCGCACCGGATCCACCTGCCGGTGGGTTCACGTCTGCCTCTACACTGCACCGCGACGGGAAAACTGTTTCTCGCCAGCATGAAACCGACCGCCCGGCGGCGAATGATCAACAGCCTGACACTCGCCCGGCATACCAGCCTCACCATTACCGATGCCGATGTCCTGGAGGAGCAACTGAACAGGATCGCCGAGGAGGGC
>Ga0316201_10001397_pt1 | contig 16162 bp, 11 predicted proteins | sample CS6wburrow_MG_FD_204516 | JGI IMG/M metagenome (GOLD analysis project Ga0316201, IMG submission 204516) | Coastal sediment microbial communities from Delaware Bay, Delaware, United States - CS-6 worm burrow | ecosystem: Environmental > Aquatic > Marine > Coastal > Sediment | place: USA... | reverse complement strand
GCCGGGCTCGGCGCGAGGGCTACCCCGCTCGTTCCGTCTACAAGCTCCAGGAAATCGACCGACGCGTGGGTCTCTTCAAGAAGGGCCAGCGCGTTCTCGATCTTGGAGCAAGCCCCGGCTCCTGGACCCTCTACGCCGCCGAGAAGGTCGGTCCAAGTGGTCACGTGCTCGGGATCGACCTAAACGACCCTGAGCTTGCACTGCCGGCCCATGCCGAGATCCGAGTGCTGGACGCTTTCCAGGTTGATCCGCAAAGCTTGGGAGGCCCGTTCGACCTGGTCATCAGCGACATGGCGCCGAAGACGAGCGGCCAGCGCCATGCCGATCAGTTCCGAAGCTTCGAGCTCGTGATCCGCGCCCTCGAGCTTGGCAAGGCGGTGCTGCAGCCGGGCGGCAGCTTCGTCGCGAAGATCTTCCAGGGCGCCGAATTCGAGGAAGCACGCAATGGGTTGCGCGAAGTGTTCGGCAAAGTTCGGACCATTCGTCCCGACGCAACGCGCGACGAAAGCTATGAGCTGTTCTTGGTCGGCCTGGGATTTGAGCCGCTCAATTCTTGAGCGCCTCGAGTCTGGCGCGAGCGCGATCCGCATACGGCCCGTCCGGATCGAGCTTGACGGCGCGCCTCAGATGAGCCCGTCCCTTCCCGAGCTGGCCCTGTTTTGCGAGGATTGAGCCGTAGGCATACTGAAGCGCCGGATCGCGCTCGTCCTGTCCGACAGCGCGACGCATCGTTGCCTCCGCCGCGTCGAGGTCTCCGGTTGCGTACTGTGCCAAGGCCAGCTCGGCGAGAAGCTCCGTCGGGGGTGGTTCGGGGGCCTGCCGAAGCGCAGTCTGCAGAACCGGCACTGCCTCTGTCGGCAATCCGGCTCGCCGCAAACCCTCCCCGACCGCAATCGACAGTAAGACGTCACCCAGGATCATCGAACGAACCGCGCGGAGCTGAGCCGCCGCGTCCTCGGGCCGGCCCGCATCGAGAAGCATCATCGCTAAATTGATTCGAGGGATCGGATCATCAGGGAGTCGATCGATGGTTGCGAGGTATTCGCGTTCGGCATCTTCGTGGTTTCCAAGGTCTTCGTAAGAGAGGGCGAGGTTGAAACGGGCAGCGGTCAGCGCAGGGTCGAGTGCGACCGCGCGTTCGAGCATCGCCGTGGCCTCCGTGAGCTTACCGGCTTCGCGCAAGAGCACGCCCAGGTTGTTGAACGCCTCGGCGAAATTCGGGTCGAGCGCGGTCGCGCGCCGGTAGGCCTTCTCGGCCAAAGCCCAATCGTTGGTCGCTTCCTGCGAGAGCCCCAAATCCAGCCAAGCCCTGGCATCGTTCGGGTCATCGGCGAGCGCCTTCTCGAAAATACGCTTGGCTTCCGCAACCTTGCCTTCGGCGAGAAGGCTTTCTCCGCGGAGGACATCGGGGCTGGCCGAAGGACGACTGACGACCGCGCGTGTTGGTACTTCGGCCGGACCGCTTGGAGTCGCGCCACAGCCTGCACAGAGCGCTCCGAGGATCGCAGCGCAAAGAAGTCGAGCGCCTGGCTTCTTCACAGAACCTCTGCACGCGCGTGAAGCGCCAGGATGCGATCGTAGAGCACCCGCTGCAGGCGCTTCAAGCGCTCATGGTCATGGACTTTGTTCCCGTCGGCGTCCGAAACGTAGAACACGTCCGCGACGCTCTGGCCCTCGGTGTTCACCTTCGCCAGCGCGATGGTCAAATCGAGCTGGTGCAGCGTGCGCGCGATTTCGTGCAAGAGGCCAATGCGGTCGCGCGTGAAGACGTCTACGACCGTATACCGGAGGGATGCGTTGTTATCGACGCTGATGTGCGTAGGCACGTCAGGACCCCGGCGCACCGACCACGGAGGCGGCGTGCTCTGCCGCGCGATCAAATCTTGAGTCGAGACGCGGTCGGTGACCCGCTGCACGATGTCCTCTTGGAGCGCCTCGGCGAGCCTCGTGGGTGAGGGCGCATTGTCGCCCACTCGGACCCAGAACACGTCGAACACCTCTTCGCCGCGCTCCCGTTGCCGGGTGTAGAGCTGTGCCGCGAGGATCGAGAGATCGTGTGCCGCGAACACCGCGGTGAGATCTGCCAGCAGGCCGGAGCGGTCCGCGGAGACCACCACCACCGATTCCACGTCTTCGCTCGGCCCCGGGTCCACGCGCACCGTGGCAAGACCCTCGTCGCGGTCGCGTGAAATGCGGGCATGGCGTCGGACGACGTCCACGGGATTGGCGAGAAAGTAGCGATCTGGCATTTCGTCGATGAAGCTTTGAAGCTCGTCCTGCCCGGCATCGCCTGCAAATCCGACGACGGCCTGGAGCTTCACGTCCAGGACCCGACTTTCGGTCTGTGCAGACCCGCTGCCTGATTCGAGCTGCGCAAGCGTCGCAAGATAGAGGTCCTCGAGCGCGCGCGCCTTCCAAGAAGTCATCGCCTTTGGATTCACGGTCGAGACGACCGAAACGGTGCACAGGAAAAGGTCGCGAAGGCGCTCGGGTGTTTCCACCATCTTGACGACCTCGTTCAAGCCTTGCGGATCGTGGAGGTCCCGCTGGGTCGCCCAGCGGTAGAGCGAGTTCTGCTCACGGACGAGCCAAGCGACGTGCTGGGCGTCGACAGGAGCGAGGCCCAATCGAAGCGCCACGTTCTCGGCGAGACGCGCGCCCGCTTGCTCCTGCTCCCGACCGCGCGTTCGACCGAGTGAATGCAGGAGCACCGCCAAAAAGAGCGGAAGCCGCCTCGGGGCCTCCGCGGCGAGGCGAGCCGAGAGCGCCCGGCCGCGGCTCTCACCTCGTGTCAGCGCCTGCAGGTGCTCGAGCGCTTTGACCGCATGAACGTCAGCCGTGTAAACGTGAAACACGTCGTGGTAGACGCGACCGACCAGGGGCTCGAACTCGGGAATCATCGCGGAAACGAGTCCAACCTCATGGAGCTCAGCAACTGTGGAGCCGCTGCGGAACGCCGGCTCATCGATGTTGTTGAGCAGGGACAGGAAGAGCTGTGTGGCTTCTTCGGAGTCCTGCAGCCGGAGACGCCATCGCTTGTCCGGTGCAATGCGGGCGATCGCATCCAAGGCCGAGTGGTCGGGCCGCTTGTGGTAGCGGAGAGCCTGTCGGTAGAAGCGAAAAGCGAGCGCGGGATCGCCATCGAGCCGTTGAGGCTTCTCGAGGCTGATGCTTCCGTCCGCCAAAACGATCCCATGTGCAAGCTTTCGGAACGTGGCGGCTCGAGTCCGATTGCGCGGTCGAGCGCGGTCGAGCATCCGCTCCGCCGTCAAAGCGACGATGCGAGCGTGTCGATAATAGGCCTGCATGAATTGCTCGACACCCAGCGCGACGCCATCGACGAAGCCGAGCTCCTGCGCAATGTCTTCCTGGTCGCCAAAGGTGAGTCGATCTTGCTGACGACCTGCGCGCAGGTGCAGAAGGTTACGGACGCGCCAGAGCATCTCGCCAGCATCTTCGAGCTCCCGAACCTCGCGAGCGAGGAGTGCTCCCGTTCGGACGTAGTCCTGCTCGTTCCTCGCGCCCCAGCGTGCTCGTGCGGCCCATTCGGCGACGTCCATGTCTCTTAGCCCGCCGCGCCCCTGCTTCACGTCAGGCTCGAGAAGGTAGAGGCTGCCACCGAACCGACGATGGCGTGCCGCAGTGTCGTGCTCCAGCGCGGCGAGGAACTCGACCAGATGTGGCTCGAAAACCTGCTCGCGCGCTCCGCGCTCCAGTTGATCTAACAGAGAGCCACAGCCAGCGACACGCCGAAAGTCGATCAGCGTCGTGGTGGTGCGGATGTCTTGGCGAGCGAGACTCAGCGTCTCTTCGACGCTTCGAACGGCGTGACCGATGTCGACGCCGAGATCCCAAAGTGGGTAGAGCAGCCCCTCGGCCAGGGCACCGACGAACGGGTCGTTCGAGTCGTCACACAGGAACACGACGTCGACGTCGCTGTTGAGACCGAGCGTCGAGCGGCCATAGCCTCCCACGGCGACCAGAGCGACGCGCCCGCGCGGTTCCAGAGGCAGCGCCCGCGTGGCCGCATCGGAGGCGCAGTACAGGGCGCTCAGCAGACCGTCGAGGGCGCGGGCATGAGAGCGAGCCGTGCCAACGCCCGGGTCTCCTCGGCGCACGGCGTCCTCGAACGCCCGGCGATAACCACCAAGGTATCCGCTGCAGGTCTTGCCGAGCGAAGGTGCGAGCCCACCGAGATCGACGACCGGACTGGAACCATCCGACAAAGGTCAGCGAGTATGACCGTCGACCCTGCCTTCGGCAAGCCATCCTCCCTATCGAGTCAGGAGGTAGGACGCGATACCTGATGCGACGCCGTCCGCGAGGGCGCGGCGATATCGATGCTTGGTCAGCGCGCGCGCCTCCGGATCGTACGTCAGAAAGGACGCTTCGAGAAGCACCGACGGCATGCGTGCGCCCACCAAGACGTAGAACATCGCGCGTCGCACGCCGCGGTCGGAAAGCTTGGGGTGCACCGTGCGGCCCCGTTTCAGAGTGTGGCGCTGAATCTTTCCTGCCAAAGTCAGAGAGCCATCCGCTTGGTTCTTCCGATGATGCTTGGCGAGCAGACTCTGAATACCGGTCACCTCGGCGACGCGCGTGCCGTTCTCGCGCGCAGCGAGACGAAGCGCTTGACGGTTGTTCGTCGTGTCTAGAACGAAGGTGGTTACGCCCCCTTTGCGAACCTGCTCCGAGCTGGCGTTCAGATGGATCGAGACGAACACGTCTGCTTCCATCGCGTTAGCCAGAGCACAACGTTCCTCCAGCGAGAGATCGACGTCGCTCGACCGGGTGAGCATGACGCGCGAACGCGGCATGATTGCACGCAACCTAGCTGCTGCCAGCTCGGCCAACTCGAGCGCCAGCTGCGACTCGACGAGCCCATATCGATCGTTCGCGGCGCCAGGTTCCTGCCCGCCGTGCCCGGGGTCGAGGACCACCAAAGGCCTTCTGTTCTTTTTTGAAGGCCGCGCCGCGCTGATGTCGACCACGACGCGATACGGGTCGGTCAGGAAGAAGACCCGGCCGGTCGCGGTCGGATAGAGATCCAAGACGACGCGCGGGTTGGGCGTAGCAAGCCGGACGCGCTGGAGGCCGCCTCGCTCGACAGCCTGAGAAACCGGGACGCTGGCGTCCCATTCGACGTCTTGCAGCTCGATCGCGATGCGAGGCGGCAACATTCCCTCGGCGGGAAGCTGCTTCTGTTTGAAGAGCGGAGCTCCTTCAAAGAGAAGCACCACCCGCGCACCGGCCGCGTCCTTCGCATCAGCGCCGTACACGTCGATGCGCAGCAGCCGGGCCTTGTCAACTGGAGAGTCGGCCGGCGCGGCCAGCTCCACCGACGGCGCGGAAAGCTCTTGCTGGCGGCGCGGAGACGAATCAGCCGTGCAGCCCGAGGCGGACATCAGCAGCCCGAGCGCAAAGAGCCTCCATGTGTCTACCCCTCTTCGAATGGACGCGTGTGTACGCGACGAGCGCGCGAGCGTCAACGGAGCGTCGCTCGTTGACCCGCTCGGGTCGATCGCCTAGCTTCCGCGGCATGGCGGGGTTGACCTATCGTGACGCCGGAGTCGACATCGAGGCGGGTGAACAGCTCGTTGAACGGATCAAACCGCTCGCCCAGTCGACTCATTCGCAGTACGTGCTTGGTTCCCTCGGTGGATTCGCCGGCCTCTGCTCGATACCGAGCGACATCGAAGACCCAATCCTGGTTTCCGGAACCGACGGAGTCGGAACCAAGCTGAAGCTGGCCTTCGAGCTCGAGCGTCACGACACGATCGGCATCGATCTCGTAGCGATGTGCGTCAACGACATCATCACGGTGGGCGCCAAGCCACTGTTCTTCCTGGACTACTTTGCGACATCGAAGCTCGATGTGGACCAGGGCGAGGCAGTCGTGAGAGGCATCGCAGAAGGTTGTCGCCAATCCGAGTGCGCTCTCATCGGCGGCGAAACGGCTGAGCTGCCGGGATTCTATGCCGCTGGCGAATACGACTTGGCGGGCTTCGCAGTAGGTGTCGTCAGTCGCAAGCGCATCATCGACGGCAAAGCTACGAAACTCGGCGACAAGGTCGTAGGCATCGCCTCTTCCGGATTGCACTCGAATGGTTTCTCGTTGGCGAGGCGCGTGCTCATCGAGGGCGATGCCCGGCTCTCGCTGCAAAGCGATTTCGGGCCGCTTGGGACGCTCGGTGACGCGCTGCTCCGGCCAACACGCATCTACGTGAAGGCCGCGCGAATTGCGCTCGAGCACGGCGTGCACGCAATGTGCCACATCACTGGCGGCGGACTGCCCGAGAACCTGCCTCGTGTGACTCCCGAGGGCCTGGGGGTCGCGATCGACGCAGGCGCCTGGACGGTCGACCCGGTCTTCGCTCTCATACAGGAACGGGGCGCCGTAGCCGACGCCGAGATGCGGCGCACGTTCAACATGGGTGTCGGCTTCACCATGGTCGTCGCGCCCAGTCGTGCGAAGCAACTGGTGGACGCGCTCAACGCCAGTGGCGAACGGGCCTTTCTCATGGGCGAGATCGTCGATCACGAGGGCGTTTCTTTCTCCTCCTAGAGCCTCCCATGGACATCGTCGTTCTCGTTTCCGGTCGTGGTTCGAACTTGAAGGCGATTTGCAACGCAATCGACGCAGGGACGTGCAACGCAAACATCGTGGGCGTCGTTTCCGATCGAAAGAAGGCCGCGGCGCTCGACTTTGCAGATGCGCGAGCAATCCCCACTCGCGTGGTTTCACTTCGCAAAGTCGACGACCGCGACCTATGGAACGACTCGCTAGCCGAAACGGTGACATCGTTGAACCCCGACTTGGTCGTCTTGGCCGGATTCATGCGGGTTTTGGGCGCGCCTTTGCTGGAGCGCTTTCCAGGTCGCATCATCAACGTACACCCCGCGTTGCTTCCCGCGTTTCCCGGGCACAACGGACCGCAAGACGCTCTCGAAGGGGGCGTGCGCGTCAGCGGATGTACGGTCCACATCGTCGATGCCGGCGTCGACACGGGGCCAATTATTGCGCAAGCGGCCGTTCCCGTGCTCATCGGTGACAGCGCGGAATCATTACATGCGCGAATCCAAGTTCAGGAGCATCGACTCTTGCCGGGGGTGATTCATCAGATCGCAATTGGGGCAATCACGCTCGACCCATTCACGGTGACTACGCCCGTTGCCGAGCCCGGTCGATCGCTGACCGTGCCGGACGCATAGACCCGTGCCGACGAGCTTCTACGACGTCGTGGTTCTAGGCACCCGACTCGAGCCGCTTCTGTGCGCAGCGTTGTTGGCGCGCGAAGGCCTTCGGGTTCTCGTGCTGGGTCAGGGGGTGCCCGATCCATTCTACCGCCTGGCGGGCGTCGAGATCGAACCCTACGGATTGACAATGGCGGGGGCGCAAAGCCCAATCGTTCAGAGCACCTTGGAAGATCTCGCGCTCCGGCAGGACCTCCGGCAGCGCATGGCGGATCGGGGCAGCGTATTTCAGTTGCTCCTTCCGGAGCATCGCTTGGATGTTCACCCCGAAGCCGATAGGTGGTTGGCGGAGCTCGGTCGGGAGTTCCCAGGTGTGCGGCGCCAGGGTACCGATATCACGCGCACCCTAGCCGAGGTGCGGAGCGAGCTCGACGCGGTGGTCGCGCCAGGCTTCGTTTGGCCTCCGGAGACTTTTCTTGAACGCCAGCGGTTCTCATTGACCGCAACGGTGCGGCGTTTCGATCGGCAGGGGCAAGGTTGGACTTCGTGGAATCAGCTCGCGGTGCGGCACCCCTTGCGGACGGCGTTCGAGGCGATTCTACCCCACCTCTCCGGTCTGGTCCCCTCCCAGCATGCGGATTCCACTCGCGCGCGGTTGCACGGCCACGTCCTGTCGGGCCTGGGTGAGCTCAACGGCGGTTGGTCTTGGTTCCAAGAAGCGCTAGTCGCGCGAATTCGGTCTTGGGGCGGCGATGTGAGACCTCGCGATAGGGCCGATTCCATTCGCCACGAAGGCAGGCGAGGTCACAGCATTCATGTGGTGCGGACCGATGAAGAGATCGGTTGTTCGCAGATTGCTCATGGAACTCCGATCGGCGAGCTCTCCCAATTGCTTCCCGAACGAGGCTCGATGGCTGCGATGTTCGAGCGCGTGGGTGAACCCCGTGCGCGCGCCTACCGTTGCTCGGTGCACTTCCTCGCCGAAAAGCGAGGCATTCCAGATGCACTCGGTCCTCTTGCCCTGCGCTGTACGAGTGCAACCAACCCGGGCCAAGCCTTCATGCTGCGCTGTCGCGACGTGGAACCCAAGCGCACGCTGCTCTCCGTGACCCGCCTCGTCGAAGAGCACCTGGTCGATACGGGCTCCTCACCAATTCACTTCGTTCGCGAAGATGCTCTGGATGCGGTCCGCGGCGTCGTGCCCTTCTTCGACGAGCACGCGATCTGGGTCGACAGCCCGCACGACGGCCTGCCTCCTCGCGCATTCCGCGCCGATACGGAACTTCCGTGCAGCGAGCCATGGGCCCGAGGACCATCGACGATGAGAGCCGTGTACGACTATCCGACGCGACGAGCGTTGGGCGTGTGTGCTCTGACTACACGTACCCCCGTTCGAGGGGTGTTCCTCTGTAACGAACAGGTGGCCCCCGGTCTTGGTTTGGAAGGGTCTTTTCTGACCGCCACATCCGTCGCCAAGCTCATCGGCTCGCAGTACCGACGACGAGACTGGCTTCGACGCGGTCCGTGGGCCCACCGTAGCGTTTAGGGCACACCGCCTGCCGCTCTGATATGCTTTAGCGCATGGCGGCACCACAGGAGGCACCAAGGCTCACGCTTCGGCAGTTACTTCGACTCATGGTCGAACGCGGCTCGTCCGATTTGCACATCACAACGGGATCGCCCCCACAGCTGCGCATCGACGGTGCGCTGATGCCGCTGAGGACGCCGCCGCTCAAGCCGCGCGAGAGCAAAGCGCTTTGCTACGAGGTCATGACCGAAGATCAGCGGCTGCGCTTCGAAAAAGGGCATGAAATCGACTTCTCTTTTGGTGTCAAGTCGCTTTCCCGCTTCCGAGCCAACGTCTTTCTACAACGCGGCGCAGTCTCCGGTGCGTTCCGAGCGATCCCATTCGAGATCCGGCCTCTCGATCAGCTCGGTGTGCCGCCGGTCGTCGCAGAGCTCTGCACGCGACCGCGTGGCTTGGTCCTGGTCACAGGGCCTACGGGTTCCGGCAAATCGACAACACTCGCCTCGATGATCGACAAGATCAACAGCGAACATCGGCATCACATCGTGACGGTCGAGGATCCCATCGAATTCCTTCACTCGAACAAGCTCTGCGTGGTGAACCAGCGAGAAGTGGGATCCGACACTGCGGGTTTCAAAGACGCACTCAAGTACGTCCTGCGCCAAGACCCGGACGTCGTTCTAGTCGGCGAGATGCGAGACCTCGAAACGATCGAAGCAGCGCTCACCATCTCTGAGACGGGCCACCTCGTGTTCGCAACGCTCCACACCAATACCGCAGTCCAGTCGATCAACCGCATCATCGACGTGTTTCCTTCTGGCCAACAGAGCCAGATCAGAGCCCAGTTGTCCTTCGTGCTTCAGGGCGTACTCAGCCAGATGCTCCTACCTCGCGCCGATGGGCCGGGTCGGGCGATGGCCTGTGAAGCGATGGTGCCGAACGTGGCGATTCGAAACCTGATTCGCGAAGACAAGGTCCATCAGATGTACGGCATCATGCAGACCGGTCAGGGCACGTCGGGCATGCAAACGATGAATCAATCTCTATTGCACCTGGTCGCCCATGGCGCGCTCGACCGCGATGTGGCGACGATCCGGTCGCCTGAGCCCGATGAATTCCGTCTAATGCTCGATCAATTCGACAAAAAAGGCTACCACCAGGCCATTCGCAGCGGTGGCTGATTCGGCTTCCTCCGAGATTTTTACTATCGTTAACGGTGGGATCTTGGTGATGGGACGCACGACCATAGGCCGCGGGTGGATCGCACCAGCCGTTTTGACCTGTGGACTGCTTTTCTCATCGGCTGCCAGAGCGGAAACACGGGCCTCGAGCCCACCGCGCGCATCGGTCGAAGATCGAACGGAGGCCGCGGAGGCGTACGACCAGGCCACGTCCGCGTATCTTTCGGGCCGCTACGAGCTTGCCGCGCATTGGTTCGAGCGAGCCTATCGCTTGGTTCCAACCTCCGCCGCTTTGATCCAGGCCGTGCGCGCGCACGACAAGGCAGGCAACTCGGTTCGCGCCGCAAACCTCGCCCTGCAATTGCGCGATGGGTACCCGTCGGACGAGCGCGCCAAGAAGGTCGCCAAGGCCGTGATTGGAGCAGCGCGGCCCTTGAATGTTCTCGTCGAGGCTGAATGTGAGAAGGAATGTACGCTCGAGCTCGATGGCGCCCTGCTCCAACATCCGACGTTCTTGGCGACACCCGGCGTGGAGCATTCGCTCCATGCAACGTTCGGTGACGGTGAAACTTCGACATACGTGCAAGGGGCGGCAGGTGACGTCCAGAAAGTGACTCTCGCCGCACCGGCGCCTCCTTCTCCACCGCCGATTCCGCGCTGGGGTTTCTTCTCGTCGCTCGGTGCGACGGTTGCGCTGGGAGCGGTCACGGTCTGGTCCGGGATCGACGCCAACAGGGGCGTCGACGCCTACGAGGCCGCAGCCCGAACCGCCAACTCTCCGGGCATCAACAACGGAGGTTCTCCCACTCCGGCCGAGCTTGCTCAATCCCTTCTCGAGGACGGTCGCAAGAAGGAGCGCAGAACCAACATCCTCATCGGAGTCACCGCTGGAATGGCGGCAACGACCGCCGTTCTGGGCGCGTTCACCAACTGGAGGGGAGAGTCTCGAGAAGCCGCAGCCCAGCGCGTCGCACCTGCGGTCGGAGTCAGCAAGCAAGGGGGCCTCTTGACGCTCAAGGGTCGCTTCTGATGAATGCGCCCGCTAGCTCTCGAGGATCCGTGCCGCCTTCCCGAACCATGGCTGGTCGGCACCTCGGTCGCTACGAGATCCTGACACAGCTGGCCTCTGGCGGGATGGCGTCCGTGTACGCCGCGCGCGCACAAGGCGTCGCGGGGTTTGAACGCCTCGTCGCCATCAAGATGCTGCACCCTCACCTCGCGTACGAGCAGGAGTTCATTTCGATGTTCCTCGACGAAGCGAGGCTCGCAGCTCGGATTCGCCACATGAACGTGGTGCCTACCCTCGACATCAGCGACAGCCCTGGCGACGGCTACTTCCTCGTCATGGAATACATCGAAGGCAACCACCTCGGTGCACTCCTCGGGCGCGCCGCCAAGCGTGGCGAGAGACTTCCCCAGCCGTTCGTATGCCGGGTGCTGATCGATGCATTGCAGGGTTTGGGCGCGGCACACGGACTAACGGACGAGGGCGGCAAGCCTCTGAAGCTGGTCCACCGTGACGTTTCACCGCACAACATCCTGGTCGGGACCGACGGCATTGCTCGGTTGACCGACTTTGGGGTTGCAAAGGCCGACGTGCGCATGGCATCGACCCGTGCCGGCCAATTCAAGGGCAAGCTCTCTTACATGGCGCCCGAGCAGGCTTCGTCGAGCTCGACGGACCAGCGCTCCGACCTCTTCAGCGTAGGAATCATCCTTTGGGAATCGCTCACCGGCAGGCGCCTCTTCAAGGGTGAATCCAACGGCGCCACTCTGAACAAGCTGTTGAACGACCCGGTAGCCACACCGTCCGAGCTCTGGCCGGAGCTAGAACGGTTCGACTCTGTCGTGATGAAAGCCCTGAGCCGAGACTCAGACGGACGGTTTCAAAGCGCTGAAGAATTCGCCGAAGCACTCGAGGGCGCCGCGGGCTCTGGCCGTATTGCCAAGACGCGTGAAGTCGCCGATGTCGTTCGAACCTTGGATGCCGAGAAGCTCCAGGACGAACGTGAACGGGTTCGGGACGCCATCAAGATGCTTGGAAGCGTCGACATCGGCACCTCGATCGTTCCGATGCCCCGCGAAGGGACACCCGTCCAATCCCAGACCTTTGCCGCACAGGGCAGCACCGGATCTCACATACACGCGACGATGTCGGGCGTGCTCAACGATGGAACGCCGGTCACCATCCGGCGTGCGTCCGAGTCCGATGCCCTCAAGTGGTTCGTGATGGCTCTTGCGATCATCGTCTTCCTTTACGCTGGCTTCTTGGTCTTTCAGCTGCTTCGGCCCCCTCGGGCGCCGGGACCTGCGGATGACCGAGCCAGGCCGGCGGCCGTAGAGTCAGGGGCCCCAGCGGAACCCGGTTCCAAGCCAGCCGACACCGCCCAGCCCGATGGGGTCACGAAGAAGAACCCCAAAGCTCAACCGCCCGCCCCGACCGAGAGCCCATCGCTCGAAGCCAGGCCGGCACCGGAACGCGCGAGCAGCACAGCGCCGACCCGTCGAAGCAGGCAAGGGCCTGCGACGACCCGCCAACCTCCCCCTAGCCGGGCTCCAAACCGAGAAAAGCCTGCGAAGTCGAAGGCTCCTGAGGCCCCTGTTCGGCCGGACAAAGCTGAACCCCTCGACATCGACATTCAGAACCCCTACCGAAATTAGGCATGGCTTTTGACCAGGCGATCCTAGATCAGCTAGGGTTTTAGAAGGCCCGGAGGGGATCGGGCGGAGAATTCATGGCCGAGTGGGTATACGAAGCGCGCACTCGCGCGGGCGAAGTCCAAACTGGAATCATCGAGGCGGACAGCAAGGAAGCTGTGCAGTCGAGGCTGCGCGCGCGCCAGCTCAATCCCGTCAAGATCAAGAAGAAGGGACGCCAGCTCAGTCTTGCGTTCGGCACAGGCGTCGACGCAAAGGAGCTGGTCATCTTCACGCGCCAATTTGCGACGATGATCGACGCCGGCCTTCCCCTCGTTCAATGCTTGGACATCCTCTCCAGCCGTGGCGAGAACAAAGCTCTCAACACAATCCTCAAGGACGTGAAGGACTACGTCGAACAAGGCGGAACTTTCTCGGACGGCCTCGCAAGGCATCCCAAGCTTTTTGACGAGCTCTTCGTCAACCTCATTCGCGCTGGCGAGATGGGCGGTATCCTCGACACGATTCTCAATCGTCTCGCAGGGTACATCGAGAAACGCGTCAAGCTCGCCCGCCAGGTCCGCGGAGCGATGGTCTACCCGGTTGCGATTTTCTTCGTGGCGATGATCGTCGTGGTCGTCATGCTCGCCTGGGTCATCCCGAGCTTCAAGGGCATGTTTGCGGAGTTCGGCGCGGCGGACTCTCTGCCGGCGCTCACGCAGTTGGTCATCGCAGCGTCCGAAGGGTTCATCTCCAACATTCATTGGATCATCTTGGCATCAGCCGCGCTGGTCTTCGGCGCCACCTGGTTCTACCGTCAACCGGCAGGCAAACATTTCGTCCATAGAGCGCTTCTCGTGCTGCCGATCCTCGGCCCGGTGATCCGAAAGGTATCCGTGGCCCGGTTCACGCGTACGCTAGGCACCCTTCTCTCCGCCGGTGTTCCCATTCTCGATGCGCTCGATGTCGTGAGCAAGTCGGCGGGGAACGTGGTTGTCGAAGCAGCGATTCAGAAAACCTCGGACAAGATCCGCGAGGGCCGAACGATGGCCGAGCCGCTCATGGAGACCAACGTGTTTCCGCCCATGGTCGTGCAGATGATCGGCGTCGGCGAGCAGACGGGTGCACTCGACACCATGCTGAACAAGATCGCCGACTTCTACGAAGAAGAGGTCGACATCGCGGTTGCGGCCCTCACCTCGCTACTCGAGCCCCTGATGATGGTGTTCATCGGCGGCATCGTCGGCACAATCCTGATTGCGATGTACCTGCCGATCTTCTCGATCGCGGGTAAAGTCAAAGCGGAGTGATTCAACCGCGAGAGATCCCGACCGTCGATCGAGAGGAGTTCAACTCGAATCGGCGGCTGCAGTGGGTTCTCGGAGGGCGACTCATCATCGCCACGGTTCTGCTGGGCGCCACGATGTACTTGGCGCTCGACGCGATTCGCTACGGGCGGTTCACGCCGACCTTCCTGCTAATCCTTATTTCGGCGATCTACGGCTCGTCGATTCTGTTTGGCGTCTGGCTTCTTCGCGGCCGTCGTGAGACTCGCGTCGCAGCGGCGATTACCACACTCGACGTCCTGCTGATCACGGGACTCGTCTATCTGACCGGAGGCGCGGGGAGTATTTTCTCCTTCCTCTACGGCGCGCAGATTCTAACGGCGGCGCTCACGCTCGGAACGGGCGCTGCGTACTACACCGCGGCAGCGAGCCTTGCCTGTTACTTCCTGCAAGCGCTCTCGCTCAACCTCGGGTGGCTCCCGCCACCGCCGGACCAACCCCTGAACCAATACATTCTCAGCTCACGCGACTTCCAGTTGGCGTTGGTCAGCAACATGGTCGGCATCACAGCCGTTGCGCTGCTGGCAACCAATCTCGCGCGGCGCGCACAAGTCGCCGGCGCGCGCCTCATCGAAGCAGAACAGAGCACCGCGCGCGTCGTCCGGCTCAACGATGACATCGTTCGTTCGATTGCGTCAGGTCTCATCACGGCGGGTGACGACGGACACATCTTGGGGCTCAACCGAGCCGCCAGAGAGATCCTGCGGGACCGCACCGGCTCGCTCCTGGGGCAGTCGCTTTCAAAGGTGCTTCCCCAGTACGGCGCCAAGCGTCTCAGCGAGCCTCCAAGGCGCGCCGAGGCAATCGGGAGGCGCGCGGATCGAAGCGAGTTTCCGATGGGCTACACCCTCAGCTCGCTGATGGACGCAGATGGAAATCCGTCCGGGCTGCTTCTCGCATTCCAGGATTTGACCGAGATCAAGAGCCTCCGAAATCAAGCGGAACGGGCGCAGCGCTTGGCCGCTCTCGGGCAGCTTGCGACCGGTTTGGCCCATGAGATTCGGAACCCCCTGAGCTCGATCTCCGGCTCGGTCGAAATGGTTCGTGACGGCAATTCGCTGAGCAGCGAGGATGCACACTTACTTGGCATCGTCATCTCGGAAGTCGAGCGACTCAATTCCTTGGTCACGACGATGCTTCAGGTGGGCCGGCCAAGTCAGATTCAAACCGAGGCGCTTGACCTTCGTGCGATCGCGGGCGAAGTCGTAGCCGTCGCCCGCGGCGAAGCGACAGCCAGCAACGGCTTGGAGATCGACGAGTTCAAACCGGATGAGCCCATCGTTGCGATCGTCGATCCGGATCGAATGCGCCAGGTCGTGTGGAACCTCCTCAGGAATGCCCTTCAGGCGTCGCCTCGCGGCGGTAGGGTCGAAGTGCGGACCGGACGAGATCCAGAAGGTCGAGCCTTCCTCGAGGTTGCCGACGAAGGCCCTGGAATCGAGGAGGCTCAGCGGGAGCGCCTTTTCGACATGTTCTATTCGGGTAGACGCCACGGCGTCGGTCTTGGGCTGGCCCTGGTTAGGCAGATCGTCGACCAGCACAAAGGGCGCATCGAGATCCTCGATCGCGACGGCCCCGGCACATGCTTTCGGGTCACGCTGCCGACCAACGAGGACTCGGTTAGACCGCCCCCAAGAGCTCCGACAGCCGAGCACCCGGATTCTCGGAGCGCATGAGTCCTTCGCCGATGAGCACGGCATCCGCACGACTTTGCGCGACCTCCCGAAAGTCGTCGGCCGACCGGACGCCACTCATGAATACAGCGACGCAGCCTGCTGGAATTTGCGCGATGCAGTCCCGTGCCGCGCTCATGTCGACATCAAACGTGCTCAGATCGCGTGCGTTGACACCGATGATGGTCGAACCTGCCGCAACCGCCCGCGCGACTTCGGTGGAGCTCGCGGCCTCAACGACCGGTTCCATACCGAGCGCCCGAATCCGCACGATGAGGGCGTGAAGGTCGGAATCCGCAAGAGCGCGTACGAGCAGAAGGACCAGCGATGCGCCAACGTCGTACGCCAGATCGACTTGAACGGAATCGAGCACGAAGCCCTTGTAGAGCACCGGAACGCTCACCGCCTCAGCGACCCGCCGCACCAGTAGAGGTGAGCCCCCGAAGCCAGGTCCGTCGGCCAGGACGCTCACGGCCGACGCCCCGGCGCGTTCATACGCCTGGGCGACCCTCACGCCCTCGCCTGCGCGCCAGGGACGGATTTCACCCGCACTTGGACTTCGTACCTTTACCTCGGCCAGCACCGAAAGAGCAGCGCCCGGTG
>Ga0316201_10001395_pt1 | contig 16165 bp, 29 predicted proteins | sample CS6wburrow_MG_FD_204516 | JGI IMG/M metagenome (GOLD analysis project Ga0316201, IMG submission 204516) | Coastal sediment microbial communities from Delaware Bay, Delaware, United States - CS-6 worm burrow | ecosystem: Environmental > Aquatic > Marine > Coastal > Sediment | place: USA... | reverse complement strand
CTCTTTGCATGGTGTAATATAGTCCTTATATCTTCTATCTTAATAAATCCCTGTGGATCTTTCATAATTGTACTATCAAATACCATTTTTCTTACCCATTCTTACCAAATGCTTTACAAAACAGCGTTTTGTTAAATTAGCTTTGTTTAACATAAATTTACTTTACATTATGTATAATAATAAGTTATCTAGTCGGTTGTGGCGCTTTTTACACCCGTCAAATTCACATTTTCCTTTTTTACGGGTGTCAATTTGCTTTCTATATCATATTTCTTATTCCATTCTCTTAAAGTTGATTTTGGCACACCCGTTATATTGTGTATCTGATCCCAACCCGTTTTTTCATCTCTTAAATTCTTAATAAGCTTATGTAATGCTACCTTTTCTCTAGAGATTTCTTCTACTGGATTAAGTTTCTTCTCATAATCTTCAAACCTATTTTCATGTTTCCAGTGGTTATAGTTATCTTCTCCTTTCTGGCTAAGCTTATGGAATGAAAATACACCCACATAGTTAGGTAGTTTTTTAAGAAACCTTAACTGGTTCTCCATAGACATACGCACAAAATTTATATTGTGCTTCTTGATTTTCTTAACTACGTCATCAAAGTGCCACGGATCTTCTTGGAATGGGTTAGTGTCACGTACAAATACTGCACACTTACCACGTTTTAAAACATGAACCCACATACAAACCCTACGGCCTCTCATGAATTTATTAAGATCTAATAGGCTAGGGATACACATTATAGTGGCTTTATTCTCACTTCTACATAGAGTAAATAATTCATTAAGCATGATTTGCATACGTGAGTTCCAGTTTAATTTATAAAAGGCCTTAACAGCTTCATCTAATAATATAACTGAACCTTTTTTAAGCTTAGTAACCATGTTAAAAATCTGTTTTTCATCAGGCACAAAGGCTACATTATCTACAAAATTAAAATCTTCATCTATTTCTTTGCCAATTTGAAGTGCTAAATGGCTTTTTCCACTACCCTCATTTCCAGTAATGGCTACTACAGCGTCCCAGTCACTATTTAAAGCCAGTTGAACCCTAGCGCCTAAGCCAGTTAAATCAAAGCGTTTATATGCAGGAACGTCTGAAATACCTAAGGCGTTTTCTAGTACTTCCATGTCTGTTAAAGGCTTACTTTCAAACTTAACTGCTAGGCCTACTGCAGATTTAAAACGGCTAAATAAATCGACATGCTCATTTATTTTATCTAATAATTGCTTTTCTAGAATTTGATTAGTAGGCATACGTTTAAACCTTACAATAAGGTCTCTTAATACTTCTTCACTTTCTAGCATTTTAACCTGGTTACTTTGAACTAGTTTAAACCAAAAGTGCCTACGTGCATTTTTCAAAACACCATATAATAGATCTACCTGGCTAAAATCTCCAGACTCTACCATAATACAAAGCGCCTTTATCTTTCTAATATCATCATAGAAGTCTTGTACCTCATACATAGCAGGGTTAAAATTAGCTATGAAGTCACTAGTACTGGGTATCCCACCTTTATCTGCCATTTATAACACCCATAAAACCAAAGGCCTGGCAGGATTTCTTACTTCGCCTAATGGTGTTTCCCATTTCCAATTTCTCATAACCCTTATGTCTTGGCTATTTTCAATTAACATAGCTACCCAGTTATCTACAGGTAACGCCATAATAATCCGTTTTCCTTTTTCTTTTTCATATATGGCTTTTCTTACCCATGTAGTTATGGAATGACCAGACCAAAAAGGTGGGTTACAATAAGTCACTTTACCCCATTCTGCAGTTAATCCATTAAATTCTTTAGGTCTAGGATAAGGCGCTGGATCGTATAAACTGCCAAATTCTGCAGTTAATTTATTTAGTTGTTCTTTAGGGGTCAATATTGCTAGTGTGTTTAAGTCTTTAGTTTCTATATGATTTTCTGCTTTTTTAATCCCACGTTCTAATAATTCTTTATTTGTTTTTTTAGCCATAATATCACACAGGTGGTACTGCTTGTGGTATTGTTTGTGGCATACCAGTCCAATTACACATTACAGAAGTTGTGCCTATGCCTTTAGCTGTTTCAGTTATTGGTATTATAACTTGTTGTACCCAGATAACCATGCAAATAACCATAATAAAGCAGATTATACCTACCATTATAGTTACGCCATGTTTTTGAAAGAAACTAGCATCATCTTTAATACGATTTCTCTCGTACATTATCTCGTTTTCTTCCCAGAACCTTATGTCTTGTTCTATTCCGTCTATAGTTTCTGCATCTACATTGAACTTAACATATTGGTATTTGCCTTTTTCTGAACTGGCTACTTGTACTTCTTCTCCTAAGTAACAATCGTGTGGTGGTACTGGTAGTTTTGTATTCTCTACAAAAACGTCAAACATTCTAGTAGTACCCTCTTTAATCTTAGTTATTTTCCCTAAGTCATTTAGTATTGTATGGGTTTTCCCTCTTGTTCTAATCATTCTAACAGGTATGTTATACCCAAACAATTTAGCTATTAATAGTTTTAACCAACGCATTTTTATTACCTCTTTAATGGACTCATAATTCTATCTATAAATCCTGTTTTGTTTTCTGGATCTGTTCTTCTAATTTCTTGTATTTGTTGTGTCTTTCCTAAGTAACTTAGGGTTGTCTCGTTTGCTGCTCTCTTATAAGTAGCCCAGATTGGATTAATTATAATAGAAACAATAATAGGCAGTTTAGATTTCACTATTTCAAAGTCGTTATATCTCCTACCTAGCATAATTGCTAATTTAGATCTAAGTTCTACCATTGTTAAACCGATTTCAAAGTCGGTTAGATTAGAAAGAATTGTATTCTTGTCTGTGTGTGGTCGTATTAGAGTTAAGACTTCTTGAACGCCTCTCTCATTCATAAGTGGATTGCCTTTCTTAAAACGCTTTATTTCTCCAGATTGCATGTCTTGCTCAAATACTTCATTACTTAACATTAATTCAATTCTTTGACATAGTTCATCTGTCTCCAGTTGCCAACGTACTACTTGTGCATCTGCCTGGCTATCTTTTTTTTGTGCCATAGGCATAAATGTGTCTAAGTAATCGATTGGTGGGGGACTATTTTCAGAATTCATATTCTATGTAATGTTAAATCTGTTTATATATATTTCTAAAGACACAATATATAAATAAAGACTATATTAAAAGTTTAATGAACAAAAAAGGCCAAGTCTTAGAGATGTACGTACCCTTTGTATTTATTTTTGTTTTTCTTTTTGCAGTTGTTATAGGTATTTTAGTGTTGCAAGAATTTAATACTGCAGTTCAGTCTGAATTTGATACAGAAGCTAAAGAAGTAGTAAGTGACGGCCTTAATGCTATGGGTATATTTGATTATGGATCTATAATTCTAGTCGGTGGCATATTTATGGGTTTAATTATCTCAGGCTTTTATATACGTTCAAATCCAATTTTCTTTTTCACTTTCCTAGTGGCCTTTGTAGTAGTGATGTTAGTAATGCCTGCTATGAGTAATGCCTTTTATGCCTTTAAGAATGATGCAACAATAAGTTCAGAATTAAATGTCACTTCTCAGTTACCAATAATTGATTATGTGACTGATAATTTCCCATTCTTTGCAGCTTTAGGTGGTTCATTATTTTTAATTGCTTTGTTTGCTAAACCTTTCATATTTGGTGGTGTCCGTGAATAGAAAAATATTTGCTTTAATGTTTGTAATGCTTATGGCAGTTTCAGTTAGTTATGCTACGTCTCCAACTTATGAAGATCTAAGCACAGGTATTAAAAGTGGTCTTTTAGGTTACTGGTCTTTTGAAGAAAATACAGGTACTACTACTGCAGACGTTCATAATGGAAACCATACAGGAACATTTGGCGCTACACCAACATGGACTACTGGAATAAGAGGTTATGCAGTAGATTACCAAGAAGTTAATGATAAAATTGTCTTAGCTAATTCTGCAGATTTTAATTTTGATAGTGGAACTCAAGACTTCACTTTAAGTGCATGGATTAATTTAGATGATGTTGCACAAAATAATATGGTTATAGACCAAAGAGACGGAAATAATGACGGATATATGCTTTTAGTTTTAAGTAGTGGTGTTGTAAGTTGTAGTTTAGATAATGTAGATATTCTTTCTGATGCAGAAATAGATACTGCAGATACATGGTATAGTATAATTTGTGTAGTAGATAGAGACGGAAACGGCCAAATATATATCAATGGTGTAGCTAGTGGTTCTCCTGTCGCAGTAAGTAGTGAAGTAATGACTACAAATAATGACGGGGTTATATTTGGATTGGATACAGATAATCTAAATGACCTAGATGGCACTATTGATGAAGTTGGAATTTGGAATAGGGTTTTAACTTCTACAGAAATAGAAGAATTGCAAACAGGCTATACTGAATGGTTATATACTGATTTACAACACAGAACGCCTTTTAATTTAAGTTCTGTAGCCAGTAGTAATTTAACTAATTACCCTTATTTCTTAGAAATAGACACAGAAGCTTTAATTGATGCAGGAAAAATGCAAAGCGATTGTGATGACATGCGTTTCGGTTATGAAACTCTTTTAGAAGAATTAAGTTTTGAAATACAAAGTGGTTGTGATACTTCTACCACTGGCGTATGGGTTAAAGTTCCTTTATTAGAAACAGACAATTCTACATATATACACATGTATTATAACAATATTAGTTATTCAAGTGGGCAAGATGCTAGTGGTGTATGGGAAGAAGCTTTTGTTTTATATGACATGGAAGAAAGTTCAGGAACAACTGCTTATGATAAGAAAGGTTCAATAGATATGACAGCATCAAGTTCTTCTATATGGGATAGTTCAGGGGTATTTGGTAGGGCTATTTATCCTGATGACACTTATGATTTAACAACAACTAATGCAGATTTTTTTACAGGTGTAACGTCCATAATTGATGACATGACTATAAGTATATGGGCTAAACACGATTTAGCTGATTGGTCAGCTCAAGCTGATACTTTTGGTTGGTTATTTGGTTTTAGAGATAGTGATGCAGATTTTATTGAGATGATATACGGACAATCTGAGGATAATATTAATAATCGTTGGAAAGGTAGTGCTTCGGCTGATGATTTAAAAGATGCAACTGGAAAAGATACAACAGATTGGCAGATGTTTATTTATAATTCTCCAAATAGTTCTAATTTTTGTAATGGTGTAAATGGTGTAATTTTGGGTTGTGATACAAAAACAGATGCATGGGACGGCTCAACAGCAGGAACTTTTAAAATTGGAGAAGCAGATTACAAAGATGATGAACAATGGGACGGGAGAATAGACCATTTTATTATATGGGACGGAGCTAGAAGTAATGACTGGATATTACAAGATTATGCACAGGGTAGTCAAACTCTTTATAGTGAGGGAGAAGAAGAAAGTACAGGAGATTATTCTGTACTTGTTGTCTTTGATACTACACCATTTGAATTAGAAGTAGAAACTGCTACCATAACTTTTGATTTGATTGCTAGACCTACAAACGATTTTAGTTTAGTTAGATTTGCTTTTTATAATGGTTCTGTTAATAGTGCAGATTGGATAAACTTAACTAAATCTGTAGATAACTCTACTACAGAAATATGGTCTGCGCCTATTAGAATTCCTTTTGTAGCATCACAAATTAACCAAACCTTTAATTATGTTATTGAATGGAATGATTTAGAAGAAACAACAAATACAACCAGTTCAATAGTAGCAAAGTCTCGCTTCTATGTAGATAGTTATTCAAATCCTTTAACTTTAGAAAACTCAAATACAACCATTACTGCAAACGTAACTAAGACTACTACCTGTCCTGCAGGCAAATATGATGCCACTAAATACTTTTATGCAGTCAATAGAGAATTTTCTGTAAGTGCATTAAGTTGGTCTGAAAGCTTTAGTAACGTTACTTGTAATGCAGTGGATCATTACAACGCTACAATACCTGTTTTAGAAAACAATATTTCTGTAATTAGTGATTGGGGAAAAGCAATATCTGTTTATAGTAACTTAACACAATGTCGTGCCTTTAGTGCTTCTGAACGTGCAGATGTAGAATTTACACAATATTATTGTGAGGGTTCTCCATGTGGTAGAGACGGCCAACCTGCTTGTGAGTGTGGCGTTCCTGAGGGTGTCAATACTCAGTATGCTTATTGTACTTATACTTTTGAAGATAGTTTATATGAAAAAGAAGATACACACAATATAACTATTTATAATTTTGAAATTAGCACTACGCCTGGTGGAATGAAAGCCTTTAATATAACTTTCTGGAATGAGTCAGCGCCTACTTATGCAGTAGCTAATGTGTCTATGGAAAGTTTTTTCACACTTCTTTTTGATAATGGTGTTACTTCTAATTATTCCATTAATACAACAGGTAACACAGACTTTTATATAACGCCAAATTGGTCTAGTATAAATTTAACTGCAGATTTTGTTTATCAAAGACCTTTATGGACTACTAGAGCATATTATATTTATGAGGGAGAAGTATTTAACAACGTTACACAACAACTTAAATTTTATACAAACAATGAAACGCCAACTTCAAATATAAAATTCATAGTTAAGAATGATGCAGACAACGTGGTAGAAAACGCTTATGTTAAAATACTAAGACACTATGCCTATGACGGCACATATAAAACAATAGCTATGGGTAAGACTGATGCCAATGGAGAGGTTTCAATTCCTTTAATACCATATGTTGTGTTTTATAAGATAATTGTAGAAAAAGACAATGAGGTTATTTATAGTTCAGAAGCACAGCAGATAACTCAGGCAGAAATAACTTTAAGAGGTACTAGTGGTCTAGAAGAAAGCCTTTTCTCTAGATACAATAAGGTAGCAATTCAATATAACTTTACTGAGTCTGGAGACAACACAACTTTTTATTTAACTGCAACTGATAGTTCAGGCCTTATGAGTGCAGTAACTCTAGACGTGGATCAAGTAGGCTTTTTAACCGATACTAGTGTTTGTGAAACTACTGAAAGTGGTAGTGCAGTAATTGTATATTGTACTATGACTGAGGTAACAGATAAAACTTTTAAAATAAATGCAGAAGTAGAATTTTCTGACGGCCAGACCTTAGTGGTCTATAATGATTATCTTTCTAGTCCAACTGGTGTAATGGGAACTGATGGGGTATTTGCAGCATTTTTAATTGTAGGTACTTTGAGTATGGCAGGCTTATGGTCTCCACAGGCAGCAATAATGTTAGCAGTAATTGGTCTAGTAGTTAGTGTATTTGCAGGCTTCTTATTGACTGGAATGACTGCAATAATAAGTATGGTAATAATAGGAATAATATTAATATTGGTAATGAAAAATGAGTAAAGTAAGCACAATAATATTTGCACTGCTGATATTCAGCATGGTTTTGGTAGGCACTGGCGCTTTTTATTCAGATATAAGCGATAGTTATAACCAAACAAATAACAATATGTCTGACTATTCTTATGAGTCTAGAACTTTTGTTAGTGATATTGCAGAGACTAGTGAGACAGAACTTAATAGTACAGACGGGGGTTTAGCTTCAATAACCTTTTCCACTTTAGGAGATTTGGTATTCTCTGCGCCAATAAATATTTTGAAAGCCTTTTCAAGTGGTGTTAATGCTATGAGCAGTACAATTAATAGTTTAGGTGTCTTAGGCCTACCTACATGGGCTATAGAATTCTTCTTAGCAGGATTTTCTATAGTTGTGGCCTTTGCTATAATAAATGCAATATGGAAAAAAGAATTTTAGGGGGGTTAAAATGGGATTTAAATTACCAATAAAAAAAACAGCAAGTAAAAAGGAAGTAGAGGTCAAAATAGCTATGGCAACCTTATATGCTTCTAGTCCTTTTATAAACAAAAAAAGAAAACAAGAACTTATTACAAAATTAGGGCGAAGTAAATGGTTAGATAAGTAAGGAAAAATAAAATGACAGATCTATTATATGCAACGCCAAGCGTAACCAATTTTGGTGGCTACTTAACGTGGCTAAATACCATTACTAGTGGTATGTTCTGGACTCTTATAGTAATAACAATATTCATAGTAATTTTTGTAGCTCTTTCTGGATTTAGTTTTAAGAAAGCAATACTAGGCAGTAGTTTCATAACTTTTATCCTGGCAGGATTATTAAAAATGATGTCATTGGTTAGTGATGCTTTAGTAGGAATATTAATAATTATTCTGGCTTTAGGCGCTTTAATGGCTTATTGGGATCAAAAAGAGTAATTATGTAATGTTAAATCTTGTTTATTACCATATATAAATAGAAATTTCTTAGTGTATTTAACGGGCTATAGCCTGTTTATGATAAACAATATGGGGGGATAACATGAATAAGAAAGGATTTAGTTTAAACCAAATGTTACCTGCAGCACTTGTAATTGGTGTAGCAGTAATTGGTATTTCTATTGTAGCACAAATTTTGGGTACAATCGCAGCAACACAAACAGCAGACTCAGTAGAAAATAACCTTACAGATGCAGGCCTTACAGCACTAGCACAATGGGGAGACTGGTTCGGAATTATCATAATTGTAGTAATTGCAGTTATCGTAATCGGTATCTTAATGCTATTGAAAGGCAGAAGTGACTAAATAAACACAGAGAGTTTTTAACTCTCTCTTTTTTCTTTTTTTCAAATAATATATAAATAAAGACTTCTTCTAGGGTTTTATGAATGAACTGGTTTTTGTAATACCTCAATTTATTGCAGCAGGGTTATTTGCATGGATAGCTTTTCAGTTTAGTACAGAACAGAATGATAATGTTGTCTTGCAAATGCTTTTCTTTATTCTAATGTTCGGTTTCTTATTGTCTGGCTTTGCTAATATGAATGAACTGGCAGTAATTCAAGAAACGGCAGATGCAGGTTATTCTCCAGTTCAAGACATAAGTGCTATGACCTACGGCATAAGTGTATTCGGCACAATGGCATCATTACTATTATTAATGGTCTTTATCCTAAAGGGTTATTTTGTTATGGCAAATTCTGCTATGACTGGAGAAAAACCCAAATGGGATAGAGTTAATCATGAATACCTAAAATGAAATCTAAAAAGAAAACTATACGGGTTGATGCTTCACTGGCTAAAGAAATTGAAGATATAGCAGGGGTATATGGGGTAACACATGTTGAAGCTTCTAAAATGCTAGTTAAAAAATTAAAAGAAAAACAAACTACTAAATTCTACCACTTATAATACAATATATAAACAAAAAGCTATTACATATTTCTATGGCTAGTTTCAGTCCTTATGAACACATGAAGAAATATCCAGTGGATAAAAGCTCTAAGGAATATAAGGAAAAAACAAAGGCGTTAGAAACTAGAAGAAAGGCTAGGAAAAAATCTAATCTATACAAAACAGAAGTTAATGGCGCTACTTATTATTCTCCAGATCCAAATTGGAAACCAACGCAACAGGCAACGCAAGAGAGTTTATGGCAGCAGGCCTTTGCTATAGCTTATAATCAAAAACTACCACAAATTCAAAGAGAATTTAATAAAGGCTATTATAGGCAAGAAGAAAAAAGGCTAGAAGAAAAGGCAGAATTTGTTAGAGAAAAGGGATATCATACTATTATTAAAAAAGATAGACATGGTAGGGCAGAATTAGAAATAGTAGTCCCAGAAGAAAAACAAAAGGCATTAAATAAAGAAGCAGAAATAGAAGTCGGAAAAAGAATTTATGAAAAAAACCCTGTTAGTACTTCTGCAAGATACTACTGGTTTAATCCAGTAGGTTTTTTAACTTCTACTCAAGAAAATCGTTATCAAGATATAGCCAGACTATCTGCACAGCAAGAAGCAACGCAAAATAAATATGGTACTGCATTTGGTACTATTATAAATTCTGCCACGTCTCCTGCATTTACTACTATCGCTTCTTTTGGTGGTGGGCAGGTTTTAGGTTCTGTAAGTGGAAAATTAGCTATTGAAAGCATGACAGGGAATAAATTAGCAGGGGTAGGTAGTATAGTCTTATCCAGTGCCAGTGCAGTTGGGGGTGGTATTGGTACGGGTATGGTAGCTAAGTCTATTGTTTCAGATCAATTAACTATTTCTGAAAAGGCAAATTTATTAACTCAATTTAGTGCAGGTGTTGTAGCAGGTGGAATGGGTTATAAAGCAGGCTATAAAAGTATAGTAGATCCATATTTCCAAGTTCAAAATGTAGGAAAGGGAAGTAGAGAGTCTGGCATGGTTTATGGAAAAGATAAAGGTATCATAAGCAAAGAAAGAACAATCACTTATAAAGAATATAACGGCAAACAATTTGAAGCAAATTTAGCACAGCAGCAGTCGTATAGAACTAAAAAATTAAGTAATAATTATTATGCTAAAGTAGGAAATACCATAACTGAAAGCACAATTACAGGCAAAAATTTAAAGACAGGAACTAGTGGAACTTCTATATTTATCAATACTCAAAGAGATTTAGGTTTAATCCATATAGAACAACAGCAACAAATGGGAAAAATAAATCTTGTTGGTGGTAAGGTATATGGTTATGTTACTGGGGGAAAGGGCATATATCAGTCAGATTTTGTTAGCTTAACTGGAACTAAAGGCGCAGGTGTAACTTTAAGTGACTCATGGTCTTATGATCCAAAGGCCAATTTATTAACTTATGAGATTGGAGACACAACAAAGTTTAGGCCTATGGCAGAAAGAACTAGTATATGGGCAGATAAAAAGGGTAGTATGAGTATGACAGGCACACTAACTAATTTTGATACAACAATAATTAAATCTGGCTTTCCTAAAACTAATACTATTCCTTTAATAGTGCCTACTATTATTACTGGCAATTCTATGGGTATATTAACTGGCGCAGGTGTAGGTATAGGGGGTAATCTTATACAACCAACACCAATAAAACAAAAAAATAGAGAAATCAATATAGTGTCTAGTCCAATCATAAATATTACAACACCACAACCAATTACCAAACCGATTACGATAACTTCTCAAAAAGCAGATACAATAACAGATATAATTATTGAAACTAAAACAGAAAAGAAACCAAATATTATAGATCCTAACCCAGATCCTATTATAGACCCTACGCCAGGCGTACCAAATTTCTTTTTCTGGCCTGCAGGTATAGGCTTTGGTAAGAAAGCTAAAAGGCCAGATAAAAAGAAGTCTAGGCATTATGGATATACTGCTAGTCTAAGTGCAGCTCTTTTAGGCATTACTTCAACTAAAAAGCCTACTAAAAAAATGTATTCAGGCTTTGAAGTCAGACCTGTTATTATCTCAAAATCTAAGAAAAAGAAAAGGGGGTTATTGTAATGGCATATTCAAAGGCAGGAAAAATAGCAGGTTCTAGTAATAAATTTGTAGGTTATACCTTTCATAAAAAAAGGGGTATTGGTTATGTTACATTTAGCACAAAAACAGAAGCCAGAAAAAAAGGATATAAAATATAGGGGGAAAGGATAATGGCAGATCCATTACTTTATAATATAGGGATAATTCTCATAGTTGCAGTAACTTTTTGGGGTTGTTGGGACTATTATTCTAATTATTTAACCTTTCAAACTAGATGCACTAACGATTGTGATGCCTTAGATCTGCCAGGAGAAATTAAGGGTAGTCGGTGTTATTGTGGCAATACTTCTATAGATATTTTAAGTATGCCTGATATATAGTCTATAGAATATATATCTGAAAGATAGATTTCTTTATATATTATTGTTGTATATTAATAAATATGAAAAATAGTTATGCTCACTGCAGCTTTTGTGGAAATTTTAGGCCTACTTCTGTTATTTTTGGGGATTTCAACGGGTTAGAAACATGTCCAACTACCATTTCTTCTAAAGAAATCCCTGCCTTTTCTTCTTTGAAAAAGTTTTTTTTTATTTTTTCAGAAAAAAAATATCTTGTATTTGCTATATTATATTTATTTAATAATTATTTATTTATAATATATAATAATAATAATAATAATAATAATAATAATAATAATAATAATAATAATAATAATAATAAGAGGTATAAAAAATGGTAAGTAAAGTAGTAACTACTATCTATATTGATGAACATTTGAAGAATTTGGCTAAGATCAAAGGCATAAATATCTCAAAAGTCACAGAAGAAGCACTAACATTTCATTTAAATGTAGATAAAGGCGCAGAAGAACTAAGAGAAAAAGAAGAAAGGCTAAAGCAAGAACTAGAGATTATTAAATCCACACTAAAACAATATGAAAAGATAGAAACGCCAGAATATCTAGAATTAGTAGAAAATACCACAAAAAAACTAGCTAAATTATCAGAAACACACCCAGACTGGCGAAAATTCCTACAAGCGAACTGCGATTTAATCTTTAACCAAACAGGGATTTCAATAACTGCTATGGTCTTAGAACAAGAAGTATTAAAAGAGATTTTGGAGAGGAAAAAATGAAAATACAAGAAAAATTAGAGGATAATAGGCGTATGTTCATGTATGGAACTATAGAAAACGGAAAAATAGAAGTTAAAGGTTATGAACATGACAGCAAACATAAAAGAGATTGAATTGTGGGAAAATAACCCAGATAAATCTAGGGTTTCTAGGGTAGTTAGGGTTAATTTTAACTTTCCATGCACATGGACTATATTTAATCTAGAAGAATTAGAACAAATACTTAAATTATGGGTTAAAGGCGAGTATTATCGTTGGCCTAAAGGCGATCCAAACAGAGATTTATTCAGAAAATTTGTTAATGAAGCCATAGATAAAGGCATAAAAGAGGTTGAAAATGAACACAAAAGAAATTGTTAATCAGTATTTAAAAGAACTTTTGAAAGAAGAAAGAATGATGAATTTGGAACATTATCTTAAAGAAATAGCAGAACGCACAAGAAAGGAAACGTTGAAAGAAGTTGATGAATTATTGGATTATGTTTTTATGGAAGTTTATGGGCATACTTTAGATACTTTGAATAATATAAGAACTTCAGATGTTAGAAGAAATAAGGTTAAAGCATTAGAAAAGGGTGAGAAGTTTATTAATATTTTGAGATATAAACTAAAAAAAAGTGGCTTGAAAGCGAGGTAGAAAATGAAAAAGATTAAAACCAAACCCTGTATAATCTGCAAAAAAAAGTTTATTTCTAAACATAGGAATAAAATTACATGCTCAGATCAGTGTAGATTAGAGAGAAACAGAAGAATAGGTAAGGCATGGAACAGAACGCCTAAAGGCAAAGAACTAAGATACAGATACCAAGCAAGATTTTATTACAAAAACAAAGAAACAGAAGAACTTAAACAGCTTTTAATAAAATATCTAATCTATGCAGGAGAAATAGACAGAATAATAGAAAAAAGAGGTATAAAAAATGGTAAGTAAGGTTGAAAAACTAAATAAACAAAAATTTTGGCACAAAAGGGAACTAAACGCTAAGGCGCAGGGATATAAAATAGTAGATAAAGAACTATTTGAACATTCATATTGGGGAGATATAATAACAGCATTAATTTTTATCTATCTATCTGCGATAATTTTTACATTTATTGGCGCATACATAGGTTACCAAGCAGGCTATAGTTATGGCTTAGAGACAGCAGCAAAAGGTTGTGAAGTATTAACAAAAGTAGTAGGTGGTATATAATGGCATGGTTAAAACATGAAGCAGAAAGCGATTTTTTTAAATTTGAATTTGGCCAGTCAATAGTAGGCGTATATGTAGGAAAAGAAGAAAGCGATAAATATCCAGGCACATATAACTATAAAATTGACATTGAAAATGTAGGTGTTAAATACATTTCTGGCGCAGTTATTCAGTCTCATTTTGATGATGAGAAAAAACCTATTGCAGTAGGTCAAAAAGTGCGTATAACATACAAAGGAAAAACAAAGAATTACCACGATTATGACATAGCAGTCTGGGTAGAATGACTAAAATAGTAGCTTCGGCAGGGAACTCTAAGGTAGAATGTTTTGATTATGGCTACTACAGAGAAAATACTGCCTGTGGATCTACAAAAATTACAATAAATGTATATAAAAAATCTTCTAGGAAAAATAAAGGAGAATGGCGAAAAATCCATACCTTTATTCTCCCTAGGGGAATAATAAAGAAAATTGGTCTTAAAATGCAAGAAATAGACAATAAATTAAGAGGGGTTGGGGAAACATGCCTATTAGAATACGATTAAAATTTAAACCTGAACAAAAAGAGGATATTAACTTCATTTTTGAAAGAGAATTAAAGAACTATAAGCAAACACTTAGAAAGCTTAGCAAACCATTAACATGGTCTTTTAAACAAAAAATCAAAGCAGAATTAAAGAAAGCAGAAATTGATCCAGTTGAAACTGATGCAGCAATAACCAAAATACAAAATGGTTATAATTTCAAAGCAGAATTCACTAGTGACACTGATGCTTTTATGGAATGGAACGGCCATTTTTTAATAGATTATGACGGAGAAAAAGGAGAAGCAGTAGCTAAGGCACTTTATCCACTATTCTATGGCTTTGATTTCAGAATAAGAAATATATTAATGGCTATCATGACAGGCCAGTTTAAACGTGCTTTGCATATGTCTCTTAATGATCCTGAACCTGTATCTGTAAGGGTTAAGAAAAGAATGTTTGAAGAAGCTGAAAAGATATTCAAAGCAATAGATGTAGTAATGGTGTTAGAATGAAAAAAAAGGAAATGAAGAAAATTAATTTAGATATGTTGGTTAATATCTTAGGTAAAAGAACATATTATTTTTTAGCTATGTGTTTTTGGATAGTATTTGTTGGTTATTGTGCAACACAAAAGATGTATTCAAGTATGATAATATTAAGTGTGTTATGGTTTGCATCTTGGTATTGTCATATTAAAAAAGTAATTGAGGTTAAGAAATGAACACAAAAGGAATTGTTGAGGAACATACCTGTAAAGATGCTATATGCACTGCTTGTTATAATGAAGGTTTAAAAGTAGGAAAAGAATGCACAAGAAAGGAAACGCTGAAAGAAGTTTTGAAAGATATTAATGATAAAATAAAGTTATTAGAAGCTAAGAGATTAAAACATAAAGAAAAAGGACATAAAAATAATCATTCTAAAGTTAGAGAATATTCTCATAGAATTAAAGATTTAAATAAATTAAAAAATAAGTGGCTAGAAAGCGAGGTGGAAAAATGAGAAGATTCGCAATGGTTAAATTAAAGAAAGGAATTCATATGAAAGGTCATGCAGAGCTGACAGAAGAAGAAATAGATATTTTATGTAAGGATTGTGTATATGATTACAAAAGACCGAAAGCAGAAGATGAAAGATATTTTAAGTTCATGGCTTTATTATTGAAGTTAAAAAAGGTATTAGAATGACATGGGTTAAGAAAAGACCCTATAAATGTAAGCACTGCAAAGCACTTTTTGAGTTCAAAGGATATTATAGGCACGTCTGTCCCGAGTGCGTTAGCAAAAAAATAGGTCAGGGTAGGGTTTATGGTCGTGCAGGCAAAAGATAATTACATGTAATTATATTATAGATAAAGTATAATACTAGATTTCTGGCATCTCACTTAACTTTTTCTTATACATTTCTTTGCCAAACTGCAAATACCAAGACGTTGTATTAAGACTGGCGTGACCTAAATATTCCTGCAAAAACTTTAGATCTTCAATAGTTTCATGGCCAGACTCTATAAAATGAATAGCAAAACTATGCCTAAAGTGGTGTGGGTGTATTCTTCTATCTCCAACATATAGGCAGTCTGCCTTTTTTCCATAGTAACGTACTATCTGAAATGCTCTTTGCCTAGTTATTGGAAAGATTCTTTGACCATAATCTATGTCTTTTAAGTCTATATAGTCCTGAATAATCTTCAATAAGTCTGCAGTAACGTTAAACCAACGCTTCATTTCCTTACGTCTCTTTAGAATATTCCATAGAATACGGCCATTTTCAACCTCTATATCTTGTGGTTCTAACCTTAAAACTTCACTTATCCTACGGCCAGATTTGTAAAGCGTATATAATAGTACATAATCTCTTAGGTTTCTGCTCTTTGCATGGTGTAATATAGTCCTTATATCTTCTATCTTAATAAATCCCTGTGGATCTTTCATAATTGTACTATCAAATACCATTTTTCTTACCCATTCTTACCAAATGCTTTACAAAACAGCGT
>Ga0316201_10001394_pt1 | contig 16167 bp, 12 predicted proteins | sample CS6wburrow_MG_FD_204516 | JGI IMG/M metagenome (GOLD analysis project Ga0316201, IMG submission 204516) | Coastal sediment microbial communities from Delaware Bay, Delaware, United States - CS-6 worm burrow | ecosystem: Environmental > Aquatic > Marine > Coastal > Sediment | place: USA... | reverse complement strand
GCTGATAACCGTAAATACGGGATTATCATTGGTATCGTTGGGTTGTCGAAGTAAACCCAGTGCTTCGGGCAACGCAAATTGCTCACCGGAAAAACCATCCACAAAACGACCACCGCGCACCTCGCCCCGATCCTCCATTCTTCTCAGGTAGTTCAACAACTCCCGCCACGGTGGTAACAACGTCTCCCTTTGTATCACGGCGCGGAACACAACACCGTAACGGCGTAACAGGGAATGGCAAATGACTGCCAGTCTTTGCTGATCGTTACCAAAACCAGCGCCTGGAATACTCCATCGACCCACCGGTAAATTGACCGCATGACGTTTTGCCTGCCTTGAACGGCGCAGTTTTTGCGCTTCAGGGCGCAGTAGCCAGCGCACCGGTGAGAATGCATCCGATGTAATGGCGCCTGCGGCGATAAGGGTTTTTAATGCCTGCTCCAGTTGCGGGCGTAGCAGACCGGACTGCTGTTCGAGGTCGGAGGTGAACATCGCACCGTGTTTTTCCAGCAGGACCAATACTGTTCTGGCCAACGAGTCCGAGATGGTATCGGGGTCCGGTGGTTTTGGAAGCCATTGGGGGATGTTGGTTCGGGGCACGATCGCAAGCGGGGTTGCTGAGACGATGGTGCTGGTTTGTTCCGGTACGGATAGTGGCCGGAACCAGGCCAGTTGCCCGCTCAGGAAACGCTGATCCAGTTGTTCCGGGGAATAATCTTTGCAACGTGCTCCCAGTAATGCATGCTCCCACATGGCTGCCGGTGCGGACCATCCCTGCAATAAGGACAGGGACTGGTCAAGATCAGCACCGGCATCATCCAGACCATGCCACTGCACCAGGAAATTCATATAAGCTGCAGGTGAAACCGGTTTTACCGCTCGTCGGCGTTGTTCGCGGCTGTAACGGTGTATTCGGGCCAGCAAACGGCGCTCGCACCATAGATTGTCGATGGCGTCATCCTGCATCAGGATGGCAAAACCTTCGTTTTGTAAGCTCAGCAGTGCGCGTTGCAGGGTGTTTTCATCCAGACCGAAATCCATCGCAAGCTGAGCCCTGTTAACGGGCCCCAGGCCGCTCATACGGCTTCTCAACAGTGCAAGTAGCGCTTCCTCCTGCTCACATGCGGGACTATCCGGTAGCAATTCAGTTGGATCAGGCGAAAATTGGGATTGCGGGTGGATAGCCAACCATTCGGGTAAGCGTTCGGAGGCTACCCACCAGTGCGTCACTCTTTCCTGCCCGTTTTGACTTAATTTAATGCTGCAAACCCGAAAATCTTCACTCAGGGCCGAGAACCACTTACCCCAGTTGCTTGCGGTGCCACCTGCACCGCAACTTGAATTACCGCTTGCATATTCTGCCTGGCTCAGAAAACCGAGTTGCAACAGGCCATCATGTAACTCATCCGCGTTACGTGGCTGTATCCAGGCTTCGTCACGGACCTGTGTCCGCGCTTCAACACTGATGATGCTCAGGGTGGCTGCGGATGAAAGGTCATCCGGGTTGTTGCTGATGGCGCGGGTACGGCGGTTTTCGGCTTCGCCGTCATCGAGAAACGCATAGGGGCGCGCGTTGATTATTTCGCGTGACAAGGGTGATGGGCCGACCAGGTCGTGGCAAACGATTTCGATATCACCGGCGGCCATCTTTGTCAGCAGGTCCTCAAGGCCATCGATATCCATCGTATCGGTCAGGCAATCATCAATGGTCTGGTTAACCAACGGGTGATCGGGTATCTCACGCGACCCACGTATGTTTTCAAAACAGGCTATCTGGTCCGGAAAGACCACGGCTACCAGGTCTTCGGCCTGATTTCTCTGCCATTGCGGCGGCAGTTTTTTGCCGTTACGCATACGTTGCACAGCCAGTGCGATGGTTGCATTCCAGCGCCAGCGCAGTTCGAACATGGGTGCATCCAGTAGCGCCTGGGTCAATACATCACGGACTGTCTCCGGTTTCAGATACCCAGCCACATCCGCGATCTCAAAACTGTGGGTTTCACCCAGCGAAAGTATCAACGAGTCTTCCAGCGCAGACGCCTGCAGTTCAAAATTGAATTGCCGGCAAAAACGTTTGCGCAGCGCAAGGCCCCAGGCACGCATCAGGCGTGAACCCAGTGGTGCGTGTACCACCAAGTGCATATCACCGGAGTCGTCGAAAAAACGCTCCATGATAATTTTGGACTGGGTTGGCAGACTACCCAGCGCCTGCAGGGATGCGTGCAGATATTCAACGAGTTGTATCGCTGCGATACGGCTGATACCTTCTTCACACAGTTTCTCTATAACTATGGCAGGTGATTGTATTTTAAGCTGTTGTTCAATATCACTACGCAAGCTCGACACAGCTGCAGACAACTCATCACTACGACCGGGTTTGTCCCCGGTCCAGAAAGGAATGTTGGGTGGCTGACCATGAGCGTCTTCAACCAGTACCCTGCCCTGTTCAATTTTCAACATGCGGTAACTGGTATTACCCAGCTGAAAAATATCTCCGGGGATGCTTTCAAAGGCAAAATCTTCGTTCAATGTTCCGATGCGGTGGCCCTGTGGCAGCATGATAACTTCATAGTCGAAGTGATCCGGAATGGCACCACCGTTTTGCAGAGCTGTCAGCCTGGCTGCGGGACGGCCACGCAACTGGCCATTGATGGCGTCGTAGAACACCATTGCCGAACGTCTGCCACGGCGGGTTGAATACCCGTCTGCGAGCATACGCACAACTGACAGGAACCGGTCTTTTTCCAAGTCGTGATAGGGCCAGGCTGTGCGCACCATTTGATAAAGTTCGTCCTGGTGCCAGTCACGTGCCGAAATCTCAGCCACCATTTGTTGGGCCAACACATCCAAAGGTGCAACCGGTATGACAATGGTATCCAATTCACCGCGTTCAAGTGCTTTTTTCAAGGCCACGCACTCAACCAGGTCATCCCTGCTGAGCGGAAACAAACGCCCCTTGGGGGTTTCACCTACAGCATGGCCTGATCTGCCAATACGTTGCAGCAGGGCTGCGATACTGCCTGGCGTGCCCATTTGGCAAACCAGGTCAACATGACCGATATCAATACCCAGTTCCAGGGATGCCGTGGCTACCAGTGCCTTTAACTGACCGGTCTTAAGTGCCTGCTCGGCTTCCAGCCGATGCTTGCGCGACAGGCTGCCGTGATGGGCCGTAACGGCCTCTTCGCCCAAACGTTCCGCCAGGTGACGTGCAAGACGTTCCGCGAGGCGTCGGGTATTGACGAATATCAACGTGGTGCGGTGCTCGAGAATGTATGCCACCAATCGCTCATAAAGCTCTTCCCAGACCTCGTTGGCCAATACCGGGGCCAGCGGTGAATCCGGTAATTCAAGCTGTATATCCATGTGTCGCTTGTGACCGGTATCCACGATGGCGCATTCCTGTCCGCCACAGAGATAGTCTGCGATTCTTCTTATCGGCTTTTGCGTGGCTGATAAACCAATACGCGCTGGAGGAAATCCGCACAGGGCATCCAACCTTGCCAGTGACAGCGCTAAATGACTGCCACGTTTATTGCCCGCCAACGCATGAATTTCATCCACAATCAATGTGGAGACATCTGCAAGCATGTTTCTGCCGGATACAGAGGTCAGCAGCAGGTAAAGGGATTCAGGTGTCGTAACGAGAATATGCGGCGGCCGCTTGCTCATTTTAGTGCGCTCGCCGGCCGGGGTATCCCCTGTCCTGACTGCCGCTCGTATGTTGTGGGCCGCTTCCCCATTGGCAGCCAGTTCATCAGCTATGCCCAACAAGGGTGCCTGCAGGTTTTTTTCTATGTCGTTTGAAAGCGCCTTGAGTGGCGAGATGTAGAGCACATGCACCTTGTCCTCGAGAACACTGTTACGGCTTTGCAGCACAAGATCATTAATGGCACACAGAAACGCCGCCAGGGTTTTGCCACTACCGGTGGGTGCAGCGATCAAGACACGCTCTTCATTCGCTATTTTTGGCCATGCTGCGGTCTGCACGGCTGTTGGGGTTTCAAAAGTATTTTCAAACCACGCAGTTACCGCCGGATGAAACAGCGTGGTTAACTTGCCGGATTTCGTTTCTGAATTCACACCCTGATTGTAGACCAGGGATTCTCAAAATCCGATAAACGAAGGGTCACGACGGGTCGGGCAGTTGCACTGCTTCCCAGTCGGCCCCGTGCAGAAGCCAGTCGCCGCCGTCACGTTGCCAGTGTGTCTCCACCTCGAATAACTGACCTCTTTCCGGTAGCAGACCGGCACCGCCGGTTACCAGCAGCTTGAAATGTGCAGAAGCCATATCCACGCCTGATTCCCGAACGTAGATGGGGAAGAATTGAGCCTGCAGACGCCGGTTCTGGTTGATTTGGAATATCATGAAGCGGTGAAATTCGCGCCGGTCCATTGAGCCCTGCTGACCACCGAACGAGTCTGCAATATAAGTCATAAATTCGAGATGCTGCCCCTCTTCGGCGGCGTACTCCATATTACGAAGGGTCGCAATAATCTGTTGCTCAACACTGAGTTTTTCACTGCAGGCTGCCAACGACATTAGCGCAAGAATTGCGCCGAAGATAAACCTCATTGCCGTCTCATTTATTGTTTTCCAGGTAACGCTCCAGCAGGTGGGAAGCAACCACGATGAGATCATGCTCGGTAACCAGGCCAATCAATTTGCCACCTTCAACCACCGGCAGGCAGGCCACCTTGGCCTGACGCATCAACCGTATTGCATCGACGGTGGTGGCATCAGAGCCGACCGTTACCGGGTTTAAGGTCATGATTTCCTCAACGGTAACCTTATGCTCGCCACCAACCCTGCCCTCGGCTACCAGGCGCAGCAACGCACGATGCGATACCAGGCCGATCAGTTCACCATCATCGTCTTCTACCGGTACATGCCGAACATGACGCCAATCCATCAGCGTTGCCGCGAAATCGACAATGTCATCCGGACGCACCGTAAACAGGTCGGTCGCCATGAACTGGGACACCTTCAGGTAACTCTCCCGCCAACCCTGGTCTTCGCGGAAGTCGGCCAGTACCCACTCCGATATCGGGCGACCGGTGGTCTGTTGCTCGACCATACTGCTGACCAGGCAACGCATACGCTGATCTTCCGTGCCCTGGTCATGCATCTCATTCAGGGATTCCAAGGCCCAGCGGGCACCATTTCTCCGTGTAGATACACGATCCCGCAACACACCAAGGTACTTATCAATATCCTGCTGGTTTACCCCGTACTTATTCAGGCCACTCTCAGCCAGCGGCAACAACTCATCGAGAATCAGCTTCCTGGCCGGCATATGGGTGTCACCGAACCAGTTCATTTGCGCGCGTATTCCCGCCCTGGCAGCTGCCATGAAATTGGCTTTTACATCCTGAAATGTGATCTGGTCGCGTATATCATCATATTTCTCTGACATGCCGGCCATCATGCCGACAAAAAATGCCGTATTGGCAATCTCATCAATAACCGTGGGGCCTGAAGGTATGACACGGTTTTCAATTCGCAGATGCGGAATGCCGTCATGAACACCGTAACAGGCCCTGTTCCAGCGATACACGGTGCCGTTATGCAAACATAGTGCTTTTAATTTTGGTGCAATACCTTGTGCCACCATCGCCAGCGGGTCATCTTCGGTTTCAGTCGTCAGCAGCACCCGGAAACGGGCGATATCTTCCTTGAATATTTCAGTGACAGATTTATCCACCCAATGGTTACCAAAATGTACACGGGGTTTCAGCCCACGGGCCTGGTGTGTTTTTGAGCGTGCATCGACGGAATATTCAAAAACGGAAATCCGCGTCTCATGCCAAAGACGCTTTCCCAGCAATATAGGTGAATTGACCGCCGCCGCCAACAGGGGACCTGTCACCACCTGGGCAATATTGTAAAGGCGGGCGAAGTCCTCAGGACTGACCTGGAAATGTACCTGGAAACTGGTATTACAGGCCTCCACCATCAGGTTGTCATGTTTGACTATCAGTTGATCTATGCCATTGATGGTGAACTGCAAATCATGACCGCGCAGCCCCATGAATGCCTTATTCAAGGCGTGGTAACGTGCAATCGGCACCATGGAATCAAGCCCAAGGTTGTCTTTTGTCAGCGTCGGCAGGATACCTACCAGGGCAATTTCGCTGTTACATTTATGCGCTGCTTCGCGGGCCTTGGCGTAGACCTCCTGTGCCTCGGCCTCCATGCGACTCAGGCAGTCCGAATGAAATTCCTGAACCGAGAGATTGGCCTCAATATTAAATAAGCCGAGTTCATGAGTGAATCTGTCATCGTCCAGTTTCTTCAGAACATCGAGACCAGTGAGGGCCGGCTTTTGCGCCTTATCAATCAGGAACATTTCCTGTTCCGCCCCGATACGGCTAACCCCGGATTCCACCATACCCTTATCCAGCATGGTTTCCAGCGCTCTCACTTCTTCAAGAAGTGACTTCATGAACTCCTGGCGAGTCGACTCGCTGGCGTCCTCGACAATATTTTGTTCACCCATTCGCTGCCGCCTTGAGCAGTTATTTTCCTATTGATAATAAACACAGCCAATGAAGTGGGCAAACAAAAACTACAAAACAAGACACAAACTAATTTATGATGTTCAGATAGAGTACGAAAATAATCCGGTTATTAAACGCTGTCGACCCACTTCGGGAGGTTTCACAAATCATGGAAAAACCCTGGCTAAAAAGTTATCCAACTGGCGTCCCCATACAGATTGACTTGAGTGGCTACCGTTCCATTGTCGATATACTGGAACAAAGCTGCGCCACGCACAAAGATCGTATGGCCTATCATAATATGGGTGCCGAACTGAGTTATTCCGAGCTCGACTACCTGACCCGGAATTTCGCTGCCTCCCTGCAAGCCATGGGCCTGAAGCAGGGGGACCGCATCGCGCTGATGATGCCAAACATCCTGCAATACCCCGTGGCACTGTTCGGTGCATTACGGGCGGGCCTGGTCATTGTAAACACCAATCCCATGTACACGGCGCGCGAATTGCGACATCAGCTAGTCGATGCCGGTGCCAAGGCCATCGTCGTGGTTGAGAATTTCGCATCCGTGCTTGAAAAAGTGCTGCATGAGGTTCCACTGGAACACATCATTACCACCGGTGTCGGCGATCTACTGGATTTCCCGAAATCGCTGCTGGTCAACTTCGTCTTGCGCCATGTGAAGAAGAGCATTCCGGCCTGGAAAATACCGGGCTCGGAAACGTTTCAGGATGTTTTGGATAAAGGTAAAAAACTGCCTTTGAAGCCGGTTAATATTGCCTTTGAGGACATCGCATTTCTCCAGTATACCGGCGGCACCACCGGGGTTGCCAAGGGGGCGATGTTAACGCATCGGAATATCGTGGCGAATATGCTCCAGTCACGGGCCTGGCTGGCGCAACTGGATGATGCATCACATGAGACCATCATCACGGCTTTACCGCTTTATCACATCTTCGCATTGACCGCGAATTGCCTGACATTTCTTTATCTTGGTGGTAGTAACATCCTGATCAGCGACCCGCGTGATATGCCGGGTTTTATCAAGGAACTCGGTCGCCATCCGTTTACTGCAATCACCGGAGTGAATACGCTGTTTAATGCCCTACTGCATGCCGAAGGTTTTTCCGATCTCGATTTCTCAAAGCTCAAGATGACGCTGGGTGGCGGTATGGCCGTGCAAAAAGCGGTAGCGGAGCATTGGAAAAAGGTCACAGGTGTGACCCTGGTTGAAGCCTATGGTTTAACCGAAACCTCGCCTGCAGCCTGTATCAACCCGGTGACACTGGAAGACTACAACGGATATATCGGTCTGCCCATTTCCTCAACTGAAGGGGCTATCAGGGGAGATGACGGCCAGTTCCTTCCCCAGGGCGAAACCGGCGAACTGTGTATACGCGGACCGCAGGTCATGAAAGGCTACTGGCAACGTCCCGAAGCCACCAATGAAGTACTGGATGCCGAAGGCTGGTTGCATACCGGCGATATCGCTTTAATGACACAAGAGGGTTATTTCAAGATCGTGGATCGCAAAAAGGACATGATCCTGGTTTCCGGTTTTAATGTCTATCCCAATGAGATCGAAGATGTGCTCGCCCTTCATCCGAAGGTTCTGGAAGTGGCTGCTATCGGTGTACCGGATGAGAAGTCCGGTGAAGCTGTCAGTGTGTTTGTAGTTAAAAAAGATCCGACCCTGACCAAGGAAGAAGTCATGGATTTTTGCAAAGAAAACCTGACCGGCTACAAACGTCCACGTTACGTGGAGTTCAGAGATGAGCTGCCAAAGAGCAATGTCGGAAAGATCCTGCGCAGAGAGCTAAGGGACGCATAACAGGCATAAAGTCCATTTGTGCCATGTTTATGAAAGCAATTATCTGGACAAAATACGGACCACCGGATGTTCTGCAACTCAAAGAGGTTGAAAAACCTACAGCAAATGACAATGAAGTACTGATAAAAATTGTTGCGTCCAGCGTGTTTGCCGGGGATTGTGAAATGCGAAGATTCGATTTCCCCCTCTCATTCTGGTTACCCCTTCGACTTATGTTTGGCCTGTTTAAACCCCGGATCAAAATATTGGGACAGGAGTTGGCAGGGCAAATTGAAGCTGTTGGCAAGGAGGTAAAACAGTTCAAAAAAGGTGATCTGGTTTTTGCCCCCACCGAAGCCAGCTTTGGTGCCTATGCCGAATACATATGCCTGCCGGTCACACACCCGATTTCAATTAAGCCGGAAAATATGACATTTGAAGAAGCCGCCACCGTGCCTGTTGGCGGACTCAATGCACTGCATTTTCTCAGGAAAGGAAAAATCCAGAGCGGTCAGAAAGTTCTCATCAATGGCGCTTGCGGAGGGATAGGTACCATCGCAGTTCAACTTGCCAAGGCCTATGGTGCCGAAGTAACCGCTGTAGACAGCGCCTCAAAACTGGACGTGCTGCGTTCACTCGGTGCCGACGCGCTTATTGATTACCAGCAGGAGGATTTCACTAACAATGGTCAGCACTATGACATCATCGTCGATGTGGTTGGCAAAAGCCCGTTTTCAAGAAGTGTAAAATCACTCAAAAAGAATGGCCATTACATCCTGGGCAACCCGAGATTAGCGGGAATTGTCAGAGGTATCTGGACTTCAATGGTCAGCAGCAAGAGGGTGATTGCAGCATTGGCGGCTTATAAATCCGAGGATCTTGAATACCTCAAAAAACTGATAGAACAGGGCAAAATCAAGGCCGTTATCGATAGAAGTTTCCCGCTCGAAAAAATTTCCGAGGCCCATACATATGTCGAAACCGGCCGGAAATCGGGCAATGTTGTCATCAATATCGGTCAAAACATCTGAAACTGAAACCGGAACGGTATAGCACACTGCCCTTTCCTTTCGACCGGCACACAAATCTCATGACTAATAAAATCCCGATGTTGCTTTGCATACTCGACCGCCCTGATGACCTTCAACAGTTCCTGCGTGAAGCTGAGGCCTTTGCAGTCGATGAGGGACGTTTCGCCAAGGAATTACTGCGTGAGCGAGGTGAAGTCGTCGGTCGCATTGATTCGCGCTTCACCGGCGACTCCATCAACAATATCGCAGAAACCATTGACCCATGCCCTCGCACAAAGCCGAGGATGTGCAGTAATCTACCACTTACTTGGCCCCGCCTTTCTTATCCACTCTCAACGCCCGGGCATGCGTGAGCTTGTTTTCACCGTAACGGCGCTTAATCTCATCCAGGGTCGTATCCAGTGCTATTTGCTCAGGTGAGTCGTAGTCAATTCCCCGTTCATCCGGCGCCTCAAGACCACTGACGCCCACACCAAGTAATCTGACAGGCGTGTTCAAGTGCTCCTGCAACCATTTCTCCAGCAATTGACGGGCCTGTTTAAACACCAATTGGGTGCTTGCGGTTGGAACAGCGAGACTGCGACTGCGGGTTATCGTGCGGAAGCGGGCATCGCGAACTTTTATCTGAATGGTGCGGGCCAATAATCCCTCGCCTCGTAGCCGTCCTGCTACCGACTCCACCTGCCTTTGCAATTCGGAATAGAGCTCTGTTGGGTTGACGATATCCTTGTCAAATGTCTCTTCCCGGCTCAGGGACTTATCCGGTCTTGCGGCAACCACTTCACGTTCATCCTCACCATTTGCCAATGCGATGAAATGCCCGGCACGATTACCCAGCACACGTTGCAACTCAACAGGGTCGGTCTTGCGTAGTTGGCCGATAGTTAAAATACCCAGTTTCTTCAGCTTTGGCAGGGTTCGTTTACCGATGCCCCAAATACTACTCACCGGCATCGGGTCAAGAAATAGTCGGACCCCGTCACGCGGAACATGAACGAAACCTCTCGGCTTACCCGCATCTGATGCGAGCTTTGCGAGGTACTTATTGTGTGCCATACCGACCGAGGCATGCAGTCCGGTGCGGCGAAATATTTTTTCCCTTATGCCCGCACCAATTGTTTCAATGCTGCCAAACAGTGCGAGGCTGGCTGACACATCCAGAAAAGCTTCATCCAGAGACAAACCTTCCACCTCGGGTGTCGATTCCCGGAATATTTTGAAAACCTCGCCGGAAACTTCCCGGTAACGGGACATCCTGACCGGTAATATTATCGCCTGCGGACACAGGCGACGCGCCCGCGACATGGGCATGGCCGAAAATACACCAAACTTTCGAACCTCGTAACTGGCTGCAGCGACAACACCACGGCCGCCTGTACCACCAACAATAACGGGTTGGTTTCTATACTGTGGCTGATCGTGTTGCTCAACTGACGCGTAAAAAGCATCCATATCCACGTGGATGATGGCCCGCTCATCACGGGAGCCTGATTTTGAAGTTGCGGTGGATGTCACAGTGCGTTCATTATATCGGTATGAACCAGGACACCACAGCACAGATTCCGAGCCCAATCATTCCCGTAGACGAATTCCCCATTTTGCAACATGGCCTGTACGCCAACCATGCGGCTATCTCGCCCTGGCCACGGGTAGCTTCCCGCGCAGTTGCGGCGTTTGCCGTGGAGAACTCGGAAACGGGTGCGGATAACTACAGGCACTGGTTTTTGCGTGAAACCCAATTGAGGAAAAGACTGGCTAATCTGATCAATGCGGTTTCAGCGGATGATATAGCGCTACTGAAAAACACCACCGATGGCATTTGCACCGTGGCCAATGGCATCAATTGGCGCAAGGGCGATAACCTCGTGCTGCCGGCGGATGAGTTCCCATCAAACCGCCTTCCCTGGCTGGCCCTGCATCAATATGGGGTTGAAGTACGCGAGGTGGATATCAGGGCCACGACCGAACCGGAAAAAGCCTTGTTGGAACAGGTGGATAGCCGTACACGCCTGTTGGCAGCGAGCGCCATACAATGGACCGACGGACTACGTTTAAAACTCGAAACCCTGGGTCAATACTGCCAACAGAATAATATTCTGTTCTTCGTGGATGCAATCCAGCAATTGGGTGCAATGCAACTTGATGTACAGGCTTGCGGTATCGATTTTCTTGCCGCAGATGGTCATAAGTGGCTTCTGGCCCCTGAAGGCATCGCGGTATTTTTCTGCCGGGAAGATAAACGCGAACAGCTACAGATCCATCAGCAGGGATGGCACATGCTGGATGACCCTTATCAATTTAACCGTGAGCATTGGCAAGCAAGTAAAACAGCCATGCGCTTTGAGGCCGGCAGCCCAAACACGTTGGGACAGGTTGCCATGCATGCTTCCGTTGGTTTGCTGCAGGAAGTTGGTATGCCGCAGGTTGAGTCTCTCATTGCGGCGAATTCACTTGCCCTGTCAACAGGTCTCACGGATATAGCCGGTGTTGAGCTGGTACGACCGTACGATCCGCAAAGGGTATCGGGAATCGTAAGTTTCAGACCGGCAGACAGGGAACTTGTGGAAGTTCAGCAGACATTGAAAAAAAGAAAATTGAGCTGCACGGTGCGTGGTGAAGCCATCCGACTCTCACCGCATTTCTACCAGGCAGGTAAACCCGTGCTGGAAATGCTTGATCTTATCGAGAACTCTATAAAATAATAAAGATCAAATACATTATATAAGTATATGATATATCTACATTGTATGCGTGCGTTTTTCAGATGCAATTAGTTGGGCAAGGTGCGATTCGATAATCGTCCTGGCATGTGCACCATCAGATGTATCACCAAACTGAACACCGATTCCGGGTCGTCGATTACCCTGTGCACCCGGCGGGGTCACCCACACAACCTTACCCGGAATAGGCAGGCGTTCTTCAAGCTCCATGATAGTCAGCAACAAAAACACTTCATCACCCAACGCATAACGTTTTGTGCTTTGTACAAACAGTCCACCGCCCTGAATAAAAGGCATATAGGCGCTATAAAGCGTTTGCCGGTCCTTGATCGATAATGAAAGTATGCCTTGCTGTGCCATGCTTTATTCCTCTGTTTCTTACGGTCTGACGTGAATCATTAAATACGCTCAGACAACCTGTTCCGCCCATCTTATCAGCCAAACCTGCAAAAGTAAGTCCCCACGTACCTGTGTGACTGCCAATTGCCGGTTTATATCTGCCTGTCTTTGCAATTCAAGCAGTGCTTTATCACGCAAATTTCGATTTGCGGGCAACCAATTCAAAGACTCGCCCGTCATGATCGATTTTATTACCTCACCGGTACAAATGGAAAGCCAACGCCATAAATCAACCGGATTCAGGTCATTCAGCTCACCGCTTAAGCGTGATACAGAACCGGGTCTGTCCAGCAACCTGGCAAGACCCGCCCTCACCTGCGCATATGCGTCCAGACCGGGCGACTCCAGGTATTGTAGTGCGCGTAGCGGGCTTCCACCTGCGGCCTGTAATGCATACCTGAGCTGTTCCTCAACTTTGCCGGTGCTTTGTTCCAGCCACTCCAGAACAAGCCGGGTGTCCGGTTGATTAATGGAAATAGCCTGGCAACGACTACGGATCGTGACCGGCAACCTGCCCGGATTGTCGCTGACAAGGATCAATACGGTATTTCCTGCAGGCTCCTCAAGGCTTTTTAACAACGCATTCGCGGCCGAACCATTCATGGATTCTGCAGGATGAATATAGGCGACTTTACGCTCGGAAATCGATGTGGTCAGATCCAGCTTGCCAATCAGGGCCCGGACCTGATCCACCTTTATGACTTCACTATCCTCTTCGGGTTGCACATCAAAATAGTCCGGGTGGGCTAAACCTGCGAGCAAGTTGCACGAACGACAGTCGCCGCAGGCCCTGGGCTGATCTTCACGGCACAGAAGCCTCGCTACCATGGCGCGTGCCAACACCGTTTTGCCAATGCCTGCAGGTCCTTCAATCAGCAGAGCGTGTGCGAGTTTGTCACTGTTAAGCCGTTGCATGAAAAATGACCAGTGCCCGCTGAGCCACGGATAAATTTCAGTAGCGTTCAAATCCGGGTTACTCATGGCCAAGGTATTTTCCCTAAGACACTCAGCACCTGTTGCCAGACCTGCTCTTCATCCAGGCTTGCATCTATGATGCGGAATCTGTGTGGATTGGCTGCGGCACGATCCAGGTAGGCATTTCTGACCCGCTCAAAAAACCTGATCGATTCAATTTCGAAACGATCGGCATCACCACGACAGGCCACTCTCTGCAAACCGTGTACCACCGGCACGTCGAACAACAGCGTAAGATCCGGTTGCAGGTCCTTGAGAACCAGTTTTTCGACGATCGCGACGGTCTCGGCGCCCAATTGCCGACCACCCCCCTGGTAAGCATAACTGGCGTCCGCAAAGCGGTCACAGACTATGACCTTTCCGTCCTCCAACGCGGGCAGGATAACTTCCCGCACCAACTGCGAACGCGCAGCGAACATCATCAACAGTTCGGCGGTTGCAGTAAGTCCCGCGTTACGGGTATCCAGTAGCACCTTACGAATTTGCTCCGATACTATCGTCCCTCCCGGTTCACGGGTTTCTATTACGTCTTTTCCCTGCTCTGAAAGCCACTCAACAATACGCTTGTTTTGCGTGCTTTTTCCAGCCCCTTCGCCCCCTTCAAGACTGATGAAGAATCCCTTTTTCATTTTTGTCATCCCTTGTTGCCAGCTTCTACAGGATTGTTTCTGATTTGTTTGATCAGCTGCCTGACTGCCTTGTTATGTGCTTCAAGTGTAACGGAAAAGGTATGCCCGCCCTGGCCGTCGGCAACGAAAAACATGGCTTCTCCGCTCGCGGGATGCGCTGCCGCCTGTAAAGCTGCCAGGCCAGCCAGCGCAATCGGCGTTGGTGGCAGGCCATGGCGTGTGTAGGTATTATAGGGTGTGTCCATCTTCAGATCCTGACGACGGATATTACCCTGGTAGGCTTCACCCATACCATAGATCACGGTAGGGTCTGTTTCCAGCCTCCAGTGCTTGAGCAAGCGACGTACAAACACACCTGCGATTTCCGCCCGCTCGCTGGCGAGTGAAGTCTCTTTTTCAATGATGGATGCCATGATCAGTAACTCGTATGGTGTCTCATATGGCAAGCCAACATCACGACCCGCCCAGACCGTTGCAAGACTCTCCAACATGTCATCATACGCGCGTCTTAGTATATGCAGGTCCGAGTCACCGCGAACGAATACGTAGGTTTCGGGAAGAAACCAGCCCTCAGGGTTTCCCCCGGGCAGACCCGCCAGACCTTCCAGGTCCTCCACGTTCGCAATTTCATGCTGTAAAACAGGATTCATGGCCAAGGCGCTTAACAGTTGTTTGACCGACCACCCTTCCACGATCGTAAATCGGTAGTTGACGACTTTGCCAGAGGACAAGAGTTCAAGCAGGCCCGTGGGAGACAAACCGGGTGGGAGCCGGTATTCCCCGGTCTTAATGGTCACCGGCTTAAGACGGCTTAACAGTCGCCAACGCCAGTCCAGGCGTGTTACGCCCTGCCGTTCGAGCTTTGCCAATACCGAGCGCGTGTTGGTACCGGCCTCAATCACTATGACCAAGCCGGATTCTTCGATTTGCAGTGGTGCTTGCAGGAACTGCTGATACTGATGCGACAGCACCGCAAGGCTGGCAGACGCCAGCAGCAAAACCATCAGCACAACCGGCAAAAGTCGTTTCATGCCTTTCTGACCCCCTCCGTCAACCAGGTCTGTAACTCGCGCGTCACCAAGCCGATTTGAAACTCCTGGTCGTCAATAGCTGTCACCGGCACGATACCTTTGACCGTGTTACAGATGAATACCTCATCGGCCTCCTGCAGCATGTCGAGCGTGACACGACGTTGTTCACAACGTGCACCAAAGCCCGCCAGTATGTGGCTGCGTACGACACCACGAACACCACAGAGATCGAGTCTTGGTGTTAAAAGACGCTCTTCCATGACCAGGAAGATATTTGCCGAGACTGCGCAGACAACATGCTCTTCCCGGTCAAGCAGGATACCTTCGGCCGCACCGGATTCACGTAATTCAGCGCTGGCTATCACCTGCTCAAGCCGGTTTAAGTGTTTCATCCCGCCCAGCGCAGGTTGTATAGCAAGCCGGAGATCGCAAATGCGGGTCCTGACACCTTTCCGGGCAAGCTCAGCAATCCCGTCCGGGAACCGATGAGCACTGACTATCCTGACGCAGTTTTCACCCTCAGGCGGCATGTAAGCCCTTGCCTGCCCTCCCCGCGTGATTACAATTTTGACAACCGCGTCAACCAGTCCGGCACTGACTGTCTGCACTTCACGTAACAGGATTGATTGCGGTGGCATTGACAGGCCAAGGCGCTCACAGCCAATCCCGAGACGGTCCATATGACCTTGCCACCTGCGTGGACGCCCGGCATGGACCAACAGGGTTTCGAAAATACCATCGCCATAATTGAGGCCCCGATTGGATGTCGCAATCAGGCTCGAGATTTCGCCGTTTACCAAACATTCATTCATGCAGCTGTCCTCGTGGTCTGAAAACCGGCCCCAGCGCCTTTAACAAACCGCGGGCCTTATCCTCGGTTTCTGCTAACTCCCCGTCCGGATCAGAATCAGAAACAATACCTGCCCCGGTGCGGAAGGAGATTTGATTATCCTGCAATAGCATGGAACGTATCAAAATATTCAGATCCATACTGCCATCAAGCCCCAGGTAACCAAAAGAACCCGTGTAAAAACTACGGCCCTCTTGTTCCAGTTCAGCAATTATCTCCATGCA